>WNFB01000580.1_pt1 | contig 30117 bp, 24 predicted proteins | sample 5400501 | NCBI WGS metagenome assembly WNFB01 (sample SAMN13153341, study PRJNA577476) | soil metagenome | isolation source: 200 cm saprolite under Douglas fir tree site 2 hole 1 | place: USA:California | collected 2015-04-18
ATCACACCCTGGATGTATTCAGAAACTTTCGCCATATTTACGCCCAGGTCGGCAGGCATTAGCCCCAGTTTGGCCGATTCTTTGGCCTGCTGCACCACACGCGCCACATGGATCATACTCTTGCTTGGCACACAACCATAATTGAGGCAGTCACCCCCCAGACGTTGCTTGTCGATCAGCAAGACACTGGCACCCAGTGCTGTTGCCACCCTGGCAGCGGTAAGGCCACCAGAGCCGCCACCGATAATCGCCATATCATATTCATATTTCGCCATTTTGACCTCCCAATGCTTGTTCTATTATCATGGGACTCGCTTCGAACAGAGTTTGTTGTACATTGTATGGTTACGCTATCTTGTTACGTCATCTCAATAACCATATCGTACCAAACCTTTTAGAATGCGGTATACTTTGTGCATATCAACAAAAAAATATTCGTAGGAGGGTATTCATGCCACAAGAAGTTCATCCAGAGAAAGCACTCAAACAGCACTCGATCTGGCAAGATGGGCAGCAGCCAGAACCATGCACAGTCGTCATCTTTGGTGCCACCGGCGACCTGACACAACGGAAATTGCTGCCAACCCTGGCACACCTCGCACACGATCATCCTCTCCCCCAGGGCTTCTCTATAGTAGCTTTCGCACGCCGACCCATGAACAACGAACAGTGGCGCGGCATGGCACTTGACTCCATCAACAAGTATATGCCGGAAGATGACAAGCTAGATGCTGACGCTCAACATGTCTTCGCACAGCGCATGTATTACTGTCAATCCGACTTTAATGACCGTGAAGGCTACCAGAAACTGGCCGATTTACTCGATAAGCTGGATCGTGAGAAGGGCACGCAGGGGAACCGCCTGTTCTACCTGGCAACTCCACCAACCACAGACTCAGAAATCATCTACCAGCTTGGCGGTTCGGGATTAGCCCGCTCCACCGGATCAGGGTATAACGGCGAAGAAGAATCCTGGACACGCATCGTGATTGAAAAACCCTTTGGACGTGACCTGGCCTCGGCCCAAAAACTCAATCGCGAAATCGCCCGCGTGTTCCGCGAGAACCAGACATACCGTATCGACCACTATATGGGCAAAGAGACCGTACAAAATTTATTAGCATTCCGCTTTGCTAATGGTATTTTCGAGCCGCTCTGGAACCAGAAATACATCGATCATGTACAAATTGTGGTTGCAGAGGGTCTTGGCATTGGTTCGCGGGCCGAATATTACGAGGAATCCGGTGCAATCCGCGACATGGTGCAGAACCACATCATGCAGGTGCTCTGCCTGACGGCCATGGAGGCTCCCGTCGCTTTTGATGCCGATGCGATCCGCGACGAGAAAGTCAAAGTCATGCGGGCCATCCCGCTCTTCTCTCCCGAAGAAGTGGCACAGCGCATTGTGCGCGGGCAATATACTACCGGAGTGATTGACGGACAGCCACAGGTCGGCTACAAAGAAGAGAAAGGTGTTGCCCCCAACTCAGCAACTGAGACCTATGTAGCCTTAAAATTATTCATCGAAAACTGGCGATGGGCCGATGTTCCATTTTACATCCGCACGGGCAAAGCACTTCCAAAACGCAGTACCGAAGTCACCATCCAGTTCAAACGTGTCCCACACCAGCTCTACAAGCCAAACGAGACCAAAGGGCTGGTTCCCAATCGCCTGACGATCCGTATTCAGCCCGACGAAGGTATGTCGCTGAAATTTGCCGCCAAAGTGCCCGGCGCGGCCCGCCATCTCAGCGATGTCGATATGAATTTCTCCTATGCCGAGTCTTTTGGTATCGAGTCGCCCGAAGCATATGAGCGCCTGCTCGCCGATTGTATGGTCGGAGACTCAACGCTTTTCATTCGCCGTGACGAGGTAGAAACGTCCTGGCGCATTGTCGATAGCATCACGAACGCCTGGAAAAACATGCCCGCCAGTACCGTCTTCCCCTACAAAGCGGGAACATGGGGGCCACCCGAGGCCGACGCGCTCATCCAGAACGACGGACGAGAATGGGACAACCCCTAAAAGCAACAGGCTAAAGACAAAAGCTGAGGTCATTTTCGCCTTGCGAAGATGGCCTCAGCTTTTGTCTTTAGCCTATCAATTCCTCCATTTGCGCCAGGTGTGACTCGAAGAGTCGTAGAGCCTGGCGGACAGGTTCCGGCGAAGTCATATCCACGCCGGCTTTTCTTAGCAACTCGATGCTATAGTCAGACGAGCCAGAGCCGAGGAATTTGAGGTAGCGTTCGACCGCTGGCTTGCCTTCATGCAGAATCTGCTGCACGAGAGCGGAGGCGGCAGAGATACCGGTGGCATACTGGTAGACATAGAAGCTGCTATAGAAGTGAGGGATACGCGCCCACTCGATGTCGATCAGCTCATCGATGAACGCCTCACCGCCATAGTACTTCTCGCATAGCGTACGGTAGAGCGCACTGAGCGTATCAGCCGTCAATGGCTCACCCTGCTCTGCCTGGCTATGTATCTGCTGCTCAAATTCTGCGAACATCGTCTGGCGGAAAAGCGTGCCACGGAAACCTTCCAACGAGTGGTTGAGAATCGCCAGTCGCAAGGCGCGATCCGAAGTCTCCTTCAACAGGTATTCGGTCAGCAGTCCCTCGTTGAGTGTCGAGGCGACCTCGGCGACGAAGATGGTGTAGTCACCATAGGGATAGGGCTGGTAGTTACGCGTATAGAACGAGTGCATGGAGTGCCCCAGTTCATGAGCCAGGGTGTACATGCTGTCGCGGTTATGCTGGTAATTCAACAAGATAAACGGCTGCGTGCTATACGCCCCACCGCTATACGCACCGCCGCGTTTACCCGGCGTCTCATACACATCGATCCAGCGTTTCGCAAATCCCTGCTTGAGCGTGCTCGTATAGCTTTCACCTAAAGGAGCCAACGCCGCGACAACGGTATCACACGACTGCTGGTAGCTTATCTCTTCCTTACTTTCCTCAACAATGGGCACATAGAGATCGTACATGTGCAATTCGTCAAGTTGCAGGATGCGTTTGCGCAACTTGAGGTAGCGATCGAGCAGAGGAATATGCTCGCTCACCGACTCGACCAGGTTGTCATACACACTGACCGGAATATTGTAGCGAGCCAGTGCATGTTCCCGGCAGGAGCTGTAATTGCGCTGGTGGGTATAAAAGATGTCGGACTTCACCTGCGCCGCAAGAGTAGAAGCGATAGTATGGCGCTGCTTTAAGAATGTGCCATGCAAAGCCTCGAAGGCATCTTTGCGCACCTGCCTGTTTGTGCTTTGAATGAATACCTGGTAATTCCCTTTGGTCAGTTCTACCTCTTCACCTTCCTCATTTTTGATGGTGGGAAGCTTGAGATCAGCATTATCGATCATCGTGAAGATGCTGTCAGGGCCAGCCGCCATCTCACCGGCGGCGGCGAGGATCGCTTCAATTTCAGCAGAACGGATATGCTCGCGCTTGCGGTTCAAGTCATGCAACTCATGACCATAGAGTGCCAGCTCCGGCGTGTCTTTGAGAAACAGGTCAAGCGTAGCCTGTGGCAAAGCCAGGATTTCCGGTTCAATATACGAGGCAACTGTAGAAGCATGGACATACAGTTGCAGAGCACGGTCAGCCATTCCCTGATAAGTACTGTTGGTGGTATCCTCATCTTTGCGCATAGAGGCGTAGGCGTAGAGACGCTCAAGCTCTTTATAGAGTTCATCGCGCATTTGTAACACCTTCAGAAGGGCCTGCCCACTTTGCGCCAGACTTCCTGCGAGAGCTTCTAGTTCCGGTAAACGACGCTGAAGGGCCTGGAAATCGCGCTCCCAATCCTCATTCGCTGAGAAGATACTTTCGAGGTTCCAGGTATATTCTACAGGAATATCGCTTCGCTTTTTCATGGTTTGCAATGTTAATTCTCCTTAAAAGACAAGTAAATCATTATATAAAGAATATGGTGAGGGAGAGTCTATATGGCACCACTCTTTTTCAGCCGGGCTGAAAAAGAGTGGTGCCATATAGACTCTCCCTCACCTCTACTCTGCCACTAACAAATCGTCTCGATCACCCCACTTTTCAAGGAAGCGATAAAAGTTGCGTTTCGTCAAGCGTGTGCGCTCGGCGTCGGACAAACGAGCATCCTGTAAAATGGGATAGCAGGTGACCGGCAGCTCAGGCGTAACAACGATTGTCGCACCGCTTTCACGCACGGCAAAGCTAAAATCAACGTCCATATAATATGGGAAGCGATAGCCCTCGTCAAAGAAACCGGTCTTTTTGAGCAGCCTACGCCTGAAAGCCATACAGAGCTTATCCACGACCTCCACTTCCAGTTGTTGGCTCTCTTCAAAGTGGCGCATGTCCTCGGTATGCAGACCATGCAGGCCAGTAATACCGATCTTTTCATCAGCCAATGTCGCTGCCAGCAGCGTGAACACATCTCCCGTCAATTCAACGCTGCTATCCAGCAGGAGAATGTAACGACCCCGGCTCTGCTTCAGGCCAATGTTGCGCGCCTCCGCCGCGCCCATGGTACGGCTCACTCGAAGGATGTGCAGCCGGGGTTCGGCAGATTGAAGTTCTGCCGCCCAGATGCTCAGTTCATCCTGTGACGCATTATCAACCAGCATAATCTCGATGTCGGTGTTTCCGGCAAAGCGCAATACGCTTTCAATGCAGCGTTGCGCCTGCTCAAAATTATCATGGGCCAGAATATTGACCGAAAACTGGCAGCCGTCAGCTTCATCGAGTAGCGAAGGCAACTGGCGAGCCGTGCGATAGATGTTTCCATCCACCTCGATGCTCGGTAGAATGATTAAATGTGCTCCATGGGGATTATCTTTAATTGCATAACCGGCCTCCTCAATTTGTCGTTTCAAGGCGTCGGCTTGAACATATTTACCGCGCCTGCGTAACATGTCACGCTCGTGGGAGAGCGCGAGGATATCTGCGGGGATTGCATGGCGATATGGCTTCGTGGTCATACACTCCATCCTTCCGTACTACTAAGTTTTTCTGTCCACAATTGACTCGGACGTACTACCAACCCAATGCTAGACCATCACAGCGCGGGTCGGCAGCTCCTTCAAAAATATGGGTATGTGGATCAATAAGAATAGCTTGAGCATGACCCATCCCATCTTCCCATAGCCCTTCCACAATGGTCTGATGACCAAGTAAGTCAAGTTGCAGAGGAACACCACTCATAAAACGTCGTTCCAACATCACAACTTCAGCTATTTTGCGCTCAATATGTTCATCAATGTCCCGCTGTCCAGCTACCTCCATCCCTTTGTGGGGAGATGAATTTCTCACCCGTCCACTGCGCCAGCGCGGAGCCGCGATGGCCTGCTGCACATTCAAACCAAAATCTAGAATGGCGGAAAGTAACTGCACATGTATTTGCGGCTGTGCATCTCCTCCCATGCAGCCTAGCACCACGTATGGAGACCCATGCTTCAGCACCATGGCAGGAGTGAGGGTGTGCATCGTGCGTTTCCCAGGCTGCAAGTAATTGACATGGCGCGGGTCGAGCGAAAAGTACGACCCGCGATTATGCAACATCACACCTGTATCGCCGCCAATGATGCCACTGCCAAAGCTATAGGAGAGGCTCTGGATCAACGAGACGACATTGCCCTCTTTATCTGCCACACAGAGATACATGGTATCGCCGTCTTTTTCAAGTCCTGCCGCAAAATAGGGGGTCGATTTCGTAGGATTTATTCTCGTACGCTGCCGTTCAGCATAGGTCTTGCTCAAAAGATGTTCAACCGGCACATCGACAAAAGCCGGGTCAGAGACATAGGTATCACGATCAGCAAATGCCAATTTTTTCGCTTCAAGAAACAAATGGAGATATTCAGCCGTCTGGTAACCCAGTGACTTGAGATTATAGCCCTCAAGAATGTTGAGCATCTCCAAGGCAGCTATCCCTTGCGAATTGGGTGGAAACTCGTAGACATCATAGCCGCGGTAGTTGGTAGAGAGCGGCTCGACCCAATCCGAATGCTGCTGCTGCATATCCTCCATCGAGAGCACACCGCCGCAGCGTTGAATGTATGCAGTGATGCTGTGTCCCAACGGCCCTCGATAAAAGGCATCGCGTCCCTCCCTGGCAAGCACGCGATAGGTGCGGGCAAGGTCGGGCTGGCGCAAGATTTCGCCAGTTTGCCACAGCCGACCATCTGGCAAAAACACTGCCGCACTACTCTCCCAGGGTTTCAAGATGCGCTCCGCGGCGCGTTTCAGCCAGAAGCTCAACTTGGGACTGACAGGCATGCCATCTTCGGCAAAGGCAATCGCCGGGGCAAAGATGGTCTCTGCCGAAAGCGTTCCAAAACGATCCAGAGCCTCAAACCATCCATCGACCGCCCCCGGCACATTGATGGAAAGTGGGCCTCTTTCGGGAATCTCCTTCATGTCTCGCGACATAAAATACTCCGGCGTCATGCCGCGAGGAGCACGCCCGCTGCCATTCAAAGCGTGAAGCTGCTGCGTTTTCGCCTCCCAGATGAGCATAAAGATGTCGCCACCCGCCGAGCAGGTCGATGGATAAACCACGGTCATCACGGCATTGGCCGCGATGGCAGCATCAATAGCATTTCCACCCTGGGTGAGAATGGAGAGGCCAGCTTGAGTGGCGAGGTAGTGCGCACAGGCAATCATGCCGTGTGTGCCAAGCACAGGTTGTTCGGAGAGCATACAAGGAGACTCCATTTCTACGACAACGCAGCACCGAAAGTATTGTCTATATTATAACATATTGTAAGACCCCCATATCCATATGAGTGCCGATACGAGGCATTTAGCCATTATTGGTTAAGCTTCTAAGATGGATATGTTTCTCCCTGTCTGGATATGGTATACTGGCAGCCAAAACAACCGGTCCTCTGGAAGGAGTATCCATGAAAGTCGCTTTAGAAAATTTCAGGAATGCAATCTATAGCCCTGGCGAATCAGCGCAAATCAGCAATGCCGAATTGCAGCAGTTTGCAAAAAATTGTGTTGTAGCTTTAGCTGTCGGTGGAGAAGGCTCTAGACTCAAAGCTGCAACCGAATCCATGCAGGTTCATAAAACTGCCTTACGTTTACCCAGTGGCGATACAATGACTGAGCGAACAATTCGCATGTACAGAGATGCAGGCTTTAGCAACTTTGTAGCCCTGGTATTTCATCATGCTCAGTCTGTAATTGATGTACTGGGGGATGGAAGTCATCTCGATGTACATATCACCTATAGCCATGATCCCGAACATTCCGTTGGCAGGGGTGGCGCTATACGCAATGCCCTCGACAACGGTTCCATCTCTAGAACAAAGAATCTTATCGTTCACAACCCGGACGATCAAATTATCAAATATGAGGGCAACTTTCCTCGAGATATAGTCGCAGGACATTTAGCGGGTGTAAGAAAAGGAATGCTAGCTACGGCAATTGTGGTAGACGGGACACCTTATACGTATACAGGTATGAAGATTGATCATGGCATAGTAGAGCAAATCGAAATGTACCCCTTCATTCCTATTCCAACGCATGTTGGTGTCACCGTCTTCTCACCAGGTGTCTACGACTATTTCACACAGCTTTTTGATCTGACAAAAAAGATAGATTTCGAAAGCGTATTGTTCCCAATTCTAGCTAACGAGAGGCAATTGTATTCATTTACGATCCCCGGTAGGTGCTGGTTATCAGTAAATGATCCGAAAGCCCTGGCAAAGCTAATTGAGCTTATTCAAAGTCAGGAACCCCATAGCTAAAGCTATGGGCTTGCAAGAAGGCTACCCCTTTCTTGTCAGCCTAGACCTGACCAGACTCAGCTACCAGTCTTCGGACTGACGGAGCTACGTTAGGAGCGAAATAGGTACCATAGGATGCGAGGCCAGTCCGATGCTCTACGGTATGCAGTTAAACAGGTGTAGAGGGTGAAGCCAGTGCTGCATACGCTAAACCGCTTCTAACCTTGTCGAGGCCACCATTACCTACGCAAGTAGAGGCTTGGCAACAAGCAAAAAGGAACAAGCATTGAGGAACGTTTTTGTCTTGGACACGAAGAAACAGCCATTGAATCCGGTGCATCCTGGGAGGGCGAGAATACTACTCACCTCAGGACAGGCAGCCGTCTACAAGCACTACCCGTTCACCATCATTCTGAAATGTGCGGTGGAGTTGCCAGGAGTGGAGCCACTGCGCATCAAGCTTGACCCTGGCTCGAAAACCACGGGAGTCGCCATCGTCAACGATGCATCAGGAGAGGTGATCTTCGCTGCTGAACTGACACATCGGGGACAAACAATCAAAGCGAAGTTGGATGCTCGACGTGCATCACGTCGTGGCAGACGGCAACGCCACACGCGATATAGAAAGGCTCGCTTTGATAACCGATCGAGACCTGGAGGTTGGATAGCCCCATCATTGGAGAGTCGAGTGTGGAACGTCATCACATGGGTCAAGAGGCTCATGCGGATATGCCCGATCAATGCTCTCAGCCAAGAGCTTGTGCGCTTTGATATGCAAGCCATGGAGCATGCTGAGATAAAGGGTGTCGAGTATCAACAGGGGAGCTTGCAAGGCTACGAAGTGAGAGAGTACTTGCTTGAGAAGTGGAACCGGAGGTGTGCGTACTGCGATGCAAAAGACACGCCATTGCAAGTTGAGCACATTCACCCACGCGCTAAAAACGGGGGAAACAGGGTAAGCAACCTCACCGTGGCGTGTGAGCCTTGCAACACAAAAAAGGGAACTCAGGATATACGGGTGTTTCTGGCACACAAGCCTGACCTCCTGGCTCGTATTCTGGCACAAGCCAAAGCACCACTTAAAGACGCAGCAGCCGTCAACACCACACGTTGGGTCCTCTATGAACACCTGAAGGAGTTAGGCGTGCCTGTGGAGTGTGGGACAGGTGGCACAACGAAGTACAACCGTGTGTCACGAGGTCTTGAGAAAGCCCATTGGCGAGATGCTGCGTGTGTGGGGACAAGCACTCCTGAGCTCCTTCATACTAAAGGTGTCGTGCCACTGCTCATCACGGCAACCGGACACGGCAACCGTCAAATGTGCAGAATGGACAAATACGGGTTTCCTCGTACAGGACCGAAACATGCCAAGTACGTCAAGGGCTTCCAAACAGGCGATATGGTCAAGGCTCTTGTTCCAACAGGAACGTATACAGGAACGTATACAGGACGTGTAGCAGTGCGCGCCACTGGCTCATTCAATATCACGACCAAGCAGGGAACGCTACAAGGAATCAGCCATCGCCACTGTACCGCACTCCACCGATGTGATGGCTATAGTTATGAGCAAGGGAGACTCAAGCCCCTGCCCCAAGTAAGGAACGCCTGTTTCCTCCCCATAACTACAGCAAGGGGTATCCACAGGCGGAAGGTCTGATGAGTGAATGTTAGTCATGAAGGAGCAATTGTCTCAGAATATTCAACGCGCAGTCGCGATGAATTTGACATCTTCACTGATCCACATAATCGTCGCGCAATACTCATCCAAAAAGTAGTCCAATGAGGGCCGGTCCGAAAATGTTTCAGGCAACCTCATCAACTGGTACCAGTTTGCCCGTGTTGCGAGCTATAGTAACTTCACGCTGCGTACGGGCCGAACGGCGGGCGAGCAGCTCTGGCGTGACGCGGTACACTTCGCGAGCCAGGCCAAAACGTTCGAGCGTCCAGATGACATATCCAGAGAAATCGAACTGCCACCAGTGTAGCCCATGGAAAGCCGAACGTGGGAAGGCATGGTGATTGTTGTGCCATCCCTCGCCAAAACCTAGCAAGCCAACAATCCATTCGTTGCGGCTCAGATCGTTCGTCTCAAATTCGCGCTTGCCAAAGGTGTGACAGACGGAATTGACGCTCCAGGTGACGTGATGGGTCAGGAATACACGCACAAGACCACCCCACAACAAACCTTGCCAACCGCCAATGGCAAACGGGATGACCAGGGCCAATACCGCCCATAGGAAGAAGGTACGGCTGACGAAAACGATGATCGGGTCTTTCAAAAGATGCTTGCTATACACTTTAGGGTCTGCATCTCTATCTTTGAATAGCCAGCCAACATGCGCATGAAAGAAGCCTTCGATGGGGCTATGTGGATCACCTTCGCGGTCTGCCTGGGCATGATGTTTGGTGTGTGTCGCCGCCCATTGAAGCGCGGAACCTTCCCAGGCCATAGAACCGAGCACAAGCAGGATAAATTTCACAACTGGATGGGGCTTAAAGCTGCGATGGGTGAGCATTCGATGGTAGCCTACAGTGACGCCAAAGGCGATAAGAGTATACATCGTTGCTAACAATATCAGGTCTGTCCAATTTACAGCTCTCTGCCAGAGCAGCCAGATGGCGAAAATCGTAGCAAGTAGGGGCATGATTACAACAAGAAGAACGATAGCTTTATAGAGACCGATTGATCGCATGTAACCTCCGCCCATAATTGTCCACCTCAAAAGTGGATCAGTAGTAAGAGCGGTGTCGATGCGAATATGTTTCACTGTAAGGAGAGCCGTAGGGGCAACTCTTCATTTAACGAAAGTACCGAGACCACAACAACATAGTAACAAAAACCAGGTGCCAGGTCACCAGGCCGATGGTAATCAAAGCCAGGAAGATGTGCAGTACGCGCCAGGAGCGGATGACGTAGCGATAAAACTGCTCGCGTTGCAGCGCGGAATGCATTTCGTGCAACTCTGAAAGTTGCTCTTCCGCGCCAGGCATCAAAGCCTCTGGACGATTCAAAGCACTTTTCTTATCGGGAATGAAACGATAATGCGGCGCATAGTGATCCAACTCCTGCTGAGTTGGCTCCAGCGAAATATACGCCAGATCCCATGAGGCCCCCAATGACTGCCCATTGGTGGCAAAAGGGAGGCCAGCCGGTTTTGCGGGATGAGTTGGTCGGGGCATTGAAGCAGAGTGAGGCACGTTCGCGTTTGTCGTAATGCCCTGTTTCGCCTGTACATTATGAACCACAATGGTCTGGAGCTTCTGCGAGACCGTTTCAATGCGATCATCTCCCTGTGCCGTGAGAACCTTGTTTACTTCACGAGCAATCAGTCGGGGCATTACATGATCCAGAGTGCGCCCTACAAAACCGCTTATCGCCAGGACAACCATGCTGTACAGCGCATACGTGCCAGAGATTGGCTCGAAATGGCCAAAGGAGTGCATAAAGAGCACGACCAGCCCTATGACTGCAAAGCACACATGCCAGTTCAAAGCAGCATTGAGTTGACCCACGGCCCGTTTGCGAACCCGGCGGCGCAGAGTATAGAGGACCGCCGCCAGCACCAAAAATATTGTTCCTATTACACTATAGGCAAGACCAGCTGTACTATCGGGAGTAGTATCATATCCAGAGCGACTATACCAGATATAAAAAGCACCGCAAAGACCACTCACAATCAGTACCACCAGGAGACCAATACCCCACGATTTTCCTATATGCAAGAACAGCCAGGGATAGCCTCTTTCGCCATGTTGAGAAGATTTTCCATTGGAAAATGGAAGTTCTTGATAAGGATTGGGCATAGGCCTGTGATTTTCCGTATTCAGTTAGAACGCAATAAGCGCACTTTAATCCACATCATCATCGCATCACGGTGCAATCCCACCGGACATGGTGCCACGCACGCTCCACACTGATAGCACGAGCGGGCAAAACGTGCTACGGGTGCTGAAATAGTTCCTGAGAGCGTCTCCCGGTTCAATACATCGATTGAAACTGGTTCAGCCAACGCCGGACACGCCAGTAAACATTCATTGCAGCCAATACAGGCATGTATCTCCTGAGCAACTTGTGGACCTGTTTTATGGAGCAGCACTGATTTCAATAGTTAACGCTTACCTTTCGTTAATAGTTTTGTCGTATATTCACAGCATAAAGTTCACGGAGTGTGTCTGATCATCATGCCTGGTTTTTTCTGTCCACGGCAGTTCTGGTTTCCCAGAAGCGTCTTTACCGGCTTTGTCTTCCGGTATTTTTTCACTGTACGACCAGAGATTGCGTGTGACAGAACGTGAAGGAAGCGACATCAATATAGACTCAACAACCTTATTTGGAGGTACCGGAAGATCGCCCGTAGAAGGTCTCATATCTTCTTCCCATTCATGGATGGTAGGTTGATCGTATTCCCATCCATGAATGGTCAGTTGATCAGACAGGGGCAAAACTGCTGGCTCCAGACCACGTAAAGGCTCTGTCTGCCGCGTTCCCATCCTTGCAACAGGACTCAGTTGCGGAGTTGGTACGGACGTTGACGACACCCCTCTACTCTGTTGAGCAGCGACCAGTGGATGCGCCACAACAGGTATTGTGCGAACCGGTGGTAGGACAGGATAGTACATTGGTTTGACCACAGGTAACTTCCCTGAAGTGACCATATCCTGAGCTTCTCGTGATCTCCATTGTGAAAAATATTTACGAGCATCAAAATCACCTTTAAGCAAGGCCTTTTTAACGCTGCGAATTGAAAGGCCTTCGTCAATGATGCGTTTAATCGCCAGGCTATCCGGCTGAACAGAGCCGAGTGAGAGATAACCCACTAACCGATCATCGATAATCGACATACGACAATATCTTTTTTTACTGTTGTTGGTTAATGTTATCGATCCTGCAAATTTATGAAGAGGGTTGCCCACGTTGAGCATAAAAAGCTCCCCAAGATGCGTGGCGTGCCAGGGAACTCCCATGGGTTTAGCAGCTAATTCATGCTGTCCCGTCATTAATGCCGCTACAGTGCGCCCCTGCGAAACGGCGGCATACCATTGTGCCTGTGTTTCATAGGCCCCCGTCTGAGGATTCTTGCGGGCCGCAGCGTCACCCACAGCGTAGATACCTTGTACACTGGTACGGAACTGCTCATCAACCCATATGCCCCGTTTATACATCATTGGCATATTACAGTGTTCAGCCAGCGTGGTCACAGGTGACATGCCAGTACACACCAAAACTAACTGGCAGGGAATCATTTCATGCTGGTTTGTCACCACTCCTACTACAGAACCGACCCTCCCCACAATGCCGATGACCTCAGTTTGGGTGGCAATTTTCGCACCGGCACTGCGCATAGTTTCCAGTACGATTTCAGATGCGGTTTGATCGAGCATCCGCGATAGGAAGGTTTCACCGCGAATGAGCCAGTGAACCTCAACACCGTGATGTAATAGACCCATTACTGTATCGATAGCATGAGCACCGCCACCAATCACCACCGCCGAATCAACCTCACCAAGGCGACGACGCAGATCGAGGTAATCTTGCAGGCAATGAAGCGTGAGCACTCCATCAAAATCGCGTCCAGGCAAGTGAGCAGGTAAACCATTGGAAACACTGCCGGTTGCCAGGAGGAGCGAGCTATAACCAAAAGTGTATCCACCCCGTAAATTCAAGAACTTTCCCTGCGCATTGATTTCCTCGACTCGCGCATTGATCACATGGATACGTTGGGCCCGTTCGGTTCCTGGGGGATAGGCCAGGAGCTGTTCCTGCGTAAGCTTGTCGATAGCAAATTGCTTGAGCGCGGGAGTATTGATGGTAGGATGGCACTGCTCGGTAATAATCGCAATGCGTGCTTGCGGGGAAAGGCGACGAGCCTCAACAGCTGTAGTTAGACCGGCAATCCCATTCCCCACGATGACGATATCCGCGCTCTCCAATTTGTACTGCTGATCCATGATGGACAAAGATCTGTTACCCATGCGTACCTGGCTTTCCCTCTTGCATCACGCTGTGAACCAATTTGAATGTGATTGATACAACTTCATACATCAGGCATTGTACGATAGGCACATCCTTGTATTCGCATATATGGCCTTTTCTTGGTATAAAAGTACCACGAGGGGGTTAAGGCTTTTAGAAGGAAAGGCCCTTGACAACTATCCTCTCCTGCCATACACTCCAACATAGAGCAAAACAAAAAGATTGTTCAATTTGGACTGACGGGCAAGAGAAAAAGGATAGCAACAAGCATGTCACAGAGTATCTCAGAAGAAGCGAGCAACAACGAGCGTACTCAGAGCACTGAACCCGACCTTTCGCAATTACCACAACTTCCTCCTGGCATCCATATACCCGCGCCTGGGACGACACCACATCGCAAAACGCGCTGGCCTGATGCTATCGACGTGATTTTTGAAAAAGACCCCGCCTGCCGCAATATCTTTGAAGCACTGCTCTACCAGAGCCTGTGGGCCATCTTTTACCACCGTATCGCTCACGCGCTCTACAAAGCGCACATCCCCTTCTTCCCGCGCTTTATCTCGCAGTTTGCCCGTTTAATGACAGGTGGTATTGAAATTCACCCCGGTGCGCAGATCGGCAAACGCTTCTTCATTGACCATGGAGCAGGTATCGTGATTGGAGAAACGACCGTCATCGGCAATAATGTCATGCTCTATCACCAGGTAACACTCGGTGCGACCGGCTGGTGGCGTCGTGGCCCTGGCCGTCTAAAGAAACGCCACCCCACCATCGAGGACGATGTGACCATCGGCGTAGGGGCCGCCATTCTAGGTCCCATCACCATTGGTCGAGGCAGCAAGATAGGTGCGATGGCCCTTGTGCTCGAGTCTGTGCCACCGAATTCGGTTGTGGCCTCCAAACCTGCCGAACTCCTGGTCAAAGGCGGCGAGATGCTGGAGAAACACCAGGAATTGACGCAGGGCTGGAACAGCGATGAGCCTTGGGAGATGGACTATCAAATCTGATACCCCCATGACTGAGGCGAGCTTAGCATGGCTGAGGCAAGCGCAGCCACTACTATATACGGCGGGACGAACGGGCAACGGAGTATAGTAGTGGCTGCGCTTGCCTCAGCCATGTTGCCTTTCGCCTCTCAGCCATGCTGGGTGAATGCACCCGCCATACCGCCACGATATCACTCATACCTTAACAAAGTGCCAATCACCATCTCCCAGAAACGCGGCACGTCCAGAGCGTAGCCGACACGCGCATTGGGTTGTCTACCCAGTTGCCCATAGACATCACAGACAGTGCGACCAGATGTCCATTCACCCCTGGTTTCAATCTCGACGCGCATGGTATGCGCCCGCAAAATAGTAGGATCAATCACAGCCGCGACCGCGCAGGGATCATGCACAGGCGGCGCGGGAAAACCGAAGACATTGCGATACGTATCCCCAAAGAAGACGAGCAAGCCTGCTGCGAAATCTGCCACCGGGCGATGAGCAGCCCGCAAGCGACCAATCACCTCGTCAGTCGCCAGAGCCTGGTGGGTCACTTCTAAAGGAGACATCGTAATCGGTCGGCCACACGCGAAAACGATAGCGGCAGCCTCCGGATCGGCCCAAATATTAAATTCAGCAGCAGGCATCCTATTCCCAACCCCGATTGCCCCACCCATCAATGAAATAGCCTTGATCTTCGGAAGAATGGCTGGCTCACGCCGCATAGCCGCAGCGATATTCGTGAGAGGGCCGGTCGGGACAATCGTGATATCCCCATCCGAGTGCATCAGCAGCTCAATAAGCAGGTCAACTCCATGCTGCGGCGCAAGCTCAATATCCGGCTCAGGAATATGCGGCCCATCCATTCCCGACTCGCCATGTATGTTGGCCGCGTGTCTCGCCGGACGCACCAGTGGCCTATCCATGCCCCTGGCAATTGGCACATTACGTATATTTGCCAGCGAACAGACTTTCAGCGCATTGTGAGTGGTCTTGTCAACCGACTGGTTGCCTGCAACTGTAGTGATGGCAAGCAGGTCAATTTCAGGATGATGGGCCGCAAGCAGGATGGCGATGGCATCATCATGGCCTGGATCGCAGTCAAGGATGATTTTGTGCTTCATCAAATTAACCTTCGGGCATCCACAATGGATGCCCCTACAATTTTATGTATTCTCGATCAAGCCGAATAGTGTTGTCGTATAGTAGCACGCATGTAGCCTCTTTTCAACACAACCCTCGACGCCTCGCCTCCATCTTGGTATAATGACCTGGTACAACACCATTACGAATATGGTATAGACTTGAAGATACGGTGCGATATCAAATCAAAATTTGAGGAGATCTCTATTTGTCATCATCCAAACGCAACAATCTTGTTATTGGTCAATCTGGTGGGGCAACTGCCGTTATCAATGCCAGCCTGGTGGGAGCATTTGAAGCGGCCCTGAAAGATACACGCATTGATGGTATTTATGGAATGCTGCATGGTATCGAAGGGCTGCTCAAAGAAGACATCATCGATCTGCGGCAGCAGCCTGCTGAACTGTGGCCTCGGCTGCGTGCTACACCCTCGGCTACCCTTGGCTCCTGCCGCTATAAACTCCAGGAAGAGGACCCGGAACGAGTTATCGCCATTATGCGCCGCTATGATATCCGCTACCTGCTCTACATAGGTGGAAACGACTCGGCTGATACGGCGCATCGTCTGGCGCAGGCTGCACAGCAGGTCGGCTATGACTTGCAAACAATCAGCGTACCAAAAACAATTGACAACGATCTCCCCTTCACCGATCACTGTCCGGGCTACGGCAGCACGGCCCGTTTCATCGCACTGGCAACCATAGACTCGACCATGAATACCATATCGATACCCTGGCACTATCCTTTCAAAGTAATAGAGACGATGGGGCGCGATGCAGGTTGGTTAGCAGCATCATCGGCACTGGGGAAACGCAATGAGATTGATCCGCCCCATATCATTCTGATACCGGAACATACGTTTAATGCAGAGCATTTCCTGGCACAGGTCGAGGCGGTCTACCGGCGTTTAGGATACGTTATCGTCGTCGCAGCAGAAGCGATTCGCGACGAGCATGGACAGCCCCTTGGAGCGGTGGGACAGGTAGGAAATGATGCCTTCCAGCACCCACTGCTGAGCGGTGCCGCCCAATTTCTGGTAGAATTAGTCAAGCAGCATTTGAAATTGCGAGCGCGTTTCGACAAACCGGGCGATTTGCAGCGCATGGCATCCAACAGTATCTCACGCACAGACCAGACCGAGGCGTATCTTGTGGGACAAATGGCCGTACAGGCACTAATGAGCGGCGAAAGCAATAAAATGGTGACATTGATACGCCATACAGAACCTGCCTATCACTGCACCACCGGGTTAGTGGAGCTGGCAAAGGTTGCCAACGTACAACATTTGATGCCTGCCGACTTCCTGGACGAAAGCAAAACCATGGTGACGCAGGCCTTTTACGACTATGCCTTGCCGCTCATCGGCGATCCACTGCCAGTACATGCGACACTGAAACAAACGAGGATAAAAATATGACGGCACTCAAACGAGCTATCCTTGTGGTGCTTGATGGCGTAGGCGCGGGAGCCAATCCCGATGCCCATGCCTACGGGGATGATGGAGCCAGCTCACTTGAACACTGCGCACAGGCGATTGGGGGACTGGCACTTCCACACCTGGGCAGCGTTGGCCTGGGCAATATCACCCCCATCAAGGGGACACCGCCAACTGATCATGCCAGTGGGGCCTATGGGCGCTTGGCGGAAGCGGCTGCCGGTAAAGATAGCACCACCGGTCACTGGGAAATGACCGGCGTGGTGCTGTCTAAACCCTTACCCACCTACCCGCATGGCTTTCCTCCAGACGTTGTGGAAGCCTTTGAGCAGGCCATCGGACGCAAGGTGATCGGCAATAAAGCCGCCTCGGGAACCGAGATCATCAAGGAACTTGGCGAAGAACATATGCGTACAGGATACCCCATCCTCTATACGTCAGCCGATAGCGTCTTTCAAATCGCTGCACACCAGGATGTGATTCCACTGCCAGAGCTGTATCATATATGTGAGATTACCCGGCATATGCTCACAGGCGACCATGCCGTGGGACGGGTGATTGCCCGGCCATTTATCGGCACACCAGGAGCTTTCAAGCGCACCGAACACCGCCGCGACTTCTCGCTCTCACCTCTGGGAACCACCCTGCTCGATCTCCTGAAAAAGCACGGTAAAGAGGTCATCGGACTCGGCAAGATCGAAGACCTTTTCGCGGGACGTGGGCTGACACAGCGCGACCACACCGAGACCAACCGCGACGGCATGGCGGCTACCTTGCACTGGCTTGAACGGGACTTTACCGGCCTGCTCTTTGTGAACCTGGTTGAGTTCGACATGCTTTGGGGCCATCGCCGCGATAGCCAGGGATATGCACGGGCACTGCGCGAGGTTGACGCCTGGTTTGCACAGGTACAGCAGGTCATGCGGCCAGATGATGCCATTTTCTTTACCGCAGACCACGGCGTCGATCCTACCTATCACGGCACCGATCACACCCGCGAACATGTGCCGCTTCTGGCCTATGGTACGCTCGTCAAGGCGAACGTAAATCTCGGTGTGCGTTCTACCTATGCAGACCTGGGCCAGACGCTGGCACAGGCCTTTGCCGTAGGACAACTGGCGGCAGGCACCAGCTTTGCACCGGAAATAGGACTGGTATGACTGAGACACAACGCAATAGAATGACAGATACCCCCCAGGGAAACTACCTGCAAGGTGAACGGATTTACCTGCGTCGACCTACAATGGGCGACGCATTGAGAATATTTCACTGGGAACGTGATGACGAAGTATGGCGTTACGATCCACACCGCCCATTCTCACAGAACATATCTGAATTTTTGCCCGTCTTTGAGCGCAACTACGTGCATGGTAATGGGCGTCAATTCTGGTTCATCATCGAAGATGAAAGGCATATTCCCATCGGCACCATCACCTATTTTAATATTGACTATCGTCTTGGACAGGTTGAAATTGGCTTAGGCCTTGGCGATAAGACGCGCTGGGGCAAGGGCTACGGACCGGAGGCGATCCGCACACTTGTGCAATATCTCTTCTCCATTCCGGGATTGACACGCATTTACGCGGAGACGGCTGTGGCCAATCGCCCTTCACGTCGAGCCTTCGCCAAAGCCAACTTTGTCGAGGTCAGCCAGATCTATGATCCCCGTAGTTCAGGTGAACCCTGGGTACTTTTGGAAATTCGCAAGAAGAGGAAGGACTACCCCACACGATGAATACAGCACATGAAACCGTTGATCCCACTATTTTTAGTGCCTATGACATACGCGGCATCTATGGCGAGAATTTGACCGACGAGGTGGCCTATCGCATTGGACGCGCCGCTGCCCAGGTTTTGAATGTACCAGAGATAGCCGTCGGTCGCGATATGCGCCTCTCATCACCCCAATTAGCTGCCGCCATTCTGCGCGGCATTACCGACCAGGGTGTCAATGCAGTTGACCTGGGTATGACAACCACCGATGGTCTCTATTTCGCCGTGGGAAAGTTCGAGTATCCCGCAGGTGTCATGATTACTGCCTCCCACAACCCTGGGAAATATAACGGCATGAAATTCTGCCGCGCCCAGGCCTTCCCTGTCAGCCTGGAGTCAGGGCTGGCCGAGATTCGCGACCTGGCAGTCAGTGGCAAATTCACAGAATCGGCAACTAAAGGCCTGGTATCTCAGCGAGACATCACTGATGACTATGTCAAGCACGCCCTCTCTTTTATCGATGTGAGCAAGATCAAACCGCTCAAAGTCGTGATTGACGCGGGCAATGGTATGGCGGGGATGATGATGCCGCGGGTCTTCCAGCATCTCCCCTGCGAACTCGTTCCCCTCTATTTTGAATTAGACGGCAGCTTCCCCAACCATCCGGCCAGCCCTATCGAGCCTCAGAATATGGTAGATCTGCAAAAGAAGGTACGCGAGGTTGGGGCCGATATAGGTGCCGCCTTCGACGGCGATGCTGACCGCATGTTCTGTGTAGATGAGCAGGCGAACGTGGTGGATAGCTCAATGGTCACGGCAGCAGTATCGAACAGTCTCCTGCGCAAATATCCCGGCTCAACCATTCTCTATAACCTGGTCGTTTCTAAAAGTGTGCCGGAACTTATCACCAAACTAGGTGGCAAAGCGGTTCGCACCCGCGTGGGACACTCTTATATCAAAGCAGAGATGCGCCAACTCAATGGCATTTTTGGTGGAGAGCATTCCGGCCATTTCTACTTCCGCGATAACTGGTACGCCGACTCCGGTCTGATCGCCTTTCTCATTATGCTAGAACTTGTTTCGGTAGAGGGAAAGCCGCTCTCCGAACTGCTCAAGCCGCTCGACAAGGGTGTGCGCAGCGGCGAGATCAACAGTAAGGTCAGCGATGTGCAGGGCAAGCTCGACGCGCTAGAGGAGCACTTTGGCAAAGAGGCGAAGTCGATTGACCACCTGGATGGCCTTGTGCTGGACTTCGGCAACTGGTGGTTCAGTGTACGCCCATCCAATACGGAGCCTCTGCTCAGGCTGAACGTCGAGGCGAACAGCCGGGAGTTGATGGAAAAGAAACGCGATGAAGTGCTCGCGTTCATACGTTCATAGCATAAATTCCACATGACCGAGATGAGGAAACTGCATTGCACATGGTTTTCTGCGTAAACCATGTGCAATGCAGTTTCCTCATCTCGATCATACTTTCCTGAACTTATGGACAGTTGACAAGCGGGGGTACATGCTATGATACTACTATATAAAGGCCAGAAACGCGCAGAAAGGCGTCCGCTTGAAGGACATTTAATAGATGACAATTGATACAGATTTCTTCCGGCAGGTAGCAGGTCAATTTGCCACAGGCGTTACCGTAGTTACTACACATAGTCAAGGCACACTCGCAGGTATAACCGTCAATGCATTCTGCTCGGTCTCTCTCGACCCGCCATTAATACTGGTCTGTATAGACCTCAACAGCACTACCCTCCCGTGTATCCGTGAAAGCAGGACGTTCGTCGTGAATATCCTTACCAATGAACAGGAACATCTCTCGCGCTGCTTTGCCACCTCCACGGAAGAACGTTACGAGCATTTTTGTTATGCCAACTTCCATACTGCCGCGACCGGTTCACCCGTGATTGACGGTACGCTGGCCTTTCTCGACACGCGCGTGGTAGCCGAATATCCCGGCGGAGATCATGTCATCTTTCTGGCAGAGGTAGTGGCAATTGGTACTGAAGGACAGGTTTCTTATGCTCATGCAGAAGATAAACTACATGCCACGCTCACCGAGAATGTAATGGCGAACAGCATAGAAGATGATACGTTGCCCCTGGCTTATTATCGTGGACAATATCGCCACCTCACCTGCAATTACATCAAACCTAGCCTGGCAAAATGAACACGATTATCACAAAAGATCAAGCAGATAGAGAGGCCGCACTTGCCTCGTTACAACAGTGTATTCGGGCCTGCCGGCTCTGCCAGGAACAGGGCTTTATTCCTGTCGCTCGTCCTCTTGTCAATGGACGGGCCGGTGACCGTATATTGGTGATTGGCCAGGCTCCGGGGCATCGCTCCGTCGCGAAAGGTCGGTCCTTCAGTGGGCCGGGCGGCAGTATCTTACAGAAGTGGCTTGAGCAGGCGGGATTTCCTCCAGGCTATCTTCACGCACATACCTATCTCAGCTCATTGACACGCTGCGACCCTGGACGCAATCCCAGGGGCGGTGGTGATCGGCGGCCTTCTCCCCAGGAAGTGGCTCTATGCAAGCCGTTTCTTGAGGCTGAAATACGACTTTTACAACCAAAGATCGTCTTGCTGGTGGGAACGATGGCGATAGAGGCCTTTTTCGGCAAGGTGCGTCTGGAAGAGGTGATTGGAACATGTGAGGAACGCGACGGGATGCTGCTTTTACCTCTGCCTCATCCCTCTGGTGTGAGCCGCTGGCTCAACGACCCGGCCCATCAAAAACTGCACCAGCAGGCGTTGGAACTGCTGTCAACATGGCGAGTAGCACTTGAGTTGTAGGGGGCACTACGAGACTCGCTCCGCTAACTCGAAGAACTTGAAGGCTCATCGGATAAGGCAGGATAATGAGCATCTTCAGCAGCTTTATGCATTTGGTATTCATGAACACCCTTCTTCAGAGTGCCAAGTGCTAATGTTGCGCACGTTGGGCGAGTCATGACTAGCTCTCGTCCAAGTTCCTCGACCAGATCCTCGAAACTCATCTGCTCAATCTCTTCGGCAGACTTACCCTGTGTAATTTCGGTCACATAGGACGCTGCGGCACGGCTAATGGTACAGCCCTCACCCTCCCAACTTACGGCTTCCAGCTTGCCATCTTCACCAAAACGAGCATGCATAGTGATCATATCGGCACAACCAGGATTGCCGCCGGTGAGGCTTACATCTGGATATTCCAATGGCCCGTTATTGCGCGGATTTTCATAGTGATCCATCAAAAATTCGATGGCTTCTTGACGATTCATATTGACCTTCTCCAAAAGAGAGAACAGTAAGACAGCAGGACACAATAAATTGCACCCAGTTTTGCTGCTATTATACTCTATTTTAGAGAAATAAAGCGACCTCTCATGACTTATTAACATATGTTTGCAGCGTAAGTATGGAAGCCTGCTCAGGCTTCCATACTTACGCTGCAAACATATCTCGTCAAGGTTTCTCGATTGGTACTTTTACGAGATTGCCCCACTCAGTCCAGGAGCCGTCATAGTTGCGTACTCGTGGATAGCCGAGCAAATAGGTCAGCACAAACCAGGTATGCGCCGAACGTTCGCCAATGCGGCAATAGGAGATGACATCCTTGTCGGGAGTGATCTCTTTACTCATATAGAGATGACGCAGTTCCTCAGCCGACTTGAATGTGCCATCTGCATCGGCAGCCAACGCCCAGGGAATACTCTTCGCCCCCGGAATGTGGCCACCGCGCTGGGCTCCCTCTTGCGGATAGTTGATCATGTGCAACAATTCACCAGTATATTCCTGTGGAGAACGCACATCGATCAGGCCACGTCCAGGATTTTTGAGTCCATTGGCAACGTCTTCACGAAAGGCACGAATTGTCTCGTCCATTGACTGCGCGTGATACGTCGTCGCTGGATAGTGAGGCACTTCCTTGGTCATCGGGCGATTTTCTGACTCCCACTTTGACCTGCCACCATTCATGATCTTCATATTCTTATGACCATACATAGTGAACAGCCAGAACGAATAGCAAGCATACCAGTTGTTCTTATCGCCATAGAGGACAATCATCGTATCATTGCTAATCCCCCAACGGCTCATGAGTTGCTCAAACTCGTTCTGATTCACAAAGTCGCGGGCGACTCGATCCTGTACATCGACATGCCAATCGAGCTTGACCGCACCGGGAAGATGCCCAACTTCATACAACAATACATCTTCGTCGGCCTCGATCAGTCTAACATTGGAATTGTTGAGATTTTCGGCAACCCATCCTGTCTCAACTAACACCTCGGGATGAATGTAACCAGACGCGGCACCCATGCCGGAGGTCGCTGTTTCTGTTCCAGACATTTGTAATGTCCTCCCTAAATACTTAGAATGCATTTTTACTAACCCACTCACTCTTTGTTAACTGATTAACCAGAGAGAGTTAGCGGGTCATATTTTACGTGAAGCTTGCCTCACTACAGAAAGATAACAAAGTTGATCTGTTTTATATTCTACTCCACAGGTCGGAATTAGGCAAGCAGGAAAACTTACATTTTCAGCCGTTCCGCTAATCCTGTGTTGCGCTGTGCCACGCGGTCATTTTTCACCGCCCAACTTAACGCTCGCGACTGGCCGACCAGCACGCAGAGTCGCCTGGCCCGTGTAATAGCCGTGTAGAGCAGGTTGCGCTGCAGCAGCATGGAATGTTCCCTGGTAAGAGGCAAGACAATTGCCGGGTATTCACTGCCCTGGCTTTTATGGACGGTAACGGCGTACGCCAGTACCAGCTCATCCAGTTCGGAAAACTCATAGCTAACCAGCATCGGGCCTGCCTCTTCCAAAAATTCTACTTTGAGGCTAGAATTGTCTTTGTTGATGCTGCGCACCCAACCAACATCTCCATTAAAGACGCCCTTGTCGTAGTTGTTCTTCAGCTGCATTACTTTGTCCCCTGTTCGTATGACGCGCCCACCCCACTCTACCTCTGCAAAAGCCCTGGGATTGAGGCGTGCCTGTAGCTCTTCATTAAGTATAGTCACACCTGTAGGGCCTTTATACATCGGAGCAAGCACCTGGATGTCAGTCATGGGATTGAGTCCGTAACGAGCGGGCAAACGACGCTGGACAAGATCAAGAATGAGCTGCTGAGCGCGAAAAGGGTCTTCTTCCGACAGGAAAAAGAAATCGCTGCTCGCCTCACTTTTCAAAAATGGCATCTGCCCGGCGTTAATACGGTGCGCATTGACGATGATTTTACTCTGCTGGGCCTGGCGAAAGAGTTCCGTCAGGCGTACCGAGGGTATAGCCTCGCTTCTCAACAGGTCGCGCAGCACGTTCCCTGGGCCAACCGATGGCAATTGATCGGCATCGCCTACCAGCAGCAGGTGCGCCTCCCGTGGCAAGGCCTTGAGCAGGTGATAAAAGAGCAGAATATCGACCATCGAGAACTCATCCACGATCACAAATTGATAGGGCAAGGGATTCTCTTCGTTGCGCTGAAAGGTGTTGTCATGCGGAGCAAATTCCATCAGGCGATGCAATGTTTTTGCCTGCATACCCGTGGCTTCGGAGAGTCGCTTGGCTGCCCGCCCCGTCGGTGCCGCCAGGGCAACTTCGATATTGCGTTTGCGCAACATCATCAGCAGGGCACGAATAGATGTCGATTTGCCAGTACCTGGGCCGCCCGTTAAGATACTGACTTTCTTACTGTATGCAGTCTGCACAGCCTCGCGCTGCTTCTCTGTTAAATGCATGTTGCGGTTCTGCGCCAGGCGCGCAAATACCGTATCCCATAACTGCTGGCTGGCCGGTGGCAGGGTGCTGGGTGCGCTCGACAGCCTGCGCAAGAGGCGTGCAGACCCGTTTTCGGAGTGCCAGAATGGGCCGAAATACACTCGCGACTGCGGTTCTGGCTCCTCGACCTCGCTCCAATCGATAGGGGGCTCCTCGTCACCGCCAGGTTGAGGGTGCAAGAATGACTGAACAGGCAAAGGCGGTTCAACAAATATATCGCGCTCATTGCGCAGTTGCTCCATCGCTGCTGGCAATGCATCATAAGGTGCCTGTAAGATGTTCGCGGCACGATTGAGCAAATCTCCCTCCAGTAAGAAGCAGTGGCCATCCTCATTAGCCGCCTGGGCAAGCACATACTTGAGCCCGGTAGCCAGGCGAGGCACGCTGTCCTGCGGCAACCCCAGCTTCACTGCAATATCATCGGCAATGCGAAAACCAATGCCATGCACATCATCCGCCAGTTGATAGGGATTTTCGCGAATGACTTTGATCGACTCTTTGCCATATTGCTTGTAAATACGGGTCGCGATATTCATCGAGACATCGTGAGATTGCAAGAAGAGATGCAGCTCTTTGATTTCACTCTGTTCGGCCCAGGTTTTGACAATCTGGTCGCGGTCTTTGGCACTGACACCCTTTACCTCGTTTAATCTCTCCGGCTGTTGTTCGATAATGGCGAGCGTCTGTTCGCCAAAATGCTCTACAATCAGTTTGGCCTTCTTCGGCCCGATACCCTTAATCAAACCGGAACTGAGGTAGCGAGTGATGCCTTCGGTTGAAGCAGGTAAGCGTTGCACGAAACTGTTGACGTGCAGTTGACGACCATACTTGGGATCTTTTTCCCACTCGCCCTCCACCGAGAGCAGTTCACCAACGTGAACACCTGGCAACATGCCCACGATGGTCATGAGATCATCACGAAAGAGCCGCCCGCGGTCATTGGGGCGAAAACGCGCAACGGTATAATGGTTGTCCTCGTTACGAAAGACGATATTTTCAACAGAACCTTCGAGCGTGATCATACTTACAGTATTCCATCTAAGCCATGATAGGTTGGAAATGTCACGAGCCTATCTTAGCACAACACTGGAAAAGCGTCGAGGTCAATGATAGCAAGAGTTCCGCTAAAAAAGCAGGGGTACTTTGCGCACATGCATGTGCGCAAAGTACCCCTGCTTTTTTAGCGGAACTCTTGCTATTGACTATAAAAGGGCAAACTCATGACATTGCATCATTTTTCAGCAACGGACATAATAAATATAGCAAAAAATATAACCAGTAGAACAGGAGAAAACTCAGACCAGCTATGACAACAACACCACAACAAAACAACGATCAGAAAAACCAGGTACAGGATTATTTCTCGCGTACTGCGGAAGGCTATGTTGCCAGCTTCTCCCACAAGAGTGGCAATGATTTACAGCGATTGATCGAACTGGGAGAATGGTTCCCACAACAGCAAGCACTTGATATCGCCACGGGTGGCGGTCATACCGCACTGTCCGTAGCTCCCCATGTCTCACAAATAACGGTGACCGATCTGACACCGCGTATGCTTGAAAAGGCACGAGAATTCCTACTTTCACAGGGCGTGACGAATGCCAATTTTCAAGTAGCAGATGCAGAACACCTCCCATTTCCAGATGCCACCTTCGATCGTGTCACCTGTCGTATCGCGTCCCACCACTTCCCCAATGTAGCACTATCGGTGCAGGAAGTAGTACGAGTCTTGAAACCAGGCGGCCTCTACCTGCTCATCGACTGCATGGCGCCCGGTGACCCAGCACTGGATACCTTTGATAACACCGTTGAGAAGTGGCGCGATTCCTCCCACGGGCGATCATGTACCACCGAAGAGTGGCAGGCGTTCTTTACCTCAGCCGGTTTGAAGATCGAACATATGGAGTTTTTCCGCAAGACCCATCACTATGACGATTGGACGCTGCGTTCCCAACTCCCTATCAACGAAAAAGTGAATCTAGAGAGGTTTATTCTTGAGAGCAGTCCTTCGATACAGAGCTATTTTGAGGTCGTGCGACGAGCAGATGGTTCCTTGGAGAGCTTCACCAATGACTTCATTCTCCTCAAAGGACGTAAAAATTGATATATGACAAATCCTTGACATTATGCCGTTGCTTGTTTACAATAGTAGTAACTGATGTTACCAATGCTGTTCCTCTACGTAGTATACTGTACATAAGGTTAGAGGAATCAGCCTTTCGGAGATAATCATAAAATGAGTCAATCTACCAATACCTTGCTTATAGATAATCAAAACCGCTTAACAACTTCTATGCAGAATATTATCCGTGGCTTGAGGAAACTATCCAACCGCCTTTATCCTATGTCCCTCTCAGAACTTTTTGCGCAGTTGGATGAAGCTACAACTCCTGCTCTCCTTACCAGAACAGTCAATAGCATTTCAGATCTCCTCTGGAAGCTCCCTGTAAAAGAGCAGGGAATGATCAGAAAGAATTTAGTCAATACGCTGAGTGACCACATACTCCTTGCAACAGATGCAGCATTGCGCCTCGAGGCTGCCAGCTGGTTACGTCTGCTTCTACAGGCAGGGTTGGTAAAGCAGCCCGAAGCTGTATTTGTAACTTTAGTTACCGCTGCCATTCAAGTGCCCATTGAGCAGAGCGATGAAGAAGCATTACATGAACAAAAGGCTCTTCTCAAATCGATCTTTCAGTGCTTCTGGCCATTCCGTTTCCCTTATCCCGCGTACAGTCGAGAAGTATTTCCGGCCAATCAAGTGTTTTTCCCATTAGCTCCTCTTATCAACCACGCTGATTACGAGACACAGGATATGCTTATGGGTATCTTCGCGGAACTACCTGCCCTTGATGACGCGGAAATCCTTGAATACCTGCTACCAATAGCTCTACAGTGGTCAAGTCACAGCGATCCCGAACGCCGCCGCAGGATCCCAAACATCCTGGCTCGCATTCACCAGGCGGGTACACAGGATGCTTTACAACGCCTGCTCACCGATACCGACCCGCCAGTACGGGAAAGTGCTAAAAGTGCCGCTAGCTATGCGAGAAGCGCGTAGAGCAGCAGGCTGCTTCCTATGGCAAGTGTACTGCGCACACCCATTAATCTCTATCCTGTCCCTAGAAGTGCCACGACTTGAGATCCAAATATAACCTTTTGAAGTTTTCTGTCTTCACTATCATCCGTTTCACTATCACTGCAAAGAGTGGAAACGATAGGTAGACAAAGACGATTACGCTGTAAACTACATACGCTATCTCCTTCATATCAAGTTGCGCGGTTACCACAAAGGGACGCCACAGAACACTAAATTCTAGGACATAGTGGCACAGAAATTCATAGGAAAAACTCCCCGTCAAGCATTCACTTAGATTCTTCTGAGAGAAAACTGCACCATCGATGCCCACCCAAACGGATAAAGCAAGTATGAGAAGCGTTAACAGGTTCGCTTTGAGCGAGTTGTCACGGTACTGTAAGCGCACCGCTAGCGCAAATGAAGCTGGAATGGATGCAAAGAGTAAAAATCTTGGCCCCCAGAACCACCCGCCGTACCATGCCCACCAATGCGAATAGACAAGCACCAGGCCAACCAGAAAACTGATCCATAACGTGTACACGGCATACAGGTCTAGTTTTATCTCTTGCTGGAGCTTGAGCAATTTATTTCTAACAGGGAGTAGCAATCCTGGTGCGAAAAAGAACAGCCCTTTTCCAAAGGAAAAGAGGATGGAAAGCAGCCCAAAGAAGATAGGATAGCTAAATCCTGGCTCGCCAGAATAAGGCATAAGAGTCCTGGAACCAGCATCGCTCTGGTAGCCAGTATTCAAAGGGCTCCCACGCCTGATCCAGGCTTCAGCAGCGATCAGCCCGCCTGACAGACCGCCTACGACAAGGATGATTTCGAGTCTTGTCTGGATGCGGCTCTGTTTTTCGGCTAACATAAATATACTTCTTTGGAGAAACATTATTCATCAGTTGTTGCGGATAGGACGCGATTTATCGCGTCTCTACCCATGACCATACTTTTTGGTCAAATAACATTGACGATTTAACTCCCTGCAAATTCCGCTTTCAACGGCCTGGCAATCTCTTCTGCCAGCTTGTGAACGATCCCCTCTGGATAGGGTGCTCTCAGATTCAAAATGATATGGGTTGCGCCAGCCTCAATGTATGGCCGCATACTATCGATGGCCTCACCCAGGTTGTTATAATTGATCGGCCATTGGATAGAGCGTTCGATGGTTTTGGGGTCACGACCGATAGCGGCGCAATGCCCGTCGAGTACCTCGTTTTTATGACGGAAGGTATCAACGTCACCTCCTACAAAGTTCCAGACACTTGCATACTTAGCGACCACGCGCAATGTCAACTGCTCGCCACCCCCGCCTATAACATAGGGCGGATAGGGTTTCTGCACGGGCTTCGGTTCACAGCGTGCATCTTTAAGCTGGTAGTACTTCCCATCAAAGTTCGCGACGGTTTCCGTCCATAAGAGCTTAATTACTTCGCACGCCTCATCTAATCGGCGGATGCGCTCTCCTGAGGTATAGAGTGGAATGCCGTACATACTACACTCAAGTTCATTCCAGCCCGCGCCAATACCAAAATCCAGCCGCCCGTGTGAGATAACATCGACCGTTGTCGCTATTTTCGCAAGTACGGCAGGATGACGGTAAATATTGCCCGTCACCATCAGACCAAGGCGCAGGCGTTCTGTTCGCGCAGCTAACGCACCAAGCAGCGTCCATCCCTCCAACTGCGGGCCAGTTGGATCAGGGCCGAGCGGGATGAAGTGGTCAAAGGCCCAGGCATGTTCGATGCTCGGAATGCTGTCTGCCTCTTGCCAGACGCGGAGTATATCTTCGTAGGTAGTGTTCTGTTGCGCAGTTTTGATGCCAAAACGAAGTTTCATTCTGTTACCTTTCTAAATTTCTCGTTTTTCCTCTGGTATGATACTACACCACGGCATAGATATACCACTCTTTACCAGATTTTTCTCTTTTTCAGCAATTCACGGCGTGAAACTTGCAAATTACATTGACTACCTATGTCGGAGAAGTTACCAAACGTTCTGCTTGCAGAATTTCACAGAAACTGGGCGCAGGAAGCCCCGTCCTTTCATGGCGGGGAGGAATGCGCCCTTCCTTCTTTGGAGCGAGGGGTATTCAAACGTTTGTTCGTTCAACTGTTTTCCTTTCTTGACACGTCGTTGAATACCTGATATACTCAAAGGGATGAAAACGGTACTCACGGCGAAACTCAAACTGCATACGACTCCAGAACAATTCGCTGCATTGCGTGCAACGCAAGTGGCCTATCGCGACTCGCTCAATTTCGTGAGTCAGTATGCATTTGAGCATGGCAAAATGAGCAATAGGGTTGCTT
>WNFB01000585.1_pt1 | contig 30020 bp, 35 predicted proteins | sample 5400501 | NCBI WGS metagenome assembly WNFB01 (sample SAMN13153341, study PRJNA577476) | soil metagenome | isolation source: 200 cm saprolite under Douglas fir tree site 2 hole 1 | place: USA:California | collected 2015-04-18
CACGAGCCCCTACAGTTACTGGCCAGAAGATTAGGGCGGTCTTGAGTCCTCTGGCTCGCGCTAAATCCCACAGCGTGGGCACGCGGATCTCCTGGGCGTACCAGCGCCACGCGCCTGTGGGAACCCCCAGCGGCGCCCACGCGCCGTTGGTGACGATGCCGTGGGTGCCTGGGTTCGCTCCTGTCACCATCGCGGTGTGCGACGGATAGGTCACTGTGGGGAAGACGCCGCGAACTCCTTCGCTGTACGCTCCCTGGCGCACGATCTCCCGCAGTGTCGGCACTCTCAAGCCGTGCGCGTCGGGGTTGAGGTACGTCTGCGGCATCATCCCGTCCACCGAGAGGATGATGACGTGTTCGATTGGCTCAGCCGGACGCTGCGTGAACAGGCGGCTGTGCGCAGTTTGCGGAGATGGCGGACGGGTGTCCCATCCTCGCCGCGCGGCCGGGCGTTGCGCGCTGAGGTTTGCGCCACAGAGCAGCGCCACGCACAACACGGCACCGCCGCGAATAGCGGTATTGGCCCGAACTCGATGCATGGTTTCTACGACTGGCGCTCGCCCCCAGCCAGGAGCAATCCTCTGGCAGTACCAGGGTTCCTGGATATGCGTCCACTCTATCTGCCTTAGCGTCGCCGTACAAGTTAAAAGTATGCTGCGCCCTTTCTGCCACAGTCCTCCAACCAATTGTGCAGACTGCACAGGGAAGAGCAACGGTGAGATTTCGGAAATCCACCGGGGCACAGCCTTGCTTTACTGTCCTGGTTTTGAGGGTGTGCTGGCGGCGACTTGCGCGGGAGGCGGCCGCAGCGCGAAGTAGGAGCGGGCAAAGGCCGCCTGTTCGCCGCCGACTTCGACTACCACCGCCTGCACTGTATACCGGCCGGGCGGGAGCTGCTCCAGAGACACGCTGATGCGAAACGCCGCCGCGCGCGTCTTCCTTTCCACCTCAGCCGGTTCGACCATCGGCGTGGCGCTAACCCGTTCGCCATTACGGAAGAAGATCAGGCCGGCGCGCAGCTTCGTATCGTCCGACTTTGGCGGCAGATAAGCCTGGAAGAAAACGTAGAGCTTCTGCTGCGTCGTGAAAACGCGCGTAACACTGGGAATAATCTGTTCGCCCGCCATTTCGAGCGGCGAAGCCTTGAGTCTCGCGTCCTTCGCCAGAGCTTTTTTCTCCACTTCTTTTCCGACTTCGGACGGTTTGCGCACGGTTTCCAACTGGCTCGAAAGCAACACGGAACTAAGCTCCAATCGCTCCGGCTGCGGCGCCGGCAGCACGAGCTCCTGCTCAAACGTGCCGATGCGGCCGGTTTCATTCTCGCGCGCGAGGAATTTCAGCCGGTAGCTGCCCGGCCCGAGGATCATTCCACCCTGATACACCAGCGCGCGCTGGCCGATCTGCTGAAAGCGCTCAGCGCCGAGTTTCACCTTGACCGTATCGCGCAGCGCCCCGGCCACGCGGCCCGACTTCTCCTCGCGCACCTCGGCAGCGAAGTCAAACTCTGCTTCGTGCCGGCCGCGCTTTTCGGCCCACTGGAGCGCGCTGGAGGCCAGCTTGGCGGCGATCGGCACGAAGATCTCGCCCTGGCCCAGGCGGAAGTGAGCCGCCTCGAGCGCCACAGGCAACTCGACGCGCGGCGTCTCGGCGCGCATGGCCTCTTCGAGCTGGCGTTCGCGATCCTCGGTGGTGAAGATCCCGTAATCTTTCGGCGCGTAGTAGCCTTCGCGGTGCCGCACGCGCAAGCCAGTGGCATCCACGCGCACTTTTACGCGCCGCCAGCGGCCATCGGGCTTGGGATTCGCGCTGTAGAAACCCAGCAGGTAGTAGCCCCCTGCATCGGCCAGCACCTTCTGGAAAACTTCCCGAAAATCCCCGGTATCGAAAAACGCGCGCCCACCTGTATCGTTCGCCAGCGTCGCCAGCGTCTCGCGCGAATCCTGGCGCGATTGCACCTGGTGGAACACCGCCGCGCCGGAGAACATGGCCGTGCCCGTGGCCGCGCCCGTGTTAGGGTCGCCGCCGGGAATCGTCGCCAGCAGCCCGCGGGAGTCTACCGTGTAAAACGAGACGTTGGCGCGGTTTGCTGCATCGGTCGCGGCACGAAGCTGCGAGCGGTTTTCCTCGCCCGTCTGTGTGATTCCGCCGGTGAAATGAATCACCGACTTTTTTCCCGGGATGTCGCGCAGCAGGTCGGCTAGGGCTTCCACCGCAGCGAGCTTGCGATCGGTATTAAAAATATTGAACTCCGTCTCATCCGCGGTGAAGGTGGCGCCGGTATCTTCGTTCACAGCTTCTTCGCCCAGAGCCGGGGCCGCGTCCGCCATCCCCGCGAGCTGCGATTCGGCGCCCGGCACCAGGCGCGCCACCGCCCGCTGGAGCAGGCCGCGGTTGTTGGTGAAGTTGGATACCACGCGGAGCTGGTTGCTGAATGCCACCACCGCCACCAGATCTGCCGGGGTCATCTGCTCGCGCAGGAAGCGTTGGGCTGCGGCGGTCGAGCGCAGCAACTGATCCGGGTCGAGTGAGGTCATGTCAAAAAAGAGCACCAGCATGCGGCGGTCATGCACCGCTTCGCGCACTTTCTCCGGCGCGGAGACGCCTCCCAGCGTGACCACCACCGGCTGCGCATCTTCGGCCGCGGCGGTTTCAATCGCTTCGATGTCGTAGTAATCGAACGAAGAAATCCTCTGCAACTTATCATCCTCAAGCAAAGTGAACTGTTCAGGCTTGAGCCCCTTCACCGGTTTTCCGCTGCGGTCGGTCACCTGCGCGTCGATCAGCACCAGGTCGGAGGACGTGCGGATCACGCTCTTGCCTGGTCGTTGCTGTGCCGGGGCCGGCTCGGGCCGGGGAGGTTGCTGACGGGGGTCAACCGGCTGCGAGTTCTGGGAGAGCGCAGTCGCCGCGAGCAGAGCGAAACTCACGACGACAGCGAGGAGCCGCTTCGCTGAAAGCAGAAAAGGTACGCGCGATTCGCGCTGCGCAAAATCGTTTGGGGCAAGCATCAGAAGTTAACCCGCATCACGAAATCCATCGTGCGCATGGCCCGCGCTCCCAGCACGCGCCCGTAGGTCTGGGAGTTCACCACCGTCGAGAGGCCGGTGAAGTTCGGCGTGTTGGTCAGGTTTTGCACTTCCCAGCGCAGGTCGATGCGGTCGCGTTTGTCTTTGCCGAAATTCACGCGCCGGGCGAGCGCAAAGTTGAAGCTAAGGTTGCCGGGGCCGGGAATGGTGTTGCGCGCGGCGTCGCCGAAGCGTCCCGGGGACGGGAGCACGAAGGCTGCGGTGTTGAAGAAGTGCAGCGGCGTCCGCTGGTCGCCCGGCAGCGAGGGGTCGCCCACCTGGTCGGCGCGCGTCGAAAAGGTCGCACCTACTCCGCCGTTGTTCCCCACCCCGCCGAGCACGCGGGCGGTAAAAGGCGTACCGGTCTGCACGATAGTGTTGCCGCTGAGCGTCCAGTTGCCGAATGCCGCGGCCCCCCAGCCTTTGCGCGCCCAGCGCTTGCGCTCGCCGAAGGGCAGCTCATAGACGCAGTTGGCGCGAAACTGGTGGCGGATGTCGAACGACGATAGCCCGCGTTCCAGAGCAAAATTCGCGTCATCCTGCACGACGACCGGAGCGCCCCCGCCGATCGAACTGGCGTTGTCGATCGATTTCCCGTAGGTGTAAAGGCCCTGGAGCATGAAGCCGCGCGCGAATCGCCGTTGCAGCCGCAGTTGTAGCGCGTGGTACGTGGAAGACGCTCCGTAAGTGTCGAAGGTATATCCCAGCGCATTCGAGAAGCCGCGGTTCGGCGCGCGCAGCAGGTCCAGGTGCGTTCCCTTCGTACCTGTGTAGGTCGCTTCAGAGGTCAAGCTTGGCGCGAGCTGCGTCTCAATCGTCAAATTCCAGATCTGCGCGTACCCTGGGCGGTAGTTTGGGTCTACTGCGGCGGTGTTCGTCGTGGTCCTGTCCGGTGCGGACGGGAAGCCTTTCTCGAGCGTCAGTAACTGGGCGGCGCTGGTCAGTCGAGTCTGCGCGACGGCCCACGGCGGCTGATTGGCCATCGATGCGGCGAGTTGATTGTAAATCGAAGTGTTGTAAAAAACGCCGTAACCGGCGCGCACGATCACGGGATGTTTCGCCGACCACTTGAATGGGGGCTTCCAGGCGATGCCCGCGCGCGGCGACCAGTTGTTGTAATGCCCTCGCACCAGCGACCGGGGCAGTGTGCCGCTAAACGGCGCCAGTTGCCCGGGCACGACAGTGGCCGCGGCACTGAAGTCGGCGTTCACGTCCAAGTTAGCGATGTGATCGAACAGCTCGACCGGCGGCGTGACCGCCTCGTAGCGCAGGCCCCAGTTCAGCGAGAAACGCGGGTGCATGCGCCAGTCGTCCTGGAAATAGCCGACGAAACCCCAGCTGCGGAAATAAGTGCTGGAAGTGCCGAAACGCTGTGAGGTGGACTGCGGCAGGCCGAGTAAGAAGTCGGCAAAATCGAAACCTGTGCCGGCGACGGGTCGGCCGTTCGAGTCGAGCTGGCTCGTCATCAGCCCGGTGAAGCTGAAGGCGCCGCGCGGGGTGGGGTCAGTGCGGGTGTTGATCTGCATGCGGCGGATTTCCATGCCGGCGCGCAAGGTGTGCTTGGTTAGCGCGTAAGAGACGTTATCGAGGAAGCGCAGCGTCTGGTTCCGCCGCAGCGCCGGCACAGGGTCGTTCAGGTCGGTGAAGTTGGTCAGGCTCACCTGCGGAACCCCGAAATTGATCGGGGCAGAAGAGATTCCGGTGATGCCCAGCTCCGCGCCGATGTCTTCACCGAAGGCAAAGCGGTTGAGCAACTCGGTGCGGCTGCGGTTCCAGAACACGCGCGTATCGTGGATGAATCGTTTCGTCCAGTTCTGGGTGAGCCCGAGCATCAGGTTTTGCCCACGTGTGCTGGTGTTGCTTTCGAGATCCTGGAAGTTCTGGAACGCGTGGGTGTGTGTCTGGTTGAAGTTGTAGGTCGCCTGAGCATTGAGTTTCGGCGAGATCGTGTGGATCACGCGCACATTGAAGCTGTCGCTGGCCGTGGGTACACGCGTCTGCAAATGGAAGTTTTGCACCAAGCCGGGCAGATTGGGCAGCGGGATGAAACGCAGCAGCCCCAGTGCCGCCGCGTCCAGGGGCAGTTTGTCGGTCGGAATCTTGCTGCCGAGAGGCGCGCGCGAGCGCGGGTCAAATAGTTGCACGCCCCGATCGGAGAAGTCGCCGCCCCGCTCAGGTGCCGTGGGAACGGTGGCGAAGGAGTCCACAGGGTCGCGCGTGCGGGCCAGGTTGTAGTTGATGAAGAAGAAGGTCTTTTCGCGGCCGTCATAGACATGCGGAATCCGCAGGGGCCCGCCCACATTCACGCCGAAGCGTTCGCGCCAGGTTGGGATTTTCGCGGGGTTGGTTTCGGTTAGCGAGTAGGGTCGCGCATCGAGCGCTGAATTGCCATAGCGTTCATGGAAGCTCACGCGGATGCGGTTCACTTGCTGCCGCAACACGCGTTGCATTCCCCACAGGGCTTCTTGTCCCTGGCCAAAGCCTCCGGTTTGATTCGCGGGGCCCCCTTCCTGCGAGCCCTGGCCGCCCCTCGCGCCGCGCTTGCTCTGTTGCCCCTGGCGGCCTTGGCCCTGGCCGCGGCCGCCTTCGGGCAGTGGCTGACCCGGCGCGCCGGGCAGTTGAAACGTGCCCGGGCCACCGAATCCGCCGGGTTGGCCAGGGAATCCCGCACTGTCGCCGGGGGCAATCCCAGGTCCCCCGAAACCCCCGAATTGCAGCAAACCCCCGAAGGGCCCGAAGCCTCCCTCCCCGCTTGCTGTTGCGCCGCGGCCTACCGTTCCGCTGATCAAAAACGCGTCGGAGGAAGATGCCTCGCCGAGCGGCCCAGTGTCTGCCGAAGTGGTTGCCTCCTGGCCTGCCCCGACCTGGCCGCTGAGGTCCACCTCTTGGAATCCGCCTTGTCGCATCCTCTGCCGGATCATTTCTGCTATGCTCGGCGGCAGCTGTTGTCCCGGCCTTTTTGCCCCGCCGCGCTGGCCCCTACCCATCTTTGCGGAGCCCGGTTCAGGTGCTTTCGATGCGCCATTTGCCGAAGCAACTGAGGGCCCGACCTGCGCTGCCGGTGCAGGCGGCTGATCCGCCGCTTCGGACTTTGTTGGGGCAGGCTCGGTGGCCTTTGTGCTTTCATTCCTGCCGCTGCCGGCGGTAGCAGCGGGCGCTGAGGCTGGCGCCGATTGGGCTGTCGCATTTGCGTTGAGTGCACCGAGGGACGCGATGCGAAGCGTCAGCTCAATGATGGTCGCTGCCTGAGCGCTGAGTTCGATTTCTTTTGACGCCGGCTCGAAGCCGATCTGCTCCGCTTCGATTCGATAGCGCCCTGTGGGCAGCCCAGGAATGTCAAATTTGCCGTTTTCGTCTGTCCAGGTTATCCAGGCGCGACCTGAAGCGCCGGGACCGGCGCCCTCCGCCTGCGCCGCGAGACGCAACGTCGCCCCGGGAATCGCGATGCCTTGCATCGTGCGCACTACACCGGTAGCCGGCGCGGAAGCGTTTGGCGCCTCTTGAGCGCCGAGCGAGATGCTCCAGACCACGAGCGCTCCCGCAAAACATATAAGATGTGGGGCAAACTTTTTGGCGTACACGCCAGTCCTGCCCTTCTGACCTGAAGCGCCCCGCGGTTTGCAATCACTCGTGGCCCACTCTCCGGATCGGGAGCTGAGAGCCGCTGGGCTATTCAATGCCTATTTAGACGTGGTCCGGCCCAACCGGGTTACCTTTGTCGGCGAAGGAAACCTGAAGACGTTGAGAAGCTTCGCCGTAAACTAAGCTTCGTTGATTCTGACCCATCGTGGATTGAGACAAGTCTCAGCAATTCTCCACTTGTCAGTCAGTTTGCAGGTGTGGTCCATCGAAAGCAACGCGCATCCTGATGGAGGGATTCCCAGTTGGAGCCGAGCTTCCACTTTGGATACACTGGCACGCTCTCTCTATTGAGGCCGAAAAAGGCTCGCGATAAAGTACCGCGACACGCAGAGTCACGGGGGCTTGGATGGGCAAACCTGAGGGGCTTCCAACGGCGGCATCAACTGCAGTGACTTCGCTTCGCGGAGGCGAACGCCGGCGCCAGCTTCGCCTCAAGTTCTCAAGGCCAGTGCGCGTGGGCTCCGAAGCCAAGTACGGCCACGTGGAGGAAGTACGAACTACGCTGAACGTCTCGCGCGACGGCCTCTATTTCACCACCTCGCTGGGACACTATCGCGTTGGGATGTTGACCGCGGTGACTTTTCCCTATTCGCCGGCTGACCCGGTCAAGATGGAAGAAATCGGCGAGGTGGTACGTGTGGAACAGCTGAGTGATGGCCGCACGGGCATAGCCGTTCGGTTTCTCTTGCGGTGAACGAACTACCCTCCCGCACCTAACCCTAGCTATTCAAATGTGGCGGAAAGGAAGAACTCACACGAGGCTATTTCTTGATTAGCTTGGAATGCTGAACAGCGCGTGTGCCGCGCGCATCAGCTGTTCTCGCAGCAGCACGCGGATCACTCCCAACCGGCGCTTGCCGTACCAGCTTAAGGCGAAGCGGCCCGCCAGGAAGACACCCATAAGCAACGCCGCCGCAAGTGTGAGCGCCATCGATGTGCGCTCAGTGATTCCGGACCAGTTCCACTCTTCCCAACCGAAAAGCAGGGCGTTCAGAATTTTTCGCAACAGCCCACCGAGAAATGGAATGCGTTCCAGCCGCACCTGCGTGGTCCGATCAAACGTGCATGCCGGAGGATAGCCTTTCAGCTTCTGCGTCGCTTCTCGGAACACGTGCGGGTCGCGGAGTTGCGAACGGGTGAGGGGCTGGCCTTGCGCATCACGGAAGACAGCGCGGAAAGACGGGTCAATCACCACCCAGCGATGGGCTAGGCGGACCTCCGCCACGACGTGCAGGGTTCTGTTGTCTTGGTTGAGCAGGAGCAGCCGCCGGGCTTCCAGACCGCTGCTGGAGGCCAGGTTCACGAAGGCGTTGGTGGCCGACCCGCAGATCTGCAACAGGCGCTGATAATTGAGGGTAGTCTGGGGATCCCGTATGTCCAGGGACTCCACGTCCACCGCGTTCCGGCGTGCCGGCGCTTGGTTCATCCAGGTCAGAATTGCTTCCACTTTCTGCTCGGGGACAGTGGAGAGCGGCACAACTGAATCGGCAAAACCCTTCAGATACCTCTCGGTCGAAATCTCCCAGCCGATTCCGTACACCAAGAGAACGGCGGAGGCGACGAGCAAGACGTTGAGGAGACACCAAGAGAACTGAAAGAGGGGATGGCGCCTCACAAGCATCTGGCCTCCAGGCCAGCTCTCAGTAGAGCGAAACTGATGAAGTCGAAGCTAAGGCGGCACAGCAAACCCTCGCCAACCATCGCCAGCAGCTGAAACTTGAGTTGGCGCTTCATCTATATCGTGGGTGTCGCGGGCTTAGGGATCCGGTGCTCAGTCAGCACTCTTGCCGGACCGGATGAACCCGCTTGCTGGTCGGCAGTATGGGTCGCTGTGCTATTCGGCACAACCATTTCCGGCGGCTGGAGGGAGCACCACCGGGTGGCGAAGCGCTCGATGTAATCAGCCACTGCAACCGCGGCATCGGGCACCCCTTTGTAGCCGGGGAAATAATTCACATCCACCACCTTGGGGCCGTCGGGAGTTTCAATCAGATCCATCCCGTACAGGCCCAGGCCAAACGCCTGGCCGCAGCGCAAGGCGATGTCGCGGAGTTCCGAACTGACCGCACACGGCCGCCCGGGTTCGGCAAAGCTGGCGGAGGAGAAACGCATGCGCACGGCGAAGACTTGATCGCCGGCTATATACATCCGCAAGTCCTCACCGGTGCCCTGGAAATATTCCTGGATCAATACGGGTGTCTGAGGTGTCTGAGGTTGCGGAATGGCGGCGAGTTCCCGCCGGTTACGCACGATGTGAATCCCCTCACCGAGCCAACCCATGTGAGGCTTAACGATGAGCGGAGTCTCCTCGACGATCGGGTCCAACAGCTTCAGGTCCGCCGTGACCCAGCAGCGGGGCGCCGGAATCCCGGCGGTGTGAAGAAGTTTGGAAGCGACAATCTTGTCTCGTGAAGCGAAGCACCCCGGATAGGGATTGAGCAACCGCGCGCCCTCGGCGTGCAACACCCCCGCGAGGCTGAGCGATAGCGCGGTGTAGGACTTGAGCAGGTAGAGATCATGTGTCGAAGCCAGCCGGTCGGGGGACACCAACATCTCCTCGGCGATGCCGCTCTCAACCCGGAAGCCGCGACACCTCAGGATCTCAGAAACTTCCAGCACGATTTGGCTCGGCACCGGCGGCACGCGACGCGCCAGCAGGAAGTAGAGCTTCACGATTCACCTCAGCGCAGCAACGACACACCGACTACTAGAGTCCGCCAAAGAGTATCAGTGAGGCCGAGCGCCTGCTATTCTGCTTGAGATAGGAGTTTCCATAGATAAAGAGGCCACCAATGCCCTATAACTGTCGATATAGGGCAGGCCCGATAACGGTCCCATTGTGAAACAAGCCAGAAAGTCCTTTTGTATTCCATCGATTACTAACTGGCGACTCAACGCCATTTTCAAGGTAGAAAATCGCAGGGGGTTGTTGTATTCGTCTTGCGAGCGGGCCCGATGAGGATTCCTGGCTGATATGAAGAGTTTCCCCAAAAGAACAATCTTAGTCCTAGGATTTGGATTGGCGTTGGGAATTCAACTGGTGATCGGTGCGTTGTCCTACCGGAATACAACCAGGTTGATTGCGGCGTCCGATCAGGTGCGTCACTCGCAGGAGGTTCTTCACAGGCTCGAAGATGTGCTCGGAGACTTGACTGGCGACATAGCTGAGACGCACCGCAAGATGGCGAACCTCCGCAAATTGACCGGGGACAATCCCGAGCAACAGAGATGGCTCGATGCTCTCGAGCCAAAAGTGAAGGCGCGGCTGGCTCGGATGCAGCGATTAGTTGAGTCCTATGGTGGTGCGCCACTCGACATGGCAAGAGAGATTGCCCTTGCGGGTGGGCAAAAGGAGGACTTGCTTGAAATCCGCAGGGTGATGTCAGAAATGGAGAAAGAAGAAACGCGGCTGCTCAGCCAGCGGGATGAAGCGGCAAGGGCGAGCACCCGAAAAACTTTTATCAGTCTGTTAGTCGGCCATGCTGTTAGTTTCGCTCTTCTGATAATGGTTTTCAATTTCCTCAGCCGCGAGGTCACCGAGCGCCAGCGAGCACAGCAGGTATCACATGGGCAGACGGAAACATTGGTGAAAACACTGAATGCTTTGACCGCCGAACCAACATTGGACATCTTCTCGAAGCAGGTATTGATGGCGATCGCGGAGCAACTTGGCGCTCATTCGGCTTCCCTTTGGTTCTGCGACAGATCTCGGCACGTCCTTTGGGCCCACGTGCTGTATGAAAGAGAACGGTTCAAGCCTGCCCTAGAGTTCCCGCAGCTTAAGCGAGAATACACCGTTGAGGAATTTCTAGGGTGGGAGGAATTTGTGCGAGGGCAGCGCGCCGTCGTTGTCCACGATATCGAAACGAACCGGATTCTCGCGCCGATCCGGGATTGTTTGGTGGGCTTGGACGTCAAGACGATGCTGTGCGTGCCGCTCATAACGGCCGACGACATTATCGGCTGCATCGCCCTCAGCAACACCCAACACAGGGACTACCAGCCTCAGGAACTTGAACTGGTCCAAGCGCTGGCCCGCCAGTTGAGCCTGGCGATCCAACTGACGCGTCTCGCCGAACAAGGAAAACAATCCGCTGTGCTCGAGGAGCGCAATCGGATGGCACGGGATATTCATGATACCCTCGCACAGGGTTTTACTGGCATCATTGTCCAATTGGAGGCGGCTGAGGATATTTTTCGCGAGAATGCTGAGGGGGCATCTGCACACATACTCCGTGCCAAGAGCCTGGCGCGGGAAAGTCTCGCCGAAGCGCGACGTTCCGTGTGGGCCTTACGTCCCAGAGTATTGGAGGCCAGCGATCTTGCCGGGGCGTTAAGACACGTCGCCAACGAACTCACCAAAGGCACGCGGATGCAAGTAAAGTTCTCCGCGTGGGGTGCGGCTCGCCGGCTGCCACCCGAAACAGAGAATAATCTCCTGCGTATCGGACAGGAAGCGCTAACCAACGTCTTGAAACACGCTCAGGCAAGTATGGTTGGGGTTGAACTGGTATTCGAGGAAGAAAGGGTGCAACTCAGCATCCTCGACGACGGTCAGGGCTTCGATCCAGAGGTCAAGACCACCGGACGCGGGTTCGGATTGGTCAGCATGCGTGAGCGAGCTCGCACCATCGGTGGAGAATTGACCCTATTGAGTCGAGCCGGCGGAGGAACTCAGGTGCTGGTGGCAGTCCCGCTTGCTCCTCAACATTCCGAGCTGGTTTGCCAGGGCCTGGTCTAAAGTGATTCGTGTATTGATAGCCGACGATCACCCGGTCGTGCGTGAAGGATTAGCAGCGTTGATCGGCCGGCCGACAGACATGGAAGTAATTGCAGAGGTGAGCAATGGGCGCGAGGCCTTTGAACAGTTTCTGATTCACCGTCCCGATATCACTTTAATGGACCTCCGCATGCCCGAGCTGGACGGAGTTGACGCCATCCTAGCCATTCGCGAGCAAGTGCCGACAGCTCGAATCATCGTACTTACTACGTTTGACGGTGATGAGGACATCTACCGGGGTTTGCGGGCCGGCGCAAAGAGCTACCTGCTGAAAGACGCTTGCCGAGAAGAGCTGCTCGAATGTATTCGAGCGGTGCATGACGGAAGAACCTGGATTCCACCCGCGGTGGCCGCTAAGTTGGCAACCCGGATAGGCGGCCCTGATTTGACTTCTCGCGAGCTGGAAGTACTCAACCTCATGGTCGCGGGAAAGAGTAACAAGGAGATCGGAACCGCCCTCGGCGTCAGCGAGGGTACCATAAAGGCCCACGTTAATCGGGTTCTGGAAAAACTAGGCGTGAGTGGGCGGACGGAAGCCACGGCGGTAGCCTTGAAACGTGGCATCGTTCGCCTGGAGTGAGGCAGAACTAGCAGGCTAAGAGGAAATTCGAGCAATGAGGAACGCGGACAAGGATTACGCCATTCTTCCTGAATAGGCTGCTTCCTTACGCGGCTGAGAGCGCTTCAGCAGGGCCGCCCGAAAAGCGCCAGTGGCGACCTCCGCAGCTTTCGGCAGCTCAGAAATGACATCGAGGACGTCAAATGCCCCGTCCTTCAGTGCTTCTGCCCACTCGTTGAGGTCAAAGTTGCGAGCCAAAAGAACGACCTCAAAGCTTAAATCATAGTGGTCCGCAACCTCGATCAAGCGCCTCCACGATCCGTCGCTCAATAAGGGTGGGGAGACAACTAGCTGGAAGCGACCGGATTTCGCGGACTCGCAACCCTCCGTCATATTTTTTGCGGTTTTCCAGCTAAACCCGGCTTCTCGGAAGACGGTCTTCAGGCATTCCGTGATAGTGTCGTCGTCACACACGATCAGGATTCGAGTGTCATCGACGACTCCTGAAGTCAAGCCGACACGGGGTTTAGTCTTTTCTGTCGTTTCTCGGGTTCGCGTCATAAGACATACTCCCTTCCGCTTTCACTCGTGCTGCTATTCTCCGCCAGAAATTGGCTCAGTCACCCGATCCTTTTCACACACTTCCGGCGCAGAGCGAGCCCTCCGCCTGCGGTTCAGGCGGCGGCCGATTGGGCTCGTTCCACAGTTTCTAGAAACTCAAGCTGAAATTCGTAGCCCTCTTGCTTCAGCTTAGGGTTGATTCGCTGTTCCACCTTGGCTAGAGCTTCTCCTTGCGACTGGGCGCTAACGGTGACAGTTCCACTGATCAGATTCGTTGCTATGACCCTGATCGTGTAATCCATGGTTTCTTCTCCCGCTGCCTGCGCATACTGCCCGCCACTCCGCTGTTCCTCTCCAGCGGAACCGGCTAGGGGCGCGTTCGGTCACACTTACTGAGGGAAAGGGCCTGTCAGCTTCAGGCTGCCGCACGAGCGGCGATCTTGTGGAGGGTTGAGTTGGGAACCTCATAGGGTTCGAACCTGAGGACTCCCTTCCACTACTCACGCCAGCAGGAGCTACACGTGTGGATTAGGTTTCGGCGTTCTGCTTGTGATCCCGCAAACTGATTGCGACCGCTTCCGTTGCGGCCGGCCCCTCTTGCAGTCGTGCGCGAGGGATTCCTGCTAACTCGCGTGAATTCAGAGGGATAGACACCCCTCACCCATTAGCATTTGGCCTTCAATTGGCCGTAGTTGTCAAAGGCTTATTCGGCGGCTGTGTCCAAAGCAGCAACACCCATACCAGGAATTGCGGGTTCAACCTGAATCCCCCCTGCATTTGGGTTCCTACCGAGCAAATACAGGCCGAAAAAAAAACGGACCTAGGCACATTTCTGCGTTTCCCCGATGAACCTTGCTAAAATCACGGTTATTGGGAAAGAGCATTTTTGCATCAGACATGCAATCAATCGCATCGACGGGCTGCCACCTGGGCGTTTTCGAGCCGGATTCAGGTTCCCATTTCGCCTGATGGTCCACTGTACCCATCCTCAAAACGTCATTTGCATCTTAAGTGGCGCGAAAACACCCTCTAGGGTTACATTTTATATGGCTCGATACGGGCGCTTGACCTTGGTTGGGCAGAGCGCCTAGAATGGGATTTGATTTATTCTAAAGTGCTTCAGCTCAACTGGACATTCGATGACCGCGGGCCGACGATGAGTCGGCCCTGCGACGTTTCAGGAGCAATCTTTTGTCATCCCACGAGGACACGATGATTGACGGGGCCATCCCTGAGGGGCTGACGTTTGACGATGTGTTGCTGTTGCCGGGGAAGTCCTCGATACTGCCGAGCGAGGTGGATACGCGCACTTGCCTGACGCGCAAGATCGCGATCAACGTGCCGATGGTTTCTGCGGCCATGGACACGGTGACTGAATCGCGCCTGGCCATCGCTATGGCGCGGCAGGGCGGGGTCGGGCTGATCCATCGAAACATGCCGGTGGACCGCCAGGCCGAAGAAGTGGATAAGGTGAAGCGCTCGGAGAGCGGGATGATCGTGGACCCGGTCACGATTCCCCCGGACCTTTCGGTGCGCCAGGCACTCGAGATCATGACCAAGTACCGCGTCTCCGGGCTCCCGGTGACGTGCGGCACCCGCCTGGTGGGCATCTTGACCAACCGCGATCTGCGTTTTGAAAAGCATCTAGACCAACCTGTTAGCGAGGTAATGACCAAGGAAAACCTGGTCACGGTTTCCGTTGGCACTACGCTCGAGGAGGCTGAGCGCATCCTGCAGAAACACCGGATCGAAAAGCTGCTGGTGGTGGACAAGGATTTCCACCTCAAGGGTTTGATCACTGTCAAAGACATCCAGAAAAAGCTAGAGTTTCCCAACTCCGCAAAGGACGAACACGGCCGGCTTCGTGTGGGCGCTGCCATCGGCGCCACCGGCGATTTCCTGGAGCGCGCGGAGGAGCTGGCGCGGGCCAAGGTGGATCTGCTGGCGATTGATACTGCGCACGGTCACTCGACCCGGGTGATGGAAGCGATCCGCGCCGTCAAGCATCGGCTGCCGGAGATGCAATTGATCGCCGGCAACGTGGGCACCAACGAGGGCGCGAGGGACTTGATCGCGCTGGGCATCGATGGCCTTAAGGTGGGCATCGGGCCGGGCTCCATCTGCACGACGCGCATCGTCACGGGTGCGGGCGTGCCGCAGCTCACCTCTATCGCCGAAGCGGCGCGCGCCGCCAAGGACGCCGGCGTGCCAGTGATTGCCGATGGCGGGATCAAGTACTCAGGCGACATCACCAAAGCCATCGCCGCCGGCGCGTCGGTGGTGATGGTTGGAGGACTGTTTGCCGGCACCGAGGAATCTCCCGGCGAAACGATTCTCTACCAGGGCCGCACCTTTAAAGCCTACCGGGGGATGGGCTCACTCGGCGCGATGGAGGCCGGTTCAGCCGACCGCTATGCCCAGGAGGCCGCCGACAGCGGGAAGTCCATCCCGGAGGGTGTGGAAGGTCGCGTGCCGTATAAAGGGCTGCTGGCGGCGCTGGTGGAGCAACTGGTGGGCGGGCTGCGCAGCGGCATGGGCTACTGCGGCGTCTGTAATCTGAAAGAGCTGCAGGAACGCGGCCGCTTTGTGCGCATCACCTCGGCCGGACTCCGTGAAAGCCACGTACACGACGTGGTCATCACGCGCGAGGCGCCGAACTATCGTGCGGAATAATCCATCCGTGGACCCGAGCAGCGTGTCGAATCCAGGGGGCAGAAACAACCTCTGGCGCCCACGGACAATGCAACACCAGACGCAGCTTCCAACCGCGCGCTTGAGGCCGCTCCGCTAACATGCGCTGGCTGCGGCAATGGGGTCCGGCAATGGCCTGGGCGGTGGTGATCTTTGCCCTTTCCACCCAGACCTTCTCCGCGCAGGCCACCGGGCGCATCATCATTCCGTTGCTCCACTGGCTGTTTCCCCAAGCGTCGGTGGAGATGCTGGCGTGGCTGCACTTTGCGCTGCGCAAGTCCGGCCACTTCGTCGAATACTTCATCTTCAGTTTTCTGGTGCTGCGCGGCATCCGCGGCGAGCGCAAGGCCTGGGAGCTTCGTTGGGCGCTCGCGACGGTGGCAATCGTGGCTTGCTATGCCGTGCTCGACGAGGTTCACCAGGCGTTCGTGCCGCAGCGCACCGCCTCGCCACTGGATTCCCTGCTCGACACTTCGGGCGCCGTAGCCGCACAGCTCTTCGGGTGGACCTGCACGCGGTGGCGGTCACGGCGGCTGGAGCACAGCGCGGCGAACCGAGTGCCGGCAAAATCCTAAACACAGTCCCGCGGGCGTCCACAGCGCGAATGATTACACTGGTGCCATCACCCGCCGTTGCAAGCCATCCCACCCCGCTGCCAAGCCCGAGGTGCCACGTCGTCCACAGCGCAACAAGGAAAAAGCCCGCCCCGACATGGAAACACCTTGTCGGAACGGGCTCGGTCAGACGGGTTCGCGTTTAGGCGCGGGCCAGCTAGCCGCCGGCCTTTTTTTCCTCAGGCTCTGCGGGCGCTTCCTTCCTAGCGGCCTTATCCTTCTTTTCTTTCTTTTTGAGCTCGGAACCGATCAGCTCCAGGATGGCGAGCCTGGCTCCGTCGCCAATCCGCCGGCCAGCCTGGACAATTCGCGTATAGCCGCCCGAGCGTTCGGCAAAGCGCGGAGCGAGATCGTTGAATAGTTTCTGTGTGGCCAGTGCAGTCATCAGGAATGCGGCTGCCTGGCGGCGCGAATGGAGCGTGTCGCGCTTGCCGAGGGTGATCATGTGCTCGGCAAGCGGCCGCGCGGCCTTCGCGCGGGTGAGCGTGGTAGTGATGCGCTCCCGCTCGATGAGGTTGGTGACCAGATTGCGCAGGGTGGCCCGGCGATGAGCGGGTTTGCGTCCGAGTTTGAATCCTGCATTGAGGTGTCGCATGGCTTCTCCCTGGGCTTACAAGCCCGCCGTTTCCTCCGGGGTAGGCGGCGCAGTCTGGCTGGGCAGCGGCGGCCAAATGATGTGGCCGCGCTCGTCGAACTTCATACCCAGGCTGAGGCCCATCTTGTGCAGGATCTCCTTGATCTCATTGAGCGATTTCCGGCCGAAGTTTTTGGTCTTCAGCATTTCGTTTTCGCTCTTCTGCACGAGCTCGCGGATGCTCTGAATATTCGCGTTTTTCAGGCAATTGTAGGAGCGGACAGAAAGTTCGAGCTCTTCGACCGAGCGGTCCAAGTGTTCCAGCCGCGGGTCGTTGTAAGCCTCGGACGGCTCCTCAGGCAACTCGGGCTGCTCTTCAAAGTTAATGAAGATGCTCATGTGGTCCTTGATGAGCTTCGAGGCCAGGCCGATGGCGTCCTGCGGGGTGATGGCTCCGTTGGTCCACACCTCGAGCGCCAACTTCTCATAGTCGGTCATCTGGCCCAGCCGCGCCGCTTCCACCGAGTAGTTCACCTTGCGCACCGGCGAGTGCACCGAGTCCACGGGGATGTAACCGAGGGGCAGGTCCTCGTCGAAGTTGCGGTCGGCAGAGACGTACCCGCGGCCGTTCTTCACCCGCATCTCCAGTGGCAGCTTCCCGCCCTCACTCACGGTGGCGATATAGACGGTCTTGTCGAGCACGGCGAAGTCGGCGTCCTCCTCGATCATCGCGGAGGTAACCACGCCGGGGTTTTCAACGTTAAGATAGATCGTCTTCGGCTGGTCGCTATTGAGTTTGAGCGGCACCTGTTTCAGGTTAAGGATGATATCGGTGGCATCCTCGACCACGCCGGGGATGGAGGAGAATTCGTGTAGCACGCCCTCGATCTTTACGGCGGTGATGGCCGCACCCTCGATCGAGCTGAGGAGCGCCCGCCGCAGTGCGTTGCCAACCGTGGTGGCCCAGCCGCGCTCAAACGGCTGCGCGGAGAAGGCCCCGTATTTATCGGTTAGCGTCTCCAGTTCGGCCGCCAACCGCTTCGGCTTCTGAAAACCTTTCCACATCTTCGTGTTCCCTCCTCCCGGCCTAGCCGGGGACAATTCGAATCTCCTTGCGCGCTTACTTCGAGTACAACTCGACGATGAGCTGTTCGGTGATGGGCGGTGTCTGTACGTCAACGCGCTTGGGCAGCGCAACGACGCGGGCCTTGAAGTGCTCGCGGTCGATCTCCAGCCACGGCACCGCGTTCTGGCTCTGGGCGACATTGCGCGCTTCGAGTACCATCGGGTTCTGGTGCATATTTTCCTTCAGGGTGATCTCTTCGCCCACGTCCACCAGGTAGGACGGGATATTCACCTTGCGCCCGCTGACGCGGATGTGGCCATGCAGGATGAACTGCCGCGCTTGCGCCCGCGACGACGCCAGGCCGATGCGGCAGACCACGCTATCCAGGCGCCGCTCGAGCATGACGATCAGGTTTTCGCCCGTGGGGCCCTTGGCCTGCTCGGCCTTCTCAACATAGGTGCGGAATTGCCGCTCGAGCAGCCCGTAAGTGCGTTTCACCTTCTGCTTCTCGCGTAGTTGCAAACCGTAGCCAGCGAGCTTCTTGGCGCGGCGCGACTGGCCGTGCTGGCCGGGCACGAAGTTGCGCTTTTCGATGGCACATTTCTCAGTAAAACACCGCAGGCCTTTCAGGAAGAGCTTCTGGCCTTCCCGACGGCACAGCCGGCATACTGCTTCACGATGTCTTGCCAATTGCTCTTCTCCTTTGCTGCAAGGCAGCCGCAGCAGCCGTCAGACGCGGCGGCGCTTCGGCGGCCGACAACCGTTATGCGGAATGGGGGTCACGTCTTTGATCTGGACAATGTGCAGCCCGGACGAGGCCAGCGCGCGGATTGCCGATTCGCGCCCTGAGCCCGGCCCCTTGACGCGTACCTCCACCGATTTCATGCCGAATTGGTCGCGCGCCGCGCCGGCGGCAGTCATCGAAGCTTGCTGCGCGGCGTAGGGCGTGCCTTTGCGCGAGCCTTTAAAGCCGATCGAGCCGGCCGACGACCAGCAGACCGCGCGGCCGTCGGGGTCAGTGATGGTGACCATGGTGTTGTTGAACGTGGCCTGAATGCACACGACCCCGTGCGGCACAATGCGCCGCTCGCGCTTTTTCTTGAACTCTTTCTTGCGCTTGCTAGGCTTGGCCGCAGCCGGTGCCCCCGCGGCTTCCTGCGGTTCTTTTGCCAAGTTCTGCTCCCTTTCGAGAGCGCAACCCCAAGGGGGTCGTCTCTCGGAGTTCAGCTTACTACTTGCGGGCCATCACTTTCTTCTTGGCCGCAACTGCGCCCTTGCGCGGGCCCTTGCGGGTGCGCGCATTGGTGTGCGTCCGCTGGCCGCGCACCGGGAGATTCCGCCGGTGGCGCAGCCCGCGATAACACTGAATTTCAATCAGCCGGCGAATGTTCATCTGCATCTCTTTGCGAAGATCGCCCTCGACGCGGCCCTCAGCCTCAATCGCCTGGCGCAGGCGGTTAATCTCCTCTTCAGTGAGATCCTTGACCTTCTTTGTGCATTCGACCTGGGCCTTTTCGCAGAGCGAACGCGCGCGCGCTTGCCCGATCCCGTAAATCGAAGTCAGGCCGACCCACAGGCGTTTCTGCGGCGGCAGGTCTACACCAGCAATGCGTGCCATGTGTGCTTCTCCTCCGTGGGTCCTAGCCCTGGCGCTGCTTGTGCTTCGGGTTGATGCAGATCACTCGCACCACGCCTCGCCGGTGGATTATCTTGCACTTGTCGCAAATCTTTTTAACGGACGACCGGACTTTCATCTCCCTGTCCTCGTTTCCCCACCTCTGGGGCTTCCCGCTGCCGGCGACCGCCCGCCGCGCTGCTACTTATAGCGGTAGACGATGCGTCCCCGGGTCAGATCGTACGGCGAAAGCTCGACAGCGACCTTGTCTCCAGCCAGAATGCGGATGAAGTTCTTGCGCATCTTTCCGGAAATGTGTGCCAGCACCTGGTGCTTGTTCTCCAGCTCGACGCGAAACATGGCGTTGGGCAGCGGCTCAATCACCGTGGCCATGACCTCGATAGCATCCTCTTTGGGATTGCCTGGGTCGGTCTTCTTTTTCTCTCGATCCGGCTTCTTCGCCATACGCTCGCAGTTCCCTCACCAAGACGGCCCGGTGATCTGGCGCGGCCGGGTCAACACCCAGGGCCCGTTGGCGGTTACGGCGACAGTATGCTCGAAGTGGGCGGAATAGCTGCTGTCGGCGGTCACCGCCGTCCACTTGTCGTCGAGCATCTTCACCTCCGGCCGGCCGGCATTCACCATGGGCTCGATGGCCAGCACCAAGCCTTCCAGCAGGCGCGGGCCGTGACCAGGGCTGCCGTAGTTCGGTAGTTGCAGATCCTCATGCATCCTGGTGCCAATCGCATGACCCACAAACTCACGCACCACTGAAAAGCCGTGCTGCTCCACCCAGGTTTGTACCGCGGCCGAGACGTCGCTCAGCCGATTGCCCTGGCGCATCTTCTCAATCGCATGGTCGAGCGATTCGCGCGTCACGCGCAGCAGCTTCTCCAGCTCCGGCCGAATCGCTCCTACCGGGACCGTCACGGCCGCGTCGGCGTAGTAGCCTTCGGCCTCGACACCGAAATCGAGCGAAATAATGTCGCCTTCGCGCACCTTCCGCGTGGCCGACGGGATGCCGTGAATCACCTCCTGATTGATCGACGTGCATAGCACGCAGGGGTAACCCCGGTAGCCCTTGAACGCCGGCCGGGCGCTATGTTCGGCAGTGCGCCGCTCAGCGAACCGCTCCAGGTCCATGGTCGTCATGCCCGGCCGAATCATATCTCGCAGCGCGGTGAGCACGTCCCAGACAATCAACCCGGCGCGGTGAATTTTTTCCAGTTCCGCTTGGGACCTCAGAATAATCCCCATCGTTTTCCAGGAGTCTCACTGAACTCGCCTCAGGATTCCCATAATCGAATGGGTCACGGCATCCACATCGGGTCTGCCGTCCACGGTTTCGAGCACGCCCTGGCTGCGGTAGTAATCCACTAGCGGCTTGGTTTGCCGCTCGTATGCCACCAACCGCTCCTGGATCACCTCCTCGCGGTCGTCGGGCCGCTGGATCAGCTCGCCACCGTCGTTATCGCATCGGCCGGGCACCTTCGGCGGGCGGTCGTAGATGTTGTAGATTTCGCCCCCGACTTTGCACATGCGCCGCCCGGTCAGCCGCTTCAGTACCTGGTCGTAATCAACCACAATGTACAGCACCAAGGGGCGGTTGAAACCCAGTCGGCGGAGCATTTCGTTCAACTTCTCGGCCTGCCGCAAGGTGCGCGGGAAGCCATCAAAGACGAAACCATTGGCGCAGTCGGGCTGCGAGATGCGCTCCTCGACCATGCCCAGCACAATTTCGTCAGGCACCAACTCGCCCCGCTCCATGATCGGCTTGGCCAGCAGGCCCAACGGGGTGCCACGGGCGACGTGGTCGCGCAACATGTCGCCGGTCGAGAGGTGCGGGATCCGGTACAGGCGCGCGACCTCCTGCGCCTGCGTGCCCTTTCCGGCGCCCGGCGGCCCCAGAAAAATCACTGCTCGCTTCAGGCCGGCCCCCGGCGTGGGACCCAAACTAGCCACGGCGGCTGCGCAGCCTTCCTTTCCTCACAAACCCTTCGTAGTGGCGCATCACCAGTTGCGCCTCGAGCTGCTGCACGGTGTCCATAGCCACGCCGACTACAATCAACAGTGAAGTGCCGCCGAAATAGAACGTCACGCCAAGACCTTCCAGGACGAAGCGCCACGCGTGGGCATCAAACCAAGCGCCCAGGGCGCCGGGCAAGTGATGCAGTTTGATGCCGGCAATCATCCATTCCGGAATCAGGCAGACCAGGGCGAGATAAACGCCACCAACGAAAGTCAGCCGCCGGAGAATCTTGTTGATGTGTTCGGAGGTGTTCCGCCCAGGTCGGATGCCGGGAATGAACCCGCCGTACTTGCGCATGTTGTCAGCGAGCTCCGTCGGATTGAACACGATGCCCACGTAGAAGAACGCGAACAGAATGATCAGTGTGACGTAGATCAGCGTGTACAGCGGCTCGCCCCAAGAGAGTGCCTTGGCGAATTCGTCGAGAAACTTGAACTTCCTTTGAAAGAACAGGGCCAGCGTTCCTGGGAAGGTGAGCAGAGAGCTGGCGAAAATCGGCGGTATCACCCCGCCCGAGTTCACCCGCAGCGGCAGATAGGTCATCTGCCCGCCCATGACGCGGCGGCCAACCACGCGCTTGGCGTATTGCACCGGGATGCGCCGCTGGCCTCCCTCAACCAGAACGATAAAGCCGACCACTGCCACCATCAGAACGACGAGTAAGATCAGAGCCAGACCGGTGAACGGGCCCCACTGGTTGGTGCGGGCTTTTTCCCAGAGGTCGATGATGGCGCGCGGCAGGCCGACGACGATGCCTGTAAAAATAATGAGCGACATTCCGTTGCCGATGCCCCGGTCACTGATCTGCTCGCCCAACCACATGATGAAGGCCGTGCCGGTGGTGAGGGTCAGCATGGTCATCAGGATGAACCCGGCGCCGGGGTTATAGACCAGCGACTCGCCTCCCTGGCCCGAGCGCTGCAGCGTGATGGCAATCGAGAACGACTGGAACGCGCTCAGCACGACGGTGAGATAGCGAGTGTACTGCGTGATCTTGCGCCGCCCGAGCTCTCCTTCCTTTTGCAGCCGCTCGAGGTAGGGCCACACCACGGTCATTAACTGCAGAATGATCGAGGCAGTGATGTACGGCATGATGCCCAGGGCAAAGATGGTCAAACGGCGGAAGTTGCCTCCGCTGAACAGATCCAGGATGCCTAGAACCGAGCCCCGACCCTGCTCAAAGAGCTGCTGAAGCAGGTCGGCATTGATGCCCGGCGTGGGGATGTGCGCGCCAATGCGGTATACCGCCAGCATCGCCAGGGTAAACAGAACCCGCTTGCGCAGATCCGGAATCCGGAACAGGTTGGCCAGGGCCTGAAAGAAGCGGTTCATGACAAGAGCTCGACTTTCCCTCCGGCGCCGGTGATCTTCTCCTGCGCCGATTTGCTGAAGGCGTGCGCGCACACGGTCAGCGCCACCTTCAAGTTGCCGTCCCCCAGGATCTTCACGGCATCGCGCTCGCGGCGCATCAGCCCGCGCGCGACGAGTGCGTCGGGTGTGACGGTTTCGCCTGCCGCAAAGCCGTTCAACATCTCCACGTTGACCACCGTGAAGTTGCGGTCAAACGGGTTGTGAAAGCCGCGCTTGGGAATGCGGCGGTGCAGCGGCATCTGGCCGCCCTCGAAGCCGGCGCGGCGCGAATAGCCCTTGCGCGATTTCTGTCCCTTGTTGCCTTTGCCCGCGGTCTTGCCGAGCTTCGACCCCATGCCGCGACCGACACGCACCTTGCGGTGCCGCGAGCCACGCGGAGGCCGCAGATTGGATAGATTCACAGCCATGTTCGCCTCAATCCCCTCTACTCTCTTGCACTTCGACCAGGTGACGCACCTTGTCGATCATCCCGCGAATCGCGGGTGTATCGGGCCGCTCGATCACCTGCTGCATGCGACGGAAACCCAGGCCGCGGATGGTCTGCCGCATATCCTGCGGGCAACCGATGAAGCTGCGCACCCACTTGATTCGCAGCGTACCCGATTTATTTTTGGTCGTCATTCCCGCCTCATGCCATTTCTTACCTGGTGAGTTCTTCCACCGGTTTCGAGCGCATTTCGGCTACCTTAGCGATGTCCTTGAGGCGCAGCAGCGCGTCAAACGTGGCCTTGACGACGTTGTGCGGATTCGACGTGCCGATTGATTTCGTCAACACATTGTGAATCCCCGCCACCTCCATTACCGCGCGGACCGGCCCGCCAGCGATGATGCCGGTGCCTTCCGGCGCGGGCTTGAGCAGCACCTGGCCCGAGCCGTAGTGACCAATGACCTGATGTGGAATCGTGCTGCCTTTCAGATTCAGCTTCACCAGATTCTTCTTGGCCTGCTCGATGGCCTTGCGGATGGCCATGGGCACTTCGCGAGCCTTGCCCATGCCGAACCCGGCGTGGCCTTGCTGGTCGCCGACGACCACGAGGGCCGAAAAACTCAGGTTCTTGCCCCCCTTCACCACTTTGGTGACCCGGTTGATGGCCACCACCTGGTCCTTCAAACTGTTCGCGCTGACCTCCACCGGCCGGCGCACTGCAAGGGTCTCTCTGAGAATGTGTTTGGACATGGGTGTCAGAACTTCAATCCGGCTTCGCGGGCTGCTTCGGCCAGCGCCTGGACGCGGCCATGGTACTTGTACCCCCCGCGGTCGAACACTACTCGCTCGATGCCTGCGGCCTTGGCTCGCTCGGCAATCGCCTTGCCGATCACTTTGGCGGCCGCGACATTGCTACCGCCCTTGATCTGCGCGCGCGTGGTTTTATCCAGTGAACTGGCCGCGACCAGGGTGCGGCCGCTGTGATCGTCGATCACCTGCGCGTAGATGTGGTTCAGTGAACGAAAGACGCACAGCCGCGGGCGTTCAGGCGTCCCTGCGACCTTCGTCCGCACCCGCAAGTGAACCCGCTGGCGGTGCGCGTTGCGCGCTAGCTTCCGTACCGGTACGGTTGCCACGATGTTTCTCCTTACCCCGCGGTCTTGGCTGCGCCGGCCTTCCCAGCCTTCTTCTTCAGTCGCTCGCCGGTCAGGCGAATGCCCTTCTGCTTATAGGGGTCCGGCGGGCGCAGGCTGCGGAGGTCGGCAGCCACCTGGCCCACCAGGGCCTTGTCGGCACCGGTGACGGTCACGTGGGTCTGCTTGTCGACGGTGATCTGGATTCCGTCGGGAATGGGGAACACGACCGGGTGTGAATAGCCCAGGCTGCAGTTGAGGGCCTTGCCTTTGACTTCGGCACGATACCCAACACCGACGATGTCGAGTTCCTTCTTGAAGCCCTGCGTGATGCCTTGGACGGCGTTGGCTACCAGCGCGCGCGCCAGGCCGTGCATCGCCCGATACTCTTCGCTCTGGCGGACAGCGATCAACACGCCATCGTTCTGCTCGAAGTGGATGCCCGGTGGCAGCTGCACACTCAGCTTGGCCTTTGGCCCCTGCACTTCGACCGAGCCTGCGGTGATTTGCACTTTCACGCCCGGCGGTACCGGGATCGGTTTCCGTCCAATTCGCGACATGTTTCTCTTTCGTCCCTCTCTCCGGCTCTGCCGGCTTACCAGACTTCGCAGAGCACTTCGCCGCCGACGCGGGCCTTGCGCGCCGAGCGCCCGGTCATCACGCCTCGCGGCGTGGTCAGGATGTTGATGCCCAGGCCGCCCATAATCGGCCGGATCTCCAAGACAGCGACGTAGCGCCGGCTGCCGGGCTTCGAGACGCGCCGCAGGCCGGTGATCGCGCTGCGCTTGTCCGGGGTGTACTTCAAGAAGACGCGAAGGGTCTTGCGCACTTTGCTCTCATCCACCAGCTTAAAGGTGGAGATGTAGCCTTCCTCCTTTAGGATGCGGGCGATCTCGGTCTTGAGCTTCGACGCCGGCACGTCCACGCGCGCGTGCTTGGCGCGGGCGGCGTTGCGGATGCGCGTCAGCAAATCCGAAATGGGATCTGTCTGCATTTCTTCTCGTCCTTTACCAGCTAGCCTTCAGCACGCCCGGGATTTCGCCCCGCAGCGCCAAGCCGCGGAAGCAGATGCGGCACATCTGGAACTTGCGCAGGTACCCGCGCGGCCGGCCGCATATGCGGCAGCGGTTGCGCACGCGGATTTTGTACTTCGGCTTCCTGCGCATCTTGGCGAATTGACAGGTTCGCGCCATCGCTTCTCCTCTCGCCTTCTCTCCCGTTATCCGCGGAGCGGAACGCCCAGCAGCTTGAGCAACTCGCGTCCTTCCTCGTCGTTGCGCGCCGTGGTGGTCAGGGTGATATTCATACCCTTGATCTTGTCCACCCGCGTGTAATCAATTTCCGGGAAGACGAGTTGGTCGCGCAGGCCTAGGGTATAGTTGCCGCGACCGTCGAAGGCGTTGGTCGGCAGACCCTTGAAGTCGCGCACGCGCGGCAGCACCACGTTGCAGAGCCGGTCCATGAACTCGTACATACGGTCGCCACGCAGGGTCACGCAGCAGCCAATCGGCATCCCCTTGCGGATCTTGAAGTTCGCAATCGACTTCTTCGCGCGGGTGATGATCGGCTTCTGCCCCGTGATCTGCGCCAGCTCTACCGCCGCCACGTCGAGCAGTTTGACGTTTTGGCTGGCTTCGCCGAGGCCGACGTTGACGACGACCTTGGCAAGTTTGGGTACGGCCATCGGATTCTTGTATCCGAAGCGCTTCATCAGCGCCGGGACGACATCGTTGCGGTAACGTTCGCGTAGTCGGCTGATCATGTATTTCGTTCCCCGAACTATTTCTCCAGCGACGCGCCGCAGCGGGTGCAAGTGCGTATCCGCTTGGGCTTGCTGCCTTCGGGTAGCGGCTTGTGGCCCACACGCGTGGGCTTGCCGCATCCCGGGCAGATCACCAGCACGTTCGAGATCGCCAGCGCGCCCTCCCGCTCGACGATTCCACCCTTGATGTTCTTCGACGGGTTGGGGCGGGTGTGGCGCTTGATCATGGCCGCATGCTCGACCGTGACCGTGCGCTTATAGGGGTCCACCGAGAGCACGCGACCCTCTTTGCCTTTGTCGCGCCCCGTCATCACCCGGACCTGGTCGCCCTTGCGAATGCTCACGTTGTGCCGTATCGAATCTTCTGGGTTAGTTTTCATCGCTACCACACTTCCGGCGCGAGCGAGATGATTTTGGCGAATTTCTTCTCGCGCAGCTCGCGCGCCACCGGTCCAAACACGCGTGTGCCAACCGGTTCGTTGGCCTCATTGATCAGCACCGCGGCGTTATCGTCAAACCGGATATAAGTGCCGTCTTTGCGCCGGTGCTCCTTGCGGGTGCGCACTACCACCGCGCGCACCACTTTGCCTTGTTTGATCTGGCTATCCGGGGCCGCTTCTTTTACTGATGCGGTGATGACGTCGCCCAGTCCAGCCTTCAGCCCGGCATCGCCGCCCAGTGGCAGGATGCACATCAGCCGACGGGCGCCAGAGTTATCAGCCACCGTCAGCCAGGTCCGCATCTGAATCATTGCAGTGCTCCGTGCTCCAGAATATCCGTGGGGCTTCGCGTCCGCGAGCCCGTCGCGTGCTAATTCGCGCTGGTGCGGCGCGCAACCACTTCCGCCAGGCGCCAGCGCTTGAGTTTCGAGATGGGCCGGGATTCGACGATACGCACCGTATCGCCCGGGCGCGCTTCGCCCTGCTCGTCGTGTGCGTAGAACTTCTTGCTGACGCGCACGACGCGCTGGTATCGCCGGTGCTGCACCATCCGCGTCACCTTCACTACGATCGTCTTCTGCATCTTGGCACTGGTGACCACGCCCACTTTCTCCTGGCGCGGTCGCCGTACGGCCGTTTCCGCCTGCGTCTTTTCGGCTTCAGTTGCCATGGTCCTTCCTCACCGTACGCTCGCGCAGCAGCGTCTTGACGCGCGCCAGGTCCTTGCGGGTCTCGCGCAGGCGCTTAAGTGCCTCGGCCTGACCGGTTGAGAGCTGAAAGCGCAGCCGGAAAATTTGCTCGCTCAGTTCCCGCTGCTGGACTTCAAGTTCTTTAGTATCCACCTCGCGGAGCTTTTGGATTCGGCGCGGCATCAGAAGCTCTCCGCCCGGCTGACGAATTTGGTGTGGATCGGCAGTTTGTGAGCCGCCAGCTCCATGGCCTCCTTCGCCGTAGCCGCATCCACGCCGGCCATTTCAAATAGCACCCGGCCAGGCTTGACCACCGCCACCCAGCGTTCCGGCGCGCCCTTGCCTTTGCCCATGCGCGTCTCGGCAGGTTTCTTTGTAAACGGCTTGTCGGGAAAGATACGGATCCATAGTTTACCGCCGCGTTTGATAAACCGCGTGATCGCCACGCGCGACGCCTCGATCTGGCGGTCGGTGATCCAGGCGGGCTCCAATGCCTTCAGCCCGTATTCGCCGAAGGAGAGCTCGCCCCCGCGCCAGGCCTTGCCGCGGCGCCGGCCCCGCTGCTGCTTGCGATATTTCACTTTTTTCGGCATCAACATGATTGTTTACTCGGCGCCTAGCCCGGGCTGTTTCGTAACCGCCAGGCCGCGGTCGGGAATCTTTTCGCCTTGATAGATCCAGCATTTGACGCCGATCACGCCGTAGGTGGTGTAAGCCTGGGCGAAACCGAAATCGATGTCGGCGCGAAGCGTCTGCAGCGGCAGCCGCCCTTGCAGGTACCACTCCTTGCGCGCGATTTCCGCGCCGTTCAGCCGGCCCGCGACGCGCACCTTGATTCCCTTGCAGCCGAAGCGCAGCGCTGAGTCCACCGCCTTGCGCATCGCGCGGCGGAAGGCCACGCGCTTTTCGAGTTGCAGAGCAATCGATTCGCCCACCAGTTGCGCGTCGAGCTCCGGCCGGTGGACTTCCTGGATATCGATGTGCACCTCGCGGTGGGTGCGCTTCTGCACTTCGTTCTTCAGCTTGTCGATCTCAGCTCCTTTGCGCCCAATGATGATCCCCGGCCGGGCCGTGTAAATGCGGATCACGAGCTTGTTCGCGGCACGCTCGATGTCGATCGAGCTGACCCCCGCCGAACGCAGTCGGTCTTTCAATTGCCGCCGTAGCTCGACGTCTTCGTGCAGCAGGTCGGCGTAGTCGCGGTGGGCGAACCAGCGCGACTTCCAGACCTTGTTGTAGCCTAGCCGGAACCCGTATGGGTGCGTTTTCTGGCCCAAGTGCTCCTCCTACGTTTTCTTTGGCTTGCCGGCAGGGCGCTTCTGCCCCGCCAGAGCCTTGCGAGCCTTCTTCACTGCGCCCTTGACTCCCTTGTGCGCTTCGGCCTCCGCGGCAGCCGCCGCGACGCGCTCCTTGGCGGCAACGTGGTGCTCGGCCACGGCCACGACAATGTGGCTGGTGCGCTTTTGATACCGGAACGCACGGCCCATCGGCGCCGGGCGCAGCCGCTTCCACCGCGGCCCTTCGTTCACAAAGCAGCGCGAGACGTACAGTTGATCGACATCCAGCGAGGCCCCAGCGTCTTCAGCCTTACGCTCGGCATTGGCGATCGCGCTGCGCAGCACTTTTTCGATGTCGCGCGCCGCGCGCTTTGGGGTGTACTGCAGGACCTGCAGCGCCTTTTCGGCGCGCAGGCCTCGGATCAGGTCAATCACCAGCCTCGCCTTCTGCGGTGACATCCGAATGTGCCGCGCCATGGCGTGGGCCTCAATTGCTGGTGTAATAGAGGTTTGCGTGGCCATGGTTTATGCCTTCGGCCCTGTCGGCGGAGCGCCGCCGGCGGAAGGCGCTGCGGGCCCTGCCCCGGGAGTTGCTGGAGCGCCGGCGGCGCCCGCTGCCCTCTCCAGCGCGGCCTTAACCGCGTGACCCTTGAAGGTGCGAGTGGGCGCGAACTCACCCAGTTTGTGTCCCACCATCTGCTCAGTGATGTACACCGGAATAAACTTTTTGCCGTTGTGCACGGCAATAGTGTGTCCCACCATCTCCGGCAGGATGGTTGAGCGGCGCGACCAGGTCTTGATGACCCTTTTCTCGTTCCGCGCGTTGAGCCCTTCCACCTTCTCGCGTAGGTGGCTATCGATGAAGGGACCCTTTTTGAGCGACCGTGCCATCGGCTTCTCTACTCCTCGACCCGGCGGAGCTTGATCCATTGCGCGCGGCGCATCTTGCGGAAGCCCCGCACGGGCCCCGGCACGCGATGCGACAGCGGGCAGAACGGGCAGACGAAGCGCGTCCCTTGCATGTTGGGCATCTTCTCGACCGTCACCACCCAGCCGGGCTTGCACAGCCGGTAGAGAACCAGTCGCGGCGGTGCCGGCGGAGTCTTCGGCGCCGGCTTGACGGCCTTCGCCAATCGCGCGGCTGCGGCGGACTTGCGCGAACGACTTGCGCGCCGAGCCGTTGCTCGTGTTGATCTCGATGCTCTCATGGGTGTGCTCTCAAATACCCGCCGCGCCGGGTTCATTTTTGCTACCCCTTCTGAAACCTTCACGTCCACTCTGACCAAGACAGTCGCAGGGACGTGCTACAAATTCATGCGTCAGGGCTTGCGCCGTTCCACAATCATCTTGCCCGTGCGCCGATTCCTGCGCGTCTTGGCGCCCAGGGTCGGGAAACCCCACGGTGTTTGCGGGTGATTGCCCTTGACGCGGCCCTCGCCACCACCGTGTGGGTGGTCGACCGGGTTCATTGCCACGCCGCGGACCGTCGGACGGCGACCGTGCCAGCGCGTGCGGCCCGCTTTGCCGTAGGTGACGTTTTCGTGATCGAGGTTGCCGACCTGCCCGATCGTAGCCATGCAATCGAGCGGGAACTTGCGCACCTCGCCCGAGGGCAGCTTCACCAGCGCGATGTCGCCTTCCTTGCTCAGCAATTGCGCGGCACCGCCCGCCGACCGCACAACCTGGCCACCCTTGCCGGGAAGCATCTCCAGGTTGTGTACCTGTG
>WNFB01001504.1_pt1 | contig 29981 bp, 24 predicted proteins | sample 5400501 | NCBI WGS metagenome assembly WNFB01 (sample SAMN13153341, study PRJNA577476) | soil metagenome | isolation source: 200 cm saprolite under Douglas fir tree site 2 hole 1 | place: USA:California | collected 2015-04-18
TGACGACTGTCGAGGCCGAGGAGCGCCTGCGTGCCAGCGGGCTCTCGCCCGCCGAGCGCCGCCAGCGCATCGATGCCGCCGCGGCGGCCATCATCCTCGAAGACTACATGCGAGATCATGCGAAGTAGCTCCTCTCCCACATTCGCCGTCCGCGTAGGACTGGGCAAGGCTAGAGCCTGCCCTGAGCGCAGCGAAGGGTGAGAGCACCTTGAGCTATCGCAAGCCCCACCAGCCGAGGAAGGTCTCCTTTGGCGGCGTGCTGCTTATCGGCCTGCTGGCTGCGCTGCTGGTGGGCGCCTTTGCCGCCACCCGGGGCGTTCTCAGCCGAAAGTCAGTCTCCACCACCGCTGCGCCCAGCAGGTCGCCGCTGCCATCCGGCACAGCAGTCACTGGTCAAGCTGCGCAACGGCGGCACCAACTTTCAGCCCGGCATCCACCAGATTCGCGCCGGCTCCTCAATGGACGACATCATGGACGAGCTCCAGCGACCGGTCGTGCCCCAGGAGATTCGCGTCACCCTACCCGAAGGCCGCCGCTTGGAGGAGGACGCCGATGTCGCCTCGCGCGCGGGGATCGGCAGCACCCAGGCTTTCATCGATCTTGCCAGCCACCCCGATCCGACGTGGGGTTACGATTTCCTGGGCGAGCTGCCGAAGGGCGCCAGCCTGGAGGGGTTTCTGTTCCCGGACACATACCAGCTGCCCTCGAACATCCCCAAGTCCAGCGACCTAATCATGCGCATGCTGGCCGATTTCCAGAAGCGCATGACGCCCGATCTGCGCCAGCAGATACAGGCCCAAAAACACAGCCTGTATGAAACGATGACGGTCGCCTCCATCGTCGAGCGCGAGGCGAAGGTCGCCAACGAGCGGCCGCTCATTGCCGGCGTGTACTGGAACCGCCTCAAGCAGGGCGCCGGCCTGTTCGCCGACCCGACCGTCCAGTACGCCATCGGCAAGCCCGGCAATTGGTGGCCGCGGCTGTCCACCGATGACCTGAAGGTCAACTCGCCCTACAACACCTACACCCACAACGGCCTGCCGCCGAGCCCCATCTGCAACCCCGGCCTGGCCGCCATCCAGGCCGCCGCCAACCCGCAAGGCGACTACCTGTACTTCGTCACCAAAAACGATGGCTCCGGCAGCCACGCATTCGCGCGCACCCTCGACGAGCACAACGCGAACCGCGCCAAATACGGCCAATAGGCCGTCCCTGGCTAGGCCGCGGCCAGCACCGGCGCGACTTCCGTCATGAACAGCCGCAGCGACTCGAGCACCCGATCCTGGGGCAGGCCGCCAACGTGGGTGTGCAGCGCAATACGGGTGAGGCCCAGGTCGCGGATGCGGTCCAGCTGCCGGCGACAGCTGTCCGGGTCGCCGAACAGCGCCCTGTTGGCGGCTACCAGCGTCTCGAATTCAGGCTCGAGTGCGGTGCCGCCGCGAGCCTCGGTGGCAATGCGCCGCATGTTCCTCCAATGCGGGCCCATCTCCCGGAGGGCGCGCTCGGAGGTCTCGGCCACGTACACCGGGAACAAGCCCAGGACCTCGAAATCGTCTGGATTGTGGCGGGCATCGCGCAGCCCTGCCCGGTACTCGGCGATGAACTCGCGTGAGATGTCCAGGCTTGGCAGCACCCAGGGAATCGTCATCAGGTTCAGCCCGTGCTTGCCGATCCAGCGGAAGTGCGCCGGGTCGCGGTTGGCCGTCATCCAGATCGGTGGGTGTGGCTGCTGAACCGGCCGTGGGAGGACGGTGATGGGCTTCTCGTTTTGGAAGAATCTGCCCTGCCAGGTGCAGTTCTCCTTGGTCCAGGCGTCCTTGAGGATCTCGATGCCTTCCTCGACCCGTTCCTGGGCGGTCGCCCACTCCGAGCCGAAGGCCTGAAAGTTCAGCCACTCCATGCCCCGCCCGACACCTACGTCGATGCGGCCCTTGCTCAGGATGTCGAGCATGGCCATGTCCTCCGCGATGCGCAGCGGGTTGTGCAGCGGCAGGAGGGTCACCGCGGTGCCCAGCCGGATGCGCTTGGTGCGCTCGGCCAGCGTGGCCATCAGGATCTGCGGGTTCGGCAGCATGCCGCCGAAATGGTGGAAATGGTGCTCGGTGATCCATACACAGGAGAAGCCGAGCTCCTCGCACAGGTCCACCTGCTCGATCCATTTCGAGTACAGCGTCGGGCCGTCGCCGTCGAGCTCGGGCACGTACGGCGTGAAGATGTAGTAGTCGAACTTCACTAGGCGCCGATGTTCCTCAGCGCCTGATCCAGAGGGCCGTAGTCGATGAGCTTGTTGATGTCGAGGGGCTGACTGTAGTTCAGCGCTTTGGTGGTGAAGAAGTAGGACTGCTGATCCTCAATGCTCTTGACGTTGATGCGCCCGTCCTTGGGCCAGGTCGGGTCCGGCGCCAGCTGGATCACGTCCGGGGTAGTTTTGGTGGCTTTCTCGATGATGGCCATGGCCTGCTGATCGCGCTTCAGGCCGCCGTCGGACAGCTTGCGGATCGACTGCAGGTACACCTCCAGGAAGCCGACCGCGGCCTCGCGGTGCGACTGCAGCCATTTGGAGTTGACTGTCACCGTGGAATTCTGGTTGTTGGGAGCATAGTCGTCGCTCAGGATTTTGCCCACGCCTTTGGCCACGGCCTGCGCCGCCAGCGGGTTCCCAATGAGCCCGGCGTCGAGGTTTTTGTTGCCCAGCGCAACCACCATGTCGGGCCAGGGCATGGTCACAATGTCTACGTCGTTCGGGGTCAGCTTTCCGAGCTGCAGCGCGCGGTACAGCGAGTACTCCAGGATCACGCCCCGGGCGTTCAGCGCCACCTTCAGTCCCTTCAAGTCCGCCAAGTCCTTGACCTTGCCGGAGTCGATCAGGTCGGATCGGACGATCACCGGGGCGAAGGCTCCGTGGCCCGGCGGGTCAATGCCGCCCGAGGCCATGATCGTCAGATCGGTGCCTCGGGCGAAGGCGTTCAAGGCGGCCGCGCCGAGCGTGACGGTGCCCATCTCGAGCTGTCCGCCGGCGATTTGGATCATGGTCTGGGCGGTATCCGTTACTGGCGTGATGGACACCTTGAGGCCCTTGGCGGCAAACGAGCCGTCATCCACGGGCACGAAGAACGGGGCGGCCGCCGTGGAGGGTATCTGGCCGATGCGGATCTCGGTGGTGGCGCCGGTCGCTGTGGAAACGGCCGGCTTGGCGCTCGCCGCGGCGCTGGCGGGTGCGGAGGGCTTTGCGGCTGCCGAGCTGGGTGCAGCGGCTGGGCTGGAAACGGCTGGGGCCGTTGAGCCGCATGCGGTCAGCGTGAGCGCAAGGATAAAGAGGGCAAATGCCCTTGGTTGGCTGCTCAAGCTTCCCTCACCTAGCCTCTCCCGCTGCGACGGGAGAGGCTAATCCCAGCAGCTCGGCTGGGCTGTCGTGCATCATGGTGCGTATTTCTGGCTCGCTGACGCCATAGGCTCGAAGCATGCGCGCCAGCATGCGGTAGGCGTCGACGGTGTCGGGCAGGATGGGGATGCCGGCGTCGCTGGCGAGCGTGAAATGCTCTGGCCCCACGTCGCGGATGGCCGCTACCATGTCCTGCGGGTCTACGCCCAGCAGCGGTGACAGCTCGTCCCAGGTGAGCACGAAGCGCAGCCCTTGCGCGGCCCATTTCTTGAGCTTGGGAATGTCGAACGTGAACACCTCGCTGAAGGGATGGTCGATAAAAGCGCGCTTGTAGCCGATGGCGCTGACTTCTTCCCCCAGTGCCTCCATCTCCTGTGGCGAGAGGTGGCCGAACGAGATGGCCACGCCATGGTCGTGCGCCAGCCGCACGGTATTCCGAATCTCTGGCAGCAGGCGCCCATGCTCGTCCAGCACATAGAGGCCGACCTCGAGCGCCTCCTCCCAGGGAATGGGCCCCACCGGCTCATCGGGCCGGCCGTCGTTGAACCACATGCCGCGGCCGCCGATGCGATGGATGCTCCAGGCCGAGGTCACAGGCGGCATCCAGATGGCCGACACGCCGCCCGCCACCGCCGCTTTCACACGGCCGAAGTCGATCGGCCCTATAGGAATACCGATGACCAGCGCGCTGAGGCACTTCACCGGCCGAAGCCGTTCCTGATCGGCCCAGCGGTTCACGTCTTCCTGCAGCTGCTTGGCTACTTCCCAGGGCTGGCCGGGGCTGATGCTCTTGTACACCAGCGCCTGCATGCCGGCGCGCGTGGCTTCCTGCGCGGCGTGCAGCGGCTCCTCTTCGTCCTGCCCCCGCGCATGGGCGTGGACGTCGATGCCGTCGGCGATCACGCTGATGCCGGCCTTGATGGCTGGGTTCAGGCCGTAGCGGGCTTTGTACGATGTGACGATGCGCCTGCTCACCATGGTGCCCTAGTGTACTCCGGCTCCACAGAGGCTGTGGCGGCCCTCCCCAAGGCCGACATCCACCTCCATTTGGAAGGCGCCATTCGGCCGCCGACAGTCGTCGATTTAGCCCGTGAGAACGGCCTCGACTTCCCCTATGCGAACGTCGAGGAGCTGCAGCGGGCGCTGAATTTCGAGGATTTCGTCAGCTTCCTGGCCACGTTCCAGGCGGTGAACCACTGCCTCGCCAAACCGCGCGATTTCGAGCGCATCAGTCGCGAGCTAGTGGAGGACCTGGCCGTGCAAAACGTCGTTTACGCGGAGGTTCGCTATGCGCCCATGCATGCCATGCGGCGCGGGCTGAGCTTCGACGACGTGACGGCGGCCGTGCTCGAGGGGCTGCGCCAGGGGGCCGCCGAGACCGGGCCGCGGCTGGCCCTCATCTGCGGGCTGACCCGCCAGTGGGACTTCTGCCTGGAGACCACCAAGCTGGCAGTGAAATGGGCCGGCCGAGGCCTGGACGCTATCGACATCGGCGGTGACGAAGCAGGCTTCCCGGCGGCCGCCTTCGTGGACGTCTACCGTGTGGCCCGCGAGGGCGGGCTGCAGCTCACGGCGCATGCCGGCGAGGCGGCCGGGCCAGAGAGTGTGTGGGCGGCCATCGAGCAGCTGGGTGTGAAGCGCATCGGGCACGGCATCCGCGCCATCGAGGACCCACGGCTGGTGGAGGTCCTGCGGGACCAAGGCGTCACGCTGGAGGTGTGCCCCACCAGCAACGTCAAAACGGGGGTGGTGCCTGATTACGCGCACCACCCGCTGCGGCGGCTGTATGATGCCGGCGTGCGGGTTACGCTCAACTCGGACGATCCCGCTATGTTTCAGACGACGGTGGCTCGCGAGTACGAGCTGGCGGCAGGAGAGTTTGGCTTCAGTCCGGCCGAGCTGCGCCAGCTCACCGGCAACGCCGTCGAGGCCGGCTTCTGTTCGGCCGAGACTAAGGAGCAGCTTTTTGTCATCCTGAGCGAAGCGAAGGAGCTGCCGCCGCAGCGGCAAACGAGAAGGTTCTTGGCCCGTGGCTCAGAATGACATGGGCATGCAGGAGGAATCATGATCCAGACGCTCAATCTGCCCCTCGCCAACTTCGAGGAGATCGCCCGCGAGCTCGTCGAGACCGGTAAGCAGGTGAAAGTCCTGTGGCAGGAAGAGGAATCGCTGGCCTTCGTGGCCAAGGGCCGCGACTATCGCAGCGAGTTCCACATCAACCCCAGCTCCGAGCTGATGTACCAGATCAGCGGCGCCATGGACCTCTACATCCGCACGCCCGAGGGCGAGGAGGAAGTGATCGTTCTCAAAGAAGGGTCTGCGATCTACACGCCGCCTGGCGTGCCGCATTCGCCACGCTTTCCGTCCAGTGCGTTTCTGCTCGTGGTCGAGCGCATGCGGCGGCCTGGCGAGGTGGATCGCTTTCAATGGTTCTGCCCCAAGTGCGACAACCTGCTCCACGAGGAGCAGTTCGTCGTCGAGGATTACCGCCTCGATCCCGTCTCACAGGCCTATCGCAACTTCTACACGAGCGAGGACGCGCGCACCTGCAAGCGCTGCGGCGAGGTCATGCCTAAGCCTGAGGGCTGGTGAGCCCGCCGCTCACGGTTGAGTTCCACCATCTCGGTCTCAACAAGCGCCAGGCGTTAATCGACGACGTCCGATCTGGTTTGAGGCGCAGCCCCAAGGAGCTGCCACCGCGCTGGTTCTACGACGACCGCGGCTCGGAGTTGTTCGAGCTGATCACCGAGCTTCCGGAGTACTACCAAACCCGCACCGAAGCGGCCGTCTTGCAGCGCTGTGCAAGCGAGATCATCCAGCGGACCTGCCCCGAAGCGCTGGTCGAGCTGGGCGCCGGCGCGTCGACCAAAACCCGGCTGCTGCTGGGCGCGGGCCGCCGCGAGGGCACGCTCCGGACGTTCGTGCCGTTCGACGTCAGCGACGGTGTCGTCCAGCGCACCGCGCGCGAGCTGCTGCAGGAGTTCCCCGGCTTAACCATCCACGCTGTCATCGGCGATTTCACCGAGCACCTGGACCGTGTTCCTCGCTTTGGCCGGCAGCTGGTCGTGTTCCTGGGCAGCACCATCGGCAATTTCTTCCCGCCGGAGCGGGAGGCCTTCCTACGGGGCGTGCGCGGCCTGCTGCAGCCGGGCGACGCTTTCCTGCTGGGCATCGACCTGGTAAAGGACCGGGGCGAGCTGGTCGCCGCCTACGATGACGCGCAGGGCGTCACCGCCGCCTTCAATCTCAACGTCCTGGCCGTCATCAACCGCGAGCTGGACGCCGATTTCGACCTGGAGGCCTTCGCGCACGTGGCTCGCTACGATGAGGAGCAGCACTGGATCGAGATGCACCTGCGTTCGCTCGAACGGCAGACGGTGAACATCCTCGGTGCCGATCTGATCGTAGATTTCGCCGAGCATGAGCTGATGCGCACCGAGATCAGCGCCAAGTTCACGCACCAGCGCGTGCAGGACTTTTTTACCGACGCCGGCCTTCAGCTCGAGGCCTGGTACACCGACGAACAGGAACGGTTTGCCCTTGCCCTAGCCGCGCCATAGGAGCTGCCCATGCTTACCCTTGACCCACCCCCGACCTTGCTGGGGAACTACCAGCAGGTCCGCGACTTCACGGAAGAGCTCTCGGAACCGCTTGCCACCGAGGACTATGTGGTCCAGACCATGCCCGATGTGAGCCCCACCAAATGGCACCTGGGCCACAGCAGCTGGTTCTTCGAGACCTTCCTGCTGGCTCCCAATCTGCCCGCTTTCGCCCCGATCGACACACGCTACGCCTACATCTTCAACTCCTACTACGAGGCGGTTGGCGATCGTCAACCCAGAGCGGCGCGTGGGCTGCTATCGCGCCCCACTGTCGAAGAAATCAGGCAGTACCGCGAGTACGTTGACCGCTGGATGGAGCGGCTGTTGGGAGACCCTACGCTCGACGTCAGCCATCTCGTTACCCTGGGCATCAATCACGAACAGCAGCATCAGGAGCTGCTGCTGACCGACATTAAGCACGTGTTCGCGGCCAACCCGTTGAACCCGGTGTACGTTGCCCGGGACGTCGCGCGCCCGGCAAGCGTCCCGGCGCTCGGGTGGCTCGAGTACGACGGCGGCATTGCTGCCATCGGCCACGACGGACAGGGCTTCGCTTTCGACAACGAGCTTCCTCGCCACGAGCAGCTGCTGCGGCCGTTTCAGGTCGCCTCGCGGCTTGTGACCAATGGCGAGTTCCAGCAGTTCATCGAGGACGGCGGCTATCGCCGGCCGGAGCTATGGCTGTCGATGGGCTGGGGCACGGTGCTGGAAGAGCGCTGGCAGGCGCCGTTGTACTGGCAGAAGCACGGCAGCAAGTGGTGGAACATGACGCTCTCAGGCCTGCGTGAGGTGCAGGAGGCCGAACCGGTTTGCCACGTGAGCTACTTCGAGGCCGATGCTTATGCCCGCTGGTCGGGCGCCCGCCTGCCCAGTGAGGCGGAGTGGGAGCTTGCTTCCCTGGGCGCGGCCTTCGATGGCAACTTCGTGGAAAGCGGCTGCCTCCATCCCTGTCCCGCTTCCGGCGAGGGCCTGCTGCAAATGTTCGGCGACGTCTGGGAATGGACCCACAGCTCTTACTCGGCCTACCCCGGCTACCGCTCCGCGGAAGGCGCCATCGGCGAGTACAACGGCAAATTCATGTGCAACCAGTACGTCCTGCGCGGTGGCTCCTGCGCCAGCCCCCGCTCACACATTCGCGCCACCTATCGCAATTTCTTCCCGCCCGAAGCCCGCTGGCAGTTCACAGGCATCCGCCTGGCGAACGACGGCTAGATCGCTCCTTCGGTCCTCAGCCGCTCGATATCGCCGGGCGAAAGCCCCAGCTTCTCGCGCAGCACCTCCTCGGTGTGCTCGCCTAGGAGAGGCGGATGGCGGTCGATCGTGACCGAGGTGCGCGATAGCTTGTAGGGCGCGCCCACCAGCCTGATCTCGCTAGCGGTAGGGTGCGGCACCGACACCACCATCTCCCGCGCCGCGACATGTGGGTCCGACAGGATCTGGGGCACGGTGTTGATCGGGCCGGCGGGGATGCCGGCGCCGGCCAGCAGGCCGAGCCAGTGGTCTGCTGACCGCGAGGCGAAGATAGCTTCAAGGCGCTCGATCAGGGGGACGCGGTTGCGGACGCGGTCGGGATTGGTGGCGAAGCGCTCGTCCTCTGCTAGATCGGGCGCGCCGATCAGGCGAGCGAGCGTTCGGAACTGCAGATCGTTGCCAACGGCCAATACGAAATAGCGGTCGGCTGCCCTGAAGGCCTGGTAAGGGACGACCGTGGCGTGCGCGTTCCCGTACCGCAATGGCTCCTCGCCGGTCACCAGGTAGCTGCTGGCGACATTCACCAGCCAGGCCAGCGCGCTGTCCAGCAGCGACACCTCGATCCGCTGCCCCTGCCCGGAACCGTCGCGCTCGCGCAGCGCCGCCAGGATCGCCGAGCAGGCGAACAGCCCCGTGGTCACGTCCACGATGGCCACACCGACCTTCTGAGGCTCTCCGTCGGGTTCGCCGGTGATGCTCATAATCCCGCTCGCAGCCTGGATCACGAAGTCATAGCCCGGCCGGTCCTCGTAGGGGCTGCCCTCGCCGTAGCCGGTGATCGAGCAGTAGACGAGATTGGGATTGAGGTCCCGCAAGGCCTCGTAGTCCAGGCCCATAGAGGCCATCCCGCCGCGCTTGAAGTTCTCGATCACCACGTCCGATTTTTGGGCCAGCCGGCGCAAGAGGTCCTGCCCGGCGGGCTGGCGCAAGTTGAGGGTGATGCTGCGCTTGTTCCTGTTGGCGCTCAGGTAGTAGGCGCTCTCGCCGCCCACTTCAGGCGGCTTCCACTCGCGGGCATCGTCGCCACGGCCCGGCTGCTCGATCTTGATTACGTCTGCGCCGAAGTCGCCCAGCATCATCGTGCAGTAGGGGCCCGCCAGGACGCGCGTCAGGTCCAGGACGGTGATGCCCTCCAGCGGCTTAGGCAAGTGGAGCTGAGGGGATTCGAACCCCTGACCCCCGCCGTGCAAAGGCGATGCTCTCCCAGCTGAGCTACAGCCCCGATTTGTCCGGGGTCCCCGCCGAGTTTACCGAGGCGGGGGTATTCGCCGTCAATTGTAGGCTCGGCCTCAGCCTGATTCCTATACTCCGTTGGTGCGGACGTACCGCGTGGGCACGCGTGGCTCGAAGCTCGCGCTGTGGCAGGCCGAGCATGTCATCGAGCGGCTTCGGGCGACCTATCCCAGCGATCGCTTCGAGACGGTGACCATTCGGACCACCGGCGACAAGCGTATGGACGTGCCACTGCAGGCCATCGGCGACAAGTCGCTGTTCACAAAGGAGATCGAGGAGGCGCTGCTCGCTGGGGCCGTCGACCTGGCGGTCCACAGTCTCAAGGACCTCCCTTCGCGGTTGGACGATCGCTTCGCGATCGCGGCCGTGCTGGAGCGCGACGATCCGCGAGACGTGCTGCTCACGCCCGCTGGCGGAGGCCTGCAGGCTCTTGCTGAGCACGCGAGGGTAGGGACCAGCAGCCTGCGCCGCGAGGCCCAGCTGCGAGCTGCGCGGCCCGACGTCGAGCTCGTTCCCATTCGGGGTAACGTCGATACGCGGCTGCACAAGCTGCGCGACGGGGAGTACGACGCGATCGTGCTCGCTGCCGCGGGCCTGAACCGGCTGGGTGTGTCCATCCCGGCGGAGGCTTACCTGGAGCCGGAGGTCTGCCTGCCTGCTCCCGGGCAAGCGGCCATCTGCATCGAGACGCTCGCAGGTCGTGGCGAGCTGGTTCGCGCGCTCGATCACACGCGTACACGGCTCGCGGTCGAAGCCGAGAGGGTCTTCGCGGCCGAGCTGGACGCCGGGTGCCGAGTGCCGGTAGGGGCGTATGCCGAGGTTCCCTCACCCCAGCCCTCACCCGCAGTGGCGGGAGAGGGTGTAGGCCTGCGCGGCATGGTCGCTTCTCCCGATGGCCGGCTCATCATCCGCGTGCAGGGCACGGGCACCGATCCGTTGGAGCTTGGGCGCAGGCTGGCCAAAGAGGCACTCGATCAGGGAGCCGCTGAGCTGCTGCAAGCACCATGCCCCTAGGCGAGGTCTACCTGGTGGGCGGCGGGCCGGGTGATCCGGGTCTGCTGACCCTGAAGGGCAAGCGGCTACTGGAATTGGCCGACGTGGTCGTCTATGACTACCTCGTCGACGAGCAGCTGCTGGCCTTTGCCCCCAAGGCAGAGCTCATTCCGGCGCGCGACCTGCACGGCAACCGAGCCGAGCAGGAGCGCATCAACGAGCTGCTCATCGCTTGCGCTCGCGAGGGCAAGAAGGTGGTGCGCCTCAAGGGCGGCGATCCGTACCTGTTCGGACGTGGCGGGGAGGAGGGTCAGGCGCTGTACGCGGCCGGCATTCCCTTTCAAGTCGTGCCCGGCGTGACCTCGGCTCTGGCGGCGCCGGCCTACGCCGGCATCCCGCTCACACACCGCGACCATTCCAGCTCGGTGACGATCCTGCCGGGCCGGCTGAAGCCTGGCAAAGGCCAGGATGCCATCGACTGGCACGCCTTTGCCCGCGCCGACACGCTTGTTTTCCTAATGTCGATGACCAACCTGGCGGAGGTCGTGGCGCGGCTCATCGAGCACGGTCGGGATGGTGACACGCCGGCCGCGGCTATCCGTTGGGGCACCCGTCCCGACCAGCAGGTGGTAACCGCCTGCCTCGCGGATCTGCCGCGCCGCGTCCGCGAGGCTGGCCTCGAGGCGCCGGCCGTAGTGGTGGTTGGCGATGTGGCGCGCCTCCGGCCCGAGCTGAGCTGGTTCGAGCGCCTGCCGCTGTTCCGCCTGTGCGTGCTGGTGACGCGCCCGCGCGATCAGGCGGCGGAGTTCGCCGCCAGCCTGCGAGACGCCGGAGCGATCGTCTACGAGGTGCCGCTGATCGAGCTGCTGCCGCCGCGGGATTGGCGTCCGGTTGATGATGCCATCAGGCAGCTGGCCGCCTACGACTGGATCGTGTTCACCTCCGCCAACGGAGTCCGGCGCTTCTGCGATCGCGTGCTCGATGACGGCGGCGACGCTCGCGCCTTCGGCAGTGCCCGGTTATGCGCCATCGGCCCGGAAACCGCCAAGGCGCTCGAAGGCTACGGCTTGCGCGCAGACCTGTTGCCCGACGAGTACGTCGCCGAGGCCGTGGCCCAGGCGCTGGCGCCGCACGAGCCCAAGCGCGTGCTCTTGCCCCGGGCGCGGGTCGCCCGCGACGTGCTGCCGGCCGAGCTGCGCGCCCGCGGCGCCGAGGTGGACGTGATCGAGGTCTACCGCGCCGAACCACCGGCCGGCGCGGCCGAGCGGCTCAAAACCGCCCTGAAGGACGTCGACGTGGTCACCTTTACCAGCTCATCGACCGTCACCAATTTCATGCAACTGGCCGGGGGCTTGCCTGACGGAGTGAAGGTGGCCTGCATCGGGCCCATCACCGCCCAAACCGCCCACGAGCACGGCTTGAAGGTCGACGTCATCGCCAAGGAGTACACGGCCGAGGGCCTGAAGCAATCGCTGGTCGAGTACTACTCGACCTCGACCTCCCCGTCGAGAAAACCGATCCGCTCGTAGCGTTCGCTCTTCGGATAGGGGCAAGTGGCGTCGAATCCGACCTTGGTGCCCACGCCATCCGGAAAGCTGGCGTTCAGCTCGTGGCCTTTTTGGTTCGGGTACATGAACGTGCCGCTGTCCGGCCGCCAGCGCTGGGCCATGGCCCACTCCACGTCCGAGGCATCGTAGATGTCCACGTCGTCGTCCACGGCCGTGACCATCTTGAGCGGCGGGAAGGCGTTCATGGTGGCCTCGATGGCACGCTTCGGCTCGCCGTCGCCGCGCTTATTGAGCGTCACTACGGCGTTGTAGAAGCCGCCGCCACCGTGCGTGAAGTACACGCCCGTGACCGACGGCACGTCCTTGCAGATGGCGCGGAACACGGCCGCCTCGCCCAGCAGGCCCACGGAGTTGTAGACCTCTTTGCCGGACAGCAGCGTGTGGAAGATGGGCTTGCGGCGGTGGGTGATCTTGTTGACCTTGACCACCCAGCGGTTGTCGCGCTGCGCGTACATGCCAGTGACCTCCGCGAACGGGCCCTCCGGCTCGAAGGTGTCCGGCAGCAGCTCGCCCTCAACGACGAACTGAGCGTCGGCGACGGCCTCGACCTCGCTGGTCTGCCCCCGGATGAGCCGCAGCGGCTCGCCCAACAGCTCGCTGGCCACACCACACTCGTCGGCGAACATCGGCGCGTCCTTGGCAGGCACACAGCACGCGATATAGACCGCCAGGCCAGCGCCGTTGGAGATGGTGATCGGCAGCGACTGCCCTTGCCAGCGGGCCCGCTCCCAAAAGGCCCGCAGGTGCCGGCCGGCGTCCATCAGCATCGTCATGCGGTCCTTGCCGGTGACCATGCAGCGCTGAATGGACACGTTGCGGGCGCCGGTCAGCGGGTCCTTGGCGATAACTGCCGAGCAGTCGAGGTAAGCGCCGCCATCCTTGAGCGCGTGCTTGGGGATGGGCAGCTTGTAGAGGTCGACTTGCTTTTCGACGACATTGTTGGCTGGCCCGCGATCGACCACCACCGGCTCGATGGGATTTCGCCGCCAGCTGGCGATGCAATCGGCGATGTAGAACGGCAGCTCTTTGGCCGGCAGCCCGAACGCGCGGCCGAGCACCTGGCGGTTCCAGAGGAGGCCGATGACCGCTTGGTAGGGCGAGCCCTTCAGCTTCTCGAACAGCACCACCGGTCCGCCCTCGAGCTTCGCGGCGTAGCCGGCCAGCTCCAGGTGCGGGTCGATCTCGCGGCCGACGCGGTGCAGGTCACCGTTCTCTTCCAAGACGGCGATCAGGTTGTGCAGATCGTTCAGCTGGTCGACCCGCCCCAACCGCGCCCGTGGCCTCGCTGTTCCCTCTCCCTCTGGGAGAGGGCTAGGGAGAGGGCTCTGCCCGTTGCCTGAAGCAGCGGTCTGGCCCTTCAGCGTGTCCAGCATGGTGCCTGTAAGTAAACCACCCGCTTATGCTTGTCGCCAGGAGCGACCGGCCGATGCACGTCATCAAGCGCTACTCCAACCGCAAGCTGTACGACGCCTCGGACCGGCGGCAGATCACGCTGGATGGCATCGCCCGGCTGGTGGCCGCTGGCGAGGACGTCAAGGTGGTCGAGAACGACGACGGCGAGGACATCACCACCGTCATCCTCAGCGAGATCCTGGTGGAGCGCGAGCGCCTGTCAGCGGGCCCGTTCAGCAAGACGATCCTGACCGGCTTGGTGCGTGCGGGCACCGCCACGCTCGAGCAGTTCCGCCGGACCATCACCGGCACCGGCATCGTGCAGCTGGCCGAGCAGGAGGTGGAGCGCGTGATCAACACCTGGATGGAGATCGGCCACATGACCGAGCAGGAGGTGCTGCGCAGCGTCGAGAGCGTCATCGAGCGCCGCCGCCAGGCCCGCGGCGACGTCAACGGTGTCGTTGAGGAGCGGCTGGCAACTGCCATGAAGCGCGCCAACGTCGCCAGCCGCGACGAGCTGGAGCGCCTAGCCGCCCAGGTCCACGGCCTGAGCGTTCAGGTCAACAACCTCGTAGAGGAGCTGCGTCGGAAATAGCCACGTCATGGCTTCGCTCAGGATGACGTCAGCGCTAGCTCGCCCTGCAGGAAGTCCACGAACTGGCGTGCAGTGCGGCCCGAGAAGCCGTTGTGGTACATGGCCCAGCGGATGGCTCGCATGCGCAGGTCCTGCGCATCGAGGGTCAAGCCGCGGGTTCTGGCGATCTCCCGGACAATGGTCAGGTAGCGCTCCTGGTCGGGCGTGACGAACGTCAGGGTGATGCCGAAGCGGTCGCTCAGTGAGAGCTTCTCTTCGACCGTGTCCTGGTGGTGGATCTCGTCGTTAATGATCGGCTTGGTCAGGTCCGAGAAACGCTCCTTCACCAGGTGGCGGCGGTTGCTGGTGGCATAGATGACGACGTTGTCGGGGCGGCTTTCGAGGCCACCTTCGAGCACCGCCTTGAGGTGCTTGTACTGCAGCTCCATCTCGTCGAACGACAGGTCGTCCACGAATAGGATGAACCGGGCCGGGTTCGCCGCCAGGTGGGGCAGCAAGCGCGGCAGATCGACCAACTCGGCGGGAGCGATCTCGATCATCTTTAGGCTGGGATAGCGCTGCAGCAGCGCCTTCACCGTCGATGACTTGCCGGTGCCGCGTTCGCCATACAGCAGCACGTTGTTGGCCGGGTAGCCGGCCAGGAAGTGCTCGGTGTTCGCCAGCAGCAGCTCGCGCTCAGTGTCGTAGGTGTACAGCTCCTCGAGGCGGACAGGGTCCGGGCTGAGCACGGGCTGCAGCTCGCCCTGGAGCGCGTTCCAGCGAAACGCGCGATGCTCCGCCAGGATGCCTGTGCCGTGCTGGCGATAGTGCTCGGCCAGCGGCTCCAGCATCGTTCGCCAGTCGTGGGCTTCAGCCAGATCGCGCTTGATCGGCTGGGGCTCGCGATCCCCGGCCGGTACGAGCTCTCCCAGCCCCAGGTCCTCGTCGAACATGCGCTGCAGCTCGGCCAAGTCGCCTTTCACGGCCGCTAGCAAGGCGGGTCCCATGGCCTCGGTCCCGCCGCGCTGCGCCTTGAGGCTGAAGGCGTTCTCGTCGTGCACGAGGCGGTCCAGCAGGTGGTTCTGCCAAGCATTCCCAACCAGCTTCTCAGGTGACAGCTCAGCTTCGCGCGCGAGGATGTGGAACAGGCGCGCCCGCGGCGCCTCGTTTTCCGGCTCTGCGCGGCAGGCCAGAAACAGCTGGCTGCCCTCATCCGCCAGCACGCCGTCGTAGACCGTCAGCACGGCGGAGAGTATGGCATAGGAGCCCTTCCAAGCAGCCGGCGCAGGATCGCTACACTTCGTTGCGCCCATGGACATGGTTGATCCGCCGCTGGCGCTGACGTACGACGACGTCCTGCTCGTCCCGCGGCGATCACGTATCTCCTCACGGCGCAACGTCGACACGTGCTCGCGCTTCTCGCGCCGGATCGAGGTCGCCACGCCCATCGTTTCGGCCAACATGGACACCGTCACCGAGGCCGACATGGCCATTGCCATGGCACGCCTGGGTGGCATTGGCGTGATCCATCGTTTCATGTCGCTTGAGACCGAAGCGCAGCAGGTGCGCAAAGTCAAGCGCTCCGAAAGCAGCTATATCGAGAACCCCTATGCGCTGCAGCCCCACAACACGGTGGGCGACGCCCTGAAGCTGATGGATGAACAGGGTATCACCGGCATCCTAGTGACCGACGCTGACGGCGTGCTGCAGGGCATCCTGACCTCGCGGGATCTGCTGTTCCGCGAAGATATGCACCTGCGTATCAATGACGTGATGACGCCGCGCGAGCGACTGATCACCGCGCCGGTAGGCACCAGCGTGGAGCAGGCCAAGGACATCTTCGCCAAGCACAAGATCGAGAAGCTGCCGCTGGTCGATGGCGATGGCAAGCTGCGCGGCCTGGTGACGAGCAAGGACATCTACAAGCCGGTGCTATTCCCCGATGCCAGCAAGGACGACAAAGGCCGCCTGCGCGTGGCCGCCGCCATCGGTGTGGTGGGCGACTATATGGAGCGCGCCCAGGAGCTGCACCAGGCCGGCGCCGACGCGTTAGTCATCGACATCGCACACGGCCACTCGGAAAACTGCATCCGCGCCCTCGAGAGCATCCGGGCCAAGCTCGGCGCTGAGGTCGAGATCGTAGCCGGCAACGTGGCTACGGCGGAGGGTGTGCGCGACCTCGTGGAGGCGGGCGCCGACGCCGTGAAAGTCGGCGTTGGACCGGGCTCCATTTGCATCACGCGCATCGTGGCCGGTGTGGGCGTGCCGCAGTTGAGTGCTGTGCTGGAATGCGCGCGCGAAGGCGACCGGCTCGGCATCCCGATCCTCGCCGATGGCGGCATCCAGGCCAGCGGCGATGTCACCAAGGCGCTCGCCGCGGGCGCCTCCACAGTCATGATCGGCAACCTCCTGGCAGGCACTCGCGAGAGCCCGGGCGTAACCATCACGCGCAACGGCCGTAAGTTCAAGATCTGCCGCGGCATGGCCTCCCTCGAAGCCGCTGTCCAGCGGCAGCACCGCGAGAGCATGGGCCAGGGCCTGGGCGAGGACCTGGACAGCGTGGTGCCGGAGGGGGTGGAGGCCATGGTCCCATTCCGGGGCGAGGTGTCCGAAGTGGTGACGCAGTTGGTCGGCGGCCTGCGCTCCGGCATGAGCTACTGCGACGCCGCGACGATTCCCGAGCTGCGCGAAAAGGCGCAATTCGTGCGCATGACTGAGGCTGGCCGGCGGGAGAGTACCTTCCACGGCGTGGAGCTGGTCTAACCTGGGGGCATCGATGACGCGCTGCCCCAGCTGCGGCGAGCAGCTCGCGAATGACGCCGCGGTCTTCTGCGATCAGTGCGGCGTTCGCTTGAGTCCCGGTGGGCTGCTCATGCTCGGCAGCTCGCTCGGAACCTCAGCACCCTCTCCTGCCGCAGCGGGAGAGGGCGAGGGAGAGGGTGACTTGAGAGAGCTTTCCAAGAGCGCCGAGCCCTCATTGATCGAGCCTCAGCGTTTTGTGGCGTTTGCCAGCCGGCGAGCGCTGCACGCCCGGCGGTAAGACGCACGGCTGCGGCGCAGCGCGGCGGCTGCAGGAGATGAGCTCACCACCAGCGGTCGAGCCCGCCCAGCTGCCTTGCCCCGGCTGCGGCTATCCTAACCGCTGGACCGCCCGGTTCTGCGGCGCCTGCGGCCTTGCTCTCTCTCAGGTGCCCTCGCCCGTCGCAACGGGAGAGGGCGAGAGTGAGGGTACCCCCAGCGCGGACCGCCATGAGTCCGGCCCGCTGGCGCTGCCCACGACCACAACGCCCTTCCTAGCCCTCGCCATCAGCATCGGGCTGGCGCTCCTGGCCCAGACCGCGCTACTGCGCACGCGCGCCGCCCTCCCCGCCGTCCCAATGTTCGTGCTGGCCTGCGCCATCGGCGGCTGGGTAGCGCTTCGAATGCTGCCCGCGGCGCCGCGGGCAGCATTCGAAGCCTTCCGGAAGCCGAGCGTGGGTCGCGCCTGGAAGCTGGGGCTCGGGCTGGCCGTCGTCGTCAACGCCGCAGGTCTGGCGCTGTTTGGTCGCGGCGCAGCGCTCACGCTGGCCTGGCTGCTGTTTGCGGCCAGCGTCATTCTGGTAGGCGCCGCGTTCTGGCTGCTCGATGGCCGGCCTGGCCTGCACGTGGACTGGCGCGATGAGGGGCCGTGGCTCGTGGCCCTGGCCACCATTCTGGCCGCCGCCGCCGCCCTGCGCCTGTGGTCGCTTGGCAGCGTGCCTTTCGGCGTGTGGTTCGACGAGGCCTACAGCGGCCTGCAGGTCGAGCGCATCATCGCCGACCCGTCGTTCCGGCCGGTATACGTCGGCGGCCTGGCGCAGGAGCCGTCGCTGTTGTGGTACCTGATGCTGCCGGCCTTGAAGCTGTTTGGCCCCAGCCAGCTGGCGCTGAGGCTTCCAACCGCCATCGGCGGGGCCCTCGGCGTCCCCGCCATCTACCTGCTGGGCCGCGAGCTGTTCGGCCGCAAGACGGGACTGATCGCGGCCGGCCTGCTGGCCACCCTCGTCTGGCACCTTACCTTCAGCCGGCTGGCCTTCAATAGCGAGCTGTCGGTGACGCTGGACGCGCTGGGCTTGTTCTTCCTCGTCCGGGCACTCAAGAAGGGCAGCTGGACGGCGGCCGCGCTGGCTGGGATCAGCCTCGGCTTGGGGCTGCACCTGTACTACACCTCTCGCCTCATGATCCTGGTGGCTGGCCTGGCGGTGCTGGCATTCTGGCTGCCGAGCGCACGCGCTGGCTGGCAGGCGGTCTGGCGTACGCTGTTGGCCGCCGCCGTGGCCGGAGTGATCACCGCCAGCCCCATTGCCGAGTTCGCGATCCAGCACCCGGCTGAGTTCAACAGCCGCCTTCAGCAGGCCAGCATCTTCGGCGATGTGCACGACCAGCATAGCTACGCGCCGGTCGTCCAGAACCTGAAATCGCACGCGCTGATGTTCAACCTGGCCGGCGATCGCAATGCCCGCCATAACCTGCCGGGACAGCCCGAGCTGAACTTCCTGCTGGGCGGCCTATTCGTGCTGGGGCTGGGCATCAGCCTGGCCCGAGCTCGCCGGCCAGAGTACCTGATGCTGCCGGCGTGGGGCGCCCTGATGCTCATTGGCGGCGTGTTCTCCGTCTCGTTCGAAGCGCCTCAATCGCTGCGCACCATCGATGAAATCAACGTGGTGGTGCTGCTGTGCGCTCTCCCGCTGGCGCTGCTGTGGCAAGCCTGTGAAAAGCTGCCCTCGGTCGCACCTGTCTCACAGCCAAAGGAAATTCCGCTGCCGCGGCCGCTGCAGCGCGCCTGGGACTGGGCGCAAGTTCACGCTGTCGCCGCGCTGCTGCCGGTTTGGCTGGTCGCCGCGCTGTGGCTGACCGATCCGTTGTACCGCCACCTCACCACCGCGGTGCCCGCCGGCTTCGACTCGGCGCAGTTCCTGTGGAACCTGTGGTGGGTCAAGTACTCGATTGTGAACCTGCACCAGTCGCCCTTCCACAGTCACTACCTCTTTGCGCCGCAGGAGCTGAACCTCGCCTTCCACACGCTCACCTCGCTGCTGGGGCTGCTCAGCATCCCTGTGCAGCTGACGCTGGGGCTGTTTGCCGCGTTCAATTTCGTGCTCCTGGGTTCGCTGCTGGCCACCTCGGTGGCTGCCTTCCTGCTCATCAGGCAGGAGACTGGCAGCGCCGCCGGAGCCCTGGTTGGCAGCCTCATCTTCACCTACGCGCCCTACAAAATGGCGCACCTCAGCGCCGGGCATCTGACGGTGGTGACCACCTGGGCCGTGCCGCTGTTCGTGCTGTTCCTGCTGCGCTGGCTGCGTGGTGGGAACCGCCGTGACGCGCTGATCGCCGGCGTGTTTCTGGGCTGCGCGGGTCTGATCGATCTGAACCAATTGGTCCTCACCTTCTGTCTGGGCGCCGTAGTGGTGCTCGGCTTCACGCTCACAAGGCTGCGCGGGTGGACCGCAAGCGGCCGGTTGAGTGACCGCTTGCGTGTACAGCTGATCGGGGTCGGAATGCTCGGTGCTCCCGCCTTGATCCTGCTGTCCCCTGTGCTCGTCGCGCTGCTCGATGGTCTCCGCGCCGGCTGGGCAACGACCACGCCCATCGCCGCGCCAACCGCCTGGTCGCCCGATCTGCTGGGCTATGTCGTGCCGCTGCCGCTGCACCCCTGGTGGCGATCGTTTGGTTTGGGCGTGGCCCAGCGGTTCCACTTCGATGACCCCGCTCGGCTGGTGTTCATCGGTTATGCGGCGCTGCTCTTATCCGCGATCGGAGCCGCCGCCAGAGGCTCCAACGCCCGGAAATGGGGGCTGGTCGCGCTTGGCTTTTGGCTGCTGTCGCTGGGGCCGCTGCTGCACGTGGGCGGCGTGGCCTTCAACTTCCCCATGCCGTTCGTGGCCTTTCATGCCCTGCCCCTGATTGGCGGGATCGCCAACCCCGGCTATTTCTCGCTGCTGTTCATGCTGGCCGTGGCCATAGTCGCCGCTCATGGTGCCAGCTGGCTGGCGGCCGTCCTCAAGCGAGGCGCATTAGTGCCCGCCATCTTGGCCGTCATCGTGGGCATCGAGTCGCTCATCACGCACTTCGCCACCGTTGCCCACAAGCCGATCGTGGGCGGCGACGTCAGCCGCGTACCTCGGCGCTACTTCGATTACTACCGCCAGCAGCCCGCACTCGGTCCGCTGCTGTTCCCGGATCGAGCCGCGGCTCCCGAGAGTCAGCAGCGCGAGCTGGTCAGCCAAGCCCTCCGGCAACTGGACGTGGACTACATCGTGCTCCGCCACTGGCCGCGTTACAACCAGCAGCTCACCTACATTCGCCAGACGCTCGGCTACGACAGCTTTTTCGAGGATGCGGAAGTGTCCGCCTTCAGAGTGCCGCGGTGAGCCGCCTGCCCTTTGGCCCGGCGCTCGGCGCGGCGCTGGCCGGCCTCATGGTCGTCATCTCCGGCGTGGTCGATGTCGACCGCTACTTCAAGAAGCAGATGCGGGACGCCAGCGTCTTCGCCGAGCACTCCGCGGCCGCGACCTACGTTGGGCGGGTGGCGGCCCAGCTGCCGAGCGGCACCCGGCTGATCGTGGACGAGCGCTTGGTAGGAGAGCCGACTATTCGTTTTCTCGCGCCTGGAATGTCCACGGCAGAGGGTTACAGGACGGCGCTCCTGCCGCTTACGCGGGACGTCGCCACCGTGCTTTTCCTGGGCGGCGAGCAGCAAACCGACGCGGCGTACGTTCAGCGGCTGTATCCGACGGCAGAGATTGAAGCCTTCTCGCCGCCGCATGGTGGCACGGTGCTCGTGCGATCGATCCGCCTTACGCCGGATCACATCCGCGGCATCCAGGGCTTGAACGCTGATTTGACCGGGGCACTCGCTGCTCCCGAGTACGGCGACTATGGCTTCCAGATCGAGGGGCCAGCCAGTTCGGAGCTGCTGCTCGACGGCAATTCCGTTGCCCAGGGCGACAAGCCGGTGCAGGTGAGCCTCGCGCGCGGCGTCCACCAGCTGCAGCTCAAAACCAGCGATCCCGCTGTGCCGCCGCGCCTGCTTTGGCGGCCGCCCGCGGCGCCGAGCTTCGCGCCGGTTCCCAGGGACAACTTGTTCGCCGCGCCAGCCCTCCAAAACGGGCTCCTGGGCCGCTACTACGCCAACGGCTCGTGGGCCACGCCGGTATCGGTGGAGCAGATCGATCCGTTCGTGTCCGTGTATTACCAGGTGCCTCCGCTGCCGCTGCCGTTCAGCGTCGAGTGGTCGGGGCAGATCGCGGCCCCGGTCAGCGGCAGCTATCGGTTCAACAGCACGTCGATCGATTCCTCAGAAGTGCTGATTGATGGCGGCCCGGTGCCTCCCGAAACGCCGCTCTCGCTGCCGGCTGGCCTGCACGAGCTGCGCATCCGTTACCAGGCTCATTCCGGGCACAACCATATCGAGCTGCGCTGGCAGCCGCCTGGTCGCGATTGGGAGATCGTGCCCTCGGCGTTCCTGTTCCCCAGCAAGAGCCTCGTCGCCGCGCAACCCCTCCCGCCGCTGCCGGCACAGACCACGGGAGGCGTTCCAGCCAGCGGCGCGGCTGCTCAGCCGCAGCGGCTTGTCACTACGATCTGGGACGCTGATTTGGGCTCCGACAGTGCTCCCGCGGGAGTGGCGCTGGACCCCGAAGGCAACGTGTACGTCGCCGATGCTGGCCGGCATGGCCTGGCGAAGCTGGATCCTGCCGGACACCCGGTGTGGTTCGCCGGGGCGCCTCCCAATACGGCTGGTTTCCAGCAGTTAGCGGCGACCGCCGTAGCTGCCGACGGCACCGTGCTGGTCCTTGACGGCGAGTCCGGAGTGATCTCCAAAATGTCATCGAGCGGCCAGTACCTGGGCGCCCTGCCCGCCGAGGTGGCTCTGTACCATCCACGCGGCCTGACGGTTGCTCCGGATGGGGACGTCTACATCGTCGACACCGGCGGCAGTCGAGTAGTGCACCTCAGCGCTGATGGCCGGCTGGCCGGTACCTTCGGCATGCGGGGACGCGGCAAGGGTGGCTTGGACCAACCCACCGGCGTGACGGTAACCGCTGAAGGCGAGGTGCTGGTCGTTGACCCCGTGGCTCGGAAGATCGTGCGCTTCGCTTCCTCCGGCGGGGTGGGAGCCGAATGGCCCTTCGCCGCCGGCCCGACTGTCTTCGGCCCGCAGATCGCCCTTGGCCGCGATGGCCTGGCGTGGGTGACTGACACCGCCGCCGGATGGGTGCAGGCATTCAGCCCCGATGGCCAGCCTAGTGGCAGCTATGCCCCGGAGGCTGGATTGAGCGAGCCGAGCGGCATCGCGCTGAGTGGCGACTCCATCGTGGTGGCCGAAACCGGCGCTCGGCGGGTGCGCAAGCTCGGCTTGCCTGCATGAGCGCCCCACCGCGGCAGCCGGAGCTGTCCATCGTGCTGCCCACGCTGAACGAAGCCGAGAACCTGAAGGAGCTGCTGCCAGAGCTCGGCGCCATCTTGCAGGCGATGGGCATCGGCGGCGAGGTGCTCGTCGTCGACGGCGGGTCGCAAGACGGGACTCAGGCTGTTGCCGATGCCTTGGGCGCGCGAGTCCTGCCGACCGAGCCAGGCTATGGCCGCGCGCTGCGACTCGGCTTCCACGAGGCTCGGGGCAAGTTCATCCTGACCATGGATGCCGATTTTTCACACGCGCCCAGCGTCCTGCCCGCGCTGTGGGCCGCGCGCCACGCTGACCGGATCGCCATCGCCTCCCGCTACATCGCCGGGGGCTCGGGCGAGATGAGCCTGCCGCGGCGGCTGCTGAGCCGCGCGCTGAACCGCGTTTTTGCACGTGGGCTTTCGCTGCCGGTGGCCGATCTGTCGAGCGGCTTTCGGATCTACCCGGCGGGCGCGGTCCAGGCGCTGCAGTGCGAGTCCGAGCACTACGACATCCTGCCGGAAATCCTGATCCGGGCGCATGCCTTGGGCTGGCAGATCCTGGAGACCCCATTCCATTACGCGCCGCGGCGAAGCGGCACCTCGAAGGCGCGCGTCATCCGGCTGCTGGCCGCCTACATCCGCACCTTTGCGAAGTTGTGGCGCCTTCGCAACTCCATTGAAGCTGCCGACTACGATGAGCGTGCGTTCGACAGCGTGATCCCACTGCAGCGTGCCTGGCAACGCCGCCGTCACGAGATTGTCACCAACCGCGCCGCCGGCGCCGGCCTGGTGCTCGACATCGGCTGCGGCTCGAGCCGCATCTTGCGTGACCTGAACAGTCCCGTGGGACTCGACGTGAAGTTTTCGAAGCTGCGCTACATGAAGCGCTACGACCTGCCGCTCGTCAATGGCTCGCTCTTTGCCCTGCCCTTTGCCAGCGCGTCGTTCGACGCGGTAGTTTGCTCCGAGGTCATAGAACACGTGGCGAGCGGCCGCGTGCCGTTTCAGGAGATGGACCGGGTGCTGAAACCGGCGGGTACGCTGGTCGTTGGCACGCCCGATTACGACACGCTCTCGTGGCGGCTGTTCGAGGCTGCGTACGCCCGCCTGGCCCCCGGGGGCTATGCCGACGAGCACATCACCCACTACACGCGCGACAGCCTGACCCGGCTGGTTGCTGGCTTAGGATACGAGCCCATTGCCACGGAGTACGTGTTTGGCTCGGAAGTCATCATCACCTTTCGCAAGCCAGCAGCGTGACGAGTTACAGGTTGCGGAAGCGCGGAATAACGTGCTCCGCGAAGCGCTCGATGTTGCGCTTGGTGAGATCCGCCGGGAGGCTGCCGAAGTGCACGAACGGCACTAGCCGGCCGAAGCCCAGCATCTTGTGCGCTTCCTCCAGCCGGCGCAGCACGGTGTCGGGACTGCCGACGATGGCCAGGCTGCTCGAGTCGATGTCCTGCCAGCTCTTCTTGGCGTAGACGCCCACTTTGCTGCCCATGACCCGCTGCATCGAAGCGTCGGTCAGGTAATTGGGCGGAAACAGCATCTCGATCGGCATGTACAGCAGGTTGTTGGCGAACATGTCGAGGTGGGGCCAGGCTTCCTCACGGGCCTGCTCGTCTGTCTCGCCGATGTACAGCGGCACGGCCCAGCCGATCTGCTCGGGCGAGGCCTTGTAGCCGCACGCGTCCGCTGTTTGGCGGTACTGATCAAAGAACGGCGGGATCTGGCCCAACGCGGTGTAGGTCTGGAGGTACGGGTAGCGCTTCTCCGCCGCCCAGTCGATGGTCTCCCCGCTGCCCATCGACGGGATCCACACCGGCGGATGCGGCTTTTGCAGGGGCTTGGGCCAGATGTTGACATAACGCAGGCTGTAGTGCTTGCCATCCCAGGCGAACGGCCCCGGATCGGTCCAGGCCTTGATGATCAAATCGTGGGCCTCTAGATGGCGCTCGCGGGAATGAGCGGGATTAACGCCCATCGAGTAGTACTCGGCGCCAATGCCGCGCACGAAGCCGCTGATGATGCGCCCGCCGCTGATCACGTCCAGCATGGCCACCTCTTCGGCCACGCGGATGGGATGGTCCCGCAGCGGCAGAGCATTGCCCAGGATGGCGATCTTCACGCGCTTGGTGCGCTGCACCAGCATGGCGGCGATGATGTTGGGCGAGGGCATGTTGCCGTAGGCGTTCTGGTGATGCTCGTTGACGCAGATGCCGTCAAACCCGCATTCCTAAGCCAGCACCAGCTCGTCGATGTAGCGGCTGTACAGCTTGTGGCCCTTCTCCGGGTCATAGAAGCTGTTCGACAGGGTTACCCAGGCGGATGGGTAGTGATCTCGAAAATCAGGCTGCAGGTGCGGCCAGGGCATCAGATGGAAGGCGTAGAACTCCATGCTCGCTACTCTGCCAGGAACTCGCCGACGATGCGCCCAAACTCGTCGGCCTGTTCGACCGGCGCCACGTGCCCGCAGTGGTCGATCACTGCCAACTTGGCGCCTGGAATGTGCTGGGCGTACAGCTCGCCGTGCGCCAGCGGGATGATCCGGTCCTGCTTGCCCCAGACGATGAGCGAAGGCACCTTGATGCGCCGCAGCCGCGGCTCCAGCGCCGGATTGCACAGGTAGGGGTTCCAGCCCAGCCGGGCGGTCATGTTCTTGTTGCGGATTTGCGCTTGAGCCTGCTCCGGCGTGGGTTGCATGGCCAGGATGGCGTCGGCAAGCTTCTGATCGTTGTACAGCGTGCGAATACTCTCCTCCGGGTTCATCAGGAACAGGTCCGGCCGCTGCTCGCCCGGAATCCGCAGCCCAGCGGGGTCGATCAGGACCAACTTGCGGAGCGGATGGCTGCACAGGCTGGCCAGCTCAGCCGCCGTCCAGCCACCGAGCGAGTGGCCCACCAGGCGCACCGGAGCCAGCTGCAGATGATCGATCAGGTCCATGTACCAGATGGCCAGGTCCTGGATTGTCTCGAGCCAGTCCGGCCGCTCGGTCACGCCAAAACCTGGGTGTTCCGGCAGATACACACGGAAGCGCTCTGCCAGGCGATCGTACCCGGGCCGCCAGTTGGAGCCGCCGGCGCCGTGCAGGAACAGCAGCGGCGGTCCCTCCCCGGCGGCAGCGATGCTGACGTCGATTCCATCGAGCGTGGTGCTGAGCTGTTCGGGCATAACGGCTTCCCCCATTATCCCGCCCCATGATGGATGCCCATAATCAAGCCATGGGCGTGGACTTCAGCTGGCACGTCCCGGTCGAAGGCGACGGCCGCTGGCTGAGCACGCCCGCGCCGGAGCGGTCGCCCAACTGGGCTTACCACCGCAAAGTGGCCATCAACGCCGAGAAGCTGGGCTTCGACACCATCCTGGTGCCCACCGCCTTCAGCAACGGCCAGTACTCGCTTGATAGCCCCGTCCTGGATTCATGGACCGTGGCCACCGCCATCGCCACAGTCACTCCGCGCATCCGCATCCTGGTGGCTCAGCGGCCGGGCTTGGTGAATCCCGGCGTGGCGGCCATGATGGGCGCCACATTCGACGACGTCAGCAGCTCGCGATTGGCCTACAACATCGTGACCGCGGGCGCCCCGGGCGACATGGAAATGTTCGGGGACCGCCTGGACCACGATGCACGCTACCGTCGTGCTGCCGAGTACGTCGTGCTGCTGCGGCGGCTGTGGACGGAGGAGCGGGTGACGCATCGCGGCGAGTTCTACTGTCTGGCAGACGCGCTGCTATCCCCCAAGCCCAAGCAGCTGCCGCCGTTCTACTTGCCGGGCGCTTCGCCCGCGGCCAAGAAGCTTGCTGCCGAGCAGGCAGACGTCTACCTGATGTCGGCCGAGCCACTGGAGAACGTGAAACGCCGCGTGGATGAGATGCGCGAGCTGGCCCGGGAGGTCAATTCGGGCCTGCGTTTCGGCATCGCCGGCACGATCATCTGCCGCGACACGCACGAGCAGGCCTGGGCGCAGGCGCAGGCCATGCTCGAGCACGCCGATTCGATGGTTCTGAAACAGCGCATGGGCTCTGGCCACCGCACGACGTCGGTCGAAGACGCGATGTTTCGGCGCCGGGGTGATCTCAAGATGGCGAACAACCTGTGGGCCGGAATGAGCCATCTGGCTTACGGATCGGCTTACGTGGGTGCGCCGGCGGATATCGCCGCCATGCTCCGGACCTATATCGAAGCCGGCGTCAGCCTCATCCAGTTCTACGGCTTCCCAGATCTGGAAGAGGCCGATCGCGTGGCCGAGCAGATTCTGCCGCTGCTGCGTAGCGGCAGCTAGCCTGGCACCGATGTTGCTCCGCGACCCGCCAGCAGGCGTGCTGTATGCTGACTTTGGGAGGCTAACATGCGTGACGCTACTTCCCTGATCGAGCTGGGCCGGCAGCTTGTCGATGAATCCCGCGACCTGATCCGCAAAGAGGTCGAGCTGGCCAAGGTCGAGACAATGGGCTTGGTCAAGACCAACGCCATTGCCCTCGGCATGTGCGCGGCGGCGGCAATCCTGCTGCTGGTGCTGCTGATCATGCTCCAGGTGGCCATGATCATGACCTTCTGGGAGGGCGCTCGTTACCTGGTGGCGTGGGGCCTGGTGGGCTTCTGGGTGGTAGTCATCGCGATTCTGGCGCTGGTCGGCCGGGCCAGGTTCAAGTTCAAGCCTCCCGAGAAGACCATCGCCACCATCAAAGGAGATATTGAGTGGGCCAAAGAGCAGATACGCTCGAACGGGAAATCGTAGCCGGCCGCGAGCGGATGAGCCACACCATCGAACTGATGGAGCGGCAGTTCCGCAGGACGGTGGATTGGAAGAGCAGGATTCAAGAGAACCCGCTGCCGTACGTTGCCGGCGGCGTACTGGTGCTGTACTTGCTGGTTGGGGGTCCACGGCGTACTGTCGAGCTCATCCGATCGCGCCGGCCGCGCCTCAAGACTAAGCTGGAGAAGCTGGTAGAGCAGCTGCCGGAGCCTATCGCCGAACGCCTGGCGCCGCCAGTGCACGAAGCGGTCGTGAACCTGCAGGACGTGCCGGACAACCTCCGCAAGCTGGTGCGCGAAGCTCAGAAAGAGCGCGACAAAGAGGTTCAGAAAGAGGAGGAGGAGCGCCTGAAGCGCGCTGCCCGCGCCACCATGCTGGAGCGGTTGCTGGTCAAAGCCGCCGAAGCCGCCGGTACCGCGGCCGCCGCGGTCGCGGTGAAAGTGCTCAGCGATCGTCTGCTAAAGGAACACGAGTAGCAGGTGCAGGGCGGCAGCCCTGCCGGGGTTCGGGAGACGGTTAGCTCAGCTCGGAGCTGGTCTCGTCTTCCTCGGATACCGGTTCGCTGGTTGGCTCCAGCATCATGCGCAGCTTGCTGGTCTCGAGGATATCGATGGCCTCGCTGACGATGGAATGGGTGTCCAGGGCGGGCTCGATCACATACACGACCTTGGGCCAGTTGACGGCGCGCCAGCAGCGCTGCAAGCAGTCGCTGGAGCAAAACCGCATCTCACGGCATTCTTTGTTCTTGCAGGACTCTTCGTACGACTTGCAGTGATAGGCGTTGTAGGTGATTTTCTTGCCGCATCCGGGACAGGTCATTCGCTCGGTTCTTCCACCTTCGAGACTGGTTAAGTCGAGCATAGGCAAGCCCAAAACCGGCCGTCAAAAAGCTAGTACTTAAGGTCCCCGCGGAGCATGGCAAAGCGTAAGCAGCAGCACGTCCTGCAGATCGAGGACCGCCAGGTTGAGGTCACCAATCTGGACAAGGTGCTGTTCCCCGCCGAGGGCTACACCAAGGCCGATCTAATCGACTATTACGTGCACATCGCGCCCTGGCTGCTGCCCTACATCGCCGACCGACCCATGAGCATGCATCCCTTTCCCGACGGCATCCACGATCGCACCCACTTCTGGCAGAAGGATGTGCCCGAGTGGGCGCCTGACTGGCTCCGAACGTTCCGCTACGAAGCCATCGAGGACAAGAAAATCCTGCGCTGGGGGCTCGTCAACGACCTGCCGAGCCTGGTGTGGGTGGCCAACCACGCCTCAATCGAGCTGCACCCCTGGACCTCCCGCTATGACAAGCCCGAGTACCCCGATTGGGCGCTGTTCGACCTCGATCCCTCGGAGCCGGCGGGCTTCGAGGAATGCCGGGAGATCGCCCGACTGCTGAAGGTCGCGCTGGACCGCCTGGAGCTGCGCTCGTACATCAAGACCACCGGCCAGCGCGGGCTGCAGATCTATGTGCCCATCATTCGCCGCCAGCGCTATGACGTGGTGCGCGAATGGGTGCACACGGTCGGCGAGCTGGTTCGCCAGGTGCGGCCGGACATCGTGACGGACGAATGGGACACCCGCAAGCGCGCCGGCAAGGTCCGCATCGACTACACCCAAATGGTCATCGGCAAAACGCTGGTCGCGCCCTACTCGGTGCGCCCCCAGGACGGCGCTCCGGTATCCACACCCCTGCGCTGGGAGGAGCTGGGCGACCCCAAGCTGCGGCCCGATGGCTGGAACATCAAGACCATCTTCAAGCGCCTGGACAAGCTCGGCGACGTGTGGCAAGGCGCCCTCGACGTCGACCAGGAGCTGCCGGACATGGCAAACAAACTACCCTCTCCCGCCGCAGCGGGAGAGGGCGAGGGAGAGGGTTCCCAAACCAAAGCCAAGCTGGCCGAATACAAACGCAAGCGTGACTTCGCGAAAACCAAAGAACCGCCGCCCAAGGTCGAGGAGCATCCCAAAGGGCAGCCACTCCGCTTCTGCGTCCAGAAGCACGCGGCATCGCACCTCCACTACGACTTTCGTCTGGAGAAGGACGGCGTCCTCCTGTCCTGGGCCGTGCCGAAAGGTCCCAGCCTCGATCCCGCCGACAAGCGCCTGGCGATGCACGTCGAGGACCACCCCGTCGAGTACCTCGAGTTCGAAGGCATCATCCCCGAGGGCGAGTACGGCGGCGGCACAGTCATGCTGTGGGACCTGGGGACGTATGAGGAGCTGCCCGATTCCAAGGGAAACGAGATCAAGTTTGTGCTGCACGGCCAAAAGCTGGGCGGTGAGTTCGTCCTGGTCCGAACGGGCGGCGACCGCAAGTGGCTGCTGATCAAGAAGAGGGATGACTTCGCCGGCCGGCCGGTGGACGACGATCACTCGGTCAAATCGGGCCGGACCATGGCCGAGATCGCCGAGGGCAAGGGCGCTCAGTGGTTCAGCGATCTGCCCGCCGAGGCAGCCGAAGTCGATCTGGCCCAGGCTCCCGAGGCGCCGATGCCGCGCTCGATTGAGCCCATGATGGCGACGCTCGCCGCCAAGCCGTTCTCCCATCCTAAGTGGCTGTACGAGGTCAAGTGGGATGGAATTCGGGCCATCGCCTTCGTGACCTCCGATGGCGTGCGGCTCATGAGCCGCCGCGGCAACGACTGCACCGCGCAATATCCCGAGCTGGCGAGCATCGGCCGTGAGCTCAATGCCGCCGAGTGCATCATCGATGGCGAGATCGTCGCCTATGACGAGAAGGGCATCCCCAATTTCCATCTGCTGCAGCAGCGCATGGAAATTGGGGATGCCCTTCTCGTCATAGGCGACGATCTCGCCATCGATGAT
>WNFB01000589.1_pt1 | contig 29943 bp, 34 predicted proteins | sample 5400501 | NCBI WGS metagenome assembly WNFB01 (sample SAMN13153341, study PRJNA577476) | soil metagenome | isolation source: 200 cm saprolite under Douglas fir tree site 2 hole 1 | place: USA:California | collected 2015-04-18
ATGAACACGTTCATCTGCGGCACCGTGCGCGACACCAAGCCGAGAGCGATGTCCGCCAGTAGCAGGGACGTGAGCACCGGTAGGATGATCCGCAGCCCGGCCACGAAGACGCCGCCCGTGAGGCTGATGAACTGGGTCATCATCGGCTCGTTCAACTGGAACATGCCGATCGGCACGATGTCCAGCGTTTGCTGGACGGCCAGGATGAGCATGTGGTGTCCGTCCACGGCGAGAAAGATCAGGCCCGCCGTCAGGGTGTAGAGCTGGTCCATGACCGACACCGACTGCGAGAACAGCGGATCCAGGATGTTGGCCACGCTGAAGCCGGTTTGGATACCGACGAACTGGCCGGCCAGCTGCATGGCGGCGAACACCAGGTTGGCCACGAAGCCAACCAGCACGCCGACGCCGGTCTCCTTGACGACCAGCAATGTCAGCGGCAGCAATTGGAACGGGACCTCGCCCAGGTGCGCGGCGTTGACTGGCAGCAGCAGCATCGTCAGCATGAGCCCCAGGCCGATCTTGGCCATGGCTGGCACGGCCCGGCCGTTGAGCAGCGGCGCCGAGAACAGCATCGCCCCCACCCGGACGAAGACCAGGAAGAAGTTGCCGAAGTAGTTGGGCGGGAAGAGTGCAGCGTCGAGCACGTTACTTCACCAATCCCGGCAGCGACATGAAGATGTTCGACGAGAAGCTCAGCATCATCTGCAGCATCCACGGGCCGAAGATGGCCAGCGCCACGAAGACAGCCAGGATCTTGGGGATGTAGGCGAGCGTCATTTCGTTGATCTGCGTCACGGCCTGGAAGATGCTCACCGCCAACCCCACTGCCAGGCCAAAGCCCAGCACCGGCGCGGACAGCATCAGCGTCAGCGTCAACGCATGCCGGATCACGTCGAGGAACGCGTTCTGAGTCATGTGTTGAAACTCGTCACGAGCGACCGGACGATGAGGTACCAGCCATCGACCATGATGAACAGCAGCAGCTTGAAGGGCAGCGAGATGAGGACCGGCGGCAGCATGATCATGCCCATCGAGATGAGCGTGCTGGCAACCACCATGTCGATGATCAGGAAGGGAATGAAGATGAAGAAGCCCATCTGGAAGGCGGTCTTCAGCTCGCTGGTGATAAACGCCGGGATGAGAGCGTAGGTCGGCACGTCATCAGGCGTGTTCGGCTGGTCGATCTTGGCCAGATGAACGAACAGCGCCAGATCCTTCTCGCGGACCTGCTTGAACATGAACTCGCGCATCGGCTTGAGGCCGTCGTCGAAAGCTTGCTGCTGCGTGATCTGGCCGTTGACGAAGGGCTGGAAAGCCGTGTCGTTCACCCTCTGCAGCACCGGCGCCATCACGAAGAACGTCAGGAACAGCGACAGGCCGACGATGACCTGGTTGGGCGGCATCTGCTGCAGACCGATGGCGTTGCGCAGCAGCGACAGCACCACGATCGTGCGCGTGAACGACGTCAGCATGATCAGGATCGAAGGCGCCAGGGTGAGGACCGTCAGCCCCAGAATGAGCTGCAGGCTGAGAGCCACTTCCTGTGGCGACTGCGCCGCCTGGACACCGCTCACCTTAGGCACCGGCACGTTGGGGTTGCCCTCGCAGGCTGCTAAGGCCAGCGGCAAGAGGCAAGCGGCAAGAGGAAGAAGGCGCTTGAGTCTCATGCCTCGCCGCCTTGCAAGGCCGCGGTTCGCTCGCGCACGCGCTCCTTGTGTCCTTCGATGCGCTTGAGAATGTCGGCTGGGCGGATCGGCGTCACGTTAGCCACTTCGGTCCCGACCTTCTCGCCGACGTTCTTTAAATAGGAAAGGAATGGCTCCGCCGACGGCAGCGAAGGCTGCGGCTTCGTCCGCAGTTCGTCGATCGCGTCGGGATCGGTGATCTCGGTCAGGACCGAGATGTTGTTGGCGGTCGCGCCCAGCAGCAGCACCTTATCGGCCACGTCCACCAGGATCAGCTCGCGGTTCTGCGAGAGAGCTGTCTTCTCCAGCACGTTGATTGAGCTGGCGCCCATGAATACCTTGCGGCCGCGATTGCCGAAGTAGCGCAAGGCCAGAACGGTCAGATAGATGAGGCCGATGACAACTGCCAGCTTCACGGTCAGGCCAACGACGGTCATCACCGTGCTCGGGGCGGCCTGCGGCTGCGGGTCCTGGTACTCGGCCAGGAACGGCTTGGCCGCCGCCGAACCTTGCGGCGCGCCGGACGGCGCTGCCGAAGCGGGCGCAGCCGAGGCAGCCGCGGTCGCCGGCACCGACGTCGCCATCTGCGACGTGACGGCCCCGAAGCCCAGCATGGCGACGAACACCACGCCGAGCACGACCCAAAGCAGGCGGTTGTTGGCCAGTTGCTTCAACGCTGAGAGGCTCCTAGCGGCTCGACAGTCGCTTGGCGGGATTGACGATGTCGGTGATGCGCACGCCGAAGTTCTCGTCGGCGACGACGACCTCACCAGTGGCAATCAGCCGGTCGTTGACCAGCACGTCTACCGGCTCGCCGGCTACCTTGTCGAGCTCCACCACGGAGCCAGGCCCTAGGGCCAGGATGTCGCGTACCGACATCAGCTTGCGGCCCAGTTCGACCGTCACCCGAAGCTGCACGTCCAGGATGAGATCGATGTTGGCCATGGCCGCGCCCTCGCCCTGGTTGGGGAATGACGTGAACTGGGCCGGCCGAACCACGGCCTCGCGCTGCTCCTGCTCGCCCGTGGGCAGAGGCGTGAGCGTCGGCTGTGGAGCGGCCGGAGTCTCGCTGCGCGAGCTGGAGGCCGGAGCCCCTTTGGCCGGCGCCGACGCGGGCGCGGCTGAGGGATCGATGGAAGCCAGCAGCTGCCCGAGCGTGCTGGTGGAGGTCACATAGACTACGTCCATCGCCGGACCCTCGTCGACAGTCATGGGCACGTGTACGCTCAGTACTTCCTTGCCCATGCCCGGCAGCTCCAGTGGAGTCATAGCCAGGTTGCGCAGCTCCACCTTGCTGACGCCAAACTGCAGCTGCGCGCTCGAGTTCACCGAGACCGACAGCGTCAGAAAGTCCGTCAGGTCCGTGACCGTGGTTTGGACGGCCTCTTCCAGCTTGGCCTTGTAATCGTCCTCGCCGGCGCCCTCGGGGCTCACGTTGAACAGCGTGGCCGCCTCGTCCTCACCGATCAACAGCAGGGCGGGCAGCGACGAGCCGTCCTCCAGCCGCACGTCGCTGTCGATGACCACGAACATGCCGCTGAACGTGCCGGCGATATCGGCTGGCTTGCCCGCCGCATGCGTGCTGGCGCCCGTGGCCAGCTTCTTGTCGAGCGTGGTGCCCAACGCTTCCAGAGCTGATTGCAGTAGCTCCTTGCCAAATTCCACCAGCTTGCTGGTTTGTCCGGCAGTCAAGCCCCCCAACGCTCCGACGTCTCCTGTCGCCACCGCTTTCTCCGTCATTACTGAACCTCGCTTTCAGGGTGCAGACCCGTGATCTGTATTGAGACTCTCTGGCCCACTAGGCCGGGCCGACCCTTGAACTTGCGCTGGCCGCCGACCAGGATGTCGAGCTCCTGGTTGACCAGCGAATCCAGCCGGATGACGTCACCCGGCTGGACTTGGAGTAACTCTTCCATGCCGACTTCGGAGCTGCCCAGCTGAACCGTCAGCGGCACCCGCACGGCGTCCATGTTCTTCTTGATCAGCTCGGCGCTGTCCTTGAGTGCCTGCCGGCGCGCTCCGGAGATCCACAGCTGCGGGTTGAGCCGCGGCAGGGCTGGCTCCAGGATTGGGAAGGGCAGGCACAGGCTGATGGTCCCCGTCACCTCCGCCACGCGCAGCTCAAAGACCACGGTCAGCACGCTCTCGGTGGGCAGCGCCACCCGAGCAAACTGGGGGCTGAGGGTGATGTCCTCGAGCTTGGGCTCGATTTCCATCACGTTGGCCCAGGCCTCTTTCATGTTCGACACGATGTTCTGGCCCAGGCTCTTCATCAGCACGATCTCGAGATCGGTCAAGTCGCGATTGCGGTTCCAGGCCTTGCCCGCCCCACCCAGCAGGCGCTCGATGAAAGCGTAAGCCAGGTTCATCTCCAGCTCCAGCACGGCGCTCCCTGGCAGCGGCTCGAGGCTGATGATGTCGAGCACCGTGGGTGTCCGCAGACCCTGCAGAAACTCGTCGTAGATACCCTGCTCGATGGACGCCAAGTTGACGTTGACCAGCATTCGCAGCGTGCCCGACAACGACGACGCCAGCAGCCGGCCGAACGTCTCGTGCAGCGTCTGCAGCGTGCGCATCTGCGCCCGCGAGAACTTGTCCGGACGCCGGAAGTCGTACATCTTCACCGGCTTGTCCGGCGCTCGCAGGCTGGAGATCGCGCCCGGCGTAACTTCCTGTCCAGCCTCGACCGCCGACAGCAGCGCGTCGATTTCGGACTGCGTCAGGATCTGGGTTTCTGCCATCTTTAGCTCGTAGCCTTCAGCGTTTGGCCGTCAGCCGTGAGTCGTAACTGGGAACCCGTCATTGCATTACGAAGTCCGAGAAGATGACGTAGGTCACGCGCTGCTTGCTGCCGCCATTGGCCAGCGCGCGGTTGAACTTGGTCATCAGCTCCTGGCGCAGGCTTTCTTTGCCCTGCGTCGTGGCCAGCTCGGCGGCCGTCTTGCTGCTGGCAGTCGTGGTCAGGATGTCGTTGAACGCGCCCAGCGTGCCCACGTTCTCGGCTGCGAACTCATCCTGCAGCTTCTTCAAGGCCTCGCCTTTAGCCTTGCCGAACTTCCCGCCCTCGTCCTCGAACTGGGCCGCGACGGACAGCTTCACGTATTTGAAGCCCGCCGACGCCCCGGCCAAGTTGAACACTCGGTTGGGCATGGCCAGCTGCGGACTGGCTACCGCCTTGGGCGCGGCGCCCACGCCACCGGCCGCGGCTTGGTCGCTGATGGCGGCAGCCGCCGGCCTCGCTTCCACCTGGGCGGCAGCGCTCTCGGGAGAAGCTGCCGGCTTGGCGGTGAACCGCGGCAGGACGAACAGCACGATGACCAGGATCCAGGCCACGGCGCCCACCACGATGATCAGGTTGCGAGGCGTCAGCAGGCCACGGTTTGGTGGCTCGTCGACCACTGCCGGTGGGCTAGCTAGGCCACTATCGTTGGCGCGAATCATCTAATTGCTCCTTTTACGGGGATCTGGAATGGCGTGCCGATAGGCTCGTCTTCGGGCCGTGGGAACACGATGCTGATGTCCACCCGCCGGTTCTTGGCCCGGTTCTCCGGCGAATCATTGGGGTACAAGGGTGAATACTGGCCGCGGTTGCCGAGTGACAGCCGCTCCTCGGAGAAGTTGTCGGCGTCTACGAACTGGCGCAGCACGTTGTACGCGCGAGCGCTGCCCACGCCCCAGTTGTCGTTAAAGGTCGAGTTCGTTGGCGCCGGCGGCAGATCGTCCGTGTAAGCGATGACCTCCAGCGGGTTGGGAATCTCCTTCAGCGGGCCCGCAATGGAGTCGATGAGCTGCTTGGCCCCAGGCTTGAGCGCCGATGTGCCGGACTGGAACAGGAGCGCCGCCGAGAGGCTGATGGTCACGCCCGAGGGCTGCTCCTTCACAGTGAAGGCTTCGCCTTCGCCGCTCGCCTCGGCGATCCGCTGCAGCTGGCTGAAGACAGACGCCTGCGAGGCGGAGCTGGCCGCCGCGAGCTGCTCCTGGACCGACGAGCCCGACACGGTGGCGTTGAGGCCCGTCGTGCTGGTGGCCGCCAGGTTGCCCTGGTTGAAGGCCTTGTCCAGCGAACCTTTGAGGTTCAGGAACTTGCGCACGTCGATGATCGAGAACGAGTACAGGATCACGAAGAACACCATCAGAAGCGTGATCAAGTCGGCATAGGTCAGCAGCCAGCGTTCGCTGCGATCCTTCTCCGGCTTGGGTTTCGCTTTGAGGGCCATCTACGCTGCCTGAGCCGCTCCTGCCTGGGCTGCCACCACGGCCTCGGCCGCGGCGCGCTCCTTGGGTGACAGGAAGCCCGTGAGCTTCTCCTGGATGATGCGCGGGTTGTCGCCGGCCTGGATGGAGAGGATGCCGTCCAGCATCACCTGGCGGAAGAGCACCTCTTCGTCGCTCTTCTTGCGCAGCTTGCTGGCAACTGGCAGCCAGAACACGTTGGCCGATGAGATGCCGTAGAACGTGGCCAAGAAGGCGGTGGCGATGGCCGGGCCCAGAGAGCTGGGGTCGGATAGGTTGCTGAGCACCTTCACCAGGCCCAGCACGGTGCCCATGATGCCGAAGGTCGGGGCGAACCCGCCCATGCCTTCCCAGGCGCCGTAGTGCACCTCGTGCCGCTTCTCCATGAGGCTGAGGTCGATCTCCAGCACCTGCCGAACGAGCTCCGGGTCGGTGCCGTCTATGACCAGCTGCATGCCCTTCTGCAGGAAGGGATCGTTGAGCTGGTTGATCTCCTCTTCCAGCGACAGCAGGCCTTCGCGGCGAGCCTTCTCGGCCAGTTGCACGATCTTGGCGATCTGCTCACCGCTGGCCTGGGGCGCCTTGCGGATCGCGATCTTGAAGGTGGTGACCAGGTTCTTCATGGCCTCCATGGGCTGGCTGATGAGGCCCGCGCCAATGGTGCCGAAGCCGATGATGATGATTGGCTCCATGGAGATGTACTGGCCGATCTGGATCGCGCCCAGGGCTTCCCCAAAGGCCATCGGGATCAGCAGGGCCAGCAGGGCCAGAATCAATCCGATGACGGTGCTCATGTCCATAGTGGTGCTCCTCGGTTCCTAAGATTCCGCCTGGCCGTCCGCCGCCACCACGTGTAAGCGCTTGTTGGTGCGGGCGCCAGTTCCTTTGTGCATATGACTCAGTTGTTCAGCCGTGGGTCGCTTGGCTGGTGAGGACACCAGCGCACCCGGATCGACGAACACCCGGTGCCGGTAGCGGACAATGCGATCGACGATCTCTTCCGGCGTTTCGCTGACCACCACCTTCTTGTCATGCGCGAAGGTGATGACGGTGTCTGGCGTGGCCTCAACCGTTTCGATGAGATCGGCGTTGATAATAAACTCGCTGCCGTCGAGGCGCGTCACAGAGATCACGCGCACGCCAGCCCCGAGCTGATTGAGTACTTCACCAGCAGCGATCGGCCGTGCACGCCCAGCTTGTCGGCGATGCGCGCTCGGTGTACTTCGACGGTCTTGACGCTGAGGCACAGCTGAACCGCGATCTCGCGGTTCGTCTCGCCCTCGCCAATCAGCTGCAGGACCTCCCGTTCGCGAGCCGTCAAGCTCTCCAGGCGGGTGATGTTGGCCTTGCCGCCGGAGAACTCGCGCGAGCTCAGGCCATGGCTGATGTAGCGTTTGCCCTGCAGCACGCTTCGAACCGCTGCCAGCAGCTCGTCAGTATCTCCGGTCTTCAGCACAAAGCCAGCGGCGCCAGCTTCCAGCAGCTGCTGCAGCATGCTTTCGTTGCGGCTGGCGGTGATCACCAGGATCTTGCAGTTCGGCACTTTGCTGGAGATCTGGCGCGTCGCTTCGAGCCCGTTCATGTGCGGCATGCTGAGGTCCATCAGCACCACGTCGGGCTGAAACTGGACCGCGGCCTTCACCGCCTCGCGCCCATCCTCGGCCTCGGCCACCACTTCCAGGTCGGGCGCGGCTTCGAGAAAGCAGGCCATGACCTCACGCATGAGCCCATGGTCATCGGCGATGAGCAGCCGCTTCTTGGGGTTCATCAGTCGATCGTCACGTGCCGGGCTGTGCTTCGCAGCTCCAGCCACTCGTCGAGATCGCGACTGCGCACCCGCCATTCCTTGCCAATGCGAATGGCCGGCAGCTTCCCATCGCGCACCCATGAGTACGCGGAGATGGTCGAGATGCGCAGAAAATCAGCCACTTCTTTGATGGTCATCAGCTGGTCGGTCGCCAATGAATCCTCCTTGGCTTGTGGGTTGTCAGCCATTAGATTTCACGAACTTGTGCCAACTTGTGTACAAGAGCCGAGTCTAAGCATGCCGTTGTAGGCCTTCATTGGGCATTCCCCCTAAAACGCCTAGGGGAAGCCCTTATTCGGCCGCCGACTCCGCCATGCCCTGCCGCACGGCGTACATCAGCAGCTCGTTCCGTGTCTTGAGTGAAAGCTTCTTCATGATGTTCGTCTTGTGGGCTTCCACGGTCTTCACGCTAATGAAGCAAGCCGCCGCGATGTCCTGGTTGCCATAGCCTTCGGCGATGAGCTGCAGGACCTCTCGCTCCCTATCTGTCAGGCCGTGCCGATCGTTGGACTCTTCCATCATTTGGACATAGCTGGACAGGATGCTGCCCGAGAGGGAGGAGCTGAAGTAGGTGTCGCCGCGCGCAACGCAGCGGATGGCCAGCAGCAGCTCGATCACGTCCCCGCGCTTGAGCACAAGCCCAGCCGCTCCGGCCTTGAGCGCCTGAGGCGCAAAATCGACTCCGCTGGAGCCGGTCAGCAGGATCACACGGACCTGTGAGTGGTCCCGCCGGATAAGGCGCGTCAGCTCGAGCCCGTTGAGCGCCGGCAGCGCCGTCTCCAGCACGGCCACCTGGGGTTTGAGATCGCGCACCAGGTCTAGCGCCTGGCGGCCATCACCGGCGGTGCCCAGCACGTGGACATGGCCACTCGCCTCCAGCAGCTTGCACAGGCCTTCGCGGAACATAACCTGGTCGTCGGCCAGCAGGATGCTGGTCTTGGCGCCGTTTCGCCGGGCCCTGCGGTCGATCACTTACGGCCACTATAGGCCCGGCAGCCGCCCTGACTAGTACCTACTAGTACTAAAACCCCACAGCTAGGAGCAACTTATGAGAAACCACTGCATCTTATATCAATTTGTAAGACCGCTATCAATTTGTGAGACCGCGCCACACAGAGCCCAGCTCCGCCAGGTCCTCCAACACCAGGTCCGGCTGCCGTCCCGGCGGAAGCCGCTCGGCCATGGCCCGGCTTGTCTGGCCCGACAGCAGCAGCGCCGAATGCGTCCCACCGCGACGGGCCAGCACCATGTCGCTCACCAGCGAGTCGCCCACCATTAGGGTTTGGTTCGGCGCGAGCCCGAGCCGTGCCAGCGCCTTGCGCAAGATCGCCAGGCTGGGCTTGCCCACGCACATGGCGCGGCGTGAAGTAGCGGTTTCGAGCGCCGCCACAATCGATCCGCAACCCGGCTCGAGCGTGCCCTCGATAGGGTTGACGGGGTCCCGATTGGCGGCCACGAAGGCGGCGCCACCCAGCAGCGCATCTACCCCTATGCGCAGCTTGGCGTAGCTGAACTGGTGGTCCAAGCCGACCACCACGCAATCGGCGCCCGCGCCGTCCAGTCGCCAGCCGGACGCTTCCAATTGGCTGCTGAGCCAGTCCGAGCCGATCACGGCCACGCTGCCCTTCCGGCGTTGCCCAGCCAGCCGCTGCACCGTCAGTTCGGCGGCGGTGATCACCTCATCATCGGCCGTGGGCACGCCCAGCTCGGTAAGCTTGCGCGCGACCACCTCTGGCCCAGCGCGCGAGTTGTTACTCAAGTAGAAGGGCCGGATGCCGCGGCCGCTGACCCAGCGCACGAACTCGGCCGCGCCATTGCACAGTTGGGCGCCGCGGTACATCACGCCGTCCAAGTCCAGCAACACCGCTTGGACATTAGCCAGTACTTTTGCTGCGCCCATGTATCTCCCGCCGGTTGTATGCTAATCTGCCACCTGATTATCAAATGGAGCGAAGGACGGAGATGCGAGCCCCAGTGTCGATGCTGGGGGCCGTTTTGACGAACGCTGGCGAGGCGCCGGTGGTGGTTCTCGACCTCAGCTCGGGCGGCGCCTACCTGCAGGTCGATGCGCCACCCGAACCAGATCACGAGTACACCTTGCACTTCAACGTGCACCGCAGCGAGTACTCGGCACAGTTCCGGGTAGTCCGCTGGAGCGGCGACGACGGAGATTACCGCTGGGGCTGCTGCTTCTCGGACCTCGTCGGGGAGCAGCGCGAACGGCTGCGTCGCAGCGTCCATGCAGCGGCCGGCCTGGCCGAGACCAGCCTGCGCGACTGGGACAGCGTGCTGGCCGATGCCTCGGCGGAGCCTGGGAACCAGGTCGTGGTCGGCTGCACAGCCGCCGGCGAGGAAATTCGCCTGGTCGGCAGCGACTGCGTGGCCCTCGGGGACGCGGGCGTGGAGCTCTACGTGCGCACCGTGGCTGGCCTCGAGCGCGTCTAAAGCTCGGCCGGCTCCGCAGCCACGATTTCGCTGCCGCGCACGCTCATGACTGGCACCAGCCGCTCCTTGGCCGCGACCTTCTTGCCGGTCGAGTCCTCCGCCTGCCACTCCTGCTCAGTCAGCTGAAGCACGGACAGTAGCGCTGGTCGTCCTGGTGCGATGCCCGGCACCAGCTCAGGACGTCCCAACGAGGCTGCGACTTCGTACGTCGCCTTGTTCACCAACTGTGGCAGAGTGAAGCCCAGGTTCAGCATTTTGGCCATGGTCGTGGGCAAGTCGTAGACCAGCCGCTGGCGCGCCATCTTGTGGGCGTCGGTCGAAATGGAATGCGGCTCGATGCCCTGGTCCAGCACACGGGCGGCGGTATCGAAGCTCATGTTGTACAAGCCATGACCAACGTCGAAGCGCAGGCCCGCCGCGTAAGCTTCCCGCACGTCGGGCTGCAGCCTGCCATTACCATCCAGCAGGCCGCCGGGATACGCCGTGAACAGGTGCGTGACTACGTCGCCGGGCCGGAGGATCCTGACTACGTCGCCTATGGGCGCGGCCTCGCCGTCGCCATCTTCGGGACGATGCCCGATGTGCACCATCAGCGGCAGCTTCAGCCTCTCGGCAATATCGCGGGCGCGGCGCAGCGGATGCTTGGTCGGTTCACCGTGCCATACATTGGCGCGCAGCTTGAGGCCCACAATACGGTCGCGGTTCTGCTCGACCACGCGCTCGATCGCCTCCTCGTCGATGGCTCGCGGCGAACCGTACTCATGGGCGCCCATGCCCATCTTGTTGGTTGCCACGTGCAGGAAAGCCAGCACGTTCGTCTGGGCGCGAGACATCACGTAGCGCCGCAGACCGGCGAATGAGGCCGCTCCCGCAGAGCCCGCGTCGACTACCGTGGTGACGGCCGATCCCACTCCCAGGACGTCGGGATCGATGCCGGTGAAGCCCACGTCTTCGTACACATGGACGTGGCCGTCAATCAGGCCCGGAGTGATGATCATGCCGGCGCAATCACGCACCTCTACGGCTTCCGTGGCCAGCCCCGCGCCGACTGCCTGGATAAGCCCGTCAGCGATGCGAATGTCCGCCATCTGGTCCAAGCCTTCAACCGGATCGAGCACTCTTGCGCCCGTAAGGACAACCGTCACGGCTCTGCCCTCCTCGCCGCCTATTTTGCATTGACGCGCTGATTGCTTCACGTTATTGTTGACTAAGTAGATAAACAATGCGCATTCCCATGAAGGTGGACTACGCCGTCAGGGCGCTCATTGAGCTGGCCGACACCTACGGCGGACGCACCAAGCAGAGCGCCGACATTGCGGAGCGGTGGAATATTCCCGCTCCGTATTTAGATCAGCTGCTCACGGCGCTGCGCAAGGCTGGCCTGGTGGCCAGTGTGCGCGGTCCCCAAGGAGGGCATTCGCTGGCCCGCCATGCCACGGGTATCACCGTGCGGGAGGTGTTCGAGGCGCTGGAGGGACCGCTGCAGCCGATCGACTGCCTGGAAGAGAATCCCCGCTGCTCCTTCTCGCGCTCCTGCGCTATTCAAGATCTCTGGTCTGAGGTCCAGACGACCGTCACGAACCTGCTGGACTCCGTGACGATTGCCGACCTGGCTGGGAAACAGGCCGCGCTCAGCCGCCCGGCCATGTACTACATCTGAACGGCATGCCGGCCGCTCAGGATGTGGGCGGTCTCATCGGCAACACCAAGATGGTTCGGCTGAACCGCGTGGCCGTGGACGTTGGCGCCACCATCCTGCTGAAGATGGAGTGCAACAATCCCGCTGGCAGCGTCAAGGACCGTATTGCTTACAGCATGGTCTGCGATGCAGAGCAGCGGGGGCTGCTGGGGCCCGGCACCTTGATCGTCGAAGCTACCAGCGGCAACACGGGCATTGGCTTGGCATTTATGGCTGCCGCGCGCGGCTACAAGCTGGTGCTGTGCATGCCCGAGAACATGAGCCTGGAGCGCCGTAACCTGCTGCGCGGCTTCGGCGCCGAGCTCGTCCTGACGCCGGTCGCCGGTGGCATGGAAGCCGCCGTCGGGGCCGCCGAGCGCATCGCCGCTTCCGCAGAGCGAGCCTGGATCCCACAGCAGTTCGAGAACCCGGCCAATCCCCGCATCCACCGCCAGACGACCGCCGAAGAGATATGGCGCGACACTCAGGGCGAAGCCGACATCCTTGTTGCCGGCGTGGGTACTGGCGGCACGATTACAGGAGTCGGAGAAGCGCTCAAGGAGCGCAAGCCGAGTTTCCATACGGTGGCCGTGGAGCCCGCCGAGTGCGCCGTCCTGAGCGGCGGACAGCCCCGGCCGCACAAGATCCAGGGGATCGGCGCAGGCTTCCGGCCCAAGGTGTTGAACCTGGATGTCGTGGACGAGATCCTCACCGTACGCGGCGACGATGCCATCGCCATGGCACGCCGGCTGCTACGCGAGGAAGGGGTGCTAGTCGGTATTTCTACAGGGGCCAACGTTCTGGCATCGCTGCAGATTGCCAGCAGGCCGGAAAATCAGGGCAAGCTGATTGTGACGGTGGCGCCTTCTACCGGCGAGCGCTATCTCTCGACGCAGCTGTTCCAGGACAACTAGCCATACCCCCAAGGGGTATTTGCTATAGTGACGTTAGTCCCTTAAAGGAGTTGGCAAGTAGGACATGAGCAGCGCGACAGTAGTAACGGACAGCACATTCCAGCAGGATGTTTTGCAGTCCAGCGAACCGGTTCTGGTGGACTTTTGGGCTTCGTGGTGCCAGCCATGCCGCATGGTAGCCCCGGTTGTGGAAGAGATAGCCACCGAGAACGCCGGCAAGATCAAGGTACTGAAGCTGGACGTGGACGAGAACCAGAACACGGCCATGCAGTACAACGTCAGCAGCATCCCGACCTTGATCCTGTTCAAGCAGGGGCAGCCGGTGGAACGCGTGGTTGGCTTTAGCCCCAAAGATCGGCTCATGTCGAAGATCGCGCCACATTTGAGCTAAGCGCTCGTTATCAGGGGTGGAGGCGTGGCCTCCACCCCTTTTTTGTAGGCGGTGATAGCTCAGGTGTTCTACAATACAGCTCGCTAGATGAGGCCGACCCTTCGCGCCGTCAGCGCCCGGCTAATCGTTGGCCATCTCGACCCCGAGCAAGCGGTTGACCTCCTGGCGGCTATCGACGGCCGCGATCAGCCCATCACCTTTGCCCTTGCCGAACCCGACGGTTTGCGCCTGGCTGCAGCCGTGCCCGCCGGCGAGGCAGCCGAAGCTGCCCGACCCGAGCCTCTCCGCTGGGGCAAGCTGCTGCTCGAGACCGTGGCCAACGAACAGCTAGCCAGCCCGCGCAAGGAGGTCTGTGACGCCATCGTCGATGGCCTCCGGGTGGCGCACCATCGCCTGGGGCCGGAAGGTCTCGACCAAATCCCCCACGGCAGTTTCGGTGTGGGCTTTTGCGCCGCCGCCCTGGTAGACGGGGGCGTGCAGCTGGTCGTGGTGCCTCCGGCGCAGATCTTCGTGCTCCACCAGGGCGTCGCGCTGAGCGTGCCTGAGAGTGACGAGGTGGGCCGCGGCATTTGGATGCGCGACGACCTTCGAGCGGAGATCTTCGCCGGCATCGGTGGTCTGCACGAGCCAGACATCCGCGTCTACGACGCGGCGATCGGCCCGGGCGACACCCTCGTGCTGGCCTCGTCCGGCCTGGCCCGCATGCTGACCGAAGAGGACGTGCGCCTCGCCGTCACGTACGAAGAAGCAGCCACCGGCGCCGAACGGCTGAAGCAGCTGGCGGTTCAGCGCGGCGTGGAGGCGGGCGTGGCCCTAGTAGTCGAGATCGCCGGCTCGCTCGGGCCGCCGCAGGCTAGCTCGACCCTGCCACGACCTCTCGTGTTGAATAGCCTGCACAGGCCCTCGCTGCGGATCGAGATGCCGCCCATCGGCTCCATCTTCAGCACCGCGCGCGATTGGCTCCTGGACGCGCTGGACCGCATCCAGCCGACCCAGGCTTCGAACTCTGCCGGCATCCGCCGCGAGGAAGAGGTGGTGGACATCCGCTGGCCGGTTCGGCCCCAACCAGGCGCGTGGTGCAAAGACTTCCAGGCGATGAAGCGCATCGCCATTTCCGGTCGCCGTCAGCCCGCCGAGGAGCACCCCGAAGTTCAGGCTCAGAGCAGCGCCGTTGATGACAATTCGTCTTTGAGCCGTCCCGCTCCGGACTACGCCGCCCTCTCCGCGGGCTGGCGCCGCCAGCTCGCCCAGGGCTCCCGCCGCTACCCGTCGCTAAGCGTGCGGCTGAGTCCGGCTCTCCAGGGCCGTGGGACAGCCGTCGCCGGCGCTATTGTCGGCCTGGGCCGCCGGCTGGGGAGCATGGATCTTGGACGCCGGCGGCATCTGCTGGTCCCGGCCTTAGGCGCAATGTGCGTGCTGCTGGTGTTTCTTGGAGCGATGCGGACCGTCAAAGCCCAGCAGGCTCGTCAGCTTCAGCAGCGCTTCGACTCATTAGTCACCGCGGCGACCCAGCTGGAAGCGCAGGCTCGAACCGAAAGCGACCGCGGCACGTCCCAGGGGCTCGTTCGCCGCGCCCAGGCACTGCTCGATCAAGCCGCCAGCCTCGAGCCCAACCAGCCCCGCGTCGCTGGGGTCCGCAAGGATCTTCAGGCCGACCTCGACAGGCTGGACGGGATCGTGCCGCTTGGCGACCCGGCGCTGCTGGCCAGCTTCGCCGGCCTGGGTCGCGACGTCAACGCGACGGCGTTGGCCGGCGATGCGGCGGCGCTGTACGCGCTCGACGGCGGTGGCCAGCGCCTCTTGCAGCTGGCGCGGCAGTCGAAGCAGGCCAGCATCATCGCCTCCAAGGGGGACAAGTCCGGGCCCAATCAGCTCGCCGCCCCCAAGCTGCTGGCCGTGCGTGAGAATGGCCTGCTTGTGCTGGACACGAGCCGGAACCTGTGGAGCTACTCGCCCAGTACCAAGCAGCTGGCGCAAATCGGCTTGAAGTCGGCCGACAGCTGGCGAGAGCCGGCGGCCATGGCGGCCTACGGGCCGAACCTGTACATCCTCGATACGACCCTCGGCAACATATTCCGGTACACCTCGCGGGACGGCCTGTTTGGCGATCCACCCAGCCGCATCCTGGAAAAGGACAACCCCGATCAGCTGCGGCAGGGCGTCAGCCTGAGCGTGGATGGCTCCTTCTGGGTATTGGGCGCCGACGGCCAAATCGTGAAGCTGGAGAACGGCGCCCGCCAGCCCTTTGCCGTCACTGGCCTGCCGCAGCCGCTCTCAAAGCCGACTCAGCTCCACACAGAGGCCGGCTGGCGCTCGCTCTTCGTCCTGTCCACCGGTAACAACCGCGTGGTGGAGATCGCCAAGGACGGCCGCTACCTGCGGCAGTTCGCCCTGAGCGGGCCCGCGACGGCTGTTCTCGCCGACGAGCCGGGGCATCAGCTCTACGTGCTGAGCGGGAACAGCCTCTACCAGTACCAGCTGCCCGTCTGATTCACTCTCCCTCTGGCAGAGAGCTAGGGTGAGGTTAGGACGCCTTTTCCTCCGGCTGAACGCCGATCTCGGCCAGCCCAGGCACGAATTTGAGCCAGCCTCGCTCGAGCAGTCCGTTGGCGCGCTGGTAGATGCCGTAGTGATACGGCACCTGCGGCGCGCGAGCCGGCTTGAGCAGCTTCATCCGCGCCTCTTCCGGCGTCTTGCCGCCTTTGCGGTGGTTGCAGTTCTTGCAAGCGCTCACCAGGTTATCCCACGAGTGCCGGCCGCCGCGGTGCTTGGGCAGCACATGATCGACTGTCAGGTCTCGTGAGCGCTGGCCGCAATACTGGCAGGTGTAGCCGTCGCGCACGAAGATCTCGCGCCGCGTCAGCTTGACGACTGAGCGCGGCCTGCGCACCAGGTGCATGAGCCGAATGACTGACGGCCGGGGAAACACAGCAACAGCCGTCCGAATCGGATGATGGCCGAACTCGAGAACCTCGGCCTTGGCTAGGGTAACCAGCACAAAAGCGCGGCGCCAGGAGCAGACATTGAGCGGCTCGAAGTTTTGATTCAGGACCAGCGTAATCTCAGCCACGGCCAGCCTCAGCTGGCGCGGCGATTAGATCACTGTTGTGTTGTCTGTGTGTGCGCTTAGTGCCACCTCTATCCTAGGCACGATATCGGCGACAGTATAACGAATAACGCCTGCCTACAATTCAGGGATGAGCCATCGCCACGAGCAGATGGCAGTCGGCAGGCTGCGCATGGCCTTCCTACTCAGCTTGGGCATACTGCTGGCGGAAGTCCTGGGTGGGCTCGCGTCGCACTCGTTAGCGCTGCTGGCTGATGCCGGCCACCTACTGACCGACATCTTCTCGCTGGGCCTGGCCTGGTTCGCGGCCGTTCAGGCTCTGCGGCCGGCCGACGCCCGCCGTACATACGGCTACCACCGCATGGGCATTCTGGTGGCCTTGGTCAACGCTGTGGCGCTGGTGGTCATTGCCATTTTTATTGCCTTCGAAGCCTACCGGCGGTTCGGCACCGAGCAACCGGTCAACGGCGTGCTGATGCTGGTGATTGCCGCTTTCGCCCTGCTGGTCAACATCGTGGTGGTCTTCAGCCTGTGGGAAACGGGCGACAACTTGAACGTCAAGAGCGCCCTCCTGCACGTTCTAGGTGACGCGGCCGCCTCAGCCGGCGTGCTGGTCGCGGGCGCCGTGATCGCGCTTGCGGCCGTGTACCAGCTCGACCCCATCGTCAGCTTGATCATCGCCGTGCTGATCTGCATCGGCGCCTGGCGCATCATCGGCCAAGCGGTGGGCATCCTCATGGAAGGTGCTCCGCCTGGCCTGAACGTGGCCGAGATGGTCCGCCAGATCCTCCGTGTGCCCGGCGTGAAGGACGTGCACGACCTCCATGTGTGGAGCATCAGCAACCAGATGACCGCGCTGAGCTGCCACATCCTGATGGAGGATGCCCGCACCAGTGAGGTCACGGCCACACTGGCGAACATGAAACAGCTGCTCCGCCAGCGCTTCGGCGTGGCCCACGCCACCATCGAGGTCGAGTGCGAAGGCTGTGAGACGGACAACGCCTTCTGCTCGCAGCTTCTGGAAGAGCCCACGGCCCACGTTCACGCCGCCGAACGTTAGCTCGGGCTTATGGCCGAATCACCGCCGCCAGCCCGGAGGGACCGGCGTAATGCGCGGCGCAGCGGAGGACCAGCATGAGTGCACCCAGCACACAGCCTCAGGAGCCGTTGCCCATACAGATGTATGGGATGCTCAACAGTCATTTTCTGGTGCAGGCACTCTATGTCGCGGCCACTCTGGGGATTGCCGACCTCCTTGCAGACGGGGCCAGAACCATCAACGAGCTCGCCGAAGCCAGCGCCTCGCATGCCGCGTCGCTGTACCGGCTGCTTCGGATGCTTGCTAGCGCAGGCGTGTTCAAGGAAGTAGAGCCTGGCCGCTTCGAGCTGACGCCCCTGGCGGCCACCCTGCGGACAGACACGCCTGACTCGGTGCGGGACTGGGCACTCTTCATCGCCGCTCCGCCTGTCTGGGCAGCCTGGAGCAACCTACTGCACAGCGTCCGGACGGGAACATCGGCGTTCGAGCACACCTTTGGGATGCCCCTGTTCACCTACTTTAAGGACCATCCGGAGCTTGCCGGGGCCTACAACGGCTGGATGGTCACGCAATCGGAGCTTCAAAACGGAGCAGTGCTGGCGAGTTACGACTTTTCAGGACATCACAGAGTCGTGGATGTTGGAGGCGGCCAAGGCGCTACCCTCGCCGCGATTCTCGAAGCCCACCCCGGGATTACGGGCGTCCTGTTCGACCGACCTGAGGTCGTAGCCACGGCCGAGCTTCCAGAGTCACTAACGGAGCGCTGCGAGATCATCGCCGGCGACATGCTCCAGGGCGTACCAGTTGGTGGCGACGCGTATCTGATCAAGCGAGTACTGATGGATTGGAACGATGAGTTAGCAGCCAAGGCCCTGATGAACTGTCGTGACGCGATGGCGGAGAACGGAAAGATCCTGGTCATCGAGCCTGTGGTGCCGGGTGGTAATGAGCCGAGCGTTAGCAAGCTCCTGGACATCACCATGCTCGTAATGCAGCATGGAGGGCGCGTTCGCACGGAAGGGGAACATCGCGCACTATTCGAGACTGCAGGATTGGAGCTAACGAGGGTTATTCCGACACCGTCCCCACTCCGCCTAGTGGAAGGGGTCCGGCATACCTGAGCTAGGCAGGGGCGAACGCCAAGAACTAACTCGGGCTGATCAGCCTCCCAGCTAGGGCAGACGCTTCGCTGATGCGCCCCTCCAGCTCGGCGATGGCGTCTTCCAGCGCCTCGCCCTGAGCCTGCTTGGCCTGCAGCTGCGACAGCTCCGCCTTGGCGTCCTCGATGGTCTTGGTCAGCTGCATGGCCCTGAGGTCGTCCTGCGCGCGCTGTTTGATGAGCTTCAGGTGCTCCAGCGAGCTGCGGGCGTACTGCGTCCGCTGCCCAATCTCGTCCATCATGTTCAACGCCCGCTCCAGGTCGCCGCCCTCATACAGCGTGTAGTTCACGATCCGCTTGTACTGGGCACTGGCTTGCCGCTCCGCTTGCAGCAGGGCCTGCTCCTTGCTCTCGATCGTGGCCAGCGCCAGCTTGAGGTTCGCAATGGTCTCGTCGAGTTTCCGCATGGCCTCTATTCTGTTACAATCGCCGAAGCTCTTTTTACAATTACATAGGCCCTAGCGCTCTTATCAAGAGAGGTGGAGGGAAACGGCCCTTTGAAGCCCAGCAACCGCTCCGGCGCCCATTCGTGCCGGGGGTTAGGTGCTAATTCCGGCGGCGATTTCGCCGCAAGATGAGAGGCAGGCACAGCAAGCAAGTGTCAAGCCTCTCCGTTGAGAGGCTTTTTTGATCGACGCTATCAGCTAGGAGTGATCAACGACGACGACCAATCACATCATCGGCCTGAAATGCAAAGAGTGCGGCCGGCGCTACCCCGAGGCCGCGCTGCACGTCTGCGAGTTCTGCTTCGGCCCGCTCGAGGTCGAGTACGACTACGACGTCATTCGGCAGCGCGTCTCACGGCAGGCTATCGAAACGGGCCCGCATGGGCTGTGGCGCTACAGGGCGTTCCTACCGGTGCAGGCCGGGGACGAGCCCGTGGACATTGGCGCCGGCCTAACGCCGCTGGTTAAGGCCAACAACCTGGCCAAGGCGCTCGGCCTGGAGCAGCTCTACCTGAAGAACGACTGCGTCAACCCAACCTATTCCTTCAAGGACCGCCCGGTGACGGTCGCCGCGACCAAGGCCATCGAGTTCGGGTTCGAGGTGCTGAGCTGCGCCTCCACAGGCAACCTCGGCGGCGCCGTGGCGGCTCATGCCGCGCGGGCGGGCGTCAAATCCTACATCTTCATCCCGTGCAATCTGGAGGCCGGCAAAATCGTGGGCGCGGCCATCTACAACCCCGTGCTGGTGGCGGTGGACGGCAACTACGACCAGGTGAACCGGCTGTGCAGCGAGATTGCCGACCGCTATCGCTGGGCTTTCGTCAACATCAACATGCGGCCCTATTACTCCGAGGGCAGCAAAACGCTGGGTTTTGAGGTGGCCGAGCAGCTCGGCTGGCGCGCGCCGGATCACGTGGTGATTCCGGTTGCCAGCGGCTCGATGTTCACCAAAATCTGGAAGGGCTTTCAGGAGTTCGCCCGCGTGGGACTCATTCCCGAGCAGCTGCCGCGGATGTCCGTGGCCCAGGCCCTCGGCTGCTCGCCTGTGGCCACCGCGTACTTCGGCGACACGCTGAACGTCCGGCCGGTGATTCCCGACACGATCGCCAAGTCGCTGGCCATCGGCAACCCGGCGGACGGCTACTACAGCCTCAAAATCGTGAAGGAATCCGGCGGCGCGGCCGAGGTCGCGACCGATCAGGAGATCGTCGACGGCATCAAGCTGCTGGCCCAGACTGAGGGCATCTTTGCCGAGACCGCGGGCGGCGTCACCATCGCCTGCCTCAAGAAGCTGATCGCCAGCGGCAAGCTGCGGCGCGACGAGCTCACCGTGGCCTACATCACCGGCAACGGCCTCAAAACCCAGGAGGCCGTGGCCGAGCACTTGGAGCCGTCCATGCAGGTGGCTCCGACGCTCGCTTCATTCGAAGAGGCACTGGCAGCGCGCGAGCGCCAGCCGGTGGTCGCCTAGGTGGCTCGCGCCCGAGTCAGATTTACGTTCCCGCCTGACCTTATCAAGGAGCCGGTGATCCACAACATGAGCATGAAATACAACATCGTGACCAATATCCGCCGAGCCAACGTCACCAGGGACAAGGGCTGGGTCGTTTTGGAGCTGGATGGCGCCCAGGAGGCCATCGACAGCGCCATCGCCTCCGTCACCGCGCTCGGCGTGCGGGTCGATCCCATAGAAGGAGACGTCGTCGAGGGCTAGCATGGCACTGAAAGTCCTTATCCCCAGCACCTTACGCACGCTGACCAACAACGAAACGACGGTGAGCCTCGAAACTTCCGGCACCGTGGCCGACTGCCTCAACGCGCTCGAGGTCAAGTACCCTGGCATTGGCGAACGCCTGCGCGACGAAGACGGCGAGATTCGGCGCTTCGTGAACATCTACGTAAACGGCGACGACGTCCGCTTTTTGCGCGGCGTCGCCACGGAGCTCAAGTCAGGCGACGAGCTATCCATTGTGCCGGCTATGGCCGGCGGCTGATTCCCTCTCCCTCTGGGAGAGGCTGGACGAGGGCCTAGAGCTTACTCAGGAAGGTGTCGACACCGGCCGCCATGGCCGGCGTCAACTGGTGCTTCGCGCCCGGAAAGATGCTGAGCTGAGTGGGTACGCGCAGCAGCTCTAGCGACTTCTCGAAGGCCTGCGCCCGGGCTACCCGCGTGCGGCCCAGCAGGGGATCCCACTGCCGCGGCAGATCACTTGCGTTCGTATCGTCGCCGCCCACGCACACCAGGAACTTGACGGTGCGCAGCAAGTCCTCGTCCAGTCCATGGCCTACCCATTGCGTCATGTCGGCCGTGCCGAATGGCAGCGGCAGATCGTCTGGCTCGCCGTCGCCGTTGAGGTCGGCCACGGCCTCGGGCAGGGTGTAGGTCCCCGCCGACAGCGAGGCGACCGCGGCGACGCGGTCGGGCCGGAACAAGGCAAGCCGGTCGGCCAGCTGGGCGCCGCGGGAGAAACCCACCACGAAGGCTCGGCTCCGAACGGCATGCCCGGTGAGCCAGGGTAGCTCGTCCAGCAGCGCGATCAGCTGGCGGCTCAGCGCCGGGTCCTCGGCTCGGACTTTGGCCGGGTTCTGCCAATCGCCATAGCCGAACGTGGGCGCCGCCAGGATCCAACCGTGCGCTTGGGCCAGCGGAAGGAACGGCTTGGCGAACTCGGAGCCGTTGCCGCCCATGCCGTGCAGCGCCAGGAGCACTCTGACGGGCCCGGGCGGCAGCTCCGGCGGCACGTACAGGAAGTATTTCGGCGGGCTGACTGGGCCGGGTGCAGGATGAGGAGCGTAGGCCATCGGAGCGAGGACAGCTGCCCGTGGCGTGCAGGCGCCCAGCATCAACAGGCTGAGGACAGCGCCCAGCGCCAGCCACGCGGCTCGGCCTGCGCGCCTCAGCACGCTCTGCTCCCAAGGGAAAAGCCTGTAATAGCGCGGAGGATACCACCACTGTTAAGAAGATGTGAAGATGGTCCTAGGGACGAGCCAGCCCGACCCGCGGCCGCCTCGCCGGCACACCGGGTCGCGGCTTCCTGTCCGGGCGCGCTTGCTCGGCGCGTGGCAGGCGGATCCAGAAGTGCGAACCATCGCCCAAACGGCTGTTCACGCCGATCTCGCCGCCCATCGCGCGGACGAAAGCACGGGCGATCGTCAACCCCAGGCCAGCTCCCCCAGTAGACCGCGCGCGAGCCGGGTCAACGCGGTAGAAGCGCTCGAAAACGCGGGGCTGGTCCTCCGGAGCAATGCCGGTGCCGGTGTCCGAAATGGTGATCTCAATCTGGTCCGGCAGCGCACGGGAGGTGATCCACACGCGCCCACCGGCGGCCGTGTAGGCGAAGGCGTTTTGCACCAGGTTGGCCAGCACCTGCCGCAGCCGCCGTTGGTCGGCCTTCAGCGCCGGCAGCTCCGCGGGCACGTCGCTCGTCAGCTCCAGCCCCAGCTCCTGGGCCCTGGGCCGCATCGAATCGACAACGGCCGCGACCTGCTCTTGCGCTCGCACCGGCATGGCCTCCACCGTGAGCCGGCCGCTGTCCGCCAGCGACAGGTCCTGCAGCTCGTCGACCAGTCGCCGCAGCACGGCCGTCTCCGAGGCGAGCACACCGAGCGTGTGCCCGTCGGCGGGCAGCACGCCATCGCGCAGCGCCTCGATATAGCCATTGATGTTTTGCAGCGGATTGCGCAGCTCGTGCGCCACGTCGGCCACCATCTGGCGGCGGGCCCGCTGCTGGCGCTCCAGGTCGTCGGCCATGCGGTTGACGGCGGTTCCAAGCTCGGTCAGATCGCCCTTCTCGGGCGTTGGGACGCGCAGCCCCAGCTCACCCCGGCCAATCTGCCGGGTGACCCGCATGAGCACCGCCAGCTGTCCGCGCAGCCGGTAGGAGAACACGATCGTGAGCAGCACGCTGGCCAGCACGGCCAGCCCGCAGCCGATGAGGATACTGCGGTTGACCTCGGCCAGGAAGGCCTGCACTCGCAAGCTGCTGGCGCGGCCCGGCAGCAGCGGATTTACGAACAGCGTGCCAACCCGTAAATCGTTGGCGTCCTCGAGCGAGATCGGCCGACGCCAGTTTCGGCCCTGCTGCTGATCCACCAGCTGGCCCACGGAATCAGCCACCACCTTGCCGCCCTGGTCCGTGAGGACCAAGCGCTCGCCGGTGAGGGCCGACATGCGCTGCACGGTGCTGCCTACCCCCGCCCAGCTGCCCTGATCCTGGTAGTAGCGCTCCATCACGCGTTCCAGCCGGTCATCGCGCTGCTGGGTGTCTTCCATGATGAAGGTTTCGAATTGGCCGACGGTCACGTAGTTAGCCAGCAGCGCCACGCTCACGACGGTGATCAGCACTGGCGTGACGGTCACCGCCAATAGGCGAACCCAGAGCCGCCCAAAAATGGCCCCTCCCAGCACTGAGAATGGCCTAAATCTCAAGACGGTAGCCCACGCCGTGAACGGTGCCAATAGGCTCCAACCCGCATGCCTGCTTGAGCTTACGGCGCAGGTTGTTGATGTGCACGTCAATGGTCCTCGGCAACGCTTCACTGTCATTATCCAGCCCGTGCTGGATGAGCTGCTCGCGTGAGAACACCCGCCGCGGCTCACGCACCAGTGTGGACAGCAGCTTGAACTCGGTGGGTGTCAACGCTACTTCCACGCCGCCAGCCCAGGCCTGGTGCTGCAACGCGTCGATCCGGATCGGCCCAGCCTGCAGCTGGCCATCTGCCTCCGGGTGGCCGCCGCGCACCCGCCGCAGCACGACGCCGACGCGCGCGGCCAGCTCGCGCGGGCTGAATGGCTTGGTCAGATAATCGTCCGCGCCGCTGCTGAGTCCCAACAGCTTGTCCGATTCCTGGACGCGGGCGGTGAGCATGATGACGGGCACGTCCGAAACCGCTCGGAGCTGCTCGCAGACGGTCAAGCCGTCCAGCCCGGGGAGCATCCAATCAAGCACCACCAGGTCGAAGCTGTTGCGAGTGGCCATATCCAGGGCGGTACGGCCATCGAAAGCGACGCTGACCAGATACTGCTCGCGTTCGAGGTACAGACGAACCAGGTCGACTGTGGCCTCGTCGTCGTCAACCACCAGGATCTTAGCGCCGGGTGCCGCCACGTCGTCGATGGTAGCAACCGCTTGGGCGTCTAGCGAGGGACGATCCTGAACAAGAAGCGAGTCTTGACCATGCACCAGACCAGCACCAGCAGCCCCAGTTGGGCTATCGTGTTCGGCCATTCTGGCCGATCGACCAGCTCATCGAAGGCCGCATACAGCGCGCCAATCAAAAGCACGTGCATGGCGTAGGCGTACAGCGAGTTCTGCCCCAGCGGTAGCAGCAGCCAGCCGAAGAAGCGCTGGATTGGCTGCCAGAAATAGGTCACGAACAGGGCCGCAAACTGGAACGTGACGAGCGCCACTACCAGCCGCAGCGGCCCGGCGCCGCCCTTCTGAAACCAGCCGTCGAGCCGTTCGCGCACATCGTCCCGCTGGAAGTAGTCCGGCAGCTGCGAGCCGCCAGTGAGGTGCAGGTAGAGCATGAGCCCGAACATGGCTGTCGCGGCTAGGAACAGCGGCCCCTTGGGCAGCCGCCCCCACCAGCGCGTTATCACCTGCCGGTGATAGCCCAGCGCCATGGCGGCCACGAAGTAGAGCTGCCAGGCTGGGAAATGGAACATGGTGTTGTTGGCGACAGGCCACGGCAGGTTGTTGGCCCAATCGGGAGTGAGCTGGTAAGCCAACCACAGCGCGCCCGAGCCGCCAAGCAGCCAAGCCGTTCTGCCGCTGGCCAGCAGCCACAGCCCGAACGCGCCGCTGGCCATCAGCAGCGCGTAGATCAGCGGGACGTCACCCAGGTAGATCGTCTGGCGCAGCGTCACGACGTCGGCGATCCAGCGGGGCCAGCTCTCGAATGGTCCGAAATCATAGTGGTAAATGAACAGCTGCAGCCCGAAGATAAGCGTCAGCGCCACCGTCAGCTTGTATAGCGTCCAGGACCGCAGCAGCGCCTTCTTCATGCCGGCCTGCAGCCCCTCCTTGGCGACGATGCCACCGTACACCATGCCCATCACGAAGCCAGATAGGAACACGAAGCCCTCAGCGGCGGAGACGAAGAACTCGCCAGCCCCAGACACCGCATGGGCGTATGACGCCCCGCCGGCGTGGTCCACGATCATGGCGAACACGCAAAAGCCGCGCAATAGGTCGAGCCGCAGGTCACGGCTGCCCTCGGCGACGTGCGTCCACGGCCAAGCCAGCGAGCGTGGACGCCGGAGTGGCAGCGCATAGGCGCGCGGGAAGGCAGCCGCCATCGCTTAGAAACTAAGTCTCTGGTGTTGAGAAACGGCAAACCGCCGGTTAAGAAGACGTGAAGTTGGGATGAGAAGTAGCTAAGAAGCGCTAGACGCGCGCGGCGATGCGTCCGGGCTCGGCCTCCGTCGCTGGCCGCGGGTTCATTGGGAAAACGATGTTGGCCACGGTACCGCCTTCGCTTTGGACGCTGAAACGGCCCTTGAGGTCGGTGCGCACCAGGTTGCGGATAATGCGCATCCCCAGGCTGCCCGCGCGCTCGGGATCGAAGTCGGCCGGCAGGCCCACACCGTTGTCGCGCACCATCACCGCCACTTCGCCATCCTGTATCTGGCTGCGAATCTCGACCAGGCCCTCTTTCTGGTCGGGGAAGGCGTACTTGAGCGAATTGGTAATCAGCTCGTTGACGACCAATGCCAGGGAGCCCGCCCGCTTTGGATCGAGCACCACGGGATCGCCGCCAACGTCCACTTGCACGCGCCGGCCGCTGCCCCAGCTGGCGGTTACGAAGCCGACGATGGCCTCGGCGATCGACTGGAAGTCGACCGCGCCAAAGCTGTCCTCGCTGAGCATAGTGTGCACCTGGCCGATGCTCTTGACGCGGTTGATGCTGTTCATCAGCACCGTTTTGGCCGGACGCGGCTCCGGCCGCATCAGCTCCATCGACAGCAGGCCGACGATCGACGCCAGGTTGTTGCGCACGCGATGGTTGATCTCCTGCAGCAGCGCGGTCTTGACGTCCAGATCGAGCTGCACCTGATCGAACAGCCGTGAGTTGTTGATGGCCACACTGGCTTGGGTAGCCAGAATCGCAATCAGCCGGCTGTCCTCAGCCCCGAAGCCTGAACCATCGCGTTTGTCGAACCCGAAGATGATGCCTACCGGCTGCTGGCCAACCCACACCGTTTGGACGATGACCGACTTCGGCTCGAGCTGCTTGAACCACTCGCGAATGTGGACGGCGTCCGCTTCCGCGGCGACGTTCACGTCGTTGTAGTACACCGGCTCGCGCGACTGCCAGAACCGTTGGCTGAGCTCATCCTGCGAGAGCGGGATGCGCAGCCCCGCCAGCTCGTCGGCAGACATGCCGTAGGCCGGATCATTGGGCACCAGCTCGAGACTTTCCTCATCGAGGATGAACAGGGCGCAGCGCCGCAGATGCAGCAGATCCGCCAGCTTCTCCACCAGGTAGCGGTAGCTTGCTCGCGGGCTCTCCAGCTGCGTGAAGCCCTGGGCGATGTCGTGCAGCGTGGTCAGCTCGCGCAGCTTTTCCTGGAGGAAGCGCGCCTGCAGCCGCAGGGCGGCCGTAGAGGTGGCGTTATCCCTGGCCCAGCGCCGGCCCATGTAGGCCACCAGGCCGCCATCTACCGCGACGCCCAGGGCGATTAAGATCAGCCACACGTGGCTGGCGACGATGTAGGCCCCTCCCAACGCCGCCACCAGCGCGAGGTGGACGACCAGACTCCAGCCGACCGCGTTGCGCATTATCCGACAAGGCAGCATAGAAGCCAGGCAGCGTGAGTGTCAAAGAAATAGCCCGGATTCTTATTGCCGGCGCCTCCAGCGGAGTGGGCAAAACGACCATTACCTCGGCCGTGATCGCCGCGCTGGCGCGCCGTGGCATGAGCGTCCAGCCGTTCAAAGCCGGGCCCGATTACATCGATCCCACCTACCACAGCACAGCGGCCGGCCGGCCCTGCCGCAACCTGGACACCTGGCTCGTCCCGGCAGAGCGCCTGCAGGCGCTGTTCCAGCGCGCTTGCTCTGGAGACGTGGCCGTGATCGAGGGCGTGATGGGCCTGTACGACGGCCGTTCGGCCGAGGATGACAGCGCCAGCACCGCCGAGCTGGCCAGATTGCTCGATTGTCCGGTGCTGCTGGTGATCGATGCCGCCAAAATGGCTCAGAGCGCAGCCGCCGTCGTGCTGGGCTACCAGGCTTACGACCCGCGGCTGCGCCTGGTCGGCGTGATCCTCAACAACATCGCCTCGCCGGGACACCTCGAGCTGGCCCGCCAGCCCATCGAGCGCCGCACTGGCCTGCCGGTGCTGGGCGGCTTCCCAAAGGATGCCTCGATCCGGCTGCCCGAACGCCACCTCGGCCTTATCCCCACGCTGGAGCAGTCCGCTCCCGTGGAGCGGTTAGCCCAGCTGGCGGAGGAGCATCTGGATCTCGACCGGATACTCGAGCTGGCCCGTCAAGCGCCTGCTGTGCCTCTCGCGAACCCTCAGCCGAGCCCTCGCCCACAGGGAGAGGGAATCATCGCTGTCGCCATGGACGAGGCCTTCGGCTTCTACTACCAGGACAACCTGGACCTGCTGCGGGAGTTCGGGGCGGAGATCGTGCCCTTCAGTCCGCTCCGCGATCAGGCAATCCCGGGCGGCGCCGGGGCGCTGTATTTTGGCGGCGGCTTTCCCGAGGTCTTCGGCGCCGAGCTGGCCGCCAACCAGCCCATGATAGGCGCCGTCCGAGCTTTCGAGGGGCCCATCTACGCCGAATGCGGCGGGCTGATGTACCTGAGCCAGGGCATCCGCGATTTCGAAGGCCACCAGCATGAGCTGGCCGGCCTGGTGCCCGCCTGGTCCGAGATGCAGGACAAGCGGGTGATGATCGGCTACGTCGATTGCCGGCTGACGCGCGACACGTTCCTGGCGCCCGCGGGCTCAGCGTTGCGCGGACATGAGTTCCACTGGTCGCGCCTCGACCGGCCGTTCGCGCCCGAGGACGCGCCCTACCGGCTCGAGCACCGCGGGCAAACGCGTCCCGAGGGCTTCGCTCGTGGCAATGTGCTGGCCAGCTACGTCCACCTGCATTTCGCCGGCGCGCCGGAGCTGGCCCAGCGCTTCGTCCAGGCCGCCGCCCGACGCTAAGCTGAGCGCGGATCCAGCGCGTCCCGCAGGCCGTCTCCCAGGAACACGAACGACAGCATCGTGATCGAGATGGCCAGCCCTGGAAAGACCACCAGCAGCGGCACGGTGAAAATCGAATCCAGCGCGTCGTTCACCAGGCTGCCCCAGCTGGGCAGCGGCGGCGGCGCCCCAAGGCCGAGAAACGCCAGCACCGCCTCGGTCAAAATGGCGGCGGGAATGCCTAAGGTGACGGCCACGATGATCGGCCCCGTCGCGTTCGGCAGCAGATGGCGCGTGATCAAGCGCCAGCGGGAGGCGCCGGCTACGCGTGCCGCTTCGACGAACTCCTTGTGCTTCAGCCCCAGGAACTGGCCCCGAACCAGCCGCGCCATCGTCGGCCAGGAGACGATGGCAATCGCCAGGAACACGTATTCCTCGCGCCGGCCGAGCGCGGCCAGCAGCAGGATCACGAACAGCAGGTCGGGGAAGGCGTACACCACATCCGTGAAGCGCATCACGAGGTTGTCCAGCCAGCCCCCGGCGTAGCCGGCCACAGCGCCCAGCGGCACGCCCACCAGTACCACGATGAGCTGCACGATCACGCCCACGGCCATCGAGATGCGTGCGCCATAGATCGCGCGGCTGAGCTGATCGCGCCCCAGGTTGTCGGTGCCAAAGGGGAACGCGCGTGATGGCGGCTCAGACGGCCCCCCGACGTACTGCTCAGAGAACGAGTACGGCGCTATCCGCTCGGCGAACACCGCCATGATCACCAAGGCCAGGATGATCAGTGCCCCCGCCACCGCCGCGCGATTGCGCAGCACCCTCCGCAGCGCATCCGACCACAAGTCTCTCGGTCTGCGCTCGGACAGCGCCGGCGCAGCGAGCGTGACTCCTGCCGCAGTAACGGCCATCAGTAGCGAATCCGCGGGTCGAGCAGCGCGTAGGACACGTCGACCAGCAGGTTGGCCACCGCCACCGCGGTAGCGTACAGCAGCACGCTGGCCATGATCATCGGGTAGTCGCGCGCCAGGATGCTGTCGACGAAATTGCGGCCGACGCCCGGGATGTGAAATATCTCCTCAACCACGAATGAGCCCGTCACCAGGTAAGCAACGGTCGGGCCCATGATGGTCACCACCGGCAGCAGCGCGTTCTTGATCTCGTGCCTCCTCACCAGCAGCAGCTCGCGCACGCCCTTGGCTCGGGCCGTGCGGACGTAATCCTGGCGAACCACTTCGAGCATGCTGGCGCGCGTGTATCGGGCAATGGCCGCGGCCGGCCCAAGGCCCAGCGCCACCGCGGGCAGGATCCACGCCTTCCAGCTGTCCCAGCCCCCGGTCGGCAGCAGGTGCAGCACCGCCGCGAACAGCACAATCGAGAAGGAAGCCAGCACGAAGTTTGGGACGCTGTAGCCAAACACCGCCACAAGCATGCTGGCGTAATCGCCGATGGTGTTGTGCTTGAGCGCCGCCAGGATGCCTAACGGCAAGCCCAGCAGCACGGCGAAGACGAAGGCAAACAGCCCCAGCTGCCCGGTGATGGCCAGTCCTGAGCCGACGATCTCGGACACGCTCCGCTCAGGGTGCGTGTAGGACGGCCCGAAGTCGCCGCGCACGGCGTTCCACAGGTACAGCAGGAACTGCTCCGGGGGCGGCAGGTCGAGGTGATATTTGGCGTTCAGGTTCTCGATGGCCTGCGGGCTGAGGGGCTTCTCCCGATCCCATGGCCCACCGGGCGTCACGTGCATCAACACGAACGTCATCAGCGCCACGAAGAACAGCACTGGGATCAGGAACAGGACGCGGCGGATGAGGAACGCAGCCATCAGCGATCAGCCGACAGCTTACTTCTGCAGCGTCACGTCCTTGAGGAAGTATTTCCCTGGCATGCCGCCGTCCTGGCCCGTCGTGACGATGCCCTTAACG
>WNFB01000590.1_pt1 | contig 29942 bp, 29 predicted proteins | sample 5400501 | NCBI WGS metagenome assembly WNFB01 (sample SAMN13153341, study PRJNA577476) | soil metagenome | isolation source: 200 cm saprolite under Douglas fir tree site 2 hole 1 | place: USA:California | collected 2015-04-18
TCCCGCCCGATGCGCGACTCGAGGCGCTTGCCGAGATGAACGGTGTCTCCGCGTTCGACCAGACCGGCATGTCGCGGCCGAAGGAGGTGTACGAGTCGGGCGATGGGTTCCGCGTCCACGTCGACGACCCTCGCTACGCGCCGGCGCTGCAGCGCCTTGTCGATGCCGATGCGTGGGGCCAGCTCCGTCGCGAGCTGAGCCGCGCGTGGGAGTACCAGCGCTCGGTGCTACCCGGCATCAGGCATCCCGAACGGATCGACGTCACGCTCACGCTTGGCAATCCGGACGACCCCACCTTCACGGAAAAGACGCTCGGCTATTACGGCATGGGCGCGATCCCGGGCAGGATCTGGCTGGTCGCCTGGCCGACGGAGTACAACCTGACGCGCATCGGCGCGTGCGGCGTGCACGAGATGGTCCACAACCTTCGCACTCCGAACATCGAGACGAGCTTCAACCTGGCGGAGTGGGTGATCCGCGAGGGGCTCGCCGAAGTCTTCACGGTCGAGGTGTGCGGAGCGGAATCGACGGGTGCCTGGTATGCGGACGTGACCGGCCCATCATTGGAAGCCGCCTATGACACCGTGACCGGTGCGTTCGACACAGGCAACGGCTTTCGCGACTGGACGCCCTACGTGCTGGGCGACCTGGTGGCCGAGCGGATCGGGGCGCGGCCTGCCGGCGTGCCTCACATGGGCGGCTACGCGGTCGGGCGCGTGATCGTCGAGCGCTACCTCGCCGCGACCGGGTTGAGGGCGGCGCAGGCGATCGTCCGGCCGGCCGGCGAGATCCTCGCGGGCGCCGGGGTGCCGGCGCGCAGATCAGGCTGAATCCGCGCCGTGGTCAGTCGCAATATTTATGAGCTCGCGGGCGGCGAGGAAACATTCCGGCTTCTCGTGCGGCGCTTCTACGCGCGCGTCGCGACCGATCCTGTGCTCCGCGCTGTCTACCCCGATGAGGATCTATCGGGCGCGACCGAGAGGCTGACCCTGTTCCTGATCCAGTATTGGGGCGGGCCAACCACCTACAGCGACCAGCGCGGACATCCGCGCCTCCGCATGCGGCATCAGCCGTTCGCCATCGGCCTGGCCGAGCGTGACGCGTGGCTTGGTCACATGAAGGCGGCGCTGGACTCGCTCGACCTTGCGCCCGCGGTGCGCAAGGCGCTGCTCGATTATTTCGAGACTGCCTCGACCGCGATGATCAACCGTCCGGGTTAAGCCGGCTGGGGCTTGACCAGGTCCTTGGCAACCACCGGCGCGTCGGCCAGGCCGCCTCCGGCGCCGTTCCCTCCCGCTTTCACACGCCGGAGCGCGGTGCGGAGGTTCGGAATCTGAGCGCGCAGCGGCTGTTCGAGCCAGTCGAACGCGATGACGCGCTCGTTGACCTCCCAGAACAGCCCGCTCTGCATCGACTCCATCCGGACAAGCGCCGCGTCGACGAAATCAGGTGGCGCGGCGGCGATCCCCTCGACGAGCACGTGAGAGATGTCCTTCTCGTCGGACGCCATGGCCCAGCACGTGAGCTTGGCGACGCCCTTGAACATGCCGTTGAGCCCGATGGGCCGCGCGTTTGGGATCAGGTCGAGCAGGTTGCGGACGAGAAGCTGGGCCAGCCGGAACGAGACCTGCGGGTCGCGCACGCGAGCTTCGATCGCGAGGTCGGCGACGTCCTCCGCAGCCGCGCCGAAGATCGCCGGCATCCCCGCCTCGTCGAAGTGCCGGCCGTAGCGCAGGAGATGGGCGGCCGCCTCGACCGCGAGGTCGCGCCGCCATTCGAGCGCTCCGATGGCGAACCGACGGTACTCGTTCATGATCCCCGAGGCGAAGGTGGGCGCTGACCGGTTGATCGCGGTGCGCAGGTAGGTGTTGAAGAAGCGGACGCAGAGCTCGGCAACCTCCGGGTCGCCGACCTCGATCGCGGCCAGGCCGACGTTGCGCGTAGCGACCGCGATCGCGTAGACGGCCTCCTTGCGGTGGATCGGTGTCAGCCCGACCATGTCGACAAGGCTCGACAGGACCATGTACTCGAACCACGTCCGTCCGCGATTGACCTCGGCGAGGATCTGGTCCGACGCTCCTGGGAGCTCCGCATGGCCGACCTTGTACCAGTCGGTGGCGAGGGACTTCTTGCTCGGGATGTAGTCGCCGGACAGGAACTGGCCGAGCACCTCGATGCCGAGCACGGCGACGGGTACGTCACCGAGCTGGATCGAACCGAACGCGATGTCGGTGACCTGCGCGACGGATGTCATCAGCGCGCTGCGGCGGCGACGCGAATCGCGGCTGCGCACGGCCCTCCGCAGGTTGCGCCTCGCGGTTCGCATGATGCTCCGCACCAACGTCTCGGGGCGCATCACCTCGAAGACGTACAGCACGTACGGAAACAGGAGGGCGAAGTTGACGATGGCCAGCACCTCCGCGACTGCGACGCTCGCTACGGGCACAAACGTCGGCTTCACCTCCGACCGGACGAGAAACGTGTAGAGGATCGAAGCGAGGGCGAAGCTCAGCACGAAGGCGTTCAGGGCGTTGCGGGTGAAGATGTCGATGATGCGCGGCGAGTAACGGGCGGAGGTGGTCTGGATGCCGAACATCACCCCGAGCAGGACGATGCTCAAGGTGACGCCCTCGGCCCCGCCCACGAGACCGAGCGTGCCTGCCGCGGCGGTTGGGTCCGGGGTGAAAAAGTCCGCGATCGACCGGTAGCGAAGGGCGTCGAGGACGCCGAACAGCACCACGAGCATCAACGCAACAGTCACCAGGGCAAGCCCGGAGAGCATCGAGCTGACCCAACCTATCGAGCCGCTTTTCTGCTCGGTCCGATCATGCTTCACAGCACGGCGATCCTAAGCTTTGGGACGTTGATTCGCGCCATCGTGTTCGACTTCGACGGCCTGATCCTCGACACGGAGGAGCCCGTCTACCGTTCGTGGCTCGAGGTCTACGCGGCGCACGGGGAGGAGCTGCCCTTCGAGCGCTGGGTGCAGATCGTCGGCTCGACGACGGCAGGCTTCCATCCTCAGCACCACCTCGAGGAGCGGCTGGGGCGGCCACTGCCTGAGGAGGTGCTGGATCGCCGCATCGGGCGGCGCACCGAGATGATCCTCGGCCAGCGGCTGCTTCCCGGAATCATGCAGCGCCTCGACGAGGCCCGAGACCTCGGCCTCCGCCTCGGCGTGGCGTCGAGCTCGACACGCGAGTGGGTGAACGGCCATCTCGCCCGCCTCGGCATCCTCGAACGCTTCGACTGCCTGCGCTGTCGCGACGACGTGGCCAACGCAAAACCCGAGCCCGACCTTTACATCTCAGTGCTCGACTGCCTCGGCGTAGGGGCGGATGAGGCGATCGCAATCGAGGACTCGCCGAACGGAATCGCGGCCGCCAAGCGGGCCGGCATGCGGTGCGTGGCGATCCCGAACTCGATCACCGCGCGCCTCGACCTGACGCACGCCGACCTTCTCCTGAATTCGCTTGCTGAGGTCACCCTCTCCCAGCTGCTGGCCAGGCTCGAGACCGCTTAACCGCGACGCCTTAACCTATCTCCCGTGCGCATCGGAGTCCTCACCGGCGGCGGAGACGCGCCGGGCCTGAACGCGGCCATTCGGGCCGTCGCCCGTCGCGCATTTCAACTCGGCCACCAGGTCAGCGGCGTCAAGAACGGCTGGGCGGGCTGTCTCGGCGAAGGGCTGATCGATGAGCTCAAGCCCGCCGACGTGCGGGGTATCCTGCCCCAGGGCGGCACGATCCTCGGCACCTCGCGGACCAACCCGCTGAAGGAGCAGAACGGGATCGACCGGGTCATACGGGCGCTGCGCCACAACGGCATCGACGCGCTGGTGCCGATCGGCGGCGATGACACGCTCAGCGTCGCGGCCAAGCTGCACGATGCGGGCTTCCGCACGGTGGGGGTGCCGAAAACCATCGACAACGACCTGGCGGTCACCGAGTTCTGCATCGGGTTCGACACCGCGGTCGGCGTCGTCACAGAGGCGCTCGACCGGCTGCACACGACGGCCTCCGCGCACCACCGCGTGATGGTCGTCGAGGTGATGGGACGCGACGCCGGCTGGGTCGCCCTGATGGGCGGGATCGCGGGCGGCGCCGACATGATCATCATCCCGGAGTTCGAGATTCCCCTGACCGATGTCGTCGCGCACCTCTACCGGCGGCGCGGCGAAGGCAAGCTCTTCAGCATCATCGTCGTCGCGGAGGGTGCTCACATCCTGGAGCTGGAAAGGGAGATGGGAGGCGAGGCGGAGAAGGACGCCTTCGGCCACGTCCGGCTCGCGAAGCGGGGCCTCGGCGACCTGCTTGCGAGCAGGGTCGAGAGCGAGACCGGTTTCGAGACGCGCGTCACCGTGCTCGGACACCTGCAGCGAGGGGGCTCGCCGTCACCGGTCGACCGGATCTGGGCGACGCGGCTCGGAGTCGCGGCGGTCGAGCTGATCGTCGCCGGCAAGAGCGGAGTCATCCCGATCCGCCGCAACGGGGACGTCGAGGTGGTTCCGCTGACCGAGGTGATCAAAGAAACACGGCGCGTGCCCAAGGAGCTGTACGACCTCAGCCGCGTCTTCGAATAGCGCCGGGCGCGCGCGGGGCGCACCAAGGAAAGTGCCCGCCGCACGAGCCCGCCACAAGCGGATGCTCGAGCTGGCGGGGACCGGCGATGACGGCACGACCGGGCTGCTCGGCGGTGGGCGCGCACCCAAGGACGATCCGCGAATCGAGGCGTTCGGCACCGTCGACGAGGCTTCGAGCGCGCTTGGGCTCGCGCGAGCGCTGAGCCGCCACGCGCGCGTCACTTCTATCTGTGAGGAGCTGCAGCGCGGGCTATATGCGGTCGGGGCGGAGCTGGGCACCAGCCCGGCCGCGGCGAGGGCCTTCGTGACCACCGGCCCGGCGCAGGTGGCCAGGCTGGAGCATCTGATCGAGGAGCTGGAGGCCGAGGTCACGATGCCGGAGGGATTCATCCTCCCTGGGGCGACACCGGCCTCGGCTGCGGTCGACATGGCCCGGGCGATCACGCGGCGGGCAGAGCGGAGGTGCGTGACGCTCGAGCGGGCCGGCGGGCTGCAGAATCCTGAGGTCCGGCGGTGGCTGAACCGCCTCAGCCTCCTGCTCTTCGTGCTCGGCCGGTACGAGGAGGACCTGGCCGGGCGTCGCGCCCAGCCGGCAAAGGGATCGCGGGCGAAGCGTTCTCGGTAAGCTTCGCGTCGGGTGACTCTCGTGACTTACGTTGCGGTCGCGATCGCTGCTCTCCTCTTCCTCTATATCGCGCTCTCGTACCAGCTCTACCGCCGCGCGTTCGTGCCGGCGAGGACGATGTGGCTCGACGATTTCAGCTTCACCCCCTTCGAGTTCCAGGCGGACTACGAAGAGGTCGAGCTGGTCACCGCGGACGGGATCAACTTCGGCGCGTGGCATTTCCGTCAGCCCGGATCGCCGCAGACTGTGATCATCTCGGGCGGGCACAAGGGTCAGCGCCAGGGCGCCCTCGGGATCGCGGTTGCGTTGTGGCGCAAGGGGTTCAACGTCGTCCTCTATTCGTATCGCGGCATGCCTGGCAGTGATCGCGCCCCGGTCACCTTCGGCATCAAGGAGGTCCTCGAGCTGCAGGCCGCGATCGCGTTCGCGCGCAAGCGCATCCCCAACGCGAGGATCGGGCTGCTCGGGTACTCGATGGGCGCTGTGGTCTCGATGCTGGGCGCGGCAGGCGAGCCGGGCGTGCAGGCGCTCGTCCTGGACAGCCCCTTCAGCGACCTGCGCCGATTGCTGATCGAGAGCGTGCGCAGGGCGAGCAAGCTTCCGGGCACGCCGTTCGTGTGGCTCGCCGGGCTGATGTTCTGGATGCGCACGCGCAACCGGCTTTCCGAGTGCAACCCGATGGACGTGCTCACCGCCCTCGAGGCGCGCCCGCTGTTCTTCATCCACGGCGGCGCGGACGACATCACCAGCGTGAACCACAGCCGCCGGCTGTACGACGCGTACCGCGGCCCGCGCGAGATCTGGATCGTCCAGGGCGCGCCGCACACAGGCGCGTATTTCGCGGATCGGCCGCTCTACGTGGAACGGGTGGCGGGATTCTTCGCCCGTCACCTCGGCCTCGACGTGAGCAGCCACCTCCGCCTGGTCGAAGAGGAAGAAGTCAGCTAGGTGTAACAAACCGCCCCGCGGGCGACAGGAATAGGTGAGACATGCAGCGAATGGCAAATGTCGATCCATCCACCGCAGCGAGGCCGACCAGCGAGGCGACGTTCACCGATCTGCTGACGCCGCTCATCGAGCCCGGCTTTCGGCTCGCCCTGGCGATGCTTCGAGACGCGCAGGCGGCCGAAGATGCCGTCCAGGAGGCGTCGTTCACGGCGTGGCGAAAGCTGGGCCGGATGCAAGATCGGAGCCGGCTGCGCCCGTGGTTCCTCGGCGTGGTCGCCAACAAATGCCGCAACGCGCGGCGCAACAAGTGGACCGCTGACGTCAGCCTCGGCGTACCCGACGAGCTGACGGTCGTTTCGAACGAGGAGCGCGTGCTGCGCGGCGCAGACCTGCGTCGGGCTATCGCGCAGCTCGGTCACGACGACCGCTTGGTGGTTGTTCTCTATTTCTACCTGGACATGCCGGTGGACGAGGTGGCCACCGTCGCCGGCAGTTCGGTGGGCGCCACGCGGGCGCGGCTGTACCGCGCAATCCGCAAGCTGCGCCCTGGGGTCGCGGTCGAGGAGGCAATGAGGTGAGCCTGCGCAGGGACGTTCACACGGCATTTGATCAGATCGCGCCGTCGACAGCTGGTATGCCCGAACGCGTCGTGCAGACGGTTCTGTCCGATGGCGCTGCTCGACGTAGGAGGGAACGATTCATGTTTCGCATGCGGGCGCCGCTCTCGCTTGTGGCGGTGCTCTTGATGATCGCGGTGGTGGTCGCGGTGCTGGTCGGTGGGCGGCTCTACCAGGACTGGAGCAGTCAGCACCAGCCTTCGCCCGCCCACAGCAGCAGGCCAGAGGCGACGCTTGCCGAGCTCGAGGCGCGCCCATTGACGCTTCCCACAGTCAAGGTCGGCGACCCGTGTCCACAAAATCCAGGCACGAACTCGACCGGCCACGCGTTCGGCAGCGGTCCCGTGTTCGCGGATGGAAGTTCGCCGATAACCACAAGCTGGGGCAACTACTTCGATATCGGTTACTTCACTGCACCGGGCGTCACCGGACTTGTTCTGATTCGGGGTCGCGACCTTCGCAACTGGACCAACGTCGTCGTCTTCGTTGGCAAATACGCTGTCGGCCCAACGGTGGGTAGCGATCCCCAGATCCAGCAAGGTGTCCAGCACAGTGAGGCTCTCCTTGACATGAGTCACGCACAGAGACCGCTCCTCAACAAGGAGACATATTGGAGCGTTCGCCAGGGACTGCCAGCGAGCGCCAGCAACTGCTTCGGTTTCCAGTTCGACGGCACAGATTTCACCGAGACGTTCACATCGGGCACGTAGTTCTCGCCACTCCCTGACACAAAACGCGGGCCGGCGACGTCGCAAGCGAGTCAAGCCACGGCGCCGGCTTTCGCCATCAAATGAACGTCCTCATCGACGCCCAGGCGACCTCAGGCCGATAGGGTGCTCGACATCAGGACTCCATTCGCCCAGTAATGACCCGTGGCGCCCGCGGGCAACAGGTCGTACGTCTGCCCCTCGGTGTAGGGCACGAGCTCCCACAGCGTAATCGTCGAACCGTCCAGCACATCACCATGCCCTAGCGTGCCCGCGGGGCGGCCGTCCGCGGTCTTGTGGGCCGGCGAGACGAGCAGCTCGCGGCCGTCCGCCAGGACCAGATGGACCATGCGATGACCGGCAGGGGCCTGCATGCTGCCCACCTCGAGCACCGGAGCCGCGACGCGTGTGCCGTCCGCGGCCTGCGTCCACACGACCATGCCCACGCGCACCTCTGTGACTCGCACGGGGCCGGAGGGGGTCGCGATCATGGTCGAGGCGGCGAGGCAGATCGGGCAGTTCGGCGGTCCGGAAGCGGTGCGCGACGCGATCGTGACCATGCCGTCCACGCGGGCGGTTCCCTCGACCATCTGATACTGGGTGCCCGAGATGACTCGGTACTGGAACGTGTACGCGTCGCCGGCCGCGGTCGCCTTGAGGTCCACGGCTCGGAGCAGCTTCCAGGCGCGATAGACGACCAGCTTTTGGGCGTCGGTCAGGTCACCCGAGGGCAGGTGCTCGTGGGCGACGATCGCGGCGTATGTCGCAGCGTCCGACTTGATCTGAGGGTACTGAGCAACAGCATTGGCCTGCTCGGCGCCCTCGCGGGCGACCGGGTAGAAGTCGGGATCGCACCACAGCGGCTTGCCGGCCGCGTCCATCACCGCGAACTTCAGCTGCGGCTCGCTGAGCGGGCTGCCCTTGGCCGGCTGCGGGGTCACCGACCCGCACGCGACCGTCGCCAGGATCACGAGCACGAGGACGAACTTCATCTGCTCAACATGACGTTCCGGGCCGGATTTCGTAACGAATGGCGGAACCAAAGACCCCCCTCAGCCGTATTCAACTGAGGTGGGGCACCAGAACAGCGAACCTATAATCGCGGGAGTGGGGGCAGCCGAAGTCGTCACCCGGGTCGCCGATGCGTTCCTGTCGAACGTCAGCCGGGCGATCGTCAATAAAGACGAAGAGATCAGGCTGTGCATGGTCACGCTTTTGTGCGAGGGGCACCTTCTCATCGAGGACGTGCCCGGTGTCGGCAAGACGATGCTCGCCAAGTCGCTCGCCCGCTCGCTCGACTGCACCTTCCGCCGCATCCAGTTCACCCCGGACCTTCTGCCTTCGGACGTCACCGGGGTGCGCGCCTTCAACCAGAAGCTCAACGAGTTCGAGTTCCGGCCAGGTCCGGTGTTTGCGCAGGTCCTGCTCGCGGACGAGATCAACCGGGCCAGCCCCAAGACGCAGGCCGCCCTGCTCGAGGCGATGGAGGAGCGCCAGGTGACCATCGACGGGGAAACCCACGCGCTGCCCAAGCCCTTCATGGTCATGGCGACGCAGAACCCGGTAGAGTACTCAGGCACGTTCCCGCTTCCGGAGGCACAGCTCGATCGTTTCCTTATGAAAGTGAGGCTCGGCTACCTCACGGAGAAGGAAGAGGCGAACCTCCTCAACAAGCACAAGGTCGAGTCGCCGATGGACGAGCTGCAGCCGGTCGTTTCGCCCAACGAGCTGAAAGCCGCGCAGGCCGCCGTGCGCGAGGTTTTCGTCAAGCCTGAGCTGCGGGAGTACATCGCTCGATTGGTCGGGCGGACCCGGGGCAACCCAGAGGTGGCGCTTGGCGCGAGCACCCGAGGCACCCTGAACCTGTTCCACGCCAGCCAGGCGCTGGCGGCGATCCAGGGCCGGAGCTACGTCCTGCCCGATGACATCAAGACATTGGCCGAGCCGGTGCTTGCCCACCGCATCATCCTGCGACCGAACGCCGAGATGCAGGGCCAGAGCGCGGGCAAACTGGTTGCGGGCCTGCTCGAGCGCGAGCACGTGCCGCAGATGGCCTACGACGGATAGGGGCTCGACAACCCCAAGGCGAGCATGAGCAAGGTCGCCCTCGCCGGTGCGCTCGGGCTGCTTCTCTTCTTCACGTATCTCACCGGGATCCGCGTCGCGTACCCGTTCGCTTACGCGCTGTGCCTGCTCTTCGTCATCGCCTGGGCGTGGCCGCGCCTGGCCATCCGGGGCGTCACCGTCACGCGAAAAGTCGATCCCGGCACGCCGACTGTGGGCGAGGCGTACGAAGAGGTCTTCGAGGTGCGGCGGGCGGGATGGGTCCCGGCGCCGTGGGTGGAGGTCCGTGACCTGAGCCAGCTGCCCGACTACCAGCCCGGGCGTGTGATCTCGCTCGGCAGCGAGGTGGTCAAGTGGAGGGCACGGGGCGTCTACCGCCGGCGCGGTTGGATGGCGCTGGGTCCGACCTCGCTCAAGGTGAAGGAGCCGTTCGGGCTGTTCGAGCAGGAGTTGAAGCTCACCCAGCGCACCTCAGTGCTCGTCTATCCGCGTGTTCGCCCGGTCCCGGACCTCCTTACGCCGAGCGCGCAGCAGGTGGGCTCGTCGCCGACGCTCGGCGCGTGGGCCGACTATCCGCCCGAGACAGGCGGCGTGCGCGACTACACAACCGGCGACAGCTTCGGCCGGATCCACTGGCCGCTCTCGCACAAGCACCAGCGCCTGATGTCGAAGACGTTCGAACAGCCGCTGACGACCGACCTGTGGATCCTTCTCGACCTCGACCGGTCGGTCCATTTCGGCGAAGGCGAGGAGTCGACCGTCGAGTACGCGGTCAGCCTGGCCGCGTCGATGGCCTCGCAGGTGCACGGGCGAGGCCGCCAGGTCGGCCTGATCGCCAACGACTTGCGGGGCACCATCCTCGAGCCCCACCGCGCGGTGCGCCAGGACAGGCTCATCCTGGACTACCTCGCGGTCTGTCAGGCGGACGGCCGCACGCCCCTGACGCAGACGCTGGCGTGGGACCGCATCCGGCGCCTGCCGCGGCGAGCGGTGGCCGTGATCACCCCGAGCGCCGACCCGGCCTGGGTGCGCCTGCTGCAGGCTGTGCGCGGCCGGCGATCGACGCTCATCGTGTTCTATCTCGACCCGGCGAGCTTCGGCGGCCCTGACCTGAACCCGAGCTTCGACCTCGGCCAGGACGTCGACCTGTACGTCGTGCGGCGTGGCGACGACTTCGCGCGCCTGGTGAGGACGAGGGATGCAATCCGTATCGCCTAGAGGCCGCCTGCAGCTGCCGGGCGTCGCGTGGGAGCGGACGCGCGAATCGCTGGGTGGCGGCCGCGTATGGTCCGCGATCCTCGTCCTACTCCTGACGTTCACGGTCGCGCGCTCGACCGCGACCGTGCATTGGGTCGACGGGATCGACGTCATCACCCTCATCGCCCTGGCCGGCGCGCTGGTCATGGGAATCCTCGCGCTGCTTCCCATCGCCGAGCCGCTGTCCCTTCTCGCCGGCGCGGTGCTCGCCCCGGTGGTGGCGGTGGTCGGAGCCTGGCCACAGATCCACGCCCACCATCCGACCGATGTCATCGGTCCGCAGCTGATTCGTGTCTGGTCGGACAGGATCAGCGACGGGTCCGCTGCTTCCGACCAATCCTTCTACCTGGCGCTGATCTGCCTGCTGCTCTGGGTCGCGGGCGGATGGCTCAGCTGGTGTGTGGTGCGCTGGCGCAAGCCGATGCTTGGTCTCATTCCCGGCGCGGCGGCGTTCGCGACGAACCTGCTCAACGTGCCGGTGGACCAGAACGGATACGTCCTCGCGATGCTCGTGCTGACCCTGGCCCTCCTTCTGTGGACGAATTACACGGGCTCCATCGCGGGCGCGGTGCGCGCGCGGGTGAAGCTGACAGGCGACGCGCGGTGGGATTTCTGGGAGAGCGGCCTCGTCGCGATGGCGGCGCTAATCGTGGTGGGCATCCTGCTTCCACCGCTGTCGACCGCGGACAAGACGCTCGACGTCGAATCGGGCGTGTTTCAGAGCTGGGCGCAGCTCCAGCAGCAGCTGAGCCATCCGGGCTTTTTCAACTCCGGTGCCGGCGGCGGCGGCGTCACCGGCTTCAGCGACGACGTGAAGTTGAGCGGACAGCTTCAGAGGACGCGGGATCCTGTCTTCATCTACACCGTCGTCGGCGATCTCGCCGGCCCGCGGTATTTCCGCGGGATCGACGAGACCGTGACCGTGAATGGTGAATGGCGGTATCCATCTCTCAACAACGGGCGCCAGCAGACGATCCTTAAGAACGAGGTTGCGGCGTATGCGGACGACCCGCTGAAGCTCGGCGTGGCCGGCGCGACCGTGCGGATGGTGCGAACGCCTGCCGGGTTTTCCAACGTGGTGTTCTACCCAGGCGAGTTCTACAAGGTCGACCGAGTGACCCACGCATACCAGGTCCCGCTACCCCTGGGCTCGAACAGCCACCTTTACTCGGTCGACCGGCTCGACAGCGTCCAGCCTCCCACGTCCGCGGGCACCTACACCGTCACCGTGGAGTTTTCGACCGCGACCGAGGCCGACCTGCAGAGCGCCGGCACGAACTATCCCGACTGGGTCGGCCAGTTCATGGACCTGCCCCCCGCAGGCTATCGGGACCCAGACGTCACGGCGCGAGTTCACCAGCTCGCGGTCGACATCGTCACCAGGGCCGGCGCCAAAACACCGTACGACGCCGCGAACGCGATCCAGGCCTACCTTCGCGACGGCGCCAACTTCAAGTACACGCTGCAGCCGCAGCCCGACCCGCCGCCCGGCGCCGACAAGCTCGATTGGTTCCTGTTCCACTCCAAGCAGGGCTACTGCGAGTACTTCGCCACCGCGATGGGCGACATGCTCCGGTCCATCGGCATCCCGACTCGGCTCGTCAACGGTTATGGTCCCGGTGCCTTCGACCCGACTGTCAACGGCATCGTCGTGCGCGGCGACGACGCCCACACCTGGGTCGAGGTTTACTTCCCGACCTACGGATGGATCCCGTTCGAACCGACCGCGGACGGCACCTACAACGTGATCCCTCGGGGGCAGACCGGCCCGAACGCCTGCCTTCGCGACGACGGGTGCGACCCGGGGTCGGTCCTGGGTGGCGTCGGCGGGGTCGTGACGCCGACCCCAGGCCACACCCGCGCGATCGACAACCCCGGTGTCGCGCTCGGCCCGGGGGGCCTGCCGCTGCGAGTGCCTGACGCCGGAACGATCACCAAGATCGTGGGCATCATGGTCGCGCTGCTGCTCTTGGCCCTCGTGGCCATCTCGCGCTATTTGCGTCCGCGCACAGTGATGGCCGTGTGGAAACGCACGCTCGCCCTCGCAAGCCTCGCGGGCGCTGAACGCCGGCCGGGCGAGACTCCACTGGAGCTCGGCCGGCGGCTCAAGCGAACGTTCCCGGAGGCGGCCGAGCCTGTCGGCACCCTGGCGGACGGGTTCGTCGTGGCCGCTTATGCGCCGCCGGAGGTCGCATCGACCTCGAAGGCGTCGGTGATGGAATCGTGGTCTGCGCTCCGCCCGATGCTGCTGCGCCGCGTGTTCGCCCGTCTCAGACCCAGAAGGCCGGTCAACTAGTCTTTTCCGCGTGAGCGTGGTCGCCGGCCGGACGTATCCGGCGGTGAGATTCGAGATCGAGCCCGAGCGCGTGGCGGAGTTTGCGCGGGCGATCGGCGCAGACCCTGGCGACGGCGTGCCACCGACGTTTGCGGCGGTCTATTCGCTCGGCGTCACCGCGCCGCATCTCTTCGCCGATGAGGACGCGGCGGTGGACTTCTCCAGGCTGCTCCATGCCGAGCAGGAATTCGAGTGGACGCGCCACCCTCGCGTGGGAGAGACCGTCGTCTCACGCGGCCGGGTCGCGTCCGACACCAGCCGGCGCGGCATGAGATTCGTCAGCTTCGAGACCGACACGACCGACGCCAAGGGGGCTCCCCTGTGCCGGTCGCGCGCCCTCTTTGTGATTCGGTCATGACCGAGCGCCGCGTCACCTTCACGCGCGACCAGATCGCCGCCTACGCCGACGCTTCCGGCGACCAGAACCCGATCCACCTCGACGACGATTTCGCGAAGTCGGTCGGGCTGCCCGGCGTCATCGTCCACGGCATGCTGCAGATGGGCATCCTGGCCACGGTGGTGGCGGAGGAGGTGGGCGGACCCGAGCACCTGCGCCGGATTCTCGTGCGCTTCGCGGGCATGGTCGAGCCCGGCGACACGGTCACCTTCACCGCGTCACGCGGGTCGGGTGACAGTCTCGAGCTCACGGCTGTGAACCAGAAGGGGGAGGCGGTGCTGACGAAGTCGGTGGCCGAGATCGTGTGACCCTCGAGTTCGCGCTCACGCCCGAGCAGGAGGAGATCCGCCGGCTCGCCCATCAATTCGCCGAGAAGGAGATCCGCCCCGTCGCCGCGCACTTCGACGAGACCGAGGAGTTTCCCTACGAGGTGGTCAAGAAGGCGCACAGGCTCGGCCTCAGCCCAGCGGCCTTTCTGCCCGAGGAGTACGGCGGACAGGGGTTTGACTTTCTCACCGAGCTGATCCTCAACGAGGAGCTGAGCTGGGGATGCGCCGGAATCGCCGTGTGCATCCAGTCGATGGGGCTTGCCATCGCCGGCATCCGCTCGAGCGGTACCGACGAGCAGAAGAAGCGCTGGCTGCCCGAGTTCACGAACCCGGACAGGCTCGTGATCGGTGGTCTCGGCCTGACCGAGCCTGACTCAGGCTCCGACGCGCTCGCGATGAAGACGCGAGCCACGCGGGTGGGCAACGAGTACGTGCTGAACGGAACCAAGCAGTTCTGCACCAACGGCGGCATCGCGGACTACCACGTCATCTACGCCAACACCGACCCGTCGAAGGGCCCGGCCGGCATCGCCTCGTTCTTGATCCCGAAGGACACGCCCGGTCTGCGAATGGGCCGCAAGGAAAGGAAGCTCGGCGTGCGCGCGAGCCACACGGCGCAGGTCATCCTCGAGGACTGCCGCGTGCCGCTCGACCACCGGCTCGGTGGCGAGCCCGACGCGGACAACGCCGGGCCGGGCGCGCTCGGAGCGCTCATGACGCTCGAGGCGACGCGGCCCGGCGTCGCTTCGGGAGCACTGGGCATCGCCCGCGCTGCGTATGAGTTCGCGCTCGAATACGCGCAGGACCGCAAGCAGTTCGGCAAGCCGCTGTGGCAGCACGAGGCGATCGGCTTCAAGCTCGCCGACATGGCGATGAAGATCGACGCCGCGCGCCTGCTCATCTGGCGCGCCGGATGGATGGCGACGCAGGGCCGGCCGTTCGAGCGCGCGGAGGGGTCGATGGCGAAATGCTTCGCGGCGGACGTTGCCATGGAGGTGACGACCGACGCGATCCAGGTCCTCGGCGGTTACGGCTACATCAAGGAGTACCCGGTCGAGAAGTGGTTCCGGGACGCGAAGATCTACCAGATCTGGGAAGGCACGGCGGAGATCCAGAGGCTCGTCATCTCGCGCGCCATCGCGGGCCAGCGCGCAACGATCCGATTGAGGGGGTAGTCAATGTTTGATTTGAAGGGCAAGGTTGCTGTGATCACCGGCGCCTCGCGTGGGCTGGGTCGCCAGGACGCGCTGACCCTTGCGGAGGCGGGCGCCGACGTGGTGATCACGGACATCCTGGTCGAGGATGACCCGGATCTCCAGAAGACGGCCGAGGATGCGGACAGCGCGCTGGCGCAGATCGCGCTGTCGCAGGGTTGGGTGCATTCGAATCAGACCGCCGAAGACATCCGCAAGATGGGACGGAAGTCGCTCGCGATCAAGATGGACGTGACCAACCGCGAACAGATCCGCGACGTCATGAAGAAGGTCAAGGACGAGTTCGGCCGGATCGACATCCTGATCAACAACGCCGCGACCCTCGACAACGTGGCGCGGATCGAGGCCATGGACTACCGGCTGTGGGATCGCGACATCAAGGTCAACCTGACCGGCGCCTTCAACTGCACGAAGGAGGCGTGGTCTTACATGGTCGAGCAGAAGTGGGGGCGTGTCATCTTCATGGCCTCGGTGGCCGGCACCATGGGCGTCTACGGGCAGGCGAGCTATTCGGCGAGCAAGGCCGGATGCATCGGTCTCGCGAAGAGTTGCGCGCTCGAAGGCGGGCGGCACAACATCACGTCGAACGCGATCGTGCCGGGCATCATCAAGACGGAGGGGTTTCAGTTCCTCGATCCGAAGTACCAGGAACGCGAAACCGCGCGCACGATCTTCAAGCGACCCGGTGAGCCGAAGGACATCTCGCACGCCATCGCGTTCCTCTGCTCCGACGAGGCTGGTTACATCACTGGCACCACCGTCGAGGTTGCCGGCGGAATCCCGTTGTTCGTCTACTGATGGGGGAGCTGGTCGACGTCAAGCGCGATGGCGCCGTCGCTCGCGTCGTCATGCACCGCAAGGGCAACAACTCGATCGCCGAAGACCTGATGGCCGAGCTTGCCGCGGCGTTCGGCGAGCTGGGCCAGGACTCCTCGGTGCGCGTGGTCGTGCTCACGTCCGAGTACGAGAAGTACTTCAGCGTCGGCGCCGACCTTACATCGCTCGCCGGCATCGACCGCGAGGCACCGAACGCGGTCGACCAGATAGCCCTCTTCATGCGGCGGATGAACCATCACTTCAACGCCATCGAGCGGTGTCCGAAGCCCGTGATCGCCGCCATCAACGGGCACGCCCTGGGCGGTGGCTGCGAGCTCACGTTGTGCTGCGACTTCCGGATCATGGTCGAAGACGGGAGGTCGCGGATCGGCCAGACCGAGTCGTCGCTGGGCATCATCCCGGGCGCGGGCGGGACGCAGCGCCTTCCTCGCCTGATCGGCAGGGCCAGGGCCCAGCGCTACATCATCGAGTCGACACGCCTCTCGGCGAAGGAGGCGGAGGTGGTGGGCTGGGTCGACCGCGCCGTGCCGCCGGAGGAGTTCCAGGCCGCGGTCGACGAGCTTGCCGGCAAGCTGGCCCGGGCGGCGACCTTCGCCATCGCGATGATCAAGGACGCGATCCACCGCGGCAGCGACCTTCGCCTGGACGAGGCGCTGGAGGTCGAGTCCCAGAACTTCGCTCGGGCCGCACTGAGCACGGACGCCGCGATCGGCATCATGTCCTTCTTGAGCAAGCAGGAGCCTGAGTTCACCGGCTCCTGAACTGTCGAATTCGCGGTGGGCCGTTCGTCGTTAGGGCAGGAGGAAGTCACATGAAATATGTCTTGTTGTTCGTCGGCACCATGGAACCCGAAGAGCGCGCCCAGAATCCAGAGCTGGCGGCCGCCTACGAGCGGATCAACGAATGGTTCGACACGTATGGGAGGGCGGGCAAGATCGTCGGCGGCCACGAGCTGAAGGGCCCGCACACCGCCACGACGGTTCGTTTCAGGGATGGCAAACCGGTGGTGACGGACGGCCCGTACATCGAGTCGAAAGAGGTCATCGGCGGCTACGCCGAGCTGGAGGTGGCCGACCTCGACGAGGCGCTCGAGATCGCCAAGACCTGGCCTGGTGAGATGGGCGTCGAGGTGCGCCCGGTCGTGGAACACTGAGGCCCTGACACGAGCGACGACCGACGAGGCACTGGCCACCGTCTTCCGGGAGGAGGCGGCAAGGCTGACCGGCGCGATGGTGCGCCTGATCGGCAACTTCGACGTGGCCGAGGAGGTCGTGCAGGACAGCCTTCTCGCCGCGCTCGAGAGCTGGCCGGTGCACGGCATACCCGAAAAGCCAGGCGCGTGGTTGATGACGGCAGCGCGCCGGCGGGCCATCGACGTCCTGCGCCGCGACAAGCGCTACGCCGAGAAGGTGGCCTTGCTGGAGCGCTCGACCGTGGCGAGTGATCCGCCGGAGGCAGACGACCGGCTTCGCCTGATCTTCACGTGCTGCCACCCGGCGCTGGCGCCCGAATCTCAAGTTGCGCTCACTCTGCGCGCGGTCGCGGGCTTCACCACACAGGAGATCGCGGCGGCGTTCCTGGTTGCCGAACCGACGATGGCGCAGCGCATCGTGCGTGCGAAGCGAAAGATCGTCGAGGCGAATATCCCCTACCGCGTGCCGCAGGGTCCCGAGCTGATTCCGAGAGTCGACGCGGTGCTCGCGGTGCTCTACCTGATGTTCAACGAAGGATATTTGAGCCATAGCCCGGCGGCCGCCATGCGTCGCGACATGGCCGAGAACGCTCTGTGGCTGACCGGCCTGCTCGCCACCTTGCTGCCGGATCAGGCGGAGGTGCTCGGCCTACTTGCGCTGATGAAGCTGCACGCTGCCCGAGCGCAGGCTCGATTCGATGCCGCCGGTGAGATGGTGCTGCTGCCCGACCAGGACCGCTCACTCTGGAACCGCGCGGCGATTGCGGAGGGCATCGACTTGCTGCATGCCGCGGCGGCGCTGGGGGTCACGGGTCCTTATCAGCTGCAGGCGGCCATCGCGGCCGTACACGCCGAAGCATCGTCGTGGGAGGAGACGGACTGGGCCCAGATCGTCGTCCTCTACGACGCGCTGCTGCGCTTGACCGACACGCCGGTGGTCCGCCTCAACCGGGCGGTGGCGTTGAGCCGCTTGGCGAGCCCGCAGGTCGCGCTGGGCGAGGTGAACGACCTGGCCATCTCGCTGGGCGGATACCACCTGTTCCACGCGACGCGGGCTGAACTGCTGGACGAGATGGGCGAGAAGGCCCTCGCGCGGGAGGCTCGCATGCGTGCGTTGGAGCTGTGTCAGAACCCGGCGGAGCGCTCCCTCCTCGAACGCAAGCTCCGGGCGAGCTAAGAGACGGCTGAGAAGCCGAGTGTCAGGGCGCCTCGCCGTACCACCTCGATCGCAGCTTCGACCCGTTTCGGATCGGCGCCCAAGCAGCGGATGACGAGCTCCTTCGTCTCGAAGTTCGGGTAGGAGCCGACGGAAACGTCGGGAAAGGTTTCTTCGAGCTCACGCATCAAGGGATAGAACTTCGCCTCGACCGCGAACGTGAAGCGCACCTCGCGCACCGTGGCCGCCGAGCCGCCGGCGAGGAACTCAGGCTCGATCTCCTCGGTGAAGATGCCCTTCATCTCCATCGGCACGCCCGGCAGGACGAAGATCCGCTTGCCGTTGGCCTCGTAGATGGTGCCGGGGGCCATGCCGCGGCGGTTGCGGAAGACGTGCGCAGGCTCGGCCGGGATGCGCGCCATCCGGAGGTTGCCTTCGGTGAGGATCGGTGACTCGAGCAAGCCCATCGCATGCATGCGCTGGACGCGGCGCTCGATCCGCCCCCGCGTCTCCTCCCAGACCACGAGCTGTTTGTCGAGCGCGTCGGCGAGGGCGGCGAAGGTGCGGTCATCGGGCGTAGGTCCGAGCCCGCCGGTCAGGAAGATGTCCGTCACCTCCTCGTCGTCGAGCTCGCGGTGCAGCTGTTCGACGATCTCGTTCGGTTTGTCGCGGATCTGCGTCACCCGCTTCACCGGGTAGCCCAGGAGGCGGAGCCGTTCCGCCATCCAGTGGGAGTTGGTGTCGAGGGTGAAACCGCCGACCAGCTCGTCGCCGATCGCCACGATGCTCGAGATTGCCACTAGAGTGTCCGGCTCCCAATGCTCCGGGCAGCTTCGCGAGCTAGACGGCCGGGCGCCTGCGGCGCTGAAGCCGGCGTCAAGGGGCCCGGCGCTTCCTCGTCATTCATCTGCGATCCTCGTCGCGCCACCCTTTCCTTGGCTCCGGCCGTCGATCTCGCGAATCTGCGACGGAGCCTGGGAGCGTGACACTCGACGACCATATAACCATGGAGCGGCTGCATGCGGTGGTCCGCGGCGATGTGCAGGGCGTCGGCTTTCGCTACTTCGTCCAGCGCAGGGCACAGCAGCTCGGCCTGCATGGCTGGGTGCGCAACAACGACGATGGCAGCGTTGAGCTCGTCGCTGAAGGCGGACGGCAGGAGCTCGAACAGCTGAAACATGCCGTCGAGGAAGGTCCGCGGCAGTCGCGGGTCGATCGGGTCGAGACACGGTGGTCGGAGGCGACAGGCGGCCTCGACCGCTTCGAGCTCACCTGGTGACCCGGCACCCCGATGGTGAATTTCCGGTTCCTTTAACCTATCGCGGCGGCGTTTTTTCTTTGATCTGCTCGTCGAGGGAGGGTTAGTGGATCCGAATACAGCCTGGTTCGGCGTGGCCGGCGGACTGGCCGCTGTCGCCTTTGCGGTCGTCCTGATCTTCGTCGTCCTGAGGCAGCCGTCCGGCAATGACAGGATGCGGCAGATCGCAGCGGCCATCCAGGAGGGCGCGAACGCCTACCTGAACCGGCAGTACACGGTGATCGCGATCATCGGCGTGATCATCGCGGTCATCATCGGGATCTTCATCGACAAAAAGACCGCCGCCCTTTACATCGTCGGCGCGGTGCTTTCGGCCTCGGCCGGCTACGTCGGGATGAACATCGCCGTGCGCGCCAACGTGCGCACCGCGGAAGCTGCGCGGGGCGGACTCAACAAGGCCTTGCAGGTCGCGTTTCGCGGCGGTGCGGTCACCGGATTCATGGTCGTCGGCCTCGGCCTGCTCGGCGTCTCGGCCGCGTACCTCATCTTCAAGAATCCCGACGCGCTGGTAGGCCTCGCTTTCGGGGCGAGCCTCGTGTCCGTGTTCGCCCGGTTGGGCGGTGGGATCTACACCAAGGCCGCCGATGTCGGCGCCGACCTGGTCGGCAAGGTGGAGGCGGGCATACCGGAGGACGATCCGCGCAACCCCGCGGTCATCGCAGACAACGTCGGGGACAACGTCGGCGACTGCGCGGGAATGGCGGCAGACCTGTTCGAGACGTACGCGGTGACGATGATCGCCGCGATGCTGCTGGCCTCGCTGCTGTTCAAGAACCAGATCGGGTGGGTCGTCTATCCGTTGCTGCTCGGTGCCGTCAGTGTCGTCGGTTCGATCGTAGGAAGCTTCTTCGTTCGCGTCTTCAACCCGCGCTGGATCATGGGCGCGCTTTATGCGGGGCTTCTGGTCGCCGTTGCGATCGCGGTAGTCGGCTTCTACTTCGTGACGCAGTACATGAACAGCAACGGATATCTCCCGGCCGGCGGCGGCGTGAGCAACCCGGGCAACCTGTTCTACGCGGGGCTCGTCGGCGTGATCATCACGGTGCTGATCGTCGCCATCACGGAGTACTTCACCGAGACCGCGTACTGGCCGGTCCACCTGATCGCCAAGGCGTCGGTCACCGGCCACGCAACGAACATCATCGCCGGGCAGGCGATAGGCATGATGTCGACCGCGCTGCCAGTCGTCGTGATCGGCGTAGGCATCCTGCTCAGCTACTGGTTGGGCGGCCTCTACGGCATCGCGATCGCCGCGGTGGCGATGCTGTCGATGACGGGCATCATCGTCGCCATCGATTCCTACGGCCCGATCACCGACAACGCCGGCGGCATCGCGGAGATGGCCCACCTGCCGGATGAGGTGCGGGGCGTGACCGACCCTCTCGATGCAGTCGGCAACACCACGAAGGCTGTGACCAAGGGATATGCCATCGGCTCCGCCGGCCTTGCCGCACTGGTGTTGTTCGCCTCCTATACCCAGGAGCTCGCCAGGGCAGGGCATCCGACGACCTTCGAGCTGGCGGATCCGCGCGTGATCGTGGGCCTGTTCCTCGGCGGCATCCTGCCGTTTCTGTTCGGCTCGCTGGCCATCCTCGCGGTGGGTCGGGCGGGCGGCCTCGTGGTCGAGGAGGTGCGGCGCCAGTTCCGCGAGATTCCGGGCATCCTCGAGGGCACGGCCCGCCCCGAGTACGGCACCGCCGTGCGCATCGTGACCGCTGCCGCACAGCGAGAGATGGTCCTGCCGGGGATCATCCCGGTCGTCGCGCCGATCGCGGTCGGCTTCATCCTTGGGCCCCGCGCCCTGGGTGGGATGCTCCTCGGCGCGATCGTGACCGGCCTTTTCCTGGCGATTCAGATGACCAGCGGCGGCGCCGCCTGGGACAACGCGAAGAAGTACATCGAGGAGGGCCACCTCGGGGGCAAGGGCTCCGAGGCGCACAAGGCGGCGGTGACGGGCGACACCGTGGGTGACCCCAACAAGGACACCGCCGGCCCGGCCATCAACCCGATGATCAAGGTGGTCAACATCATCGCCATCCTGATCGCCGCGTCCGTGGCGACCCACTACCTGATCCACTAGTAGACTCGTCCCTGGGGTGGACGACTACCAAAAGGAGATCGCCGACCTCGAAACCCAGGTCGAGCAGCTTGTCGAGGCGGAGGGCGATGCGAAGACCATCGCAGAGCTCTCGATGCAGCTCGAGATCCTAAAGGCCATCTACGCGCGTGCGTCCGAGATCTACCAGCGCGGCCGGCACGACGAGGGCCTTCGCTATGGACTGCGCATCCAGGGCTACGGCGACTGGACCATCGACAACGTCTATGCCTTCGTCTACGAGCGCTCGGTCGAGCTCGAGCCGAAGGCGCACAGCGCCTTCGTCGGCGGGATCAAGAATGCCGACTTCGCATTGATGCTCAACTCATAGGAGACAACAGGAGGAAGGCACATGGAGACGCCGCTCACACCTCTCGAGTTCGCTCGGCGCGCGCGCAAGCTCTACGGGGACCGCCTCGGCGTCGTCGACGGCGACCTGCGCCTCACTTACGAGCAGTTCTTCACGCGTTGCGACCGGTGGTCGTCGGCGCTGCAGGGCATGGGCGTCAAGAAGGGCGATCGCGTCGCCTATATCGCGCCGAACGTGCACGAGCAGCTCGAGTCCTTCTATGCGGTGCCGCAGATCGGCGCGGTGCTGGTTCCGATCAACTATCGCCTCACCGCGGAGGACTTCGTCTACATCGCATCGCATTCCGGTGCCAAGGTCCTGTGCGTCCATGCCGATTACCTCGAGGCCATCGACGGAGTCCGCGACCAGCTGCGCGGCGTCGAGAACTTCGTGAGCCTGGGCAGCGCCGGCGGCCGGAAGGGATGGACCGAGTACGAAGAGGTCCTCGGAGCGGCCAAACCGGATTTCAAGCGACCCGACATCGCCGAGAGCGATCTCCTGACCATCAACTACACGAGCGGCACGACCGCCAAGCCGAAGGGCGTGATGATCACGCATCGGAATGCGTGGGCGAACGTCGTCGGCACGCTGGTGCATTTCCACATCACGGTCGGCGACCGGTACCTGTGGACCCTGCCCATGTTCCACGCCAACGGATGGACGTTCGTTTGGATCATCACCGCCGTCGGCGGAACGCACGTCTGCCTGCCGAAGGTGGAGCCGGCCCGGGTTTTCGACCTCGTTCGCAAAGAGAAGGTTGGCTGGCTGTGCGCCGCGCCAACCGTGCTGATTGCCCTCGCCAACGCACTTGCCGACGTGCGGGGCGACGTGCCGAAGGGTGTGCACGTCATCACCGCGGGAGCCGCACAGGCGGCAGCGACGATCGAGCGTCTGGAAGGTGAGCTCGGCTGGGAGGTGACTCAGGTCTATGGACTCACCGAGACCGCTCCGTTCATCACCATCTGCGAGCCGCGCCCGGAGCACAAGAAGCTGAGCACCACCGAGCTCGGGATCATCAAGGCACGCACCGGGGTCGAGCTGATCACGTCGGGAGAGCTGCGGGTCGTGGACGATGGTGGAAAGGACGTGCCCGCCGACGGCAAGACGCTGGGCGAGATCGTGGCGCGGGGCAATGTGATCATGCAGGGTTACTACAACGACCCTGAGGCGACCAAGAAGGTCATGGGCGACGGATGGTTCCACACAGGCGACGCTGCTGTCCTGCACGCGGATGGCTACGTTGAGATTCGCGATCGGATCAAGGACGTGATCATCAGCGGCGGAGAGAACATCTCGAGCCTGGAGGTCGAGGGGGTGCTGCTCCGCCACCCCGCGGTGCAGGAGGCGGCGATCGTCGGTCTGCCGCACGAGAAGTGGGGAGAGGCTCCTTTCGCCTACGTGGTGCTGAAGCCAGGCGCGAGCGCCACCGACGCGGAATTGATCGCATTCGCACGGGACCGCCTGGCTCATTTCAAGGCACCGCACGGCATCACGTTTGTGCAAGAGCTGCCCAAGACGGCGACGGGCAAGATCCAGAAGTACATGCTGAGGAAGGGGGCCGCGGCAGTCGTCCGCCAATAGCATGAATTCCGCCTCGCTGACGCCAAAGAAGGGCATGCAGGCGCAGAATTCCGAACCTCTGGCGCCAATCGTGGGTCAAGGGCTCCATGCCAAGATTTCCCTCGTGGATCTGCCTGACCACTACAACGTCGGCGCGGACCTCCTGGAGCGCAATCTCCAGGCGGGTCGGGCGGACAAGGTCGCCATCCACTCCGCCTCCGGCGACGTCACCTACGGCGAGCTTCACAAGCTCGCCACCGGCGCGGCCCGCGCAATGAAAGACCTCGGTGTGCGTAGGGAGGAGCGCGTCCTACTCGCCGGCTACGACAGCCCCGGCTGGGTCGCCGCCTTCCTGGGCGCGATCCGTCTGGGCGCGGTCCCCGTCCCCGTCAACCCGCTGCTCCAGCGCAGCGAGGACTACGACCACTTCATCGCCGACTCGCTCGCCCGCGTCGTGATCGTGGACGCCAACACCGAGGAGAGGCTCAAGGCCGCTGCAGACCGCGCGTCGAGCAAACCGAGACTGCTCCGCGCGGACCAGGTCGAGCCCGGCCATCATGAGATGCCCGCCGCCCCGACGCGCAGGGACGACATGGCGTTCTGGCTCTACAGCTCGGGCTCGACCGGCAAGCCGAAAGCCGTGGTCCACCTCCAGCACGACATCCCCTACACGTGCGTGACCTACGCGGAGCAGGTCTTGGGCATCACCGAAAGGGACACCACCTTCTCCACAACCGGCCTCTTCCACGCCTACGGCTTCGGCAACAACCTCACGTTTCCGTACTGGGTCGGCGCCTCGAGCGTCCTGCACGCGGGGCGCCATACACCCGCGACCGTGCTCGAGACCATCGAGAAGCACAGGCCCACACTCTTCTTTTCCGCGCCGACGCTGTACAACGCGATCCTCAACTTCGAGGGCGCCAAAACCCGCGACCTGAGCAGCATCCGGCACTGCGTCGCCGCGGCGGAGGCGCTGCCGGCCGAGGTGTGGCGGCGCTGGAAGGACGCGTTCGGGCTGACCATCCTCGACGGCGTCGGTTCGACCGAGATGCTCCACATCTACTGCTCGAACCGGCTCGACGACGTGCGGCCAGGCTCCAGCGGAAAGCCGGTCCCCGGATACGAGCTGAAGATCCTCGACGACGACGGCAAGCACGTGAAGACGGGCGAAGCCGGAGACCTCTACGTCAAGGGCGACAGCGCGCTCGCGCTCTATTGGGCGCAGCATGAGAAATCGAAGCGGTCCATCCTCGGCGAGTGGTTCTTCACCGGTGACCGCTACCGCGTCGACCAGGACGGCTTCTACTGGTACGAGGGCCGCTCCGACGACATGATCAAGGTCAGCGGGCTCTGGGTCTCTCCGATCGAGATCGAGTCCACGCTGCTCGAGCACCCGGACGTGCAGGAGAGCGCTGTCGTGGGAGTCGAGGTCGAAGGTTTCGTCAAGATCAAGGCGTTCGTCATCGCGAAGAACGGGACCGCCACGGGCGATGCGCTGGTCGCCGAGCTTCAGGAGCACTGCAAATCGCGCCTGCAGCGCTTTCAGTACCCGCACATGATCGAGTTCGTGCCCGAGCTGCCCAAGACCGTGACCGGCAAGATCCAGCGCTACAAGCTGCGCGAGAAGGAAGCCGCCCCTGCGTAAGCACATCGCGGTCTTGCCCTGTGACGGGGCGGGCAAGGAGGTGGTGCCCGAGGCGGTCAAGGTGCTTCGCGCAGCCGGGGCTGACTTCGACTTCCAGGAGTACGAGGTCAACGCAGACCAATACATCCGCACCGGCGAACCCATCCCCGCCCGGACGTGGACCGAGCTGCAGAAGGCGGACGCGATCCTGTTCGGCGCCGTGGGCGACCCGCGTATCAACGACGCCGCGTACCTCGCCGGCGTGCTCCTCAGGCTTCGGTTCGAGCTCGACCTCTACGTCAACCTGCGGCCGGCGAAGCTCTACGACGACCGCCTGTCGCCGCTGCGCCGCGAGCAGAAGCGAAAGGTCGACCTGCTCATCGTGCGCGAGAACACCGAGGGCCTGTACGTGGGCATGGGCGGTCGGTTCAAGAAAGGCACGGAGCACGAGGTCGCGATCCAGGAGGACCTCAACACATATCTCGGCGTCACGCGCATCGTCGACTACGCCTTCCAGGTTGCGCGCCGGGAGGTGGTGATGGTCGACAAGTCCAACGCCATGACCCACGCCGGCGGCCTGTGGCAGCAGCAGTGGAAGGCTGTGGCGGCGAAGCATATGCACATCAAGACGCGTCATCTATATGTGGACGCGGCCGCGATGCAGCTGGTCCGGGACCCGAGCCAGTTCGAGGTCATCGTGACCGGCAACCTGTTCGGCGACATCCTTTCCGACCTGACGGCCGAGCTGGTCGGTGGCATGGGCGTCGCGCCCTCGGGAAACATCAACCCGCAGACGGGACGCGGCCTCTTCGAGCCCGTGCACGGTACGGCGCCGGACATCGCGGGGAAGGGGATCGTGAACCCGATCGGGGCGATTCTGAGCGCATCTATGATGGTTAGACACCTGGGTTTTCCTGAAATGGCTAACGCGATCGAGGGTGCGGTCGAATCGGCCATCCGCGCCGGCGAATGCACGCGCGACGTCGGTGGAAACCTGTCGACGGGCGAGTGCGGAGATGCGGTGGCGAAGAGGTTGAGGGACTGAAATGCCGGGTGGCATGACCATGACCGAGAAGATCCTGGCGCGCGGGGCCGGGCGCGACAGGGTGCGGCCGGGTGACCTCGTGCTCGCGAAGGTCGACTTCGCGATGGGCCACGACCTGACCATCCCGCCGACCGGAAGGATCATGCGCGAGCAGATGGGCGCCGAGAAGATCTGGGACCCGGAACGCGTCGCCGTGACGCAGGACCACTTCCAGCCCGCCAAGGACGCCGCGAGCGCCACGCTCGGAAGGCTCACTCGCGAGTTCTCGCGCGACATGGGCATCAAGTGGTACTTCGAGGTGGGGCAGGGAGGCATATGCCACACGGTGCTGCCGGAAAACGGGCTCGTGCTGCCCGGTGAGCTGATCGTCGGCGCCGACTCGCACTCATGCACTTACGGCGCGCTGAACAATTTCGCCACGGGCATCGGCTCGACCGACCTTGCGTGCGTGCTGGCCCTCGGCGAGCTGTGGTTCCGCGTCCCAGAGACTCTCAAGTTCGTCTATCGCAACCGCCTCAAGGAGTGGGTCGAAGCGAAGGACCTGATCCTCTACGTGATCGGCAAGATCGGCGTGGACGGAGCGCGGTCCAAGGCGATGGAGCACACGGGCGAGGCGCTCCGCCACATCGACATGGAGGCTCGGCTGACGATGACCAACATGGCGATCGAGGCCGGCGCCAAGAACGGGATCATGGAGTTCGACGACGTCACGAGGCAGTACCTCGAAGGCCGCGCCAAGCGGCCCTACACGCCGGTGACCTCCGACCCCGACGCCGAGTACGAGAAGGTCTTCGAGTTCGACGCCGAAGCGGTCGAGCTCGGAGTCGCGAAGCCGATGTCACCGGACAACTACGCGCCCCTCTCCGAGGTCGCGGGCACCCGGCTCGACCAGGTCTTCATTGGGTCCTGCACCAACTCGCGCATCACCGACCTGCGGCGCGCCGCGGCGGTGCTCGAGGGCCACAAGGTTGCGCCCGGGGTGCGGCTGATCATCACGCCCTCTTCGCACCAGGTGGCGATCCAGGCGGAAAAGGAGGGCCTGATCGGCACGTTCCTCGCCGCGGGCGCGGCGTGGACGACCGCGACATGCGGCGCATGCCTCGGCGGGCACATGGGCGTGCTTGGTGAGGGCGAGGTCTGCCTGAGCACGACCAACCGCAACTTCCCGGGACGCATGGGCCACCCGAAGGCGCTGGTCTATCTCTCCAACCCGGCGGTCGCCGCGGCGAGCGCAGTGACCGGCGTGATCTCCCATCCGAGCGAGGTGCTCGACCACATGCCCGCCGCGATCCGGTGAGCCGCCTGGCCGTCGTCTTCGCTGTGTGGCTGTCGATGGTTCCGGCGACTGCGCAGGCGGCCGGCCCGTCTCCAGACCCGGAGGCGCTCCAGAAGATGCTCGTCAGCGCCCCGGACCGTGCCTGGATCGAGTCCGTTCCCGGTAACAACACGCTGGAGGGGCCGTTCGACGCGCAGGCCTACGCCCTGGCCGTTTACGACGACGCTCAAACGCGCGCGGACGTCGCCCAGCACCTGGAGAGCTATGGCTTTCTTGGCGGATACGGCCGGTCCTTCTACAAGTCGTCGACGAAGGCCTGGATCGAAGAGGACGTGAAATCGTTCGACACCAAGGCCGGGGCGCTGTCCTTCTGGTCGTGGATGAAGAGCTGGCTGCCGGACGGCGCCGATACGACGACCCCCGTCGTCGACACCACGGCGATTCCCAACTCGTTCGGCACGGAGTGGCTGCTCGCGGGATTCCACGCCACCGACACGCTTTTCACGAAGGGCGCGTTCATGTACGACGTGGTCGTGGGCTCGTATACGGACTTCACGCGAACCGACGCGCTGGCGCAGGCCCGCTCGGCGTTTGAGTTCGCGCCCGCGGGCCAGGTGCCCGTCCTGGAGCAGAATCCGACGCCCCTGGCGCCTTCCCTTCCGCCGCCGAGCAACGGCATGGCGGTCGCGGTCCTCGCATTCGTCTTTCTCGCGTTGGGAGCGTGCCTCATCGGAGGCTTGATCGCCGCGATCATCCTGGTCCGTCGCCGCGCCGCGCCGCCGACCCGAACGGTGCTCTCGCCCGACGGCAACTACTGGTGGGACGGCTCATCGTGGCAACCGGTGCCGCGCGCATGACTCTGCCCAAGACCATCCGCGGCCGCGCCTGGAAATTCGGCACGAACATCGACACCGACCAGATCATCCCGGCGAAATACGCGATCTACTCACTCGACGAGAAGGAGCTCGGCAAGCACGCGATGGAAGGTGTGCCGGGGCGTGAGACATGGGCGTCGCAGGTGGCGCACGGCGACATCATGGTCAGCGGGTCGAACTTCGGCTGCGGTTCTTCGCGCGAGATCGCGCCCGTCGCGATCCGCGGCGCCGGCATCTCGCTCGTCATAGCGGACTCGTTCGCCCGCATCTTCTTCCGCAACGCGATCAACATGGGCTACCCGATCCTTCAGTCGCCGCAGGCGGCGGAGGCGGTCGACGAGGGTGACGAGCTGGAGGTCGACCTCGAGGAAGGCGTGATCCGCAACTTCACCAAGGGCGATGAATATCGGTGCGAGGCGTTTCCGCAATTCATGAACGAGCTGCTCCGCATGGGCGGTCTGGTGCCGTGGGTCCGCCAGCGGCTCGAGGAGCGGCGAAAGACGGCGGCATCTCGTGGATGATCTAAAACCAGTCGATCTTCAGGAGCCGCTCGAGGAGCTGGCTCGCGACCCGACCCGATTCGCTCACGACCTGAAATTTCCTCCCGCCGACGCGATCCGTGTCTACGACGACACGCTCCGCGACGGGGAGCAGATGCCCGGCGTCGCCATCACACCCAGGGACAAGTACGAGCTCGCGCGCATGCTGTCGGACATCGGCGTCCACATCATGGACGTGGGTTTTCCGTCCGTTTCCGAAGGCGAGCGCGAGACGCTGCGCCTCATCCTCGGCGGACGCAAGCGCGGCGAGCTCAGGGCGGACCTCGAAATCGTCTGCATGATGCGTTCGACCAAGGGCGACATCGATGCCACGATGGGCGTGATCGATGCGCTCGGCTTTCAGCGCGACGAGGTGACGTATTTCATCTTCACCTCGGCATCCGACCTGCACGTGAAGTACAAGCTCGGCAAGACGCTGCTGCACCGTGACGGGCTTCCCGAATCGGAATGGCTCGAGCTCCCGGTCTCGTACTACCGCGAGGCGAACATCCGCATGATGTGCGACGCCATCCGCTACGCGCGCGAACAGGGCGCGAAATCGATCGAGTTCGGCGGAGAGGACGGAAGCCGCGCCGATGTGGATTACATCGCCGAGATCCACCGCGAGGGATTGAAGGCGGGCGGCACGCGGCCGTCGACCCCCGACACGGTCGGCTGCTACTCGCCGTTCGCGGTCCGCGAATACATCCCGGCGATCAAGGCGGCAGCGCCAGACGCTCCTCTGGTGGTTCATTTCCACAACGACCTCGGCCTCGGCGCATGGAACACCGTCATGGCGCTGGGCTCAGGAGCGGAGGTCTTCACGACGAGCGTCAACGGAATCGGCGAGCGCACCGGCAACGCGCCGATGCACCAGGTTCTGATGCAGCTGCGCTATCTGTTCGGGATCGAGATTCCGCATTTCAAGTACGACAAGCTCCGCACGCTGGCCCGACACCTCGAGCTGGTGAGCGGCGTCCCCGTCCAGCCGACAGAGCCCG
>WNFB01000592.1_pt1 | contig 29906 bp, 20 predicted proteins | sample 5400501 | NCBI WGS metagenome assembly WNFB01 (sample SAMN13153341, study PRJNA577476) | soil metagenome | isolation source: 200 cm saprolite under Douglas fir tree site 2 hole 1 | place: USA:California | collected 2015-04-18
TTGCTGTCGTTGCATGCCAGAGTTTAACCCTCCCTTTTCAATCACTTGCAAATTTAGCTTGACAAGGACGGTACCGATGCGTTAATATAGACCGTGAAATCGCGCCACTGTCCCATCCAAGCCTTGCCATCCGCAGTCGGAGTTCGTTCGCTGCACCAACCAATCACTGCCAACTCGCTTCCCAGCAATAGTTTACGAAGCAATTTGCGTTTCTACGCTGCCCCACGCAATCGCACTCAAGTCTTTTCTTTTCATGCGCCTGCGCGCTCTTTGCTTCACAACGGAGGGGTCACATCTTTCCGGGTAAAAATCTATCGGCCCATTTTCCCATTTCACTTCTCCAATTTCCGGATCTCACCCCTAAGTCCTTTCCCTGCCACTCTTACGAGAAAACGGCACTTTTGCAGAAAAACCGCGCCTGTAAGTCGTTTGCTTGCCACTCTTACAGACACCCCCTCCCGTAAGTCCTTTCCCTGCCGCTCTTACGAAAACATAGGGGGTGTACCCCCTCTCGTTCCTGCTTCAAAGAGCCGGAGGCCTCGAAATCCGCTAACTCCTTTAGAATCCGCTCTTACGGACAGTTCGTCCCGTAAGTCCTTTAGAATCCGCTCTTACGAAAAACATAGGGGGGAGGGGGGCCTCCCACCCACACGGCCCACAGCGGCCCCTTTCGGCTCCAACCCATGAGAGGTATATTGGCGGCGACACTTGCGCGGAATCTTCTCTCGTCCTGCGGCATGGTCGCCAATTCGGCGCCAGCGCCTGAGCGAGTGAGAGAGCCCCGCCAAGAGGAGACTTTCGGATAGATCCAATGCCGGGCACAACGATTCTCGACGACATCGAACTCATTATTGAGGACATCGGTGGTGGTGGCGGAAGCAAGCCGCCCGCCGGTGGCGACGATGGCGGCGGCGGGAACCGCCGGCGTGGGCCAGGCGTGCCCTCCTCGCGTCGCTATGCCACGGCCATCGTGCTCGCGATGGTCTCCATCGTGATGTTTTTTATGGGCATGTCCAGCGCCTTCATCGTATTGAGGACTACGAGTAACCGTTGGGTGCCGCTCCACCTTCCCGCCATCGTCTGGGCAAATACCGCAATTCTTTTGCTGAGCAGTGGCGCCGTGGAATTAGCGCGGAAGCAGTTGGCGCTTGTAGATGTGCCCAAGTTTCGGAAGCTATGGTCCGTGGCGACCACCTTGGGAGTGCTGTTTCTGGCTGGTCAGCTCATTGCTTGGTGGCAGATGCGTTCCGCTGGCCTTTATGTGGCCACAACCCAAGAGAGCAGCTTCTTCTATATTTTTACGGGGCTGCACGGGCTGCATCTTCTCGGAGGCGTGGCGGCGCTTCTTTTCGTGGCTTTGCGGAGATTTGAAAGAGCGAACGTTTCGCGCGCCGTTGCCGCCGAACTGGCGTCCTACTACTGGCACTTCATGGACGGGCTGTGGCTCTTCTTGCTGTCGCTTCTTTATTTTGGGAGGTAGGACTGCCATCGGCGCTCTGCGGGGTGCGGCGGAATTGCTCTCAGCTTTTTACAAAATCCAAGACTGCATCCGCGACGCGAGCGATCTGCTCCGTGCGCAGCTCCGGGAACATCGGGAGCGAGAGCACTTCCTGCGCGGCGCGCTCCGCGTGCGGGAAGTCGCCCGGCTTGTGGCCGAGTGATGCATACAGGGGCTGCAGATGCAAAGGAACTGGGTAATACACCGCGCTGCCAATCTTTCGCTCGGCCAAATAGTTCTGCAAGGCATCGCGGCGCTCAACACGAATCGTGTACTGGTGGAAGACATGCTCGAAGCCTTCGCCGGGAACCGGCGGCATGAGGCCGGGGATACCGTTGAGCTTGGTTGTGTATTCCGCTGCGTGCGACTGCCGCGCGCGTTGCCAATCTGGAAGGTGGCGCAGCTTGACGCGCAAAATGGCGGCCTGGATTTCGTCCAAGCGGCTGTTCCACCCGGGCTCGCTGCTCACGTATTTTGCAATCTGCCCGTGATTGCGCAGCGTCTTTACCCTCGCCGCAAGCTCCGGGGAATTTGTAACCAGCATGCCCGCATCGCCATAGGCTCCAAGATTTTTTGTGGGATAAAAACTGATGCACGCCGCGTCTCCCAGCGATCCGGTGCGCCGCCCTTTGTAACGAGCGCCGATGGCCTGCGCGTTGTCTTCGATTACGGGTAGCTTACGCGTGCGCGCAAACTCGAGGATTGGATCCATGTCCGCGGGGAGACCGTAAAGGTGGACGACAATGATTGCGCGGGTCCGTGATGTCACCCGGCGGTCGAGTTGCGAGGGATCGATGTTGTAAGTGCCGGGGCGAATGTCAGCAAACACGGGCTTCGCGCCGAGGGCGCTGACGGCGCTGCCCGTGGCCACGAACGTGAATGGCGGCAGGAGCACTTCATCGCCCGGGCGCACGCCGCACGAGCGCAGCGCCAGGATTAACGCATCGGTTCCCGAAGCAAGACCTACTCCGTGGGAGACCTCGCAAAATTTTGCAATCTCCTCTTCGAGAGCGGCGCCCTCGCGACCCAGCACAAATTGTTGCGAAGCAACAACCCTTTCGATAGCAGCGCGAATCTCTCCGCTAATCGCAGAGAATTGGGCGGCCAGGTCCAGTTGAGGGATCGGGTCAGAAATGGAAGTGGGTTGCGGAGTTGCGTTCATGGCTTGCGCGAGTTGCGACGTCAAAAGTATACGTCAGAGAGGCACGCCTCCGCTTGCAGTGCAGCGCCGGATGCAAGAATGAAGTGACATGAAATTGGTCCCGACGAATTGCCCGACAATGCGGTTGGGAGAGAACAAGCGAGCAATCATGCTAACCTGCGAAGCGCCGTGAGGAAAATGTTCGCAGACCGCACGAACTGGAACCTTGAGATGAATCGTCTTGCGACGGCCCTCGCAGAGCACCGTGCTGCCGGCAAGCGCGTGATCGACCTCACCGCTTCAAACCCAACACTGTGCGGATTCGAATACGATCACGAGGCAATCCTTCAAGCGTTAGCCAATGCGGACGCTCTCGTCTATGAACCGAATCCGAAGGGTCTGGAGGCCGCTCGGCGGGCCGTCGCCGACTACTATGCCGAGCGCGGAGAGGCTGGGGGCAGTGCGATGCCGGCTGGGAGAGTTTCGATCGACGACATCATTCTGACGACGAGCACTAGCGAAGCTTATTCGTTCGTGTTCCGCACAGTCTGTAATCCCGGTGATGAAATCCTCATTCCGCAGCCAAGCTATCCACTCTTTGATTTCCTGGCCGAGATTAACGACGTGAAACTGGTGCGGTACCCGCTGGTCTATGACCACGGCTGGCTGATCGATTTCCACTCATTTGAGAAGGGAATTACGTCGCGTACGCGCGGGGTGATCGTCGTGCACCCGAACAATCCAACGGGGCATTTCTGCAAGCCGCAGGAGATGGAAAAGTTGAACGAAATTTGCGCGGCACGCGAGATGGCGGTGATCGCCGACGAAGTGTTCCTGGACTTTGTGACTGAGGAATTCGCCGACGGCCGTGAAATGCGAGGTAACGCTGGGGAACGCAGCAGGAGTAAGAAGCTGCCGGCGAGCTTCGCGACAAATAGCAAGGTTCTGACGTTCACGATGAGCGGGCTCTCGAAGATCTGCGGCCTCCCGCAGATGAAAGCGGCGTGGCTGGTCACCAGCGGCCCGGAGTCACTCAAATCGCAAGCCCTCTCACGTTTAGAAGTGATTGCAGACACATATCTCTCGATGAATGCGCCGGTGCAACTGGCGATTCCTGCGTTCTTGGCCCAGCGGCAAAAGTTTCAAGAGCAATTGATGCTTCGGGTTTGCAGAAACCTTGCGGGACTGGATCGGCAATTGGCGCGTCATGATAGGTGCAGTCGGTTGAAGGTGGAGGGCGGCTGGTACGCCGTGTTGCGCGTCCCGTCTAAGTTGCCAGACGGGGAACTCGCGGTAAATCTACTGACGAAGCAAAACGTTTACGTCCATCCCGGCCACTTCTATGACTTCACAACCGAAGGGTCACTGGTCATAAGCCTGATTACGCCGGAGCAGGAATTTGTGCAGGGAGTGAGCTGTTTGCTCCGAGCCTTTTGACCCCAAAGGGGACTGGCTTTCGGCAACCCACCTTGCCAACTGAACCTTCGCAAAAATGTGAGGGATCGAATAACCAACCAACCGGGAAGACTGAAGAGCCGCCTGTCAGGCTTTCGTATCGGCGTGGCGGAGGCTTGGCTGAGGCGAGTGGTGGCAGAATTTCCGGATCCCGGAGTTCATATTATGGAATTGAAACCGCAGGAAGATACAATTTATTGGATATTGATAAGAATTATGGACATGAATAGTTCTAGTACCGTGTTACTAAACAAAGAACTTAGCTGAGCTTCAGCTAAGGATGAGATAAATTCAAATTTGGAGAACACCGTGCACGGCACTTCAGAGACCTGTGATGGGTCTGGGTGTAATTTCACTTCGAAAATGCCGTTGAATTAATGGGGGCGAACGATATGAAACGTGTCCTTTGTGGAAGTTCACTGCTGCCTCTTGGTTTCTCGGTTGTAGCTGCGGTGCTGATGCTTGGGTTGCTGGCGCCAAGCATGTACGCTGATGTGAACGGGCGAGTCCGTGGAACTGTCACTGATGCGCAGGGCGCAGCGGTTGCAGATGCCACGGTCAAAATCGTGAACGTGGATACAAACTACGAGCGGACGCTGACTACGACGGACGTGGGGACGTTCGATGCGCCGAATCTCCCGCCGGGAACATACAGTCTTACCGTAACGAAGGGCGGATTTCGGACCTTCAAGCAAACCGGCGTGAGGTTGGAGTCGGCTGCCACTTATGCGGTAACGGCGACACTCGAGGTTGGCGAGATGTCCGCAACGGTGGAGGTCGTGGCCGAAAAACTTCAGGCGGACACCACGACGATGCAGCTGGGTGGCGAACTGGCAGGATCAGATTTGAAGGACTTTCCACTGTTGAACCGTGCGTGGATCAACTTGCAAACGACCTTGCCCGGAGTTGTGGCGTCTTCAGACCGGTTTGGAAACAATTTTTCGACGAACGGAAGCCGCAGCCAGTCCAACAACTACCTGGTCAATGGCACTGATTCGAACGACCTACCGCTGAACACGCCGATCGCGAATTCGATCAATCCAGATGCGATTCAGGAAGTGAAAGTGGTGGACGCCACGCTGAATCCTGAGTATGGACGGAATTCCGGGGCGACACTGATGGTGACGACGAAGTCCGGTACCAACGAGCTGCACGGCAGCGCTTTCGAGTTCTACCGCGATACCTTCATGAACGCGAAGAATTTCTTCTCCACCAAAGTGCCTCCGTTTCATCAGAACCAGTTTGGCGGGAGCGTTGGCGGACCGATCATCAAGAATAAGCTATTCTTTTTCTTTGCTTATCAGGGAACGAGGTCATTTGCGGGCGTGGCCAACAATACGCCAGTATTCAGCTCAGCGCAGCGGGGCGGTGACTTCAGCACTTTTAGCTTCAACGGAGCACCACCGAAGGCAGGATGTGTACCTTCGGCGAAGACTCCCTGCGCTCCTACGAACCCGAACGTCTCACCAATTGCGCTCTTCGGGGATAGCGCCTCATCGTGCCCGGTTTCGGGCGGGGTTAAGTGCGCTGCGGGGACCTATTTCGGCAAAGCGTTCGACAACAATGGAGCTTTGATCACAAGCGGTCTTTTCAGCACGGGAGTGATTCCGACGCAGGATCTTAATTCAGTTGCCGTCGGGTTGATGAATTCGTTCGTGCCAAACGCAAACGCTCCCGGGAATTTCTTCCAGTTTTCCAATAACACGGTTGGTTCACCTGACCAGTATATTGGCAAACTGGATTACAACCTTAGTTCCAAAGACACGATGGGGTTCTATCTCTTCTGGGTCAAGAATACGAATCAAATCACGCTGCCGTTTACGGGCGCGACGCTACCGGGTTCCCCAGAAGTCGATAAGTCGGCGATATACCAGTACACGGTCAACGAAACGCATGTTTTCAATCAGCATCTTGTGAACGAAATCCGATTTGGCTATAACCGCTTCAATTTTGATGCGGTCGAGCCGGCGAATCCCGTCGCGCCCTCGAGCGTGGGTTTCACGGGGATCAACGCGCAAAACGCCAAAGGCCAGGGTGTGCCAAACGTAGCCGTTACCAGCCTCTTCACGCTGGGATTCTCGACGAACGGGCCGCAGCCGCGCATAGACGATACGGGACAGCTTTTGGACAATGTTTCCTATGTGACGGGTAAGCATACTTTCAAGTGGGGAATCGACATCCGCCGCGGCCACGTCTCGAACCCGTTCAACTTCCTAAACAACGGCTCGTACAGTTTTGCGGGAGGCGGGTCGTTCAGCACCGGGGTTCCGGGGGCAGATTTTTTGCTTGGAGTTCCAGATGGTTATAACCAATCCAGCGGAAGCTTCATTGATGCGCGTGCGTGGGAATACTACTCTTATATTCAAGATCAATGGAAGCTCAAGTCTAACTTGACGTTTACGTACGGGATTGGCTGGCAGATTGATACGCCTTTGACCGACCACTTCAATAATTCCGTGGCGATTAACGCCTACCGACGTGGCCAGCAATCTACCGTGTTCCCGACGGCGCCGGCGGGACTCCTTTTCCCGGGTGACAAGGGGATATCCCCTTCCGGGTACCGCACACGCTACAATAACTTCGCTCCGCGCATCGGGTTCGCGTGGAATCCGATCCGAAAGCTGACAGTGCGAGCCGGTTGGGGAATCTATTACAATAACTCGGAAGAAGAGTTGACGCTGCAGAATCTCCTGGCGCCGCCATTTGCTCTGATCGACCAGGGCATCGCCGATGTCGGTCCTCTTACGCCGAGCTTCGCGAATCCGTTCAGTACTGTAAACACGTCGACTATCAACGTCACAACCTTCAACGGCAATGGCGCTACAAATCCGATTACGCCGCCTTGCACTGCGCCGACTCAGACGAACTGTAATACGCCGATCCCTTCGCAGACGCTGGCAAACAAGTACCCGTTCCTACCTCCGGCGCCCGGCGCCGCAGTTGACTTCGGCTTCTTTGAGCCGTTCGGATTGAACGTTACGGATCAGAACTTCAATGTGCCGTACAACATGAACGCTCAACTCACAGTGCAATACCAGTTCACGCCTACGATCCTCACGACGTTTAGTTACGTGGGATCTCAAGGCCGTCGGCTTGAGGGCGTAATCGAATTAAATCCATACAATGCGGCGGCCTGCCTGGCGATCCCGGCATGCCCGTCGAACAGATCGGTTGAGTTCTTCTTCCCGGTGGGCACAGTGGACGACCCCAGTGTTTTCGGCTCGATTGGCCAGCAGTCCACCATGCTGCACTCGAAGTACAACTCGTTCCAGGCAACCGTCGAGAAGTCGCTGTCTCATGGCCTGCAACTGCGGGCAGCTTACACTTATGCCCACGCATTGGATAACGGGTCAAGCTTTGAGAACGGGAATATCATTCCTAGCGACGTGAACGCAACCTACGGGAATGCCGCGTTCGACGCGCGGCAGCGCCTGGTCATGCAGTATCTCTACCAGATCCCCGACTGGGGATTTCACCATTTGCCAAGCAAGCTAACAAAGGGTTGGAGCTTCTCTGGGGTCTCATCTTTCCAGACAGGGTTCCCCATTGCGCTCTCTGATTCCGGATTCCATTCCTTGCAGTGCACACCAGTGGTTAGCTTCTACGGATGCTGGGATCGTCCGACTATAGTGGCCCCCGTCCAAGTCTTCTCCAATCCTCGCACAATCCAAACGTTGCCCTCATTTACTGGTGTTAATCGCACGGGTAACTTCTACTTCGCTCCAGCCAGCTTCAAGGTGGAGACGGCTGGGACGGTGGGTAACGCCGGCCGAAACCTATTCCACGGACCGGGGATCAACAACACCGACATTTCGTTCTACAAAGATACAGCCCTTACCGAGCGGTACAAGTTGCAGCTTCGTGTGGATATGTTCAACGCATTCAACCACGCGCAGTTCAGCAATCCATCGGGCAACATAAACAGCACCTTGTTTGGGCGCGTCACGGCGACGCGTATTGCGGCCCGGATTACGCAGTTGAGCGTTAGCTTTAACTTCTAGCTCGGCGCGACGCGAAGATACAGCGTCGCAGGAAGGGCCGACCTGCAGCAAGGGTCGGCCTTTCGCTTTTCGCGGCGCGATGGACTAGGGCAGCGTACTAAGGGACTCAGTTGTGATGGAATTGTGCTTGGAATTTTGGTAAATAGAGTCGAGGTTGCCGGTGGGCTCGCGTCAGACTGGGCTGCAAACACCGAGAGTGATTGGCTGTCACTGGATAGGTGATAACGGCGATGAATTCCATGAAGCTATCAACGGTAGCGTCCAAGCTTGTCCTTAGCATCCTATCCCTGTGCACGGCAACGTTGTGGTTACCTTCTAGTTGCTATGGACAAGCGCCGACGCCCGCGTTAGGCGGAAGATTGGGGCAGGGAACGTTTGTGAGCCCGGTCTTCGTGCTGAATCTGGACGTTCAGGTGCAGGGGTCTGATGGGGCGCCGCTGAAATCGTTGGCGGTTGTCACCCTCTTTACGCCCTCCGGGCTGCCGATTTCGACGGCGACGGCGAAAGGCATGCATGCCCTGTTCACGCAATTGTCACCCGGAGCCTATTACGTTGAGGTTGAGGCCCAGGGATACTGGAAGACGCGGGAAGAGGCGACGGTCCAGCCGGTAGTCGGAGAAAATATTGTGATGGTGTTTCTAGCGCCAGCGACAGCAGGAGGCTCGCCGTCCGTCTACTCGCATACGCCGCTAATGGTGCCGGAGGTACAAAAGGAACTAAACAAGGGAGTGGCGGCACTGAGGGCCGGCAACTTAGACGCGGCGCAGAAAACGCTGAAGTCGGTCCTGAAGAGGGCGCCGAATCATCCGGACGTGCTCTACGTCATAGGGGTGCTTGCGGAGAAGAGGGGAAACGCGGTGGAAGCGCAGGGTTATTGGCAAAAGGCGATTTCATTCGACCCGAAGCATGGGCTTTCGGTCTACGCGCTGGGGCAATCGTATTTGCACGAGGGGAACTACAAGAAGGCGGGTGAATTGGGACAGAAGGCGCTGGAGCTGGATCCCAATTCATGGAGAGCGCACTGCCTGGTAGCCTCGGCGGCATTCCGGCAGGAGCAATTCGGGGAAGCGGTTTCGCATGCCGAGCGGGCTCTTGAGCTCGGAAAAGAAAATGCAGGCAGCATCTCGATCCTCCTGGCGCAAGCTCTGGCCGTGCAAGGACGCAAGGATGAAGCAATGGAAGCATTGACACGGTACATGGCGGCAAAGCCAGACCGCAGCCATGCCGAGATGGCGCAGCGTCTCCTGGTCCGGTTACAGAGCAAGGCGGATCGGTTCGTGATTGCAGACAACGAAGCAGAAGTAACACGGTCAGATGCGCCCCAACCTGCGATTTCGCCATTGGTCGAACGCTGGCTGCCGCGGAACGTGGATGAAGCCGTGCCCCCTGTCGAACCCGGAGCCGCCTGCGATTTAGGAGAGGTCTTGGCAAAGGCCGGGCAGCAGCTGCAGCGTTTGCCGGAAACACTGGATCGCTTTTCGGCGACGGAAACGCTGGAACACCAGACCGTAAATGAAAACGGAATCGCTTCGAATGCACAGACCGTGTCCTATGCGTATGTGGTCTCCATCCACGAAACGCGGCACGGCTCTCTGAACGTCGAGGAATACCGAAATGGCAGAGATGACGATTGGGCGTTCCCCGACCACTTCGCAACGCGCGGGTTGCCGTCCCAGGTCTTCCTTTTTCACCCGTACTATCAGCCAGAATTTGAGATGAAATGCGAGGGTCTGGCCCGACAGGGAACGGGCTTTGCATGGCAGGTCCGCTTCGAACAGAAGAAAGAGGTTCCAAGCCGGATGCAGGTGCACTACTTGAATGGGAAAAGGTTTCCGGTGCCGTTAAAGGGCAGAGCGTGGATCGACGCGACGAACTATCACGTTGTCCACCTGATGACTGACTTGCGTGAGCCGGTGAAGGGTGCCGAGTTATACGCTCAGCATACAGACATCGAATATGGACCCGTGCGCTTCCGAAAAGACAATCAGGAGCTGTGGCTGCCGATCCGAGCGGAGTCGTTCGTGTTAACAAAGGGGCATCGAGTCCACAGGCGGCACGATTTCAGCGACTACGTGCTGTTTGCGGTAGAAGACAAACAGAGCATTGGCAAGCCTAAGGGTGCTCCCGAGCCACAGTAGAACTTATCTGATGTAAATAAGTCTCTAATTTTCAATACGTTCGAGCACCCCTTCCGCAGGTACAAGCCGCCAAGACACAACCCCCTAAATGGAGCAACCGCTGGCCGAACCAAGGTCGGACCCACTTGGGGCTGTGGTAGCCCGCCCAGGCCGGCGCGCAGGTTCGAGGGACCGCCGAGGCCGCGCCGCTTGTCTCTATCTATAAGTTCTTCAGATGGGCGAGGCGGAAGGGGGAACCGAGGTGTTCGCGTAAATCGACCCAATGCTGTTCGGGGATTGAAGAGAAGACTTTGACCACGGTGGGATCGAACTGAGTGCCAGAACAGCGGCGAATTTCTTCTCGAGCGTGAGACATGGGTAGAGCGCGGCGGTAGGGGCGGTCGCTGATCATGGCGTCCAGGGAATCGGCGATAGTGAAAATGCGTGCGCCGAGGGGAATTTGGTCGGCTTTCAGGCCCCGAGGGTAGCCTGAGCCATCGAAGAACTCCTGGTGGGCTAGGACAATTTCGGCAGCATCGCGCAAGAAGGGAATGCGGATAAGCATGTTGTAGCCGATCTCGCAGTGCTTACGCATGACCTGCTTCTCGTCGTCGGTGAGGGGGCCGGGCTTTCGCAGAATCCCGTCAGGGATAGCCATCTTTCCGATGTCGTGCAGGAAAGCGGCGCGGGCAAGAATGGGCAGGTAGGGAGTGGGCACCGGCATGGCCTTGGCAATGGAGATCGTGAAGGCGGTGACACGCTGGCAATGGCCTTCGGTTTCTGCGTCCTTGAGGTCAAGGGCGCTGCCGAGGGCTTCCAGGGTGTCATCGTAAGATTGCTCGAGCTGGTTGATCGCGCCGGTAAGCTGGGCGGTACGCTCCTCGACGAGTTGCTCGAGATTGCGCTGGTAGTTGCGGTTTTCCGCGATAAGGCGGCGGTGCTGCAGAGCGCGGCCAACCCCGAGAAACAACTGGTCCTTCTCAAAAGGCTTCAGGATGTAATCATAGGCGCCACGGCGGATGGCTTCCAGGGCCGTAGAAATGTCGTGGATCGCCGTGACCATGATCACTGGGACTTCAGGGTCATACTCGCGGATCCATTCAAGGAGCTTAATCCCGTCCATCTCCGGCATGATCATGTCGCTCAAGATGAGATCAGGCGTTGACTTCTTCACCTGGTCCTGGGCGGCGCGGCCATTATTGACGGCGGTACACTGATACCCTTTGGATTCGAGCATTGTAGAGACGACTTCTCGAATCGCCTCCTCGTCATCCACGACCAGAATCTTTTCCATCTCCACGGTGGTTTGCTCCCATCAGGCATTATACGGGACAGCACAGGGAGAATGGGGCGGGCTTGCCCAGTCAGAAAATAGCATGTTAGCGTCGAAAGAAGCTTCAGTAACAAGGCTACAAGCCCGCCACAGCAGGGGGAGTGCGTGGTATCCCCACGGCGGCGACGATAATTCCGGCCGGGAGGCAGAGTATCGTGTTGGAGAACCAGGGCCTGCTCGGCATCGCTTTCTTCGAAGCGACCGCCTTTATTATTCTGCTGGTTCTCTTCTTTCTTCTCCGGCGGGATCACATCAACAATTACTTTCGGCTGTGGATGAGCGGGTGGCTGTGTTTCACCCTTTCCTCGCTGTGCGAGCTGGCTCTCTTCAGCCGTGAAATACCTGGATTGTGGCTGGCCGCGGTGATAGGAAACGCCGCGGCGCTCATGTTGTTTGCCTTTTCCACGCTGCAACTTACGACAGACAGCGGGCGGCGCGGCTGGTCTGGTCTGCCGCTCGCGGGAGTGGTCTTATTCGGAATCTACTACCTGGAACGCACAAATCGGCCGACGTTCGGGAACGTGAGATGGGGCACCGCCCTTCTGGAAAGCGCCGTTTGCTTGTGGGCTGGAATGATCCTGTGGCGGAAGGTGAAATCGCGCCCTGGACACGGCGCCCGGCTTCTGGCGGGAGTTTTCCTCTTGAACGGATTGCATGGGCTGGACCGGCCAAACTGGCCAGAACACCCGCTCTTTCCACTGCGCGTCGCGTTCGATCACCTGTTGGGCGTGACCCTAGGGATTGCGATGGTGGTGATGATTCTGGAAGGGGCGAGAGCCCGGACGGAAGAAATAAACGAGAAACTGCGTCGCCTGACACTTTTGACGACCGCAAGCACGCAGACGCTCTCGGTGCAAGAGGTATTGGATCGAGTTCTTTCGCAGCTAGTTGAGAGCTTGGGCGCCACGCACGGTCTGGTGCGGTTGCTCGAAGGAGAGGGAGAAAATGCGCAACTTGCGGTACGCGCCTCAGTGGGGTTCGATCAAAGGTATTTGAAGAAACATGGGCGTCTGAGTGCGAAAGAGCCATGGGCCAAGCGAGTCCTGCACAAAGACTGCGTCTTCATACGATTCGAAGAGGAACAAGACGCCGCCGAACGCCAAAGGATGGCAGACTCCGGGGCCACCGAGATCGTCTCGCTGGTCCTTCCGGGAAAAGACGGACCGCTTGGAATCATTGCGGTCGGATACACCGGCAACTCTCAATTTCAACCCGACGAAGTCTCCTACCTCACAAACATCGCGAACCTGCTGGGGTTGACGCTGCAAAACGTTCGGCTTTTTGAACAGGTGGCGACAGTACAACAGCAATGGGCATACACCTTTGATTCCATCGGCGACCCGATCCTGGTGCACGATCGTCAGGGGCGAATTGTGAGGTGCAACCCGCGGCTGGGCAATCTGCTTGGGCGGGAGACGGGGGCGCTCGTCGGCCGGGGAGTCACGGAAGTATTGCCGCGCAAGAATCTATCCTATGAGAAATGTCCGTACTGCGAAGGTCGGGCGGGCGAAGGCGATGATCCGGATCCGTGGCTGAGCGGGTATTTTCTTGCTTCCAATTCGATTTTCGCGGATGCGGCGGGAAATCTGTTGGGAACTGTCCATGTGTTGAGGGACATCACCGATCGCAAGCGCGCCGAAGAAAAGTACCGCACGCTGATTTCGAGCGTTCAAGAAGGAGTGTTCATTTCCACGCCGCAAGGACGCTTCCTGGATTTTAACGACGCTTTGCTGCGGATGACGGGGTATGACGACCGGGAAGATTTGCTCAGCAGAGACATCCCGATGACGATGTACGCGAATCCGGCGGAACGCGAACGGCTTAAGAAGCTCCTGCATGAACACGGGGCCGTGGCGGACTTTGAGTTTGAAATGCGGCGCAAAGACGGCGAAGTTCGAACGATGCTCGAGTCGTCGATTGCCGTACGCGATGCGGCAGGTAATGTCACGGCCTATCAAGGCTTTCTCCTCGATATCACGGAACGAAAACGCGCCGAACAGGAAATTCGCAGGCGCAACCGGGAGCTGATGGTATTGAATTCCATTGCCCAGACTCTCAGCGAATCGATGGACTTGGGCGATTCACTTTACCGCACGCTGCGGCAGATTACCGAGCTGTTCGCCTTGGACGCTTCTTCTTTATACATGTTCGAGGAAGCCGGTGAGAAAATCCGCCGCGTCGCATCGGTCGGCCACCGCTCGGAGTACGCCCGGCATTTCCCGACAGTCGAGATGAAACCGGAACTACTCCAACATATTAAATCAGTACACGCTACCTTTCTTTCGGTCCAGGGACTGCCGCTGCCGGCCATTTTCCGAGACGCCCAGCGGAAGGAAGATATCTCGTCGTCTTACATGGTAGTTCTGTGGTCTAAGGACCGAGTCATCGGGGGACTCGTCGTGGGCAGCCGAACGCCCAAAGAGTTCTCGTCGGCGGACATCAATCTGCTGATCGCGGTCGGAAGCCAGATCTCCAGTGCGATCGAACGATCCATGCTGTACGAAGAGACGAGGCAGGCCTACGAGAATTTGCGGCGCACACAAGAGCAGCTACTCCACAGCGAGAAGATGGCGGCGGTGGGACAGTTGATATCCGGAGTGGCGCATGAGCTGAATAATCCGCTCACTGCGATTCTCGGTTATAGCCAGCTCTTGACCTCCAGCGGACAGATCGGGCCACAAGGCATCGAGTACGCAGATAAACTGTACAAACAGGCCCAGCGCACGCATCGCATCGTGCAGAACCTTTTGAGCTTTGCCCGGCAGCATAAACCCGAGCGCGTACCTGTGCAGCTGAACCAGATTCTCGAAGAGACTTTTGCGCTGCGCGATTACGACCTGCGGATGAACAACATCCGCGTCCATTTGGATCTTGCGGAAGACCTTCCGGTCACTGCCGCTGACCCCCACCAGCTCCAGCAAGTCTTCTTGAACATCGTCAACAATGCGGCAGATGCCATTTTGGACCATGCCAAGGACGGAGATCTATGGGTTCGTACGAGCACACACGAAAACCGCCTTCACATCGAGTTCACTGACAGTGGCCCCGGAGTAAGAGATGCCTCGCGTGTGTTCGATCCTTTTTACACGACAAAACCCGTGGGCAAGGGAACGGGATTAGGTCTGAGCATCTGCTATGGAATTATCACCGAGCACGGCGGGAGCATTCGCGTGCAGAATGTTCCTTCACAGGGGGCACGGTTCACCATTGAGTTGCCATTTCAGACGTCGATACCGCCCGAGGCATCTGATCCGACGCGCTTAGGCACGAGGCACAGAGAGGGCCGGATCCTGCTGGTTGATGGAGATGAATCTGTCCTGGAAACTGCAAGCGCGATCTTGCGCGCTCAAAATCACAAGGTGCATACAGCGAGGAATGTGGCCGGTGCGGTAGTGCTTCTGGAAAATCACAACTTCGATTTATTGGTGGCAGACTGTGCGCTTTCGGGGCGAGGAACCAGGAACGCTTTGCACGATTGGATCGTAGCCGAGAAACCCGGGCTAGTAAGTAAATGCGTCTGGATGCAGACAATAACGTCGCTAGCAGACGCGGCGGAGACAGGGCCCCATGCGGGAAGCCGCATGTTGCAAAAGCCATTTAAGGCGGCCGAGCTCCTGGGTCTCGTTGAGGAAATGCTAGACAGTGTCCATCCGGCTCCGGTCGAGCGATGAAGCAAGTTCCGCCGCGAGAGCGGCGCGTTCGCCAAGCGCGGTCATCGCCGCCTCCATTCGAACGGCGAGGCGGCTGACCATCTGGGTGAGGTCACTGAGCTGCGGAATTAGAGCGACGCCGCAGAACAAGCCGAAGCGGATCAGCTGGTAGCGCCCATAAAACTGTATGGTCAGGCGGAACCGTTCCCATTCCTCCACGGGGCCGACCTCCGGCGAAAGAACCGAGATCACACGGGCAAGACGGAGGATTTTCTCAAAATCTTCCCGGACGGCAGGAAGATAAGTGAAGGCGATCCGACGGCGTTCTTTCCGTACGCGGCGCGCCAGCTCAGACGAGCCAGCAGCACGGAGGAAAGCAAAATCCGCTGAGGAGAAGCTCTGCCGAATTTGAGGCAAATAGGTTACGTGGCGCCACCCATTCTCTTCGAGAGACGAGTGGCCAGCACCGGACACCGTGCGCTTCCCGGGACGACGGAGTGCCCAAGCCAGGAGAAAGAGCAGAACGGCTACAATGCCAGCGTAGAGGAAGAGCATGAAATTCACAGTCAGGAGTCCTTCACCTTCCAGAATTCGATGAGTCGTTCATTCAGCTCGCGCAATCGCACGTTTATGTGCGGGGACATTTGTTGATACATGGAAGAAGAGAGAAGTGCAGGACCGAAAGGGGCCTGCGAAACGGTATGGCGAAAGGCCCAGGTCCAGACAAGCAAACTGAGGAGGAAGGCGAGCATTCCCACAAGATTCCAAAGCAGGTAGTAATGGTATAGCAGGCGCTCGAGAATCGTATCGTTCAGTACAGAGAAGCACGAATAGAGGCAAAAACCGATAGCGAGCGAGCGAGCCAGGGGTGACGCTTCCAATTGATAGTAACGCGCAAACAGCAGAAGAACGACAATAACCGTGGCAATAGAGAGTTCAAGGCCACGGTCGGCGGTTGGCACGGCAAGCGTCCACGAGTGACTCGCGGCTATCACGGAATTCAGCAGCACAAGGGCCGCGCAGGCGAGTAGAAGACGCCAGGCAAGTGCCCAAATCCCCCGATAGCGTGCGAGAAGCAGCCGGCACAACTCCGCCACGGCCAGGGCCCTCGCGCATATTACGATCCCCTGCAGGCCCCACCCGATTCGCCACGCCGTAACCGAGATAAAGGCCCATCGGCGGTAGATGAAAAACACGAGGAAGCCCAGAACAAAGTTCACAAGAATGTAAACAAAAAATGCAGGACAAGCACGGTAATTCCGCCGGACGACCAGCAGGACCAGAAGGACGGCCGCCATCACCGCGTTTACCACCCAAAGTATCTGCTGAAGTTGAGCTAGCTCTGACACAACGAGCGCATCGTAACACTTTGTAACGGGCCGGTGAATAGCGCCGAGGTGCCCGCGCGATAGGCAGAAAGTACTGGGTAGCGAAGACTGGATGATGCTGGTTCAAAGATTAGAGTATTGTCATACTTTGACGGCTGCGTAGGCCCGATTGGGCGGCGGGAGCGGCGGGATTGGCCAGCCGTCTGCCACCAGGGACTCGCCGAGACTGGGCGGCGGGAGTGGCGGGATCGGCCAGCCGTCTGCCACAAGGGCGCTGCCATAGCTATCGACGGGATAAAACAGGCCGGGGGGCGGCAGAAGCGCATTGTCATGAGACAGTTTACCGGCGGAGTTGTTGACTGACGGAATAACACAGAGTACGATCAGAGAAATCGCGACTGACAGCAAAGTGAACAACATCGATTTTTTCATACGGAGAATTCCTCCTGGCGCCAAGGTTGGGGGGCGGACACTTGAGCGGGGATTTGGGGTGAATAACGTTCTGTCTTCGGAACAAGGCAAGGAATGGGCGCGCTGACTCAGCTACAACAAAACCGCAGGATCATGAACGACTTCACGATGACAACTCTCGCGGGCATTCCAAGCCAGTTTGGTCGGCTGGCTTATCTCGCATCTTTGCGGGACCTATCAAGCGGCCGCTATGAGCACGCCGGGCTTTCTGCGGTGTATCCGGATGAAGCGGTGCAACAGTCCCTAGAGCTGTGTCATGAACAGATTTTTGAACGTGTGCTGGAGTCGCCGCTGGCTATCCAGGAACGGGAATTACGAGGGTGTCTTGAGGGGATGCAGGGGGGATTGAAGAAGGTGGTAATCCACTGGCAAAGGATGGAAGCTTACCGTGTGTTGATGCCGGAGCGCGCGCCGGCTTATCTCAAGGAGCTTTTCTGCTCGAATCTCCGCGCCCTGTTGGAGATTCTCCAGGGAGATGGGTCCACGGCTCATTCAGACGCATAACCAGGCCGACAACGCGACCTACGACTTCGGCCTCCTCCGGGAATCGCCAGACTTCGGGCAAACATCGGGAAAGAGGATGTGGCTGCATTAGCAAGCGTCCCCCGTCCCGATCGAACCACCCACAGCGGTAGCCGTCGCGCACCTCGACAAAGTAAATGGGGCGGTCGTACTCGCTGGCCCAATCGCCGTCTTCTACGGTGCGCACGCCTACGTCAACCAGGACAACGCTGCCCGGACGGAGAAGCGGCGCCATGCGGCGGTCCGATGTTCCGATATAGCCGTAACGAGTGCGGGAGTCTCCATTTGTGAGCAGGCCCTCCAGCTTGCCCCAGCGCTCCACCATCCGGGAGAGGAATTCTGTGCGCCTGGGATCGAAGGCGGGGTCGAAACGCAGCGGAGTCATGAGCGAGATGGGCGGAGCTGCCAGGTGCGTCTGCGGGGCCTGAAATGCCTCTCCCTCCCCGAAGCAATCCTCGATGGGGACTTCGTACCAGCGGAAAATCTCAAGAGGACTTAGATGATAGACAACCGCCAGGGTGTAAAGTTTGTGCAGGCCAGGAATGACGCCGCGGTTTTCTATGTCCGCCAAACGGCTGATGTGAAGGATCAACTCCGGACGACCTCGGCGTGCGGCCAGTTCGTAACTGGCGCGCTCGACATCGCGGTAAGTTAAACCCAGGCGTTCGCGGGCTTGCCGCAAACGAAGGCCGGGGACCATTGATTCCTCTTGGGCACGGCTAGAAGCTGAATGAATGAAACGCAGTATAGCAGAATTACCATTTTGTTAAGAAATCGGAACGCTTTCAATTTTCTTATGATTCTCAAATGTCGTGGTTCAATCTGGAACATCTCAGGGGCAGGAAAAGAGAATTGCCGCCGGGATTTACACGGGAACCAGCTCTCGCCGGGAGTGCGTCACGGTGCGCATTCCCGCAAAATCCGCAACATAAGCCTGGGCCAGACCATAATAGGCCCACAATTGCTAAACCTCTAAGTACGCGCCTCCAATTGAGAGGGCCTCGAAGTCGATGAGTTTCGCGCCCGTTACCGCGTGCCGGACTCTTGGCTCTTAGGAATCGTCCGCGACGGCCATTACAGGCAGCGCGAGTCTGTAATCTGTTATTCTGCGAGTATTATGGCTCCCTGGACCCAACGGATTCGCCGTTGCCTGCGCAATTTCGTCCTGGCGGTGATCTGTTTTCCGATCCCCGGCACTCTGACAGCACAACAAGCAGCACCGGTGCCGGGCTCTTCGAATCCGGCCAAGTCCAGTGACGCAGACTTTACGGCCACAGCGGATGAAGTCCTTGAGCAGATGAGCGAGATCACCCGGCTCAAGCTGCGTTCACCGCTCAAGAAGACCCTTCGTTCCCGCGACGAGATTCGCGCCTACGTCATCCGCCAAATGGACGAGGAGAAAAAGCCGGCCGAGCGCTATGCGGAAGCGCGCAGTGCGGAAGCTTTTGGACTTATTCCAAAAGGATTTGATCTGGATTCCTTCATGGTTGAACTGCTGACGGAGCAGATCGCAGGGCTCTACGATCCCAAAGCTCATGAGTTTTACATCGCAGACTGGATTCCGGTGGCCGATCAGCGGATGGTGATGGCCCATGAGCTGACGCACGCTCTGGAAGACCAACACTTTCAGATCGAAGCCTGGGCGAAAGCAGCGCGCCCGAATGATGATGCGGAACTGGCGCGTGAGGCCGTCCTGGAAGGCAGCGCGATGGCGGCAATGATCGATTATTTGCTGCTGGGGACGGGACGCTCGGTACAGGATCTGCCTGAGATCGACCCTTCTGTACTCGTGGGGGATATGGGAAACACGCCGTCGCTCAAGAAAGCGCCTCCCTTCTTGAAAGACGCGCTGATTTTTCCCTATTTTGGGGGGCTGACGTTTTCTGCGGCGATATTGAAGCCAGCAGGTTGGAGCGGTATCTCAGCAGTTTTTGCCAAACCACCTGTCTCGACTCAGCAGATTATGCATCCGGGGCTGTACAGTTCGGGGAGAGTACCAACCCAGGTGAGTTTACCTGCCATCGAAAAACTGCTCGGGGCCAACTGGTCCAAGCTCGAAGAAAACCTTATGGGTGAATTCGGCTGGAAGGAAGTCTTGAAGCAATTTCTGGGCGAGGACAGGGCGAAGACTCTCTCGGCGGCCTGGGACGGCGACAGGTACGCGGTCTTCGAACAAAAGGAGACAAAGCGATTGGTATTAGTCACGCGATTGCACCTCGCCGCCGAAGAGCAGGCCACGCGGTTTTTTGGACAGTATTCTGAAGCGCTCGAAAAGAAGCACGAAAAGCGCACGAATCTTTTTCGGCGGCCCAACTTCTTTTCCTTCGACACGCCTGATGGCGGAGTATTTGTGCGATGTGTAGGCGCGAATTGTCTCACTGTCGAGGGGACGAACCGGGCTGTCTTTGACGGTGTGAACAAGGCGATCGGCTGGCCTGCGGCACCTGAGGCGGCCAAGGAGCCAGCAGCGGATCCGTCACACGTTACGATTCGGGACGAATCTCCAACTCGGGAGCGAAGCGCTGCGTGATTGTGAGGCAACTGACTTCGCGATATTAAGGGTCGATTAGCGGCGGCCTGCGTACGGCAAGAATAGTCAAATCATCCTTCTGTTTGGTCCCCGACATAAAGTTTCGCAGATCGGATAAACATTCCGAAATGAGCCGGGCGGGTGTGGCCTCGCAATGCCGCCTCGCGAGATTGCTCAGTCTCTCCAGACCGTATTCTTGGTCGGTGGCGTTACGAGCCTCAGTGAAACCATCGGTGTACAGCAACATGGAATCCCCAGGTTCGAGAGCGAAGCGACGAACTGGGAAGCGCGTATCACAAAACATCCCAAGTGGGACTCCCGTCGAGTCTCGCGGAGTCGCTCCCTTAGGGGAAAGGTGCAGAAGCGGCAGATGTCCGGCGCTGATGAATTCAACCAGGCCGTCACGCGAGGCGCGTCCTGCAACAAGCGTGGCGTATTGGCCCGCGAGCGTGCTATTGCAAAAAAGATGATTCGCGAGTTCAACCATACGGTCCAGGGAGTCGCTCGCATCAGCAAGGCTGCGAAACGTTGCATGCAGGTGACTCATGAGCATGGAAGCCGCCACGCCTTTGCCGGATACATCGCCTAATAAAAACAGCAGGCCTGCATTCGTTTCCAAAAGATCGCAGTAATCGCCACTCACGAGTCCGGCAGGCTGGTAGTGGTAGCGAACGTCCCAGCCTGCGGGAGAGAAATCGCTGCGAGGCAAGAGTGCGCGCTGAATGCGGGACGCGAGAGTCAGATCGCTCTCAAGCGAACGTTGTTCCTCGCTCGTCAGGTGGTCAAGACAAAACTGGAGCAAGGGATCCGCGAGCAATCGATCGGATTCGATCGGGTCGTGGCAGGTCTGGCAAAGGCCAAAGGTGCCGCTTTCGATGCGGTTGAGCGCCGCGTCCACCTGCGCGAGCAAATTGGAGAGCGAAGAATCGCCGCTGGACGAATGCAAAGCAGAATGAAGACGTTCTCGGCGTTGCTGCAGCTCAGATCGCAGGTACGTTACTTCGGCACTAGCCATTGGCCCTCCGGGTAAAGATTGCTGTTTTGCGGCTGAAGTTTCCATCCGATTTCCTCCGTTGAATTGAGGATGCGGGAATGTATCCAACGACCCCGGTTACCGCCTCCCGCGGGCGATGCGCCTCGGGGGGCCTGCTAGGGGCAAAGCGGTCACTCCCTTGGTGCCCGTGATTCGATGATTGAGACGGTTGATCCGACTCAGGAATCTTTCGGCGAGTTCGGCTAATCGGGCAGCAGCATAAGGATCGCGCGAATCTGTGCGCGTGCGCTTGATTTTGGCAAGCCCCAGGCGGGCGAATTCGGCGGCTCGGGCGAAGTCTTTGGCGCGGCGCTCGTAATGAATGGCGAGCTGCTCGCAGGCGAAGGCGGCGTCGTGCGAGTCGGCAACGAGTTCGTGCCAAAGGGCGGCCGCGCGGCCGTGATCACCCAGGCGTTTGGCCAGCAGGGCAAGATCGCGACGAGCTACGGGGCGAAATTCGGCCGGCAGGCCGAGATCGAGAGCCAATTTGCAAGCCATTTGGGCGCGCTCGGAAGCACCTCGGCGCTGAAGAAAACGTGACAGCCCGAAAAGGTCAAGGCCATCGATCTCGTGCCGTAAGGAGTATTGCGCGGTGAGCAGGGTATTGATTTTGCTGAAAAGAGCCGCAAGGCCTCGGAGATCCATCTGGTTGTGACGAACGACGGCGACGAGAGATTCTGCCGGGCCACCACGCAGATAGTCGAAGTAAAACTGTGGGATGAGGCTTGAAGGGACATCATCCGCGCGATGCCACCCGAGATGCGGGGCGTCGAGAACGTGGCGCTCCAGGTCTACGAGACGGACGGAGCCGAGGCGCAGCTTCCAAAGCGCACGGGCCGGATGGAGGAGATCGACGTGTGCCATAAGATGTGGAGTTGCGATGGATCGTGTCATCGTAAAACGGCTTTCGAGCAGAGGCCAATCGAAAGACTTGCCGTTGAAAGTGAGGAGCACGGGGCGATCGGCGAGCCGCGCAGCCAACTCGTACAAAAGAGAGTGTTCTTCGGCGAAGTCGCGCATGAAGAATTGTTCGACTTCAAGGCCGCCTGCGTCCCACCAAGCGATCCCCACGAGAAATGCGTACGTGCCGGTGCCTCCGGCGAGACCGGTCGTCTCGGTGTCGAGAAAAAGCCACTTGGAGGGATCTGCAAGCGCGGTGCGTGCCCGCCCAGAGAGTGGTTCGCCGCGTGTGCGAGAGAGAAGATCCAGCGCGACGGCAGAAGGTTCGGCAAATTCGGGTGTCGAGAACCAGTTGCGGACGGCCAGGTGTTCGCCGAAGCGGTTTCGCGCGACGGCTGCGCCGAGGAGCTGGGCGAGCGTGTCCTCTTCATTGGGTGCGCGCAACATGGCGGGACGCGGAACAGTACCGCGCGCCGGTTTTAGAGCGCTGAGACGCGAATATCTGTCCATTTGGTACGCCATCTAACCACGCAAACAGTCCAGAATTGCCAAGGCTGCTTCTTTCGCGCACGGGGCAAGCTCGCCCGCCGGGCCGACGCAAGACGGGCAGCCTTGCTCGCACGCGCAACCCGAAATCAGTTCGCGGGTTTTCTGCAGAAGCAAATCATGGGCATGGAAGAGGGGTTCGGAGAAGCCGATTCCGCCAGGGTAAGCATCGAAGAGATAAAGGTTTGGCTCGAAAAACTCTTTGGCGCTGGCCGACACGACATCTTCCATACGCATCGACGTGAGATCATTGCTATCGGTGGCGGGCGCTGGCGGGCGTTCTCCGATGGCCCTGCCGAGGTCGCGCCTGTCGCACATGAGAAGCAGAGTGGCGACGGATTCAAGAGCGTAGAGCAAGCCGAACATACCGCTTTGGCGCTCGCTGATGGAGAAAGGCAGCGACTCCAGCAGTGTCCGCTGTAGGGTGATCCAGTAGGCCGTGGTGTGCATTTCGTTCTCGGGAAGTTCGAGGTTGCCGGCGCCAATGTTTTCGTTGGTGAAGAATTTGATTTTCTTGAAGCCGACAACTTGAGATCGAACGAGGACATCTCCGTGAGAATGAGAGGAGATCCCATCGTGCAGGGTGTTGGGCGGATCTCGCCGCGGTTTCTCAAGTTCGCCCGGGTTGACAAGTTCGGCGAGCGGCTCTCCGGGCAAAGTTTGCCCTTGCAGGGGCGCAGCATGTTGCGCTCCTGGAGGCGGAACTTCAAATGGAGAGTTACAAATGGTGGTGGCGATATCGAGGACGCGGACCTGCGTGTAGCGGATGGCGTCGGTGTAATAGTCGACGTTCACTTGTTTCACGTAGGCCTTGCGTTCTTTGAAGTCGAGGTGCTCGACGTGGTACTGCTGGCCACCGTGAATGTAGATGGCTTTTTCGTGAACGAAGGTGAGCGCACTCGGAAAATCGACTTCGCCAATTACCTTTGGCTCGCCGGTGATATCAATGATCACGAAGTTGTCGCTCGTGACCGAGCGCAAACTGATCGTGTCCGCGGGGTAAGCTTCTTGAGTCCAGTGATAATGCTCTCCGGCCTGATGTAGAAAGCCCGCCTGCGCAAGGCGGGCGCAAAGATCGGGCAGGTCGACTTCACCGAATGACTCGCCGGGGGCAATCGGCAATTCGAACGCCGCGCACTTGAGGTGATTGATGAGGATTTCGAGATTGTCTGGCTGGATGAAAGCATGCTCGGGCGTGTTGCCGAAGAAATAGTCGGGATTGCGCACGATGAATTGATCGAGTGGGGCAGATGAAGCGACGAATACCGCGCAGGAATTGCCGCTGCGGCGGCCCGCTCGACCAGCGCGCTGCCAGGTGGCGGCGATCGTGCCGGGATAGCCAGCCATGACCACGGAATCGAGCGAGCCCACATCGATTCCCAACTCCAACGCGCTGGTGGAGACGACGCCACGGATGCAGCCGTCGCGCAAGCCGCGCTCGATCTCCCGGCGCTCTTTAGGCAGATAGCCGCCGCGATATCCGCGGATGCTTTCTGGTTTGCCCGGCGGCTGCGGATTTGCCTGCTGAAGATAAGTCAGTAGAAGTTCCGTGTGCAGCCTGGAGTTAGCAAAGACGACTGTTTGCAAATCTTGCTTCAGAAATTCCTGGGCGACGCGCGAAGACTCGTTGATGTAGCTGCGGCGAATTCCGAGCGCGCGATTGACGACCGGTGGATTGTAGAAAACGAAAGTTTTTGGAGCTGCCGGTGCACCATTGGTATCGAGGACTTCCACCTCTGCTTCGAGCAGTCGATTGGCGAGCTCGCCGGGATTGGCGATGGTCGCCGAGCAACAGATGAATTGCGGGTCGCGCCCGTAGAACCGGGCGATCCGGCGCAGGCGCCGCAGCACGTTGCAAACATGGCTGCCAAAGACACCCCGATAGGTGTGCAGCTCGTCGATTACGATATAGCGAAGATTTTCGAATAGGCGCGTCCAGCGAGTGTGGTGCGGCAGAATGCCCGTGTGCAGCATGTCCGGATTCGTGAGGATAATGTGTCCCTTTTCACGGATGGCTTTTCGGGCATCGCCGGGAGTGTCCCCATCGTAGGTGAACACGCCGAAGCAGTTATCAAGCCTCTGATTCAAGTCGTACAGCTCTGTGAGTTGATCCTGTGCAAGGGCCTTGGTCGGGAAGAGGTAGAGTGCACGCGAGTCGGAATCCTCGAGAACGGCATTGAGGATTGGGAGGTTGTAGCAGAGAGTCTTTCCGGAGGCAGTGGGAGTTACGACGACAACGTTTTTTCCGGAACGCACAGCTTCGGCGGCAGCGGCTTGGTGAGTGTAAAGTTGCCGAATGCCCTTGGCGTTGTAAGCTGCGGTTAAATCAACATGAACCCATGTGGGGAATTCGGCCCACTGCGCCTCGCGGGCCGGGAAATGTCGAATAGCGGTCAGTATTTCGCTGTTCTGGTCCCGGGAAGCAAAGGTGTCAAGGACTTCGAGTACGCGGGCGGGGACCGAGTCGGCTCCTGGCCCGGGCTGGAGGGGCGGGATGCGTCGAACAGCAAGAGACTCGGACATGAAGCGGGCCTCCAATGATTCGCCTTTTGTTCGCTCAGGCTAGCATGCGGCGGAAGGACACGCAACAAGGAACTGGAGCCTATTCCACAAGGTGAGAGGGGTTGTTCGCTAAGATGCAATTCGGGGTCCTGGAAGAGAGGAGAAGCAAATGCAGGTTACGCCTGAATTGGTTGATAGAATAAGATTAGCGCCGGAAGGTGCTGCTCCAGACTTGGACAGCTATCCAAGAGTGCGTTGCAAAGAGTGAAAACCGTGCCGGAACTGACCGTGCTATATGATGGGGCTTGCGGCCTGTGCCGAGCGAGCGTAGCGCGTGTGCGCCGCATGGACCCACGAGAGCGCATCGAATTAGTAGACCTGCACGACGCGAGCGTCGCGTCGCGCTTTCCTCAGATAAACTTCGATGAAGCGATGCGTTGGATGCAGGCGATCGACCGGAACGGGCGCGTCTATTTCGGCGTGGATGCCTGGGCCCGGATCGGGCTTGCCCTTCCCGGATGGAAGCTCTTCGCGTGGGTGCTGCTCGTTCCTGGCGTCGACTTGCTTGCGCGGCACTTCTACGCGTGGGTCGCTCGTAATCGCTACCTTTGGAATCGCAAGGCATGTGCCGACGGTTCCTGCGCCTTGCACAAGGAGGAGGCCCGAGCGCGCGAAAAACCGGCCACCCGCAACACCTGAAACTACTGCCGCACTCCTCCTTTGTATAATGACCGCCGTCTATGGACTGGAGACCTGCGTCCGCCATCCGCTGGCTCTGTGATTCCGAGCGCGGGGCTTCGGACCGCCTCATTCCTCGCTGGCTTTTTCTTCGAGCGCTGGGAGTAATCTATTTCTCTGCTTTTTACTCGCTCATTTTTCAGATTCGCGGGCTTATCGGGCCAGCTGGAATCCTTCCCGCAAGCGAGTATCTGCAAGCGGTGACGGAATCGGTCGGCCATGCGCGCTACTGGTACGCGCCAACGCTGGTCTGGTTTTCGAGCAGCTCCGAGGTGCTGTCTGGGCTCTGTTGGGTGGGCATGGCGGCAGCCATACTGCTTGTTTTCAATCTATGGCCGCGGGGGATGCTGGCAATCTGCTTTGTATGTTTTCTATCTTTTGTCAGTGCGGCAGGGGAATTTTCCGGCTACCAGTCCGATGGAATGTTGCTCGAAGCAGGATTTATTGCTTTATTCTTCGCTCCCGGAGGATTGCGGCCGGGTTTGGCTGAAAATCGGCCACCCATCCGCGCCGCGCTCTTTCTCTTGCAGTGGGAGTGCTTCCGTATCTATTTTGAATCAGGCGTGGCAAAGATCGCAAGCGGCGATCCGGAGTGGCGGCACTTCACGGCGATGGACGAGTATTACCAGAACGGGCCGTTGCCGACGTGGATCGGCTGGTATGTGGAGCACCTGCCTCATTGGTTTCACGCCGCGACGGCGTCTGGGACGCTGGCGCTGGAGTTGATATTGATATGGATGACGTTCCTGCCGCGGCCTGTTCGAATCGTGCTCTTCTTTATCCTGACTCCGTGGCAGATCGGCATCGCCTTAACTGCTAACTATACATTCTTAAACTACCTGGTCCTTGCCTTAGGCATTCTTCTCTTGGATGACCGCATCCTCGTCCGGTTCGTCCCGGCACGATGGAGAAGACCACTTCTGGATCGCATGACCGCGCCCGCTGTGGCCCAGTCGGAACCAGGTGATATTGACTCCCTATCGATTCTCCAGCCGATCGTCAGCGAGCCAGGCGGTCCGCAGCCAGCCGAAGTAAAAAGCGCTTCCGATCTGCGAATCCAGCTCTGGGCACAAATCAACACACTGAAACTCGCCTTGACCGCCCTGGTATTGGGTTGGATTTTCTATTCGACGGCGGCACAAATGGTTTGGATGATTGCGCCGGGTTTCCCACTACCGACTTCGCCGGTGGCGATACTCGATCCATTTCGAATCGCTAATCGTTATGGGCTCTTTGCGGTAATGACTCGCGGCCGCTACGAAATCGAATTTCAAGGCTCCGAAGACGGGCAAGCCTGGGTTGCGTATCCATTTCGTTACAAGCCACAGGATTTGGACAAGCCTCCCCGCATTTACGCGCCGTATCAGCCACGATTCGATTGGAACCTGTGGTTCGCCTCGCTGGGAACCTGGCGCGACAATCCTCTTGTTCTGCGGACGGAGAGGCGGCTGCTTTCGAATGATCCAGACGTGCTCGCCCTTTTTGCGGCAAATCCTTTTCCACAGGGCCCTCCGCATCAAGTCCGCGCTGTCCTGTGGCAATACTGGTTCACAACCATGAGAGAAAAGAATGAGAGTGGACTCTGGTGGAGGCGACAATCGCTCGGGCTATACGCGCCTGCGATCCAGCTCGAAGCCGACGGCCGGATCAGTGTTACGCAATGGCCCACTACGCTTGCTCCTCGCGAGTAGCAGTTGTCGAGAATCTTTCGAGCCGCGACACTGATGTCGAAAAAGCGCGGGTGCAGGCCTTCCTACGGGCGGAGTCTAAGAATGAGAAGCGCACCGGCGAAGAAGAGCAGGGCAGAGGCCGCGAACGCAGCTTGTACGGAGAAGGCGCTCCACAGAAACCCAACAAGAAGACTCGAGACGAAATCTCCCACAGCATTCACGGCGGCTAGCGTCCCGAAGGCCATTCCGTGTTGTTCCTTTGGCACCAACTCGGCTGCGAGTGAGTCTTCGAGGGCTTCCTCCGTGCCGATGTAAAGCCCGCCCAGGACAAAAATTACCGCGAGAAGCCAGAGCGAGTGGGTAGCGGTGCAGAGCAGAATCGCGGTGACACCGGCGAGCGCATATCCGCTCGCGAGTACGACTTTGCGCTGAGGAACGTGGTCGCTCAACCAGCCGCTGGCGTAGGCGGAACCGGCGTAGAAAACGTTGTGTAGCGTGTAGAGCGCCACGGCGAGGCTTGCAGCGCGGGCGAGTCCATGCCCAGGCGCGAGCATCCGCGAGGCATAGAGAATTAGCATCGAATGAGAAAAATCGCCGGCGCCGAAGACCCCCACGCCGAGAAGCAAACGCCGAAAGGGAAACGGCAAGTTGCGAAGACCGCCGAGGAATGATTGCTGTGGCCTCGCGTCGATGGGTCGCTCGCGCACCAGCAGCCAGAACGAAGCAACCGCAATCAAGCCAGGAAGCAAAGTCCAAAGAAATACTTTCTGGAAGGAGTGGCCGGTTTTTTCCAGAAGCCATAGAGCCGTGAGCGGGCCGGCAATGGCGCCTACCGTGTCCATCAATCGTTCGAGGCCGAAGGCGCGGCCGTAGGCGTATGGCGGGACGTCCGCTGCGAGCAAGGCCTTTCTTGCGGGGGAGCGCACACCGCGCCCAAACCAGGCTGCCGCGCGGCCAATGAGCACATGGTAGGCGTGCGTCGCAAACGCGAAGGAGGCCGTGGCAAGCGCCGTGAAGGCGTAGCCGAAAACCGCGAGTGGCTTGCGATGTTTCAGACGATCGGTGTAGTGGCCGGCGGCGAGCTTCGAGAAGCTCGAGAGGCCATCGGCGATGCCCTCGATGGCGCCGAGCCAGCCGGGTCCCGCACCAATCGACGCTAGAAACGCGGGCAGCACAGCTGTGGCGGTTTCGTGACTCCAATCGCTGAATAGGCTGGTGACACCGACGCCGAGGACGGTGCGATTCAGCCAGGATTTGTTTTGCGGGGCTTCGGCCATTGAGAAAGAGTCTACAGTCGACAGTTTATATTTCACAGCGCGGGAAAGAATATACTTTGGGCATGATGAGAGGTCTCGAAAACCCTCGCCCAAGGCCCTTGTTCGCGAGGAAGCGGCTCATTTTTTCGCCGCACGGTAAAGAATGACGCGCACTTTTTCGAGTGTAATGAGCCCGCCTTCTACCATTTCATCCAGGCGCGGCAGGATTTTTTCGATGCGCTCGGCGTGTTCCACCACCTCCACGATAATCGGCAGGTCCTGAGATAGGCGCAAGAGCTTGTCTGTGTGATAGACGCTCGACCCTCCTCCATAAGGGAACGCGCTGCCGGAACGGATTTGCACAACGCCCTGTAGCCCGTAGCGTGCAAGCGTTCCCAGGGCACCAAATGCAGCGATTAGTATCAGGCGCAATCTGGCTCCAATCCGGCAACTGCCGCGGCGCGCAACAAAAAACTCCTGGCGCCGCACGGCTACCAGGAGTCATCAGAGCAGGCAATGCCGCCGGCTCGGTTATGGCGAACTCCATCGCCCCAGAATTTGTTCTTAGTCTAGCATTTTCGAGCATCGGCGAAACGCCAATTCAATGGCTCGATCCATTTCGGCAAGCGGGGACTCAAGAGTCTTGCCATGCCCCACAGCCAAGCGAACAGGATTCAAGCCTCGGAGCTTCTTGGTGGTTTCGGCGGAGGACCTAGGATCCCAGGAAAAGAGGGCTGGGAAAGGAAAGGAGAATTTGAAAACACCGGCTGCCACCAGGCCCATCTGGGTCGTGAAAGCGTCGCCCGCCAAAAGCGATCCATCACGAACATCGAGATACGCCATGTGTCCTGGGGTATGACCGGGTGCGAAAATGGCTTGAAGTGAACCGATGCAGTCACCGTCCTCTAGCGTCGAGGAGGGCCGAGATCGGGCACGGACGAAACCGAACAACCTCTTTCCATGCTCGCCGGGGTCCAGCGAGAAATCGCCATCCAGAAGACGCGCTTCGCGTGAACTGACAAAAACGCCGACGCCGGGGAGTTGGCTACAGAGAGCATCAAGGGAGCCAGCATGATCTAAATGAGCGTGAGTCAACACGACACGCTGAATTGTGTTGTCAAATCGTTCTGCGATTGCCAAGATGCTGGACGACGAGGCTGCAACACTCGTGTCAACCAGTGTGAAACCGTCGTCCTCCTGCACCAGAAAACAATT
>WNFB01000593.1_pt1 | contig 29881 bp, 29 predicted proteins | sample 5400501 | NCBI WGS metagenome assembly WNFB01 (sample SAMN13153341, study PRJNA577476) | soil metagenome | isolation source: 200 cm saprolite under Douglas fir tree site 2 hole 1 | place: USA:California | collected 2015-04-18
GTGAGCGGCTGATTGGACTGGAGGCGGGCCTGCACAGTTCTGTGCAGCACGCTGTGGCGCTGCGCCGCGAACGCGTGCAGGGGCTGGAGCGGCAGCTGGTGCTCATGAACCCGTACGCGACGCTGGACCGGGGCTACTCGATCACCTACGACGAGGCCGGGCACGTTCTGTCGTCCGTCGAGCGTGTGCAGGCTGGCGATCAGCTCGCGATCCGGATGTCAGACGGCATCGTGGGTGCCCAGGCGACGTCCGGACGGACGGTATCCAGCCATGCCTGAGCAGCAGCCGGGCGAGAATGGCGAGCTGACCTTCGAGCAGGCCTACGCTGAGCTCGAGCAAACGGCGCAGGCGCTGCAGCAGGGGCAGCTTTCGCTGGATGAGACGCTGCGATTGTACGAGCGGGGCTCGTTCCTGGCGCGTTACTGCCTGCAGAAGCTGGAGGGCGTGGAGTTGAAAGTCACGCAGCTGCTGAGCCACGGCGACGGCACGTACTCCACCAAGCCCATCACATCGGAAAAGGACATCAGCCCGCCGGAAGCCCCGTCGGCCGAGGATGGCTCGTCAGAGCCGGAGGACGCTGCCCTCAAAGAGCAAAAGGAGCTTTTTGACTAGGGAGAGCCCTCAGCTAGCCTCTCCCAGTCCTACGCGGACGGCGAATGTGGGAGAGGAACTACCAAGACGCTGGCTGAACCGCAACGTGCTGGCCATCGGCTTCGCCGACCTGATGGCCGATTTCAACTACGAGATGGTGCTGGCGGTCCTTCCCCTATTCATCACCGCCGGCTTGGGCGCGCCGGCGGCAGTGGTGGGCCTTGTCGAGGGCGTGGCCGATGGCTCATCGGCGCTGATCAAGCTGTGGAGCGGCTGGTTCAGCGACCGCATTCCCTGGCGGCGCCACCTGGGCACCGTCGGCTACGGCTGCACGGTGGTGGGCTTCGGAACGATGAATATGGCGCTGTCGTGGCCGCAAGTGCTGGCCGGGCGCAGCTTTGCCTGGATTGGCCGGGGCCTGCGCCAACCGATCCGATCGGCCATGCTGGCGGGGTCCGTCGAGCGGCGAGATCTGGGGAAGGCGTTCGGCTTCCACCAGGCCATGGATACGCTGGGCGCGCTGTTGGGACCGGGTGTGGCGTTCTGGCTGCTGTACAGCGGGCAGGGTTTTCGGCCGGTGTTCCTGGCGGCAATCGTGCCTGGCCTGCTCGCGGTGCTGTCGTTCGGCTTGCTGCCGCGCGATCCACGCAAGACGCTGGCCGAAAACCAGCCGCGCTGGCAGCCGCTGCCACGCTCGTTCTGGCGGTTCATCACGGCCGTGGCGGTGTTCGGGGCCGGAAATTTCGCCATTGCCTTCTTCACCTTGCGCGCATTGGAGATGCTGCGGCCGAGCCTGGGCCAGCAGGCAGCAATAGCCGGTGCGGTTCTGTTCTTTCTGGCCCACAACGCGGTGGGAGCCGCGGTGTCGTTCCCGGCCGGGTGGCTGGCCGATCGAATCGGCAAGCCGTGGGTGCTCGCCACCGGCTACGCAGCCTTCGCTGTGGCCTGCGTGGTGGCGATTTTCGCCACAGGTCCGGCTGGCGTGGGCCTGTTGGCCATCCCGGCGGGAGTGCACGCGCCGCTGGTGGATGCCACCGAGGGCTCGCTGGCCAGCGAGCTGGTGGCCGACGACCGGCGGGGCACAGCCTTCGGCGTGCTGCACGGTGTGAATGGCGCGGGAGACCTGCTGTCCAGCGTGGTGGTGGGAGCGCTGTGGAGCTCGCTGGGAGCGGCCGCCGGGCTGACCTTCGGCGCGGTCTTAGGTTTGGCGGGCGCTGGCCTGCTGCTGATCCTGACGCGGCCTAAAGGCTAACGGCCGTCAAAAGCCTTGAACAGGGTCGAAAGCTCGTTGGCCGTGGCCAGATCACCGCTGGCCTGGGCTCTTCCCGAGGAAATGAGCTGCTCGCTCGATAGACGGCCGCTGATGAGCAGCAGGAAGTCGCCGCCGTCGAGTGTCAGCGTGGCATCGGGGCTGGTGGTGTCACTGCCCCAGAACGCCTTGCCGTCGGCAATGGACAGCGTGCGGTCATCATTTACGGGCTGGCCCACGATGAAGCGGTAGGAGCGGTCCAGGCTGGCGATCTTGTCCGCCAGGAACCAGGTCGGGAAGATGGTGGTCATCCGCGCTGCGACGGCAGCAGTGGCCGGCGCCTGGAGGCGGGCGCCGGCATCGAACGCTGAGTGGATATCCCAGCCATGAATGGCGGTCTCCGCGATGCGGAGGCCGAGAAATAGCTCGACTGGGACTTCGACGAAGACGGCGTGGTGGCGCTTGGCCTGCAGCTGCTGCGGGGAGAGGCTCTTGAAGGTCTCCACGAGCTCGGTATCGGTCTCAGCGTAGCGACGCTTGAGGTCGGCGGGCGTGAGAGCGAGGTTCTGGGCCAAGCGCTTGGCGCGCTCCTCCATCCAGTCGGCGCCGGAAATGGTGTCCAGCGCATAGCCCTTGAGCATCTGCGCGCCGGTCGTGAGGTGCGCCACGGCGTCCTGCACCTTCCAGCCGGGGCAGCCCGGCAAGGCCTTGGTGAAATGGGCGTCAGCGACAGATTCGACTGTCCCGCGAGTGGTGGCGGCCTGCGTTTCGAGAAGCTGGATCGGATCACTCATGGCCTAGAATCATCGCACCAGCCGGCTCCCAGAGAGGACGCGAGTTTGAAATTCGGACACTTCTGCCTGCCCACCTATTACGCGGACGTGTATCCCAGCGTGGGCCACCACATGCGTCACCTGGTTGACTTCATGGCCGCCAGCGAGGACCTCGGCTTCGACGCGTTATGGGCTAACGAGCACCACTTCCACGCGTACGGCGGGCACATTCCATCGCCGCCGCTCTTCCTGGCGGCGCTGGCGCAGAGGACGAAGCGGGTGCGGCTGGGCACGTCGATCATCGTCATGCCGCTGCACAACCCAATCGAGATTGCCGAGCAGATGGCGATGGTGGATCTGATGTCCGGCGGGCGGGTGGAGCTGGGGGTCGGGCGCGGCTTCGTGGTGCACGACCACGAGACCTTTGGCGTGCCCGTAGCCGAGGGCCAGCGGCGTACGACGGAGGGGTTGGAGGTGATGCTGAAGGCCTGGAGCGGCAAGCCCTTCACGCACCATGGCCAGCACTTCCACCACGACAACCTGGAAGTGTGGCCCAAGCCCGAGCAGGATCCGCATCCGCCAATCTGGCTGGCTTGCAGCAACAACCCTGAGAGCTTCGCCTGGACGGCCCGGCAGGGCTACAAACTCCTCACGGTGGCGTACGTAAAGCCGCTGCCTAAGCTGGCCGAGATGACGAACGTCTACCGCCAGACCTGGCAGGAGTCGGGTCGCGACATGGCCGGTTGCGAGGTGTGCACTCACTACCAGGTGTACGTCCACGAAGATGGCGCAGTAGCGCGGGAGCGCTGCAAGCAAGCGCTGCGCCGCTACTCGGCTCTGCTGCAGGACTCGCTGCGGCAGGCCAAAGACGTCAACGAGGCGCTGCGCCAGTCGGCCGCCGAGGACGTGGACATCGAGAAAGTCATCGACCAGGGCCGCGTGTGCGCCGGGACACCCGACGAGTGCCTGGCCATCTTGGAACGAGCGCAGGACGAGCTCGGGCTGACCATCGTCGACTGCAACTTCCTCTTCGGCGGATTGACCTACGAGGAGGCCGATCGGTCGATCCAGCTGTTTGCCAGCAAGGTCATGCCGAGGCTCAAGAGCCGGCTGCCGTCCTGGAAGGGCGAGCCAGTGGGAGCGCGCTAGAATCGGCCTCAGGGAGAGAGTATGTCTGGACACTCCAAATGGGCGCAGATCAAGCGCCAGAAGGGCGTCAACGATGCCCGGAGGGGGCAGCTCTTCACCAAGGTCGGCCGTGAGATCACGGTAGCCGCGCGCGAGGGCGGCGGCGATCCGGACGGAAACTTCCGGCTGCGCCTGGCGATACAGAAGGCGCGCGAAGTCAACATGCCGCAGGACAACATCCAGCGGGCCATCAACCGCGGCAGTGGCGCCGATAAAGAGGGCGGGCAGCTGGAAGAACTGTTTTACGAGGGCTTCGGCCCGAACGGCGTGGCCATGATGGTGCAGGTCCTGACCGACAACCGCAATCGCGCGGCGGCCGATGTACGCAACGTATTCACGCGCGGCGGCGGCAACATGGGCGAAGCCGGATCGGTGGCCTGGATGTTCGACCAGAAAGGCCTGATCACGGTCGAGCTGGATAGCGCCAGCGCAGAGGAGGCCGAGATGGCGGCTATCGACGCCGGAGCCGACGACATCCAGGAAGCCGACGGCGTACTCGAGGTGTACACCGACAAGGCGGACCTCGACACCGTGCGGCGGGCACTCGACGCGCAGAAGCTGAAAATCGGCTCGGCCGAGCTGGCCATGGTGCCCAAAACGACCATGGAGCTGGACGAGAAGGGCGCCACCGCCGTAGCCAAGCTGGTCGATCGCCTGGAGGAGCTGGACGATGTCCAGCGGGTGTACCTCAATACCGACATCCCAGAAGAGATCCTCGAGAGCATCTCCGGCTAGCCATTTGTCATCCTGAGGCCGCAGGCCGAAGGATCCGCCGCCGCCGCGGCCGACGACGGATTCTTCGCTGCGCTCAGAATGACATTGAAAAAGGCGATCACATTTAGAAAATTTGAGCTAGAATCTGGCCCAGATGCGCATCCTTGGCATCGACCCGGGGACGGCCACCACCGGGTACGCCTTCATTGACTCTCCTCCCGACCGGGCGCTGACGTACGGCGTCATTCTGACGGCCGCGGGCGAGCCGCTGGAGCAGCGGTTGCTGCTGATTCACCGGCGCCTGTCGGAGTTGATAGCCGAGTTCCAGCCTGAGGCGTGTGCGGTGGAGGAGCTGTTCTTCGGCAAGAACAGCCGGTCAGCCTTCAGCGTGGCTCAGGCCCGGGGGGCGGCACTATTGGCGGCGGCGCAGCACGGCCTGGCAGTTGAGGTTTACCGGCCCATCCAGGTGAAGCAGGCGGTGGCTGCCTACGGCGCGGCCAGCAAACAGCAGGTGCAGCAGATGGTGCGCATGCTGCTGGGGCTGACCGAAATTCCCCGGCCGGACGACGCGGCCGATGCGCTGGCGATCGCGCTGTGCCACGCGCATGCCCACGAGGGCCTGGCCCGGCGCCGCGCCGCGGAGCAGCGGATGCAGTTGGCGGCGCTCGCATGATTGCGGGTCTGGAAGGAACGATCGTTCGGCGCGGCGCGGATTACGTCGTGGTCAACGTGGGTGGCGTGCAGTACAAGGCCACGGTGTCGCCACAGACCCTGTCAGGGCTGGAAGGCGATCGCGTGCAACTGTCCACGTTCCTGTATGTGCGCGAGGACGCGCTGCAGCTCTATGGCTTCTCGTCGCCCGAGGAGCAGGAGCTGTTCGAGCAGATCCTGAACGTAAGCGGGATTGGGCCCAAGGGTGCGCTGGCGCTGGCGGGCTCGATGGCGCCAGCGGCGCTCCGAGCGGCGATCCAGGCCGGCAACGTGGACATGCTCAAGCGCGTGCCGGGAATTGGGGCCAAGACCGCTCAGCGGCTCATCCTGGAGCTGAAAGGCAAGGTGGCGCCGGACATCGCCGAGATCGCGCCCTCGGGCAGCCCCGAAGCTGAGCTGGCTGAGGCGCTTGGCGCGCTCGGCTATGGTGCGGCGGAAATTGCCTCGGCGATCAGCTATCTGAGGGGCATTGATCTGCCGCTCGAGGAGCGGCTGCGGCGGGCGCTGCGCTTCTTCGCCGAGGGCGTGCCGGCGTGATCGCCGGCCCAGACCGGCTGGTGGCTGGCTCTGAGCAGGCAGACGACGGCGCGGTCGAGCTCAGCTTACGCCCGCGCTCGCTGCGCGAGTACATCGGCCAGGACAAGGTCAAGGAAAACCTCTCAATCTTCATAGAGGCGGCCCGAGGCCGCGGCGAGGCCTTGGACCACGTGCTGCTGTATGGTCCACCCGGCCTGGGCAAGACGACGCTGGCCAACGTGATCGCCAATGAGATGGGCGTGAAGATCAAGACGACTTCCGGCCCGGCCATCGAGCGGCCCGGTGACATGGCGTCAATGCTGTCTGTCATGGGCAAGGGCGACATCTTCTTCATCGACGAGGTTCACCGGCTGCCGCGGGTGGTGGAAGAGGTGCTGTACCCGGCCATGGAGGACTACGTCATCGACATCATGATGAGCAAAGGCCCGGGCGCGCACAGCGTGCGCATCCCGCTGCCGCGCTTCACCGTGGTGGGCGCGACGACGCGCTACGCGGCCATGACTTCGCCGCTGCGCGACCGGTTTGGGGCCACCTACCGGCTGGATTTCTACGATCAAACGGCGCTGCGCGAGATCGCCGTGCGTTCGGCGGCCATCCTGGGCGTGCCGATCGACGAGGAAGGAGCGACGGAGATTGCCCAGCGCTCGCGGGGCACGCCACGCGTGGTCAACCGGCTGCTGCGCCGCCTGCGGGACTATGCGGAGGTGCGGGCCAGCGGCGTGATCGACAGGGAAACGGCCCAGCAGGCGCTGGCCATCCTGGAGATTGATGAGCTCGGCCTGGACGACATCGACCGCAAGGTGCTGGCGACGATCATCGACAAATTCTCGGGCGGGCCAGTGGGCCTGGACACGGTGGCGGCCTCCATCTCGGAGGAGTCGGAAACGATCGAGGACGTGTACGAGCCCTTCCTGCTGCAGCTGGGGTTCATCCAGCGCACTCCCCGCGGCCGAGTAGCCACGCCCCTGGCCTACCAACACCTCGGCCGCCCCCTCAAGCCAGGCCAACCCGGATTGTTTAGCTAGCCGGCGAGGGCGGGTTCGAAGCTGGGGTCGTCCAGCGGGCCGAGGTAGGGCTCGGCGGGCGCGGAGGCGGTTTCGCCTGGGAGGACCTGCACTCGGTTGGGGCCGAGGAGGTCATCGAGCTGCTGCTTGAGCTTGGGGTTCCACCAGGTGGTAGCGCCGGGATGGCGCTGCAGCTCGTAGCCGCCAAGACGTAGATCGAAGCGGTCGTTGCCGCGATAACTGTGCAGTGCGGCAATGACGCGCTCGAGGCAGCTCACGTCGGCTTCGTGGTTGCCGGTGCGCCGGATGTCGATGGCCAGGCGTAGGTGCTCACGCCGTTCGATCATCTCCTCCAGCGGCTGGACCGTCTCGCACAGCAGCTGGGGCACGTCGTCGCGGAAGTCCACTCGGCCGGTGACGACCACCGGCGCCTCATCGACCCAGTGAGAGCCTGTTTCGTCGTAGGTGCGCGGGAAGACGATGACCTCCATTGAGCCGGTCAGATCCTCTATGGTGGCGGCCAGCATCATCTTGCCGGCCCGAGTGGCGATGCGGCGCTGGGCGCTGATGATGCCGCCAATAGTGATGGTTCGGCCATTCAGTTCGGCCTCGATCTCGGCGATGTTGCAGGTGCGGATGGCGCTGAGCGCTGCCTCCAGAGGCATGAGCGGGTGATCGCTGAGGTAGAGGCCGAGGTGCTCCTTCTCCCAGGCCAGCTTGAGGCTCTGGGGCGTGTTGTCCTCGCCCATCTCGCGGGCTACCCGGCCGGTCCACAGCGCCGCGGCGGAGCCGTCGCCTCCGACGACGTCGCTGCCGCTGCCGCCGGCCAGCATCACCTCGAACATGGTCACCTGGCCGACCTCGGCGGCGCGCTGAGCGGCCTGCGCCGAGGACATGACCTTCTCCAGCTCATCCAGCATCGCTTGCCTGCCGCCGAGGTCATCGATGCCATCGAAGGCGCCGCACTTGATCAGCGACTCGATGACCTTGCGGTTGATGTCGCGGAAGTCGACCTTGTTGCAGAAGTCTTCGAGACTGGTGAGGGCGCCCCTCTCAGCCCTGGCTTCGATGATGGCCTGGGCGGCGCCGCGACCCACGTTCTTGACCGCTGCCAGGCCAAACCGGATGGCGGCGTTCACGATAGTGAAATCGAGCATCGACTCGTTCACGTCGGGCGGGAGGACGTCCACGCTCATCCGGCGGCATTCGGCCACCGCGGCGGCGACTTTCTCGGCGTTGCCCTGCTGCGCCGTGAGGACGGCGGTCATGAACTCGACCGGAAAGTTGGCCTTGAGGTAGGCCGTCTGGTAGGCCACCAGGCCGTAGCTCGCGGCGTGGGCCTTGTTGAAGCCGTAGCCGGCGAAAGGCTCGATGAGGGTCCACAGCTGGCGAGCCTTGTCCTCGGTCATGCCGTGCTCTTTACCGTTGGCGACGAGTCCGGCGATGAGCTTTTCCTTCTGGGATTCCATCTCGGACGCGATCTTCTTGCCCATGGCTTTGCGCAGGGCATCGGCCTCCGCCCAGGAGAAGCCGCCCATCTCGACGGCGATCAGCAGCACGTCATCCTGGTAGGTGACCACGCCATACGAGTCGGCCAGGATCGGCTTCAGGCGCGGATCCAGATAGGTGATTTTGGCGGAATCGTGCTTGCGCTCGATGAAGGCCGGAATGGTGTTCATGGGGCCAGGCCGGTACAGAGCGACCATGGCCGCGATGTCGAAGATGTTACTGGGCTTGAGTTGCTGCACGTAGCGCCGCATGCCCGGCGACTCCATCTGGAAGATGCCGGTGGTCTCCCCGCTGGACAGCAGGTCGTAGGCCGGCTTGTCGTCCAGTGGGATGCTGTTGATGTCCAGCTCGATGCCCTTCGTCTCCTTGATGAAGGCGACGGCGTCCTCCACGATGGACAGGTTAATGAGGCCCAGGAAGTCCATCTTCAGCAGGCCGATCTTTTCGACGGCGTTGAATTCGAACTGGGTCAGCAGGCTGACGCCGCCGCAGGCTGAGGACTCGGCGTCGGCTTTCGGATCGCGCATCAGCGGCAGGTACTCGAGCAGCGGCTTATCCGCGATCACCACCCCGCAGGCGTGAGTCGAGACGTGCCGGACGGTGCCCTCCAGGTTCTGCGCCAGGTCGATCAGCTCCTTGACGTAGGGCGCGGACTGGTAGAGCTGCTGCAGCTCCGCCACCTGATCGAGAGCCATCTGAATGGTTGTGGGTACGGTGGGCTTATCGGGCGGAATCAGCTTGCAGATGCGATCGACGTCGCCGTAGGGCATGCCCAGCACGCGACCGACGTCGCGAATGGCGGCGCGGGCGCCCATCGTTCCAAAGGTGCAGATGCGCGCCACGTGGTCCTCGCCGTATTTTTGTGCGACATAGCTGAGGACTTCGTCGCGCCGCTTGTCGGAGAAGTCCATGTCGATATCGGGCCCGGTGGGCCGTTCTTTGGTCAAGAAGCGCTCGAACGGCAGCTTGTAGAACAGTGGGTCGATGCCGGTGATGTTCAGCAGGTAGCACACGAGGCTGCCCGCGGCTGAGCCTCGGCCGGGCCCGACGGCGATGCCATGCTCCTTCGCCCAGTTGACATAATCAGCGACGATGAGCATGTATGTGGAGTAGCCCTTTTCGATGATCACGTCGAGCTCGTAATCGATCCGGCGCTTGATCTCCTCGGTCAGCGGCCGGTATTTGCGTTCGGCGGAGTCGTACACCTGGCGGCGGATGTGCTCCTCCGGGGAGGAGCCATCGGGGGGCTGGTAGTTTGGCAGGATCCAGGCGCCGATGGGGATATCCACGTTGCAGCGCTCAGCGATGGCCAGCGTGTTCTCGAGCGCCCCAGGCAGGTCCGGGAAGAGCTCCGCCATCTCCTGCGGCGATCGGACATAGAAGGTGTCGCTTTCGAACCGGAAGCGGTTCTGGTCGGCGCGGTCCTTGCCCACCTGGATGCAGAGCAGCACGTCGTGCGGGTTGTAGTCCTCTTTGGCGGTGTAGTGCGAGTCATTCGTCGCCACCAGCGGCACGCCCATCTTGCTCGACAGCTCGCGTAGGGCTTCGTTGACGCGCGCTTGACCCTGGGTTTGGTGGCCCTGGACCTCAAAGAAGTAGTTGTCCGCGGCGAAGATGTCGCGGTATTCCTCGGCGAGGCGCAGGGCCTTATCGGGGTTGCTCTTGAGGATGGCCTGTGACAGCTCGGAGCCAAGGCAGCCGCTGAGGGCGATGAGGCCCTCACTGTTGGCCCGCAGCAGGTCGTGGTCGACCCGCGGCTTGTAGTAGTAGCCGTCGAGCCAGGCGGTGCTGACCAGCTTCATGAGGTTGCGATAGCCGGTGAGGTCTTTGGCCAGGACAGTGAGGTGGTAGTTCTCGCGATCCTTGAGGTTGTCCCGGTCGCGCAGGGATCGTTCGGCAACATACAGCTCGGCGCCGATGATGGGCTTCACGCCCTTGGATTTGGCCGCCTTGTAGAAATCGACGGCGCCATGCATATTGCCGTGGTCGGTCATGGCAACGGCGCCCATGCCCAGCTCCTTGACGTGGTCCACCAAGGAGTCGACCTTGCTGAGGCCGTCCAGGAGCGAGAACTCAGTGTGGACGTGCAGGTGGGTGAAATCGGTGACCACGGTTCGGCCGGAATCCTACCACTTACGTGACATTTGTTTTGGACAAATGTGCTACCCGGATTTTGGCCTAACCGGCGGCGCTGCTTGGGGTGATACTACAAGCTGGCGATGTCGTTGCTGGAGCGGCTGCTCAGCCCGAAGGCCGTCGTGGGGATGGTCAGCGGCGCCATCGCCCTGGCGCTGCTGCTCAGCTTCGCCGATATACGGCAAGTTGGTCAAGCGTTCGAGCGCTTCCCTCCGATCCTGCTGCCGACCATCCTGGCGCTGATCTTTGCCCGCGAGGCCGTGCGGGTGGTGGAGTGGCACTACCTGCTGACGGCGCTGGGGCTGCGGCCGCTGGTGCGCCACAGCATGCTAACGCTGCTTGGCGGCGACGCCAGCCAGATCCTGCCTGCCGGTGTGTACTTCCAGAACTACCTGCTCCAACGGGCGGAAGGCACGGCTTTCTCGACGTCTCTGGCGGCCACGCTGGCCATGCAGCTGCTGGAAGCCGCAGTCTCCCTGGTGGTACTGGTGGTAGTCGGCGTGCCTGGTTGGGACTGGCTGCGGCCGGTAACGCTGGTGGTCCTGGTTGGCTATGCGGTGTTTCTGATCCTGGTAAGCCGGCGCGGCGTGGTGGACTGGCTGGAGCGGCGGGCGGCCAACAAACGCTGGAGCGGCCTGATCCTGGATCAGCTGGCGAAGTTCCTGGAGGGGCTGGAGGGCTTGATGCGGCCAGGCGTCATCCTGCGGGCGGGCATTTTGACGGCGGCCTACCTAGCGTTCACGGTGGCTGCTTTCTACGTCACGCTCAAGGCCTACGGGCTGCCGCATGTTGGTCCCGGCGAGGCGGCGGCCATCTACTGCTTCGTGCTGACCCTGATCATCCTCGTGCCGCTGCCGTCTGATTGGGGCTTGAGCGAAGGTGGCGGCGTGACGATCCTGCTGGCGTACGGCGTGCCGCTGGCCGAGGGGCTCACGATCATGCTCATCATCCGTTTCGCCACGCTGCTGTTCACCGAAGTCATCGCCGGTGGCGCGCTGCTGGCGATGAGGGGCGAGATCGGCCACATCACGGGCGAGCTGCACGACGCGCCGGCGCGCTAGATTCGCGGGGGCGGGGGTGCTAACATCGGATTCCGGAATGCCTAACCAACCCGGGGCCGCGGCGGCCGGCGAAGCAGCCGCCCGGAAGCTGTTGGAAGGCGCCCCTCCAGCCTCTGTCGATCGCGATGAGCTGCTGGCCGCGATCGAGCCGCTGGCTGCCCAAAAAACGTCGCAAGCGGCGGACGTGCTGGCGCGATTGGACCAGCCGAAAGATGTGGCTAAGGCGGCTCGTCGAGCGCTGTTCCGGCTGCAGACGCAGGGCATACGGCCCAGCGAGGAGCCTGTTGAGGCAGCGCCCGCGGCAGCCGCCACGTCGGCGCAGAAGATGAGGCTGCTGGAAGCGCGCATCAGCTCCTACGACCCGCACGGCACGCGGGCTGTGTCGATCCTGGCCGAGAAGCCCTTCACCGGGCTGGTGAACCTGTTCGCCATCGCCAGTGACGTGGACGGTTTGCTGGACGCTGAGCTCAGCACGACGACCAAGAAGGCGTACTTCGCCCGGCTGGAAAATTTCACTCGGCAATACGGCTACATCGAGTTCGTGCCCACCCCGCCGGAGCACGCCAACCAGGTGATCTACCGCTACGCCACGGCGAATGACAAGTCGGAACGGCCGCTGCCACAGGACTTCAGCATGTGGAAGAGCTTCGGGGCGGAGCCGCCCGAGCCTGCATTAGAAGCGCCGATCCTGAGTGAGCTCTCGGCAGATGGGGTACGAAAGAACGTGCCTGTTGAGGCCACCAAAGAGCTGGCCCACACCGAATTCGAGGCGTGGGCGTACGAAGAGGGGCAACTCAAGGAGCACGTGGCTCGGCTGGAGACCGCCCGCGGTGGACCGCTGGTGCTCAGCGAGGACGCTCAGAAGACCCGCGAGAAGAGCATCATCGATGAGGCTACGGACGCCATCTTCAAGGATGATGAGCTAGCCAGAGCCAAAGAACGGCTGCAGGAAACAGCTCACTTCCTGTTTCAGCATGGCAACAAAGAGGCTGCGGAACGCTGCCTGCGCGCCGCACTGGAGATCGATGCCGCGCCGCCGCACGAGCAGCCGTTCCTGCGCGAGATCATAAGCAAGAGCTTCGAGCTGCTGGCGCATGCCGGCCACGACCATGAGCATCCGCACGAGCGGCCTGAGCCGGCGCGGACCGAATCCGGGATCGTGCTCCCGGCTTGACGCGCGGTGGAAGGCCGGGCGCGACTGCAGGTGAGCCTGTACGGAGGCGTGCAGGGCGTGGGCTTCCGCTGGTGGGCGCGGCAGCAAGCGCAGCTGCTAGGCTGCACGGGGTACGCCCGCAATGATCCCTCGGGTATGCGCGTCGAGATCGTGGCAGAAGGGTCACGAAGGACGTTGGACCAGTTGTTAAGCAGGTTGCGCCAGGGCCCGCCTGGCGCGCATGTCAGCCACGTTGAGGCGGAATGGCAAGACAGTACGGGCGAATTCGAGCAGTTCCAGATACGCCCCTAGAGCTAGCTGCGGCGCCGGCGGACTACCGGCTGTACGCGCTGCTGGCGGGCGGAAGCATTCTGGCCGGCCTGTTGGTCTTTGGCGCGATCGTGTACGGGCTGATGTTCACGTTCACCAGCTTCATCCCATCGCTCACCGAGAGCCGCTCGGCGGCTATGACCGCTACCGTTGGCACCGTGGAGCTGCACGAGGCGGGATCCAACCGCTGGTCGATTCCCGTTGTTGGCCAGCAGCTGCGCGAGGGTGACACGATCCGTACGCGCGAAAACAGCCGCGCGCTGCTGACGCTGTTCGATCAGAGCACGGCGACGCTGTACCCGCTGACTGAGCTAACCATCTCGTCGATGCGGGCGAATCGCTTTGGGACGACACTGCGCTCGACGCCGCGGGCCATCGTGCGACTGCACGAAACCTCCGGGCGAGCGCTTATCGGGGTAGCGCACCTCAGTCCCGTGACGAACCTGGACTTTGAGGTGGAAGGCGGCACCGGTCGTGCCAGCGTGACCGAGGGCAGCTACATCGTGAAAGTCACACCTAACCAGACGTTCGAGGTGGTGGCTACACGCGGGCGGAGCGTCGTCAGCAGCGGCGGCGGGCAGGTGACGATCCGCGGCGGCGAGCGCACGCAGGTCCGCGGCCAGCAGGCGCCGGATGCACCCATCCTGGCAGCGGAGGACCTGATTGAGAACGGGACCTTCACGCAATCGGAGGGCACGGACAAGCCACTGAAGTGGGACTTGCTGGCGCCCACTCCAGAGGGGCGAGACGTGCCAGGCCGGACGCGGCTGACGTCGGAAGAGGGGTTCCCGGCGGTGCGCTTAACGCGCAGCGGCGGCACCTATCACGCCGAGCAAGGCATCCGACAGGTCATCAACCAGGATGTGACCGACTACAACGTGGTGCGCCTGGACCTGCGCTTCAAAGTGTTTTCCCAGAGCGTGCCTGGCGGTGGGGACCAGGGCAGCGAGTACCCGCTGATGGTGCGTGTGAACTACCTGGATGAGACCGGGACGCCGGCGCTGTTCGTGCGGGGATTCTACGTGCAGAACGAGGGCAATCTGCCAACGACGAACGGCCAGCCAGTGAAGGCCGGAGAGTGGATGAACCTGGCGGGCGAAGACGGGCTGCAGCTGCAGCGCATCACGCCCAGGGTGCAGCTCGTGCAGTCGGTCGAGGTGGTGGCTTCGGGCCATGACTACGACAGCGAGATCCAGCACGTCTCGCTGGTGGTCGAATGACCGCTCGCCGGGTACATAAGTAACTCGTGCGAAGAATCTGCGTCGTTGGCACCGGCTACGTGGGGCTGGTTACGGGCACGTGTTTCGCCGAGCAGGGCAACCAGGTGGCGTGCGTCGATATCGACGAGACCAAGATCAAGCTGCTGCAGTCGGGCGGTATGCCAATCTACGAGCCGGGCCTGTCCGAACTGGTGCAGCGCAACTCGGCCATGGGACGCTTGTGCTTCACCACGTCGTACGACGAGGGCATGCGGGACGCGGAGTTTGTGTTCATCGCCGTCAACACGCCGCCTTTGGCGAGCGATGGCGGAGCGGACCTGCGCTACGTCGAGGCGGCGGCTAAGTCGATCGCGCAGCACCTCGAACACGATCTGATCATCGTCAACAAGAGCACGGTGCCAATTGGGACCGGTGATCTGGTGGCGCAGATCGTCGAACGTGAGCGCAAGACGGAAGCGCAGTTCGCGGTGGTCAGCAACCCGGAGTTTCTGCGCGAGGGCAGCGCGGTAGCTGATTGCCTGAACCCGGATCGCGTCGTGCTGGGAGCGACTGACAGAGCCGCGGGCGAGGCGGTGGCCTCGCTGTACCTGTCCCTGCGCTGCCCGATGATCATCACCGACCTGGCCACGGCGGAGATGATCAAATACGCCTCGAACGCCATGCTGGCGGCACGCATCTCGTTCATCAATGAGATGGCCGCCATCTGTGAAGCGCTGGGCGCGGACGTCAAGCAGGTGGCCCTCGGGATGGGTTACGACAAGCGCATCGGCAGCTCTTTCTTAGAAGCGGGGCTGGGCTATGGCGGCAGCTGTTTTCCGAAAGACGTCAAGGCGCTGATGCACATGGCCCTGACGCAGGGCTGCCACCCGCAGCTTTTGCAGGCGGTAGAGGACATCAACAACGATCAGCGCCGTCGCGCTGTGGATAAGGTGAAGGAGCTGCTTGGCCCGCTGCAGGGCAAGGTCATTTGCCTGCTGGGCCTGGCGTTTAAGCCAAACACCGACGACATGCGTGAGGCCGCCTCGGTGGACATCGCGAAGATGCTGCAAGCCGAGGGCGCGCAGGTAAAGGCCTACGACCCGGTGTCGATGGCGGTGGCCAGGCTGTTCCTGCCAGACGTGGAGTACTGCACGAACGCCTACGAGGCAGCGAGCGGCGCCGACGCAGTGATGGTCGTCACCGACTGGAACGAGTTCAAACAGCTCGATATGCGCAGACTCAAGGGAGTGATGCGGAACCCGGTCCTGGTCGATGGCCGCAACATCTACGACGGGAACATGCTGCGCGAGACGGGCTTCACCTACCGGGGCACCGGGCGCAACTAGCGGTCCATGCGCGCCGTGGGCGTGGACATCATAGAGATAGGCCGTGTGCGGGGCTCGCTGCAGCGGTTTGGCGATCGCTTTCTCGATCGCGTGTACACGGCTGCCGAGCAGGCCTATTGTTGCGGACGGGCGCCGCAGCTGGCCGGGCGGTTCGCCGCCAAGGAGGCCGTCTCTAAGGCGCTCGGCACCGGCATCAGGCGCATTCACTGGCGCAACATCGAGATCCTGCCCAATCGGGCGGGGGCGCCGCGGGTGACGCTGCACGGGCCCGCGCAGCAGCGCTTCGAATCGCTGGGATTGACGAGCATGGAGGTGAGCATCTCCCATTCGCGGGACAACGCGGTAGCGGTTGCGATAGCGTCCTGATCATGGCCCTGCAGCTCGTCACGAGCGCCGAGACGCGCGCCCTCGAGCAGAGCTCGGTGAGCGCCGGCGTGTCGCTGGACGAGCTGATGGACCGGGCTGGCCTGGCGGTGGCTGAGCGCGTGCACACGCTGCTGCAGCGGCGGCCCGGCCGCGCGATCGTGCTGGTGGGGCCGGGCAACAACGGCGGCGATGGGCTGGTGTGCGCCCAGCACCTCCTGGCCTGGGGGTGGCAGGTCGACCTCCATCTGACGCCGCAGCGTCCCCGCGATCCAAAGCGCTTCCCGGTGCTGGCGGCACTCCGGACCGGCGCCATTCCGGAGCGACCCGCCCACGTGGTGGTGGATGCACTGCTGGGGACGGGCAGCTCGCGCCCAATGGAAGGGGCCATATCGGAGGCAGTGGAGGACGTGCGTGCGAAGCAGGGCTCGGCACGCGTGGTCGCGGTGGACGTGCCGAGCGGCGTGAACGCGGACACGGGAGCGGCGGACCCGAAGACGCTGCGGGCATCAACGACGGTGACGCTTGGGCTGGCCAAGGTAGGACTGTTCCAGTATCCGGGACGCGAGCTGGCGGGCGATATTCAGGTGGCGGACATCGGCATCCCGGCCGCGATTACAGAGGGTGTCCAGACGTGGTTGAGCGATGCCGAGCTGGCGCGGGCGTTTCTGCCGGAGCGGCCGGAAGCGGGCCACAAGGGCACCTTCGGCAAGCTGCTGGTGCTGGCCGGCTGCGCCAGCTACACCGGTGCGCCTTATCTGACCAGCATGGCCGCGGCGCGAACCGGCGCCGGTTTGGTGCGCATCGCCACGGCACGCGGCGTGCACCCGATCGTCGCTTCCAAGTTCGCCGAGGCCACGTTTGCGCTCCTACCGGAGACCGAGGATGGCTGCGTGTCGCGCGCGGCGCTGTCGCACATCAAGGAGCTGCTGCAGGACGATTTCGACTGCCTGCTGATCGGGCCTGGCTTGAGCCAGAATTGGGAGACGCGCGACGTGGTGGAGGAGCTGCTCTTGGGCGGCGTTCAGCTGCCGCCGCGGGTGGTGATCGATGCCGACGGACTGAACAACATCGCCACGCATCCTGATTGGCCGCAGCGGCTGCCGCCGGGGTGCGTGCTGACTCCGCATCCGGCCGAGCTGGGGCGGCTGGCCAATCTGTCAGTCCACGAGGTGCTGGCCAGCCGGTTCGAGCTGGCGCGGGACCGGGCCCGAGCGTGGCAGCAGGTCATCGTGGCCAAGGGCGCGAACTCGATCGTCGCCTCGCCTGGCGGCCGGACCGCGATAGATCCAGGGGCCAACCCGCTGATCGGCACCGCGGGCACCGGCGACGTGCTGGCGGGGGCCATCGCCGGCCTGCTGACGCAGGGCGCTCCTGCCTGGGAGGGAGCGGTAGCCGCTACGCGGGTTTGCTCGATGGCCGCGCGCCGGCTCGTGCCGGAGTTCGGCCGCGCGGGGATGCTGGCCAGCGACCTGCACGCGGAGCTGCCGCGCGCGATGCGAGAGCTCCGGGGCGCCTAGCCCGAGACCATAACCGGTGTGCCCACGTCGGCCCAGGAGTAGAGCTGCTGAGCCATGCCGAAGGGCACATTCACGCAGCCGTGGGTGCCAGTGCCATCGGCGCCCGGCCGGCCGTCGATGGCATTCGAGCCGGGACCGAACCAAGACCGCCAGGGCGCGTCATGGATAAAGTAGCCACTGCCCTCGAACAACAGCGCATAGGTGGTTTGGGAATCCTCGTACCAGTATGGGCTGCCCTTCGGCCAAGGCGAGTGGAACTTGAAGCGATAGCGTTTCTCGATCACCCGGAAGGTGCCGACAGGCGTTGGCAGCTCCGGTCCGCCGCTGGTGACGAGGGTTGACAGCACGGGCTTGTCGCCCTCATAGGCCACGAGGCGCTGCTGGCCTAACGAGACCGCAATGCGCTTGTTGGTGACCAGCAGGGGGTCCTGAATCACGGCCAGGGCCGTACGGCCGGTGTTGTCGGCGGCATCGACGCGCAGGCGGTAGTTACCGACGGGAACCGACTGTCCGCTGGCGTTTTTGCCGTCCCAGGCCAGGCTGGCTTCGGATTGGCCGTCGAAGTTGAACGTGCGGACAGGAGTGTCGGCCTTCTCCGGCAGGATCGAGACGGCAAGCTGAGCGGGTTTACTGGCCTTCAGCTGCACGTTCAGCGGACCCGTGGTCGGGTTCCAGGCGCCTTCCGGCTCGATTTTCAGCGGCTCCAGCCGCAGCGGCGAGGAATCAAGGTGGATGGGCACCGTCGCCACGCCGCTGGCGTTCCCAGCGCCATCAATCGTTCGTAGATGGACGTACCAGTCGCCGTCCTTGGGAATGGTGAGGCTGAGATTGCGAGCCTGCGTATCGATGCGCACCGGCAAGGCGCCGGCTGGGGTTTGGTCGAGCGAGTAGGCGAAGCCGGCGATGCCGGCGGAGTCGCTTTGAGCGTCCAGCGTCAGCTGGACCTGCCGAGTGGCGAGCCAGCCGTCGTGCGGCAGGGGCTGCACCAGCGGCGGCGGTGGCGGCGTGGGCTGGTATCCGATTTCGCCGGGGGAGTGGATCCACGGGCTGGCGCCGCCGGCCGGATCGCGCAGGCGCGCAGCCCAGTGATAGCGCTCGCCAGGCTTTAGCGCCGGCGCCTTTATCGTGGTTTCGCCAGGTTTACCGACGACGTTAGGCTGGCCGACGAGCGGCTGCTGCTCGGGGACGAACTCGGCCTCGATCATCAGCCGGCTGGGGGCGTCAGGGGGCAGCGTGGCCTCCAGCCGCAGCTGCGAGGAGTTGGTCCAGCTGTCCGGCTGCAGCGCGGCGCCACTGCTGGCCGCAGTCAGGGAAATCGAGAGCGGCGGAGCTGGCGCAGGGCGGTAGAGGGTCAGAACCCGGGGAAAGGAGAGTTGCGTGAAGGGCACCGGCTGGCCGCAGCTGGCCAGCGTGAGTATTGCCCCGGAGAATGCTGCACCGAGACCCAAGAACCCCGCCCGACCACGCATGGTTGCCTACTCCTGCAGGAATTATCTGTCAGTTCAGTTAGCAGTCGCCATGCCAGGGGACCAGAGAGGCCGCGATACCATGGACCCATGCGAGTGGGCGAGGTGATGACCACGCCGCCCGTAACCGTACCGCCCGAGATGGCGGTGGCTAAGGTTGCGCGGACGCTGCTGGACAAGGGCGTGCGGGCCGTGCCGGTGATCGAGCAGGGACGGCTAATCGGCATCATTACTGAAACCGATCTGCTGGTCCGCAATGCCCATTTGCACTTCCCCACGTATCTTGGGATCCTCGAGAACGTGCTGTCCATCGGCGGCGACCGAAACCTCGACGACGAGCTGCGCCGCGTGCTGGCGGTTAGCGCGCGTGAGGTGATGACGGCGGACGTCCGCACGGCGGCTCCGGACGACGACCTGGGCGAAGTGGCGCATGAGATGGTGCAGCGGCATCTGCATGCCATCCCGGTGGTGAAGGACGGCGTGGTGGAGGGCATGCTCTTCCCTTCCGACGTGGTCCGGCTCGTTGCTCGCGACTGAGCTGATCGCCCGCAAGCGCGACGGCCAGGCGCACACGCGCGACGAGATCCAGTTTCTGATCGGCGGCCTCACGGCCGGGACCATTCCCGATTACCAGGTGGCGGCCTGGCTGATGGCAGTGTGCATCCGCGGCATGACGGCCGAGGAAACCGCCTGGCTGACCCAGGTTATGGCTTCTTCAGGGGAGACGCTGGATCTGCAGTCGCGCTGGCCCGATGTGGTCGATAAGCACAGCACCGGCGGAGTGGGCGACAAGACCAGCCTGGTGCTGATGCCGATGCTGGCGGCGGCGGGCTGCCGGGTGGCCAAGATGTCCGGCCGCGGCCTGGGCTTTTCGGGTGGCACTATCGACAAGCTGCAAGCCATTCCCGGCATGCGCACGGAGCTGTCCCGGGGCGAGTTCCTGGACCAGGTGGACAGGCTGGGCATCGCCATCGTCAGCCAGTCGGCAGAGCTGGCGCCGGCTGACGGCAAGCTGTACGCCCTGCGGGACGTGACCGCGACGGTCGATAGTCTGCCGCTCATCGCCTCGTCGATCATGTCGAAGAAGCTGGCCTGCCGGGCCGGCCGGCTGGTGCTCGACGTCAAAACGGGCGGCGGCGCGTTCATGAAGACGCTCGACCAGGCGCGCGCCCTGGCGGAGATCATGATGGCGATTGGCGAGGCCGGCGGGGTCTCCACCTCGGCGGTGATTTCGGACATGAGCCAGCCGGAGGGCCAGGCGATCGGCAACGCGCTGGAGGTCCGCGAGGCCGTCGAGACGCTGCAAGGCCGCGGCCCGGCCGACGTCTTGGAGCTGTGCGAGCGCCTGGCCGAGGCGCTTGGCGTGCCGGAGGCAAGCCGCACGATAGCTTCAGGCGCCGCGCTGCAGAAGCTGAAGGCCATGGTTGAGGCCCAGGGCGGTGACGTCCGAGCCCTGGACGACCCCCAGCGGCTGCCGGCGGCGCCGCTCCGCCGCGAGCTCGCGGCGCCGCGTTCCGGCTATGTGGCGGCGATCGACGCCGAGCTGCTGGGCCGGGCAGCAGTAGCTCTGGGCGCGGGACGGATGCGCAAGGACGAGCCAATCGATCCAGCGGTGGGCTTCGTGCTGCACGCCAAGATCGGCGACCTCGTCGAGGTGGGCCAGGCGCTGCTCGAGGCGCACGCCACCGACGAGCGCAAGCTGGAAGCGGCCCTGGCCGCGGGGCTGCAGGCGTACACGATCGGCGAGCAGCCGGTGGCCGCGCCGGAGCAGGTGAAAGCTATAATTTCGCCTCCGTCATGAAGGTGGGGATCATCGGCGTCACCGGCAACGCGGGCGCCGAGCTGGCCAGGCTGCTGCTCAAGCACCCCGAGTTCCAGTTGGCCGAGGTGAGCGGCCGCTCCGAGGCAGGCAAGAAGCTGACTGAGGTGTTTCCCTACCTGCACCAGTACGACCTGACGATTGAGCCGGAGATCGGCGAGGCGGAGCTGTTCTTCTCGGCCCTGCCCCACAAGTCCTCGGCTGAGATTTGCGCCCCGCTGGTGAAGCGCGGCAAGAAGGTGGTGGACCTCAGCGCCGACTTCCGGTTGAGCGATCGCGCCGTCTACGAGCAGACGTACCAGGTGACCCATCCCCATCCGGAGCTGCTGGAGATGGCGGTTTACGGCCTGCCCGAGCTGCGCCGAGCCGAAGTGGCGGCGACGCGCCTGGTGGGCAACCCTGGCTGCTACCCTACGGCGGCCATCCTGGCGCTGGCGCCAGCCGTGTGCGCCGGCATAGCTAGCCCGAAGATCATCATTGACGCCAAGTCCGGCGTGTCGGGCGCCGGGCGCACGCCGACGGCTGTGACCAACTACATCGAGATCAATGAGAACACGCACGCCTACTCGGTGGACGGCCACCGGCACGAGCCGGAGATCGCCCAGGAGCTTGACCGCCTTCGTCCGCGCGGCCTCAAACCGATCGAGACAACCTTCATTCCCCACCTGGTGCCGATGACGCGGGGTATCCTGGCCAACTGCTATACGCCGGCGATCCAGCCGGTGAACAAGGGCCAGCTGACCGAGATGTACCAGGAGTTCTACCGCGACACGCCATTCGTGCAGGTTGTGGAGCGGCCGCCCGAGACGAAGTGGACCTATGGCAACAACATGGTCTACGTCATGCCGTATTTGCACGAGCGCAGCGGCAATTTGATTTTGATGGCCGTGGAGGACAACCTGGGCAAAGGCGCCGCCGGCCAAGCTATCCAGAACGCCAACTTGATGTGCGGTCTGCCCGAGGAGCTCGGGCTTGATATTGGCGCCGTCTATCCGTGAGGTAGCCGGCGGCTTACTGGCCCCGAAAGGCTGGAAGGCTGCCGCTGCGTGCGCAAATATCAAGGGGTCGACCGCCGACAAGCTCGACCTGGGCCTGCTGGTGTCCGATACGGATTGCTCCGCGGCGGGCGTATTCACTCAGAACCAGGTCCGGGCCGCGCCGGTGCGCTGGTGCCAGCAGCTGCTGCCGGCCGCCAATGTCCGCGCGGTCATCGCCAACAGCGGCAATGCCAACGCCTGTACCGGCGAGCAGGGCTACCGGGACGCGGCAGACATGGCTGGCGAGGCGGCGTTGGCGATCGGCGTGGATCCGAGCCAGGTGCTGGTCGCCTCGACGGGGGTCATAGGCGTGCCGATGCCGATGCAGCGGCTTCTTTCGGGCATCCGTGGGCTGCGTCTTGGCGCGGATGGGGATGCGTTCAACGACGCCATCATGACCACGGACACGCGGCGGAAGCAGGCCTCCGTAGCCTTAGAGATCGGAGGGCGTGAGGTGCGGGTTGGCGGCGTCAGCAAGGGCGCCGGGATGATCCACCCCAACATGGCGACCATGCTGTGCTTTATCACGGCGGACGCGGCTGTGGACCTTGCCCTGCTGCCCGGAGCGGTGAAGCGTGCTGCCGATCGGTCGTTCAACATGCTCACGGTGGACGGCGACACCAGCACCAACGACACACTGGTCGTGCTGTGCAACGGCGCCGCCGGGAACCCTCCCATCAGGCCAGGCACGCCCGAGGCGGCTGTGCTGGAGGAGGCGATCGAGACCGTGGCGCTGTCGCTGGCCAGGCAGATGGCTGCCGACGGCGAGGGCGCATCGAAAGCGTTGGAGGTGCGGGTAAGCGGCGCGGCCAGTGAGGACGACGCGAGGGCCGCGGCGCGGGCCGTCGCCAGCTCAAACCTGGTCAAGTGCGCGATCTACGGCAACGATCCCAACTGGGGCCGCATCCTATGCGCGCTTGGCAACACCTCCGTGCGGTTGGACGAGAGCCGCGTGGGCATCAGCGTCAACGGCCAGCGCCTGGTCGCCTGCGGAGTCAGCACTGCTTTCGACGGCGGCGCCGCGTCACAAGCCATGAAAGCGCCGCTGGTGACCATCGACGTTGAGCTTGGGCTGGGCAGCGGCCAGGCCACGGCCCTGGGTTGTGACATGACACCGGATTACGTAACGTTCAATGCCGATTACACGACATAGGTAGAGTCATGTCTTTAGATATTGCTGGCGTCCTGCAAGAGGCGCTGCCATACATCAACTATTTCGTCGGCAAGACGGTGGTGGTCAAGATGGGCGGCAGCGCGCTGTCAGCGGAGCACACCGTCCTGCAGGACGTCATCTGGCTCAAGAACCTGCAGGTCAACGTCGTGCTGGTGCACGGCGGCGGTGACGACATCAGCAACTGGCTGAAGCGCATCGGCAAGGACAGCAAGACGGTCAAAGGCCTGCGCGTCACCGACGACGAGACCATGGAAGTGGTCAAGATGGTGCTCGTGGGCAAGGTCCAGCAGGAGCTGGTGGCGGCTATCAACGGCCTCGGCGGCGAGGCGGTGGGCATCAGCGGCTTGGACGGCAAGCTGTTCGAGTGCGAGCGCTACACCGGCGAAGGCGACCTGGGACTGGTGGGGCGCATCAAGCGGGTGAACCTGCGGCCGGTGACGGCGGCGCTGAACGAGGGCTACATCCCCGTGGTTACGCCGGTTGGCTTCGGCGAAGGCGGGGTCACTTACAACATCAACGCCGACCTGGGAGCGGGCGAGCTGGCGGCCTCCTTGCGGGCGGAGAAGCTGATCTTCCTGACAGACGTCATCGGCATCTGTGACACACAGGGACAGCTCATCTCGGAGCTGAACGTCAACCAGGTGCCCGAGCTGGTGGACTCCGGCATCCTCACGGGCGGGATGCTGCCCAAGGTCGAGGCCGCCGGACGGGCGCTGGAGCGCGTCAAGCGGGTGCACATCATCGACGGCCGCGTGCCGCACGCACTCGTGCGCGAGATGTTCACCGACAAAGGCGTCGGCACCATGGTGGTGCGCAGCTAAGAACGGATTCCTCGCTGCGCTCGGAATGACAAACGTGGCACGCGGCGTGCTTTGCAGCTGGCGCCATGTTGCCGAAGCGACTCTCCGCGGGCCTTCTCACACTCGTGATCGCGATGCTGCCGGTGGGCGGCGCGGCGGGAGCAAGCCCGGCGCCAGCAGGACCACATACCTGCCCAGCTGATCTATTCGCCTGGCAGCAGATTCTGGGCGCGGAGTGGCTGGACTGCCACCAGCTGAGCGATCTCACCACCACCAACAACCCATACACGGATCCCAACAGCCTGTACGGCATGGGCTTGCCACCCAACCAGGGCGCAGGCACGTTGAACTCGCACTACACCAACCCGACCTCGCCACCGGTAACCGGTATGCAGCTCGATGGCTACTTCCCGGACAGCTGCAACGCCTTTGTGGCGGAGCCGGCGTTGACGGGTAAGAACGGCAGCCCGTTCATCAAAGGCTGCACGCCGCCGCCGACGCCTGGAGCGCTGTGCCTTAGCGACTGCCACCATGATGGCCAGTTCGTGATCCGGATTCCTGACACCTGGGATGGACACCTGCTGACTGCGGGCACGCCTGGCATCCGCGACGCGTTCTCCAGCGATTTCCTTCTGTCGGACTACGTCCTGGAGAAAGGCTGGGCCTACGTCTCTCAGGACAAGGGCAATATTGGCAGCAACTTCTACCGCTCAGGCGGCGATGAAGTTGGCTCGTGCGGCACACCGTGGTGCCCGGCCGCCGCTATCCAGGAGTGGAGCCAACGGATGCGACAGGCCACGCGCCAAAGCGTGGCGCTGCTGGACAACCTTGCTCCGGGCTACGGCGTCAAGCGGGTCACTCGGTCGTATGCGGCCGGCATTTCCAATGGCGGCTACCAGGTGCGCCGCGCGTTGGAGACCGACGGCACGGGCAAGGGCCGGCTGTACGACGGCGGCGTGGATTGGGAGGGAACGCTGTTGCTGGGCAGCGTGCCGGCAGGAGTGGTCCTCGACAAGCCGACTACCGGCTACAACCTGTTCACCTATCTACCGGCGTCGCTGGCTAACTATCCGGGTGACGTGAGCGGCGATCCCGCTGCCGTGGCGGCCCTGGCCGTGGTTGGCTTCAACCCGCAATCGCAGCCGCTGTGGTCCTACCATTGGACGATTTACTGGGGCTTGACGCAGAAGATCTACAGGCTGGTGTTCGATCCGGAATACACCGGTTACACCTGCTCCAGCCAGTCGGGGCCATCGTGCGTCTCACCGCCGGCCGAGCAGCTCATGCCCACCGATCCCGACGCGAGCTACAACTACGCCGCGCGGCTGCAGGCCAATCCTGCGCTCGCCGGCCGGCTGCAGTCGGTGGCCAACACGGGCAATATTCAGCATCCGCTCATTACCCTGCACGGCGATCAGGACTCGCTGCTGCCGATCAAGACCGATTCAGACCTCTACGCACAGATGGTTGAGCTGGCCGGACATGCAAGCAGGTTTCGGTACTACGTGGTGGCGGGCGGGAACCATGTCGATCCGCAATTCGACGACCATTACGGCGTAGATGCCTACGGCACGAATGTGCTGCGACCCATCCTGCCCTGCGCCCGCGCTGCGATCGATACGCTGGCTGCGTGGGTAGAGCAGGGCGCCGCCCCGCCCGCGAGCCATACCATCGCCAGACCGGCGGGAGCCAGCGCCAGCGATCTGGCGAATACCTGCAGTCTCAGCTGAAGAAGGGTTTCAGCGCGCGCCAGGTGTTGGCCAGCGCGTCCGGCACGACGGTGACGCCACCGAGGACGGGCATGAAGTTGGTGTCACCATTCCAGCGGGGCACCACATGCTCGTGGATGTGCTCCTCGACCCCGGCGCCGGCGCAGCGCCCGATGTTCCAGCCGACGTTGAAGCCCTGCGCCCCGAAGGCCTCCTTGAGGGCGGCGATGCTGCGCTTGAGCAGCTGATCCATCTCCGCCAGTGTCTCTTCCGGCAACTCCTCGAGCTCGGAGGTGTGGTCGAACGGCACGATCATCAGGTGGCCGTTGGTGTAGGGGAAGGCGTTCAGGATGATGAACGCGCGGTGGCCGCGGTGCAGGATGAGGTCCTGCTCGTCGCTCGAGCGAGCCAGGCGCGTGCAGAAGATGCAGCCGGGCTCCTTCTCGCCCTTGATGTAGGCCAGCCGCCAGGGCGCCCACAGGTTACGCTCGGCCACACGGCCATTCTACGGGCGGAGGCGCCGCCGGCCGAAGATCAAAGGTGATGCGCGCGCTCCTTCTCGTGCTGGCGCTGGCCCTGGCGGGCTGCGGCGCCGTTGCGGCTCCCGCCGACGGAGCGCGGGTGTATGCGGTGTCGAGCCCGCCCGCGGCGGCGTCCAGTCCGGCAGCTTCGCCGTCGCCGGTGCCGGCTGCCACTCCGGTGGCGCCGCCCAGCCCTACGCCGACCACTGGGCCGGTCGTGTTCACACTGGACTTCACGGTCGAGCGGCGGGATGACCTCACGCTTCGCGTGGGACAGGCGATGCAGCTCAAGTTGACCTCCGGCCCGACGAGCGACTGGCTCTCCGGGGTCGACGATGCGCGTGTGCTGCGGCCGATGACGCCTATCGGCAACGGCATCTTTCAGGCGATGGCGCCTGGCACGGCGTTGGTCACTGCGCACGTGCCGCAGGGCTGCGCCAACGTCTCGCCGGCCGCTCGGTGCCGCAATCCCGAGCACGGCCTGTGGTTCCAAACCCGCGTGTACGTGCTGCCTTAGCGCTAAGCTGAGGCTACGCTGTAGCCATGTGGGTGAGGATCGGCCTGATCGTCGGCCGCATCGCACTTCGGCTGCTGATTCGGCTGGCGCCCTTCCTGGCGATCGCGGGCGCCGCCCTGGTGCGGCGCTACCGCTGGCCGATCTACTACCGCGTCGTCGCGTTGAAGCCGGCCAAGCTGAACCTGTCGGCCGTGCCAGGGATAGTGCTTGGCTCCGTCGGTGGGCTGGCGCTGATGGGTGTGGCGCTGTACCTGATCGTGACCGTTCTAGCGCCGCACCGGTAGGATTTCCCTGTTGGCCAATCATGGACACAAACGCTGACATTCGGCGCGGGAGGGATTGCGATGATCGCGCAGCCACAGGATAAGCAGCTCAACGAACTCGAGGAGCTCACCAGGATAGACGCCTATGCCGCCTGGCAGAAAGATGAAGGCGTGAACGTCATCCGCGATTTCGCCTTCGACGATTTGCACGCGCTGGAGCTGGGCGACTGGCCGCGCAAGGGCGGCCGCGGAGTCGTCATCAACATCCCCAATGACACCATGACCAATGACGCGCACATCGTGGAGATTGGGCCGGGCGGCCACTCAGAGCCGGAGCATCACCTATACGAGGAGATGGTCTATATCCTGACCGGCCGCGGTTCCACCAGCGTGTGGTGGGACGAGCAACGCAGGCAGACTTTCGAATGGGGACCGGGCAGCCTGTTTGTCATCCCACTCAACGCCTGGTACCAGCATTTCAACGGCAGCGGACGCGAGCCGCTGCGCTACATCGCGGTGACGGATTTGCCGACCACGCTGCGCCATTACCAGAATCGCGAGTTTGTTTTCAACAACCCTTTCCAGTTCATCGATCGTTTCCAGGGAGAGGCCGAGTTCTTCAGTGGCGCGGGCAAGCTGTACAAGGGCCGCCGCTGGAAGGCCAGCTTCATCCCGGATGCGGGCAACCTGGAGCTGTACGGCTGGATGGAGCGGGGGGCCGGAGGAGTAAACGCCATGCTCGAGCTGCCCCAAACGAACCTCGCGGCGCATATCTCGCAATTCCCTGTAGGGACCTACAAAAAGGCTCACAAGCACGGCCCGGGAGCGCATTTGCTCATTCTTTCGGGTACGGGCTTCTCGCTGCTGTGGCGAGAAGGCCAGGAGCGCCGGCAGTGCCCGTGGCGTCGGGGAAGCATGGTGGTCGTGCCCTGGGAAGACTGCATCCACCAGCATTTCAACACCGGCGCCGAACCGGCCCGGTACCTGGCGCTGCGCGGCGGCAGCGGCGGCCGGCGGGCTTTCCGCGAAGCCTCCCAGGCGGACGTCAGCATGAAGAAAGGCGGATCGCAGATCGAGTACGAGGACGAGGATCCGGACATCCACCGCTTCTTCGAAGCAGAGCTGGCGAAGCACGGCGCCACCTGCAGAATGAAATTCTTCATCCCCCGGTGCACGGGAGACATGGGGCCGACGACGATCAGCCAGCGCGGCGACTGAGGCTACGCTTAATTCGATGGCACAGCTGTCGCACATCGACGAGCAGGGCCGGGCGCGGATGGTGGACGTGTCGGCTAAGGACGACACCCTCCGCGAGGCGATCGCCACTGGCGAAATCACCATGCGGCGGGAGACGCTGGAGCTGATCGTGAGCCAACGCGAAGCGGGCGCAGGAATGGCGCCCTCGGGAGCGGACGAGCTGGCCAAGGGTGACGTGCTGGGGACGGCGCAGATCGCCGGCATCATGGCTGCCAAGCGCACCTGGGAGCTCATCCCGATGTGTCACCAGCTGCTCATCACCGGAGTCGCGGTCGACTTTGGCGTCGATTTCGACTCCGGCAGGATCGAGATCACCGGCACCGCCCGGACCCGCGGCAAGACGGGCGTGGAGATGGAGGCCCTAACAGCGGTGTCAGTGGCCGCGTTGACCATCTATGACATGGTCAAGGCGGTGGACCAGACGATGGAGATCGGGAAGATCCACCTGGCCCGCAAGACCGGCGGCAAGTCCGACCTCGGCATCGGCCACGCGTGAGCATCTCGGTTGCCATCCTGACGGTCAGCGACGGCGTGGCGGCCGGAGTGCGGGAGGATCTTTCCAGGACGGCCATCGAGGAGTCCATCAAGGACATGGAGTGCGAAGTGCTGTACCGCGCGGTGGTGCCCGACGAGAAGGACAAGATCGCGGCCAAGCTGAAGGAGTGGTGCGACGTCAACCGGGTGGACCTGGTGCTTACCACGGGCGGGACCGGCTTCGCGCCGCGTGACGTCACGCCCGAGGCGGCTCGCTCGGTGATCGAGCGCGAGGCGCCTGGGCTGGGCGAGGCTATGCGAGCTGCCACCCTGGCGGCGGTGCCGATGTCGATGCTGTCGCGCTCCATCGCCGGCATCCGCAACCGCACGTTGATCGTGAACCTGCCCGGCAGTCCCAAAGGCTGCCGCGAGTGCCTGGAGGTCATCACCCCGGTGCTGCCGCACGGCATCAGCCTCCTCAAGGGGGAGAGCGGCTCGCATGGCTAGGGATCAGGCGTCAGGCGTCAGTTAGGTACTGCTGGTGGCTGATTCGCGGCCGATTGGAGTTTTCGACTCGGGGGTGGGCGGGCTGACGGTGCTGCGCGAGATCCACCGACAGCTGCCGCGCGAGAGCACGATCTACTTGGGCGACACGGCGCACTGCCCGTACGGACCGCGGCCACTGCGGCAGGTCAAGCAGTTTGCCTTTGAGATCATGCGCTTCTTCATGGAGCGGGACGTGAAGCTAGTCGTGGTGGCCTGCAACACGGCCACGGCGGCCGCGCTGAATGACGTTCGAAAGGCTTTTCCGGTGCCGGTGGTGGGCGTCATCCGGCCCGGGGCGGAGGCAGGCGCGCTGGCCAGCCGCAATCGTAAGATCGGGGTCGTAGCTACCGAGGGGACGGTCAAGAGCCGCAGCTACTTTGACAACATCAAGGACATCAACCCCGCCGCCGAGGTGTGGGAGCAGGCTTGCCCGGCGCTGGTGGACCTGGTGGAAGCCGGCAAGGCCCAGGCGCCTGAGACCAAAGCCGCGCTCGGCAGCTACCTGGCCCCGTTGCAAGCGCGCGGCATCGACACGCTCATCCTGGGCTGCACGCACTACCCGCTGCTGCGCGAACCGGTGGAGGGCATTCTCGGCCCTGAGGTCACAGTGGTCGATTCGGCCTCGACGACGGCCAGCGCTACGCGCCTGATCGTGGAGGTGAACCGGCTGGACAACGAAGCCAACGGGACCACGCACGAGCTGTACTCCACCAGCCCCTCAGAGCACTTCACGGCCATCGCCGAGCGCATGTTCGGCGCGGAGCTGCCGGAAGTGCGCCAGGTGGAGCTGGGATAGCTTACACTTATTACGTGAAACACGTAACAATTGAGACCGGGCGAAACTTTCAGAGCGTCACTATTACGCTGCCTCGCGAAATCATCCGCGAGGCAAAGCACGCGGCGGTCGACGAAGG
>WNFB01000970.1_pt1 | contig 29879 bp, 25 predicted proteins | sample 5400501 | NCBI WGS metagenome assembly WNFB01 (sample SAMN13153341, study PRJNA577476) | soil metagenome | isolation source: 200 cm saprolite under Douglas fir tree site 2 hole 1 | place: USA:California | collected 2015-04-18
TCGCGGACGGCACGCCCTGCGGAATGTTCCCGCTGCCGCAACCGGCCCGGTGCGGCAGCGGCGGCAGCGGCGGCAGCGGCGCCTGTGCCATGACTCGCCGAGCAGGGACCGGACATGCCGGGCGGTAGGGCCGGGCACAACCGATTCGGCCATTACCCCCCCGAGCAACTCCTATCATCCGATCAGCGCTTTCAATGGCACGTCACGGAATATGCAGGAAGACGCGAAGCCAACTCGAATACGTAGAGTAGTCGAGTGATTACTCATTGTTATTCGGATTAGACGGCGCATCTCTGCGTCACATCAATGTGACCTTTCTGTAGCCGCTCAGATGAGGGTTCATGCCGTTTGACTGGGCATCAATCCTTCGTGACGGAGGGATGCGCAGTCCGGCCAGCGGCCGACGGAGAACGTATCGGATCGCAGCTAGATGGGGGTGACCGGGGCAGTCTTCGCGATCTGACCGCACGGGCAGCCCGCGGTCAGCCTGGGGCGATTGAATCTCTGCTGCAACATATCCGGCCCATGGTGGTCAGATACTGCCGGGCCCGCCTCGGCCGGATCGCCGGTCATTATCACGTAGCTGACGACGTCGCACAAGAGGTCTGCATTGCAGTCCTTTCCGCGCTGCCGCGCTACCGGGATATGGGACGGCCGTTCTCGTCATTCGTATTCGGCATCGCATCACACAAAGTGGCCGATGCCGTGCGGACCGCGGGCAGGCTGGCCATTCCGACCGAGGACCTGCCGGACGGGCCGGACGACAGGCCGGGGCCGGAGGACACGGTGGTGGCTCACATCGAGGCAAAGCGCGCGATGGCCCTTCTCACGAGACTCCCTATCCAGCAGCGCGAGCTGCTAGTGCTGCGGGTCCTCACCGGCCTGTCGGCTGAGGAGACCGGTCACGAGCTCGGGATGTCCGCGGGCGCCGTCCGGGTGGCGCAGCACCGTGCGCTCGCGCGGCTCAGGGCGATCGCGCGCGAGGAGTGGATCGCCTGACCGCACGGCGGGCGGGCCGCGGACGGCAGCGCGGCACGGGCGGCGGACGGTAGCGCGGCGCTGGCAGCGGACGGCAGCGGCGCTGGCAGCGGACGGCGCGCCGGGGCGGCTAGCTGCCTCGGAGGCGGACAGCAACGCGGCGCTGTCAATAGGATGAAGCATGTCTCGCAGCCATCCCACGGAAAGTGACATGACCGAGGCCGCCGCCAAGTTCGCCCCGCCCGCCCTGACCTTCGATGACGTGCTGCTGCTGCCCGCGCACTCGGCAATCGTGCCAAGCGAGGCCGACATCACCGGCCGGCTCAGCCGCAACCTCACCCTGAGCGTTCCGCTGGTCTCATCGGCGATGGATACCGTGACCGAGGCCAGGATGGCGGTAGCCATGGCCCGCCAGGGCGGCGCTGGCGTGCTGCACCGCAATCTGTCCATCGAGGATCAGGCGCAGCAGGTCGACATGGTGAAGCGGTCCGAAGCAGGCATGATCACCAACCCGGTGACCTGCGGGCCGGACGCTACGGTGGCGGACGTGGAGCGCCTGTGCGCGCGGTACCGCATCTCGGGCGTACCAGTGACGGCCGCAGACGGCGTGCTCCTCGGCATCGTCACCAACAGGGACATCCGATTCGAGGCGGGTCGCGGGCGCCGGGTCGCGGAGATCATGACGCCGATGCCGCTCATCACCGCGCCGGTGGGGGTCGGCCGGGCCGAGGCGCTGCGCCTGCTCGGCCGGAACAAGATCGAGAAGCTGCCGCTGATCGACGAGGCCGGACGGCTCCGCGGCCTCATCACCGTGAAGGACTTCACCAAGAGCGAGAAGTTCCCGCACGCCACCAAGGACGCTGAAGGGCGCCTCGTCGTCGGCGCGGCGATCGGCGTGGGCGAGGATGCCAAGCGCCGGGCCCAGGCGCTGACCGACGTCGGCGCCGACTTCCTTGTCGTGGACACCGCGCACGGTCATGCGCAGTCGGTGCTGGACATGATCGCCCAGGTCAAGGCCAATGTCTCGGTGGACGTTATCGGCGGGAACGTGGCCACCCGGGCGGGCGCCCAGGCCCTGATCGACGCGGGCGCCGATGCGGTGAAGGTCGGTGTCGGCCCGGGCTCGATCTGCACCACCAGGGTGGTCGCCGGAGTCGGCGTGCCGCAAGTCACCGCGATCTACGAGGCGGCCAAGGCCGCCCGGGCGGCGAACGTGCCGGTTATCGGGGACGGTGGCCTGCAGTACTCCGGCGACATCGCCAAGGCAATCGCGGCGGGCGCCGACACGGTCATGCTCGGCGGCCTGCTCGCGGGCTGCGAGGAGAGCCCGGGCGAGATGGTCTTCATCCAGGGCAAGCAGTTCAAGCTGTACCGGGGCATGGGCTCGCTCGGGGCCCTGCGGAATGCCGAGCGCGGCGGCTCGTACTCCAAGGACCGCTACTTCCAGGATGACGTGCTGAGCGAGGACAAGCTGGTGCCGCAGGGCGTCGAAGGCCAGGTGCCCTACCGTGGCCCGCTGGCCGCCGTGGCAGGCCAGCTCGTCGGCGGGTTGCGCGCCGCGATGGGCTACTGCGGGGCCCGGTCCATCGCCGAGCTGCAGGCAGCCAGATTTACCCAGATCACCAGCGCTGGCCTGGCGGAGAGCCATCCGCACGATATCGAGATGATCGCGGAAGCGCCGAACTACGTCGGACGGCGGACGTGACCCAGGTTGAGATCGGCCGGGGCAAGAGCGGCCGCCGGGCCTATGCCCTGGACGAGATCGGCATCGTGCCGTCCCGCCGGACCAGGGATCCGGAAGAAGTGTCGATGGCATGGCAGATCGATGCCTACCGGTTCGACCTTCCGCTCATCGTCGCGCCGATGGACAGTGTCGTGTCGCCGCGCACCGCGGTGGAGATCGGCAGGCTGGGCGGGCTCGCCGTCCTTGACCTCGAAGGGCTCTGGACCCGGTACAACGATCCTGAGCCGCTGCTCGCCGAGGCTGCCGAGCTTGATGACGACGCCGCCACCAGCAGGCTCCAGGAGATCTATGCGGAGCCCATCAAGGAAGACCTGATCGGGCGGAGGATCGAGGAAGTCCGCGCGGCCGGGATCACCGCGGCCGCGCGGCTTTCGCCGCAGCGGACAGTCCGTTACTACAAGGCGGTCATCGACGCGGGTGTCGACATCTTCGTCATCCGCGGCACCACAGTGTCGGCCGAGCACGTGTCCGGCCAGTCCGAGCCGCTCAATCTCAAGCAGTTCATTTACGAGCTCGATGTGCCGGTCATCGTCGGCGGCTGCGCGACCTACACGGCCGCGCTGCATTTGATGCGGACCGGAGCGGCAGGAGTCCTGACCGGCTTCGGCGGCGGCTCCGGTCATACCACGGCTGCGGTCCTCGGTGTCGCGGTGCCGATGGCCACAGCGATCGCCGATGTTGCCGCCGCCCGCCGCGACTATCTCGACGAATCCGGCGGCCGGTATGCGCACGTGATCGCGGACGGCAGCATGACGCGCAGCGGCGATGTCGCCAAGGCCCTCGCTCTTGGCGCGGACGCCGTGATGGTCGGCTCGCCGTTCGCCCGTGCCGCGCAGGCTCCCGGCCACGGCTACCACTGGGGCAGCGAGGCTCACCACCCGGAGTTGCCGCGCGGCGCCCGGCTTCATGTCGGCACTATCGGCACGATCGAGCAGATCCTGCACGGCCCGTCGACGGTTGCCGACGGTTCGATGAACCTGATGGGCGCGCTGCGGCGGACCATGGCGACATCCGGGTACTCCGACCTGAAGGAATTCCAGCGGGTCGAGGTCGTCGTGACACCGAGCGCGCAGCGCCGCTGACCGGACGGCGCCGCGGATCTTGCCGGGACGACGCGGGCATGGCGGGCGTCAGCGCGACACCCAGAGCTGGCCGGGCCGGAGCGCGGGCGGGTCTCAGCCGGAGGACGGCAGCGGGCCTGGCCTCAGCGGGCGGCCAGCGTGGCGCGGATCAGCCGGGGCAGGCCGGCCGCCATCCGCGATGGCATGAGCCGGTAGCGTTCGGACTGTGATGGCCGGTGGCGGAACGACGGTCAGGCTGGGCCCCGCGGAGCGGGCCGCAGCGCTCGCCGAGCTCGCGGCGACTGAGCACCAGGTGCTAGTGGTGGGCGGCGGGATCGTCGGAGCGGGGGTGGCGCTTGACGCCGCTACCCGCGGGCTGTCCACCGGGCTGGTCGAGGCCAGGGACTTCGGCTCCGGCACGTCGTCGCGGTCAAGCAAGCTCATTCACGGCGGCCTCCGTTATCTGGAGCAGCTCAACTTCGGGCTGGTGAGGGAGGCGCTGGGGGAGCGGTCGCTGCTGCTCCAGCGGATCGCGCCGCACCTGGTCCGCCCCGTCTCCTTCCTCTTCCCTTTCACCCACCACGTCTGGGAGCGTGCCTACGTGGGGGCCGGCGTCACCGCCTACGACGTGCTCGGGTTCTCGCTCGGGCACACCAGGGGCCTGCCCGGGCACCGGCAGCTGACCCGCCGGGCGGCGCTGCAGCTGGCACCCGCGCTCAGGCGGTCAGCCCTGACCGGCGCGCTGGTGTACTGGGATGCCCAGGTCGACGATGCCCGCTACGTGATGACACTCGTCCGCAGCGCGGCCAGCTACGGCGCTCACGTCGCATCCCGCACCCAGGTAACCGGATTCCTGCGGGAGGGCGAGCGGGTTACCGGCGTCCGTGCCGTTGACCTTGAGTCCGGGGCCACCCTGGAGATCCGCGCTCAGCAGGTGGTCAACGCGACCGGCGTGTGGACCGACGATATCCAGGCCATGGTCGGCGGGCGTGGCACGATCAACGTGCGCGCCTCCAAGGGGATCCATCTGGTGGTGCCCAGGGACCGCATCCAGTCAGGTAGCGGGATCATCCTGCGGACGGCCGTCAGCGTCCTTTTCGTCATCCCGTGGGGGCGGCACTGGATCATCGGCACGACCGACACGGACTGGTCGCTGGACAAGGCGCACCCGGCTGCCAGCCGGACCGACATCGACTACGTGCTCGACCAGGTCAACCAGATCCTCGCCGTTCCGCTGACCAGGGATGACGTCGAAGGCGTCTATGCCGGGCTGCGGCCGCTGCTGGCCGGGGAGTCAGAATCTACCTCGAAGCTGTCACGCGAGCACACGGTCGCGCACCCGGTGCCTGGCCTCGTGATGATCGCGGGCGGCAAGTACACCACCTACCGGGTGATGGCGCGCGACGCGGTGGACGCGGTGGCGCATGGCCTGGACGGCCGGGTAGCGCCGTCCTGCACCGACGCGGTGCCGCTGGCAGGCGCGGACGGCTATGTGGCGCTGTGGAACGCGCGGTACACGCTGGCCCGGGCGTCCGGCCTTCATGTCGCGCGGATCGAGCACCTGCTGCACCGGTACGGCGCCCTGGTCGGCGAGATACTCGACCTGGTCGGGGCCGAGCCCAGCCTGGCCCGGCCGCTTGACGGCGCCGACGACTACCTGCGGGCCGAGGTCGTCTACGCCGCGTCGCACGAGGGCGCCCGCCACCTTGACGACGTGCTGACACGCCGGACGCATATCTCCATCGAGACCTGGGACCGCGGGGTGTCGGTGGCGCAGGAAGCCGCCGAGCTGATGGCCGGCCCGATGCGGTGGAAGGCGCGGCAGGTGACCAGGGAGGTTGAGCACTACCGGGCCAGCATCGCCGCCGAACGGGCCTCGCAGGACGCCAGCACCGATCAGGACGCGGACGCCATCAGGCTCGGCGCGCCGGACATCGTGCCAGTCATGGGCAACGGCGCGGGAAACGGCTGATCGGGTCCGGGCGGCGGCGGGAGCTGAAGCTAGCCAGCCTCGCGGGTCCCCCGGGTAAGGCCAGGCCCAGGCAAGGCCAGGCCCGGACACCACCAGGCCCGGGACATCGCCGGGGCCCGGACACCACCAGGGCCCGGACATCACCAGGCCGGACACCACCAGGGCCCGGACACCACCAGGCCGGACACCACCAGGCCGGACACCACCAGGCCGGACACCACCAGCAGGCCGGACACCACCAGGCCGGACACCACCAGGCCCGGGACATCGCCGGGGCCGCGCTCGGCCGGCCGGTTCGCGGCGGCGGGCGGCAGCCCGGAACTAGACTTCCGGCATGGCCCGACCACGCGTTTTCTCCGGCATCCAGCCCACGGCGGACTCCTTCCACCTCGGCAACTACCTGGGCGCGCTACGCCAGTGGGTCGCCTTGCAGGACACCCACGATGCCGTGTACTGCGTCGTGGACCTGCACGCGATCACGGCCCCGCAGGACCCGGCCCTGCTCAGGCGCAGGACCAGGACGGCCGCCGCGCAGCTCCTTGGTGCCGGGCTCGACCCCGAGCGCTGCATCGTCTTCGTACAGAGCCAGGTGCCAGAGCACGCGGAGCTGGCCTGGGTGCTTGGCTGCATCACCGGATTCGGCGAGGCCAGCAGGATGATCCAGTTCAAGGACAAGGCTGCGCGGGCCGGCCCCGACCAGGCCAGCGTCGGCCTGTTTACCTACCCGATCCTGCAGGCGGCGGACATCCTGCTGTACGGCACTGACCAGGTGCCCGTCGGCGAGGACCAGCGACAGCATCTTGAGCTCACCCGGGACCTGGCACAGCGCTTCAACCGCCGCTTCGGCGCAACGTTCGTGGTGCCCGGGCCCTACATCCTCGCGGACGTCGCGAAGATCACCGACCTGGTCGAGCCGACCGCGAAGATGAGTAAGTCGTCGTCCTCGCCGCAAGGCATCGTGGACGTACTTGACGAGCCTGCCGCGATCCGCAGGAAAATCTCCAGGGCGGTGACCGATGCGGGCACCGAGATCCGCGCCGACGAGCAGGCCAAGCCGGGCGTGACCAACCTGCTTCGGATCTACTCGGCGCTCTCCGGCGAGAGCGTGCCGAGCCTGGAAACCAGGTACGCGGGCGCGGGGTACGGGACCTTCAAGCAGGAGCTAGCCGAGGTCGTCGTCGGTGCCCTCGCGCCAGTGCGGGAACGTACCGAGAAGATGCTCGCCGACGAGGCCGAGCTTGACCGGCTGCTGGCGACCGGGGCGGACAAGGCACGCAAGATCGCCAGCCAGACCATGGAGGCCGTCAGGCAGCGGGTTGGTTTCCTGTCACCCGCCTAGCCCGCGAGGCTGGTCCCACGGTGCCGTGAGTCCCGCGCTTGGCACCCCCAATCGGGACGCGTTTGCAGCAGAATGTGCTCGTCACCGTCAGCGCGGGCGAAGCGGGCGGTATCAGTCGCGGGATGGGGGCGGGCAAACGACGGGGATGGCTGCGGGAGCCAAAGACGGGAGCCAGCGGCTGCGCACTGCGCCGGACGGCTGCACACGGATTCCGGGTGACAGGCCAGGCCGGGCCGGCTGCTGCACCCTGATCCGGACGACCTCACACGGCCGCGCCGTACCCTGAGGGCATGACGCGCGAGACGGAATCCGGGCTGCCGGTTGAACCGGTCTACCGTCCCGGGCAGCCAGCGAATTTCGATCCGGCGGAGCAGCTCGGCGAGCCGGGGGAGTACCCCTACACCCGCGGTGTCTACCCGGCCATGTACACAGCGCGGCCGTGGACGATGCGGCAGTATTCCGGGTTCTCGACGGCCGAGGACTCCAATCGCCGCTACCACCAGCTGATCGAGGCCGGCAGCACCGGCCTGTCCGTTGCCTTCGACCTGCCGACCCAGATGGGCTACGACTCCGACGCGCCAGCATCCCGTGGCGAGGTCGGCAAGGTTGGCGTCGCTATCGATTCCATCGACGACATGCGAATCCTGCTGCGCGGAATACCGCTGGAGTCAGTCTCGACGTCGATGACGATCAACGCGCCTGCCGCCATTCTGCTGCTGCTCTACCAGCTGGTGGCTGACGAGCAAGGCGTCGGCCCTGAGCGGCTGGCCGGCACCATTCAGAACGACATCCTGAAGGAGTACATCGCCCGCGGCACGTACATCTACCCGCCGCAGCCGTCCCTCCGGCTCGTCGCCGATACCTTCGCGTACTGCCATGCGGAGATCCCCCGGTGGAACACGATCTCGATCTCCGGCTATCACATGGCAGAGGCCGGCGCTACCGCCGTGCAGGAGATCGCGTTCACGCTGGCGAATGCCAGGGAATATGTGCGCACGGCCATTGCCTCCGGCCTGACGGTCGATGAGTTCGGGCCGCGGCTGTCCTTCTTCTTCGTGGCCCGCACGACGCTGCTTGAGGAGATCGCGAAGTTCCGCGCCGCACGCCGGATCTGGGCCAGGATCATGCGCGAGGAATTCGGCGCCGCCGATCCCCGGTCGCAGATGCTGCGCTTCCATACCCAGACGGCCGGCGTTCAGCTGACCGCACAGCAGCCCGAGGTGAACATGGCCAGGGTGACCGTGCAGGCGCTCGCCGCCCTGCTCGGCGGTACCCAGTCGCTGCACACGAACTCCTACGACGAGGCAATCGCCCTGCCGACCCAGAAGGCGGCGAGGCTTGCGCTTCGCACCCAGCAGGTGCTGGCCTACGAGACCGACCTGACCGCGACCGTCGACCCATTCGCCGGGTCGTATGCGATGGAGTCCATGACCGGCGACATCGAGGAGGCGGCCGGCCAGCTCCTGGCCAGGGTAGAGGACCTCGGCGGTGCCGTCGCGGCGATCGAGCGGGGCTTCCAGAAGGCCGAGATCGAGCGGTCGGCGTATCGCGTCGCGCGGCAGATTGACACCGGGCAGCGCGTGATCGTCGGCGTCAACCGGTTCACCCATCCCGGCGATGAGCCCTACCAGCCATTGCGCGTCGATCCGGCCATCGAGCAGGAGCAGGCCGGGCGGCTAGCCGAGCTGCGGGCCAGCCGCGACGGCGCGGAATTCAAGCGCCGGATCGACGATGTGAGGCACGCCGCCGAGGGAACGGGGAACCTGCTCTATCCGCTCCGCGAGGCGCTCCGCGCGCGCGCCACCGTCGGCGAGGTATGTGATGCGCTCCGTGATGTATGGGGCGCCTACAAGCCGCCTGACGCTTATTGACACCACCTGGCGGCAGCAGCGACCGCCATGGCGCGCGTCGGGCGCGGCCAGGCTGGGTAAGAAGGCGGTGGCGGACAGGCGGTTGATCATGCATGCGGACGGCTATCGAGGCACGTCCGCGCGCTCATGGTCGCTGATCGCCGCTAGCGCATCCCGGCGTGACCGGCACTCCCGCGACGGTCAGCACGCCACCCGGCCGGTCGCCAGGAACAGGTCTGCCTGCCCGCCGGCGGGCCGGTGCTCACGCCGTTCCGCATTGCCTCATCAGCCCCCACAGTCTCACTGAGTTCCCGCGCCGCTCGCGGCGGCAGATTGCATGGAGGTTAGCCCGTGACCATCACCTGGAACCCCTCTCGCGGCGCGACGGTCGGGGTCGAGTGGGAACTGCAGCTCATCGATGCAGGCAGCAAGATGCTGCGCCAGGATGCCAGGGAAGTGCTCGCCGCACTGCCAGGGCTGACCGAGGCCGGCGAGCATCCGAAGATGCGTCATGAGCTCATGCAGTCGACCATCGAGGTGGTTACCGGCATCTGCAGCACCGTTTCCGAGGTTAAGCAGGACCTTGCTGCGACAATCGCGCAACTTGAGCGGATCACCGGCGGGCGCGGTACGATGCTGGCCTGTGCCGGAACGCATCCCGTTAGTGACTGGCGGGATGCGAAGATGGCGCCTATTCAGCGCTATGCCGAACTCGTCGAGCAGTTGCAGTGGCTGGCCCGCAGGATCCAGACATTTGGCGTCCATGTCCATGTGGGCATCCGTGACGGGAGCAAGGCGATCCCCATCGTCAATGCACTCGCTGCATATCTGCCGCATTTCCTGGCGCTGACCGCGTCGAGCCCGTACTGGAGCGGGCATGACACGGGGCTCGCCTCGAGCCGGGCGGTTGTCTTCGGCGGGCTGCCCACCTCGGGGCCGCCGCAGCCACTGACGGACTGGAGTGAGTTCGAGGAGTACATGGACACGCTGCTTCGCGCCGGCACCATCCGGAGCATCAAAGAGGTGTGGTGGGATATCCGGCCGCACCCGGATTTCGGCACGGTCGAGATCCGGATGTTCGATGGCGTTCCGACCCTGCGCGAGATCGGCATGGTGACGGCGCTGTCGCAGTGCCTCGTCCAGCTCTTCGACATCCAGCTTGACCGCGGCTACCGGCTGCCGAACCCGTCAGCCTGGGTGGTCCGCGACAACAAGTGGCGTGCTACCAGGTACGGCCTGGATGCGATCGTGATCACCGACGACTCCGGATCCACTGCTCCGCTCCGTGACGAGCTCTTTGAGCTGGTGCGGGAGCTCAAGCCGGTTGCCGACCGGCTCGGCTGCGCGCCCGAGCTTGACGTGGCCTCCGAGGTGCTCGACCGCGGCGCCTCTTACGAGCGCCAGCGCGCCGTCGTTGCCGAGGGCGGCGACCTCGCTGACGTGGTGGACGCGCTTGTCACCGAATTCGCGGAGGATCGTTTCGTCGTCCCCGGGGAGGCCGCGCATGCGAGAACGTGATCTCGAGGGTGAACTCGACACGTTTGTCGCTAGCCACCAGGGTGAGTTCATTGATTTCCGGCGCGACCTGCACGCCCATCCGGAGATCGGCTATCACGAGCACAGGACCACGCGGAGGGTCGCGCTCAGGCTCGCGGCGGCCGGCCTCAGGCCGATGACGCTGCCCAAGGGCACCGGGCTGGTGGCGGACATCGGAGACCCGGCCGCCAAGGGTCCGGTGGTGGCGCTGCGCGCGGACCTCGATGCGCTGCCGATCAGTGACGAGAAGAACGTGGCCTACCGCTCCACCGTGCCGAACGCCTGCCACGCGTGCGGACACGACGTGCACACGACGATCCTGCTCGGCACCGGCCTCTTCCTGGCCCGCCGGGCAGCGGCCAGGCTGCTGCACGGCCGGGTCCGGCTGATCTTCCAGCCGGCCGAGGAGGTGCCCGGCGGCGCGCTCGACGTGCTCGCGGCGGGCGGGATCGCGTCGGTCGACCGGATATTCGCGCTGCACTGCGACCCCCGCCTTGATGTCGGGAAGATCGGCACGAGGAGCGGCCCGATCACCGCCGCGTGCGACAAGATCACGGTCAGGGTGACCGGGCCGGGCGGGCACACCGCCCGGCCGCATCTGACCGCCGACCTGGTCTACGCGCTGGGGAAGATCATCACCGAGCTGCCGGCCGCGTTGTCCCGCCGGGTCGATCCCAGGTCCAGCCTCAGCCTGGTCTGGGGCCGGGTCAGCGCAGGGTCGGCGGCGAACGCCATCCCGGATGACGGCGTAGTGGAGGGAACCGTGCGCTGCCTTGATGACCAGGCATGGCATGCGGCACCTGACCTGCTCAAGGCACTGATCGAATCCGTCGCCAGCGCCTACGGCGTGCTAGCTGAGCTGACTTATCTGCGGAACGTGCCGCCGACCGTCAACGAGTCCGTGTCCACGGCCATGATCGAGGCGGCCGCCGAGCGGGTGCTCGGACCCGAGGCGACCACGCCTGCCCCGCAGAGCCTGGGCGGGGAGGATTTCGCCTGGTACCTCGAATCGGTGCCCGGCGCGCTGTGCAGGCTCGGTACCCGCAGGCCAGGATCGGCTGATGACTTCGACATCCATCAGCCCTCCTTTGACGTGGATGAGCGGGCGATCGGGGTCGGCGTCCGGCTCATGGCAGCGACCGCGCTCACCGCGATCTGCGGCGATGCCGCCGCGACAGATCCGCTGGCCGGCGGCGTCAGCGCCTGACCGGCTGCGGGCACGAGCCCCGGCCGATGCGGGGGCGGATGACGCGCATAGTGGTCGCGGGGTTCAGCCAGGCCGGGCGGGGATCTAGAGTGAGCTAACGCGGGCGCCGCCGAAGCGGCGTCGCCGGTCGAGTCACGGGAGTTCATCGGCGGTGTCTACACAGCAGGAGCCGGTCCGCCCGGGCGATGGGCCAGCCGGCAGCGGAACAGCCGGCAGCGGAACAGCCGGCAGCGGAACAGCCGGCAGCCGGATGCCTGGTACCGGCCAGGCCGGCGGCCCCGCCGCGCAGGGCACGAGCAAGGTCTTCCGCCTACCCGGGCCGGTCGTCCTTTGGTGGGGGTGGGTCGTCTTCGTCGTCGCCAACCTGGCCGATCTTGCCATCCAGGGCCATGACCGGACATCTGCCCAGATCGCAGTGGGGCTGCTCGCCGTCACCGGCGTCGTCTACGCGTGCGCGTTGCGGCCGCGGGTAATTGCGGACGCCGACGGCCTCACCATGCGGAACCCGATCCGCGACTACCGGGTTCCCTGGGGCCGGGTCAGCGAAATCTACCTGGCCGAGTCCGTGCAGGTGCGATGCTCACCCGGGACAACGGCCAGCGACAAGGTACTGCACAGCTGGGCCCTGTACGCACCGCGCCGCTCCAGGCTCAAGGCGGAGGTGCGCGGCCATCGCTGGGACCGGAACCTGGCGAGCCGGCCGAGCGGCTACGGGCGGCTGCCTGCCGAAGCGAAGGAAGCCATGAAGCAGACTCCCGTGCAGCTGATGGCCAGGGAAATCAAGGGCATGGCCGACAAGGCCCGCGAGCGCGGCGCCGCTGACGGCGCGGTCGTGGGCAGCTGGGCGTGGTCGTCTATGGCGGCATTCCTGGTGCCGGCGCTGGCGCTCGTCCTGCTGATCGAGTTCCGCTAGCCAGCGCCGCGGCCGCGCTCGCTGATCAGCGTGGCTGGCGGGCTTGCCCTTGCGCGGATCGGAGGGTTCCTGGCCGCGACCGCCTACCCCCCGACCGAGGCGCAGGGCCGCGTCCTCAGCCACCTGACGTAGTCGGCTGGCGCCCCCGCGATCTCGGCTGCGTCGGCCATGATGCCGAGGTAGCGGGCGGACGGCAGCCCGCCCTCGTAGCCGTTCAGCACATACAGCCAGGCCACGACGTCACCATCGAGCGTCGCTACCCGCACCCTGAACTTGCGGTAATAGCCGATCGTCGCCCCGTCCCACCGGTCGAGGGACCGTTCGTCACCGTCGGACAGCTCGTAGAGCGCCACGAAAACGCGGTGGTCGGCGTCCTCGACGACGGTAGCGAGTGCGCCTTCCCAGCCGATGTCCTCGCCGCCGAAGGTGAGCCGCCACCCTTCCAGCCAGCCGGTGCTGTGCCGCGGCGAATGCGGGCAGCGCTCCGCCATCTGCGCCGGGTTCATGTTGCTGCCGTACGCGGCATACAGCTCCACGGGGAATTAGCGTACGAGCCCGGGTGGCTGTGCGTGGCATGACCCGCCGGGATATCCGGCACGGCACGTGCCGGGGATGCGGGACGCCTGCGGTGGCGGGCGCGGCAATGCGACAGAATTGGGCAGCGTGAACCAGCCGCGTGCGAAGGTCGTCATCCTCGGCGGCGGCCCGGGGGGATACGAGGCAGCCCTGGTAGCAGCGCAGCTCGGCGCCGAGGTCACGGTGGCGGAACGGGACGGACTAGGCGGCGCGTGCGTGCTCAGCGACTGCGTGCCATCCAAGACCCTGATCGCCACGTCCGGGCTGATGGCCGCGCTGGACGGATCTGCCGGGCTGGGTATCAGGCTCGACGGGGCAGCGCCGGCCGGGACAGCGCCGGCCGGGACAGCGCCGGCCGGGACAGCGCCGGCCGGGACAAGGACCGCGGGGACGGGCCGGGCTGCAGTGGACGCCCCGAGGCTCTACGCCAGGGTGCGGGCACTAGCCGGGGCGCAGTCGGCCGACGTGGCCGGCCGGCTGGCGGCGGAGGGGATCGAGGTGCTGGCCGGAACGGGCCGCCTCACCGGCCCGCGGACGGTCACCGTCGGGGACCGCGAGATCAGCGCTGATGTGGTGCTGATCGCCACCGGCGCGCAGCCGCGGATCCTGCCGGCCGCCGTACCCGACGGGGACCGCGTGCTGACCTGCCGCCAGCTCTACGATCTCGGCGAGCTGCCCAGTGAGCTGGTCGTCGTCGGCTCAGGGGTCACCGGCGCCGAGTTCGCCGGCGCGTACCAGGCACTCGGCTCGCAGGTAACCCTCGTTTCATCGCGCGAGCGGGTGCTGCCGCACGAGGACGCGGACGCAGCCGTGGTGGTCGAGGAGGTCTTCCGCAGGCGGGGCATGACCGTGCTCGGCCGGTCGCGGGCCACCGAAGTCAGGCGCACCGCCGGCGGCGTGGCCGTCATCTTGGCGGATGGCAGGATCGTTCATGGCTCGCACTGCCTGCTCACGGTCGGGATGGTTCCCGGCACCAGTGGCCTTGGCCTGGCGCAGGCCGGCATTACCCTGGATGACAGGGGCTTCGTCCCGGTCGACCGCGTGTCGCGGACCTCGGCACCGGGCGTCTACGCTGCGGGCGATTGCACTGGCGTCATGATGCTGGCCTCGGTCGCGGCGATGCAGGGCCGGATCGCGATGTGGCACGCGCTGGGCGAGGCGGTCCAGCCAATCCGGCTCAGCCACGTCGCCGCCACGATCTTCACGGAGCCGGAGATCGCCACGGTCGGGATCACCCATCAGGCCGTAGCTGCAGGCCAGGCCGACGCGCTGGTCGTCAAGCTGCCGCTGGCGACGAACGCGCGAGCGAAGATGCAGGGCTTCCGAGATGGCTTCATCAAGCTGTTCGCCCGGCGCGGCAGCGGGATCGTGCTGGGTGGCGTGGTGGTCGCGCCGCGGGCGAGCGAGCTGATCCTGGCCGTGTCGCTTGCCGTCGAGCAGCTGCTGACCGTCGATCAGATGGCGCACACGTTCGCCGTGTACCCGTCGCTGTCCGGCAGCCTGACCGAGGCGGCCAGGAAGCTGATGCGTCCCGCCGAGGACGCCTGACCGAGGCGGCCAGGAAGCTGATGCGTCCCGCCGAGGACGCCTGACCGAGCCGGCCAGGAAGCCGCCGCCCGGCGCCCTGAACGCCTGTGAATGTCGCATCGCTAGGCACCCGCGCCTAGCGATGCGACATCCATAGCAGCTTCCGGCGGGCGGCCTGGCCACGAGACGTTCGCGCCGGGATGATCAGCCGGCGGGATGATCAGCTGGCGGGATGATCAGCCGGCGGGATGATCAGCCGGCGGGATGATCAGCGGGCGGGCTGATCAGTGGGCGGGATGGCCCAGGTCAGGATCGTCCGGGACGTCGAGGCCGTGCTGACGGAGCCGCGACGTCCTGATGTCGTCCGCGTAGGCGGTGACGGTGAAGATGCTGCCGCACAGGATGAGCGCCACCGTGGTCAGGCTGAGCCAGCCAGGGGCGGGCAGCAGCGTCTCGAGCAGGACCGCCATGACGATGCAGACGGGGATGATGACGGCGAGGTGCCGCAGTACCGTCCGGCCCCGCCAGCCGGCGTCGGTGAGCTCGTGCCTGACCCAGTCGACGTTCTCGGCCGGGAGCCGGAAGCCGGCCGCGAACCTGAGCCATCTAGCGACGCCGGGGTCACCGGCCAGGCGGGCCATCCGCTCAGTCCCGCAGCTGGCAGATGACCGCGCCGGCCGAGACCGTCTGGCCCACCTGCACGGCCAGCTCGCTGACGACGCCGTCCTTGTGCGCGGCCAGCGGTTGCTCCATCTTCATCGCCTCAAGTACCACGACCGTCTCCCCAGCCGACACGTGCTGGCCCTCGGCAGCGACGATCTTGACGATCGTGCCCTGCATCGGGCTGACCAGCGCGTCGCCGCCGGCGGCTGCGGCGCTGCCGGCGGCGGCCCGGCCGCGGCGGCCTCGCCCGGCGGCGGCCCGGCCCGGCCCGGCGGTGACCTGTCCCGGCCCGGCGGTGACCTGTCCCGGCCCGGCGGCGGCCCGGCCCGGCCCGGCGGCAGCCCGGCGACGGCCCGCCCCGGCAGTCCCGCCCGGCCCGCTGCCCCGCCCGGGCCCGGCGACCATCCCGGCCGCGGCTCCGGCGGCGAAGCCGGCCGGGATGGTCACTTCCAGCCGCTTGCCGCCTACCTCGACCGTGATCCGCTCCCGCGCAGCGGGCTGCCCGTCAGCACCGGCCGGCCACGCCGCCTCCTGGGCCGGCAGTTCCCCGGCGAACTCGGTCTCGATCCACCGGGTGTGCACCGTGAAGGGCGTACCGGTGAAGGCCGGATCACTGACGACGGCGCGGTGAAACGGCAGCAGGGTCGGCATGCCGCCGAGCTCGAACTCGGCCAGCGCGCGGCGTGCGCGCTGCAGCGCCTCGGCGCGGCTGGCCCCGGTAACGATCAGCTTGGCGATCAGCGAGTCGAACGCCTGGGGCACCGTCATCCCCGGGCCGTAGCCAGCATCAAGCCGGACGCCGGGGCCGGACGGCGGCCGCCACGCCGAGATCGTCCCCGGCGCGGGCAGGAAGTTGCGTCCAGGGTCCTCGGCGTTGATCCGGAACTCGATGGAATGCCCGCGCAGCTCAGGATCGCCGTAGCCGAGTTCCTCGCCATCGGCGATGCGGAACATTTCGCGCACCAGATCGATCCCGCTCACTTCCTCGGTGACCGGGTGCTCTACCTGGAGCCTGGTGTTGACCTCAAGGAATGACAGCGTGCCGTCCTGGCCCACGAGGAACTCGCAGGTACCGGCCCCGATATAGGCGGCCTCGCGCAGGATCGCCCTGGACGACTCGCGCAGCAGCGTCTCCTGCTCCGCGGACAGGAACGGCGCCGGGGCCTCCTCGACGACCTTCTGGTGCCGGCGCTGCAGCGAGCAGTCCCTGGTCGACACGACCACCACGTTTCCCCGGCTGTCCGCCAGGCACTGCGTCTCGACATGCCGCGGCCGGTCCAGGTAACGCTCGACGTAGCACTCACCGCGGCCGAACGCCGCAACGCTCTCGCGCACCGCCGACTCGAATTTCTCGGCGATCTCCGCCATCGTCCGCGCGACCTTCAGCCCCCGGCCGCCGCCGCCGTAGGCCGCCTTGATGGCAATCGGCAGGCCATGCTCGGCGGCGAAGGCGGCCGCCTCCTGCGCGCCGGACACCGGACCGTCGGTTCCCGGCGAGAGCGGCGCGCCGACCTTGCGGGCGATATGCCGGGCCGCCGTCTTGTCGCCGAGCGCCTCGATCGCCGCGGGTGGCGGCCCGATCCAGGTCAGGCCCGCGCTGATGACCTCACGGGCGAAGCCCGCGTTCTCGGCGAGGAAGCCGTACCCGGGATGCACGGCATCCGCGCCGGAGTCGGCAGCCGCCTTGAGGATCTTCGAGATGTCGAGATAGCTCTCCGCCGCGCGCTGGCCGCCGAGGGCGAACGCCTCGTCGGCCATCCTCACGTGCAGCGCGTCGAGGTCATGCTCGCCGTAGACAGCGACGCTGGCCAGCGCGGCATCGCGGCATGCCCGCACGATCCGGACGGCGATCTCGCCGCGATTGGCGATGAGGACCTTGCGCACGAAACCGACTCCTCTCGACTGCGCAGGAGTCTAGGTGAGAAGGTGGCTGGCCGCCGGCGGCGGTCGCGCCCGCGCGATGAATGCGGGAATGCAAGGCAGCCCGCATTCACCGCCCCTCCCCCAGCGGCCTGAGCCGGATGGCGCATGGCGGCAGGTGCAGCTGTGGCTGGAGATGCTAGGGCGGTTGAGCTGGTGCCCTGACGGCGTGCCCTGCCGAGGTCAGCGGGGAAGGGCGCTGGCGCGCCACCCGCCGGGGCCGCGCCGGAGCGGCTCGCGTACCAGCAAGGATCTCGACGACCATTTGTTACGGAGCCGTCCCGCCACCCCAGCCTCGCTAGCCGACGCCGCCCGGGTGGCGAGCACGGCCAGAACGACCGCCGCGATCTCCTCGGCCGACGGGCGGCCGGCGGCGATGCCGAGCACCAGCGGCCCGGCAGGATCGGGCTGCGCAGCGGGACCGGGCGGGACGGCTGCGTAAAACCCCGGTCTTTTCCCTGGACCCGGCGGCATCTCAGTTCCTCGACTTGCCGACGCCGATGCCGAACTGGCGGTGCACCCGCGCCCAGAACGCGTCCCGCAGCCACTCCCTGGCCTCCTGGTAGGCCCGCAGCGACAGGCCGAGCTCCTTCTCGGCATCGACCAGCAGCTCCTTGTCAATGACCGGCGGCAGGATCGGCCCGGGCAGCAGGTCGCGGATGTTGTCCTCGCCGCGGGTCAGGATCCACTTCTGCGCCACGTGCTCGCCCGCTTCCTCGACCCGCTCCCGCTCGGGGCCGAGCCTGGCCGGGCCCGGCGGCGGGACGGGGCCCGGCCTGGCCGGCGGGCGCGGCCCGTGCCGGTCGCCGAAGACCAGCGCCGGGTTGGGCCTGGCGGCGACCGACTGGCCCTGCCGGGCTGGCGGGGCGGCGGGGCCTGGCGCCGGCTCGGCCGGGAGCTGCCTGGTGAAGTACGGCTCGATGAAGGAGCGCTCCAGCACCTGCACTGTGTCCGACTCCCAGACCAGCCGCTCGGCCTGGTTGGTGCCGTACGGCGGCTCCACGCCCCACAGGTGCACCCGGACGCCGAACGCCTGGGCAGCCTCGACCGCTGGGACCATGTCCTCATCGCCGGCGACGAGGACGGCGTCGGTGATCGCGCGATGCCGGGCCAGTGCCTCCATGTCCGCGCGGATCTGGGCGTCCACTCCCTTCTGCTGCCCGCGCGCGTTGAGGTTGCCGAGCCTGAGCTTGACCCACGGCATCTGGGCAATGACCCGCTGGTCGATGGTCGGCACCCGGTCTCTGGCCGCGTCGTACCAGTACACCCGGAGTAGCTCGCCCCTGACCTGATCGTCCGCGTGCCGGGTCAGGGCCTGGATCAGTTTGTCGGCATCAACCCGGTACTCGCGCCGGGATGCCGCGCTGAAGAGGAGTTCGCCCGCTGATGCGTAGATATACCCGACATCGATCATGATCGCGTAGCGGGAGAGCAGCGGCAGTGGCGAGCCAGTTTCGGTCATGGTCATCCGACTCTAGTGCCCGTCGCGGGCAACAGGCGCCGACCGAAGGCGGAACTGCCGCGGGCACCTGGCAGCCGAAGGCGGAACTGCCGCGGGCACCTGGCGGCCGCCTCAGCTGCCCGCCGTGCGGGCTGCCGGGCTGGCGCTTGCCGTGGCGGGCCTGGTGCGGGCAGCCGGCTACCGCACCGCGGCCTCGCTGTCGCGCGCGACAGCGAGGCCGGCGGCCGCGCGGACTACCGGCTGGGCAGGCACTACCTGATGGACAAACGAGCTCGCTGTCGCGCTGGGGGCGACCAGCATCACCATCGCGGCCGTCCCGGACAGCGGCTGCCCGCCCCGGCTGCGAAGCAGCGCTATCTGGCTTCAGATCCGCCCTGATTGAGAATCGGACGGCGGGCTTCCGCGGTGCGGGCCGTTCAGTGACGGGCTTGCCCCGCGGCCGCGCTTGCGGTTGCCCGGCGGCCGCGCTGGCGGTTGCCCGGCGGCCCGGCGGCCGCGCTGGCGCGTGCCGGCAGTTCTACAACGGTATGTTTCCGTGCTTTTTCGGCGGCAGTGTCTGCCGCTTGCCGCGCAGCGCGCGGAGCGCGCGGATGACCTGGCCGCGGGTCTCCGCCGGGCGGATGACGGCGTCCACGTAGCCGCGTTCGGCCGCGATGTAGGGGTTCGCGAGCGTGTCCTCGTACTCGGTGACGCGGCGAGCGCGGAGCGCATTTTGGTCCGGTGCGTCCGCCAGTTCGCGACGGTACAAAATATTGACCGCGCCCTGCGCGCCCATCACCGCGATCTGTGCCGTCGGCCAGGCCAGGTTGATGTCGCCGCCGAGGTGCTTGGAGCCCATCACGTCATAGGCGCCGCCGTAGGCCTTCCGGGTGATCACCGTGATCTTTGGCACGGTGGCCTCCGCATAGGCGTAGATCAGCTTGGCGCCGCGGCGGATGATGCCGCCCCACTCCTGGTCTGTCCCCGGCAGGAACCCGGGCACGTCCACGAACGTCAGCACCGGGATGCTGAACGCGTCGCAGGTCCTGACGAATCGGGCGGCCTTCTCGGATGCGTTGATGTCCAGGCAGCCGGCGAAGTGCATCGGCTGGTTGGCGACCACCCCGACGGACGAGCCCTCGACCCTGCCAAAGCCGACGATGATGTTCTGCGCGAAGCCGGCGTGGATCTCCAGGAACTCGCCGTCATCGAGCACGTGGCTGATCACGGCGTGCATGTCGTACGGCTGGTTCGGGGAGTCGGGGATGAGGCTGTCGAGTTCCCCGTCCTGCTCGGTGAGCTGCTGGCCGTCATCGCTGCCCGGTTCCTGGCCGGCCGGGTAGCCCGGCTGGGCCAGGTAGCCCGGCGGGTCCGGGTAGCCCGGCGGGTCCGGGTAGCCCGGCGGGTCCGGGTAGCCCGGCGGGTCCGGGTAGCCCGGCGGGTCCTCGAGGTTGTTGGACGGCAGGTAGGACAGCAGCTCCCTGGCGAAGTCCAGGCAGTCGTCCTCATCTTTGGCCTGGTAGTGCGCGACGCCGGACTTGACGCTGTGCGCGTGCGCTCCGCCGAGTTCCTCGAAGCTGACCTCCTCGCCGGTGACCGTCTTGATCACGTCCGGGCCGGTGATGAACATATGCGAGGTGCCCTCGACCATCAGCGTGAAGTCGGTGATCGCCGGCGAGTAAACCGCGCCGCCCGCGCACGGCCCCATGATCAGCGAGATCTGCGGTATCACGCCGGATGCGATCACGTTGCGGTAGAAGATCTCGGCAAACAGCCCGAGGGCAACCACGCCCTCCTGGATACGGGCGCCGCCGCCGTCATTGATGCCGATAACCGGGCAGCCGGTCTTCAGCGCATGCTCCATCACCTTGACGATCTTCTCGCCGTAGACCTCGCCGAGTGAGCCGCCGAAGACGGTGAAGTCCTGGCTGAACACGCAGACCGGCCGTCCGTCCACCGTGCCGTAGCCGGTCACGACGCCGTCACCGTACGGCCGGTTGGCGGCCATGCCGAAATCGGTAGCACGATGCCTGGCGAGCTCGTCAAGTTCAGTGAACGATCCCGGGTCGAGCAGCCGGTCGATCCGCTCGCGCGCGGTCATCTTGCCCTTGGCGTGCTGCCGTTCCACCGCGCGCTGCGATCCGGCGTGCACGGCCTCCCGGCGGCGCCGGTCCAGATCAGCGATCTTGCCGGCGGTGGTGTGCAGGTCTGGCTGCCCGGCGTCATCGACCGGCACGGGAGCATCGGTGGCCATGCCGGACAGGTTAGGCCAGGGGCTGCGGCCGCGGTGGCGCGAGGCCCGCTCTAGCCCCCGCGCCGTCCTGCGCCGGCCCGCTCTGCCGCGGTGCGTGGCCCGCTCTGCCGCGGTGCGTGGGCCGGCTGCCGCGGTGCGTGGCCCGCTCTGCCGCGGTGTGCTGGTCCGGTTCTGGCGCGAGTGCCGCGCTAGCGGAGGCTGGCCGGCCCGGCCAGCCCGCGGTGCTGCGTCCAGCACGGGTAGCGGGCGTCGGCGCCCTGCCCGGCGAGCAGCTGACCGACGGCGATGCGGGTGGTCTCGTCGACGGGCGTGTACACGATGATCCGGGTGCCGGGCGCGGCGAGCACGGCGAGACTGGTGGTCGTCATGGCCAGCCGGGGGTGCGCAGGATGCCGGAAGATCTTCATGTAGGTGGTCGCGCTGGCGACGTCCTGCTCGGCCCACAGCTGCGCGAAGTGCGGGCTGACCGCCTGCAGGCGGCGCACGAACCCGGTCCAGGTCGGCTCGCCGACATGCCGCCCGTACGCTCCGCGCAGTTGCGCGACCAGGGTCGACAGCTGTTCCGCGCGGTTCACATACGGATTGCAGCAGTCCGGGTAGTTGAAGCACATCCAGAGCGTGTTGCGCTCGCCCGGTGCGGCACCGACTACCCCGGGCCACATCGCGGCATACGGCTTGTTCCAGGCCAGCAGGTCGAAGCGCTCGTTGAGCACGCTGGCCGGCAGCGGCGACAGGCTGTCCAGGATCCCCTGGACCTCGGGCGCCACCTGCGGGCAGGATTCCGCTGCGGCGCCTGCCGCGCTCGCGGCATCGGGGATGTCCGCCAGCCGGTACAGGTGTTCCCGTTCGGGCTGATCGAGCCTGAGTGTGCGCGCCACTGCCCCGAGGACCTGCACGCTCGCGTTGATCGGGCGGCCCTGCTCCAGCCACGTGTACCAGGTGACGCCGACGCCGGCTAGCTGGGCGACTTCCTCGCGGCGCAAGCCCGCGGTCCGGCGGCGCAGTCCCGGCGGCAGCCCGACATCCTCCGGGCTGATGCGCTCACGGCGGCTGCGCAGGAATGCAGCCAGCTCGGCGCGCCTGATCTGACCGCTGCCATGGGCGCGGCTAGCGTGGCCGGGCGCATCGGCCGGGGTGGCGTGGCCGCGCGCATCGGCCGGGCTGGCGTGGCCGGGCGCATCGGCCGGGGTGGCGTGGCCGGGCGCATCGTGCGGGCTGGTCTCGCCTGGATCGCGGGTCCGTAGGACCGGGCCAGCGCCGTGCGTGGCAGTTATCGAGGTGGTCATGGTCCTATCCTCATCCCGCCTCCGGTGCCTTGCCAGGTGCTACTGGTACCAGGATAACTGGGCTCTTGGTACTGGCATTGAGTTCGCGGCAAGCTCGTTGTCATGACAGACATCAGTGTTAGCAGTCAGGACCTGGCCGTTCATTCCGGCGATCTCGACGAGGCCACCAGCGGCGTGCGCGGTAGGCAGCCAGCCGGACGGCGAGGCCCCGCTCGCCGGCAGCGGGTAGCCAGGCCCGGCGTGCTGCTGGCAATCGTCCTGGCTGGCCAGTTCATGGCGGTACTCGACGCTTCGGTCGTGAATGTGGCGGCTCCCTCCATCCATGCCGGGCTGCACGCGTCCGGGGCCGGGCTGCAGCTCGTCATCGCGGGCTACACGATCGCCTACGCGGTGCTGCTGGTGACCGGCGCGAGGCTTGGCGACCTGCTGGGCCACCGCCACATGTTCCTGGCCGGCCTGGCCCTCTTCACGCTTGCCTCGCTCGGCTGCGGCCTGGCCCCGTCAACGGGTTTGCTGATCGGCCTGCGGTTCGTCCAGGGCGCCGCCGCGGCGACCATGATCCCGCAGGTGCTGAGCCTGATCCAGCGGACATTTTCCGGGCCGTCACGGGCCAGGGCGATGAGCGCGTACTCGGCTGTGCTGGCCGGCGGCGTCGTTGTCGGCCAGATCGCCGGAGGCTTGCTGATCAGCGCGGACCTGCTGAGCGGTAGCTGGCGCCCGGTCTTCCTCGTGAACGTGCCGATCGGCGTGATCCTGCTGGCCGCTGGGTGGCGGCTGCTCCCGGCCGGCACTCGCGAGCCTGGCCGCGGCCTGGACATGCCGGGGCTGCTGACTTTGTCGCCTGCGGTGCTCGCGCTCGTCGTGCCGCTCGTGCTCGGCCAGCCGGAGCACTGGCCCGCCTGGGGCTGGGTGAGCATGGCGGGCAGCGCGGCGTTGCTTGCCTGCTTCGTGCTCGCGGAGCGCAGACTTGCCGCGCGGGGCGGCTCCCCGCTCGTCCCTGGCCGGATCCTGCGCCTGCCGGGTGTCGCGGCCGGAATCGGCGCCCTGTTCGCGGTGATGTCCGTGTTCGGCGGGATGTTCTTCGCGCTCGCACTTGAGCTACAGAGTGGCCTCGGCGAATCGCCGCTCCGCGCCGGGCTGACCTTCGCGCCGTCGGCGCTGGCATTCGCCCTGGTGAGCCTGAACTGGCAGCGGCTGCCTGTCCGGTTCCGCCCGTGGCTGGCGATCAGCGGATTCGCCGGGATGGCGGCCGGGCTCCTGACGCTGGCGAGCCTGCTGCACGGCGGCGGCTCCGGCGGAACCTGGCTGTACGCGGCTCTCGCGCTGATTGGCGCCTGCATGGCGGCCGCGTTCAGCCCGCTGATGACCTCGGTCCTGATGCGGGTTCCGGTCGCCGACGCTGCCGATGCGACGGGCGTGATCGTGACGGTCAACCAGCTGGCGCTGGTCGTCGGGGTGGCAACGTTCGGCACCCTCTACCTGAACCTGGCCGGCCGGCTGCCGGCGCAGCCGGGAGCCGGTGCATTCCGGTTGCTCTCGGCGCATGCGGAGTCGGTGACCTGCGTGGCGCTGGCGGCCGCGGCGCTGGCGGGCGGCGTGCTCGCTGTGCTCCGCGCGGTGGCGGGTCAGTCCGCTGGCCGGTCCGCGGGTCCGTCTGTGGGCCAGCCGGCACACTAGTCCGTGGGCCAGCCGGCACACTAGTCCGTGGGCCAGCCCGCGCGCCGGTCCGTTCGCTAGTCCGTGAGCTAATCCGTGCGCCGGTCCGTGAGCTAATCCGTGCGCCGGTCCGTGAGTTAGTCCGTGCGCCCCAGCCCGCGCGCAGGTCCGTGAGCCCAGCCCGCACGCCAGTCCGGCTCCGGCGGCTAGCTCAACAGCGGCCGATCGCCCCCGCCTCGTGGAAGGCACTTTGCTAGGCGCCCGCGCCTAGCAAAGTGCCCTCCAGGGGCTTTCTTCGAGGGCAAGGCATTCCTTTTAGGCCCGAGTGCCCGTTTCTCCGGGCGAAGAGCGGTGTGCCGGGAGAGGCAAGCAGGATTGGCGGGTCCGATGAGGTGGACGGGGGGAGCGTTTCGACCGGCGGGCGGGCCGTTGTAGCTGAAGAGCGGAGCGGGGCCGCTGAGGCTAAAGAGTTGGCCCGGGTAACTGGTAGCTGGGGAGTTGACCGAGGACGTGATGGCTGGGGGGTCGGCCGGGTACCTGGGCGTACAGCTGGACCAGATGGGTGTTCTGCGTGGTGCGGGCGCAGGAGCGTAGGTGCGCGACGAAGTAGTAAGACGGCAACCCCTGAGCCTTGCTGCTGGCACCCGGCGCGATGCGGGCTACCTTGGCTCTTGACAATAGCGGGTGAGATGACTAGGGAAACTGTCGCAGCAGCCGCCAGCCCGGCGGCCGACGCCGTGGACCGCGCGCCGCTCAGCGCCACGGCGCTGTGCGGCGCACTGGTCACGCCCGGAGCCCTGTGGCGCGATGTGCGAGTCGTGACGCAGACCGGATCAAGCAACACGGACCTGCTCGCCGATGCCAGGAACGGGGTTCCGGAAGGCGTGGTGCTCGCTGCCGAGTCGCAGACGACGGGCCGTGGCCGGATGGGACGGCGCTGGGTCAGCCCGCCCGGGGCCGCCCTGATGTTCTCCGTGCTGCTGCGTCCAGGCGCGGTGCCGCCAGCCAGTAAGGGCTGGGTCCCGCTGCTCGCCGGCGTCGCGGTCGCATCGGCGCTGACGGCCGAGGCCAGCGTCGCCGCCTGCCTGAAATGGCCTAACGACGTGCTCGTTGACGGCGCGAAGGTCGCCGGCATCCTTGCCGAGCAGGCCGGTGACGCGATAGTCGTTGGCACCGGGATCAATGTGTCCACCCGCCGGGACGAGATGCCGTCCGCCGCGGCAACCTCGCTCGCATTGGCCGGCGGTACCTGCACGGACAGGGCAAGGCTGTTCACCCGCGTGCTCGCTGAGCTTGAGCGCTGGTATCTCGCCTGGCTCGGCGCGGCGGTGCCGCCGGGCTCCGCCCGGTCGGGGATGCCCGCCCCTGGCGATCCGGACGCCTGCGGCCTCCGGCCGGAGTACCGCCGCCTGAGCGGGACCCTGGGCCGGCCCGTCCGGGTCTCGCTGCCCGGCGGGCAGGTGCTGACCGGGACCGCACAGGACGTGGATGAGGCGGGCAGGCTGGTCATACTCGCCGCATCGGGGCTGGTCGCGGTGAGCGCCGGCGATGTTGTTCATCTACGGTGACGCGTCGGGTAAGCGCAATGCCGCGATACGTGCCACGATGTGGCCTATGGCCAGCGAAGACTCCCTGACCGAGGGCGAGCATCTAGTTCTGCAACTGCACCCGCACTGGAAGACGCTGCTGCGGCCAGTCCTGATCTTGATCGTCGTGGTCGCGGCAGCCCTCACGCTGCTGATCATCCTTACGTCGCACAGCAACACCGGGATAGCCAGGCTGGCCGTCGGCGCCATCGCCATCGTGGCGATCATGATCTGGTTTGTTGTCCCGCTGCTGCGCTGGCGGACAACCAGCTACGAGCTGACTAACCGCCGACTGCGACTGCGCAGCGGCATTCTGTCCAGGTCCGGTCGTGATTTCCCGCTGATCAGGATCAGCGATGTCTCGTTCTCGCATGGCCTGATCGACCGGCTGTTCGGCTGCGGACGGCTAGTGGTGGAATCCGCGGGCGAGCACGGCCAGCTGGTGCTGAACGAGATACCCAAGGTGGAACGCGTGCAGGCAACCCTGTTCCAGCTGGTCGAGGACGAGCAGGCGCGGCTGGCCCGCGAGCAGCGCTAGCTGCGCAGCAGCACGGCGCCCGCCGGTCGTGACGGCGCCTCGCATGCGTTGCTGCTCCTGCGTTCCATGATCCCGGGGATTTCTCAGTCGTGGCGACTGAGAAATCCCCGGGATCATGGGAATGCGTCAGCGACTGCCGGAAGGCGGCCAGCCGCGCGCATCGGTGACACCGACGGCCCAGTAATGGTCAGCAGCATTGCCAGCGCAGTCACCCCCGAACAGCTCGTACTGGGACTGCGGCCGCCCGCCGCTGATCCGCGCGGTCACGATGACCTGCGCCCGCCCGGCGGAAGAGCGGACCGCGAAGACGGTCACCTCACCGGCCAGCGCCCCAGATGAAGGCAGCGCCGTAGTGCCGCTCGATAGCTTCGGCGGGGCGGTCCTAGGCGGAACGGGCACGCGGGCCGAGCGCAACTGCCGGTGCGCCGCTGCCGCCTCCCCGCGGTAATGCACGGCGACGATGATGGCCCCGGTCAATGCCGCCGCGAGCAGCACAACCGCCGTCAGCCAGGCCACCCGGGAGGAGAATGTTCGGGGGCCAGCGGAGATCACATCGGCTGGCTGTGCGGGCCGCATACGGCGCCCCTGTCCTTGTTCTCACCCATGGCCCGCGGTCCTTCCTCACGGCGCCCATCCCGCACCTTATGACGCGGCCCGGACGCACCCGGTTGCGCAGGGAACCGTGCCGAAACGGGCGGGGGACGACAGCACGGAAGTGTGCACGGATTTGTGCACGGGACTCCTCGGGGATGGCACGCCAGGTGAGACGCACCAGCACAGCGCGCCGAAGGTGCTGACCGTTCGCCGAGGCTGGAGGCGTGGTCGAAACCGGACGAGACACCGGAGACCTGTGTCGCTTGGCTCATAACCCAGCTACGGCAGATTTACTCAGTCCAAGATTTGGTGACCTGGACGCGCTGCCGCCACAGGCGAACGCCCTGTCCGCTTGGCTGCCATCGCCCGCTCATGGCGAGCAGGGCGCTGCATTGCGCGACCATTGCTTGCTGGCGTGCCGCCCAGGCGGGACGGTGGCCGTAGGCGTCGAGAACGCACTGAGGGCAGCGACATGTGCGGGGTGGTGCATGCGAATGATCCACTCGCACCAGGCTAGATCCTCGACCGGATCTCCGGCGTGCGCCCATTCCCAGTCCACCACCGCAATGACCTCCTGGGCCGCGGCGTCAAGCAGGACGTTGTTGGGCCCGTAATCGCCGTGCACCAGCACCGCGGGCTCGTCGTGCCTATCCTCGACATGCGCCCGCGATGGGCCGATCGCATGGATGCGCCGCAGCATCTGGCCGCACGCGTGCAGGACTTGCTCGGCTAGGCCGCCGTCGATCATCTCCTGGCCGTGCACGCCGGGCATGAAACCCAGGCTGAGGCTAGTGTCGCCGCTGTCGATGACCGGCGGGACTGGCAGCCGCCCGGCGAGAGCGGACAGCACGGCAGCCTCGCGGGCGCACCTGCGCGAGGCATCCGGTCCCTGGTATGACTTCGTGACCACCAAGCCATCCCTAGTGGTGTGGTTCGTGTAGCTGTGCGGCATTAGCTCCACAAGATGCTGCACTTCGTTAGTTAGCCGAACCCGACCCCGGACAGGTCTTCATCACATCCCACCTGGGCGCGGCCAGATCACAGTTGACCGCGACGAGAGCCCGCTTTAGCGCTCATTGACACCGATTACCCGCAGCCCGTCGTGCTCGGCGAAGTCCCTGAAGTCCTTCAGATTCAGCGTCGCGAGCGGCAGGTCGCGAACCAGGCAGCATGCCGCCACCCAGGTGTCGTTCACTGGGCGGGGGCGGCCCCGCCGCTCGGCGCGTGCCTGCAACTCGCCCCAGCGGATCGCCACCGCCTCTGAATACGGCAGCGTCACCACCTGCTGCCGCCAGTCAGCTAGCTCCGCCAGCTTGCGCGGGCCCCAGCTCCGCAGCACCGTCCATCTGGTCAGCTCGCCCAAGGTTACAAACGAGATGCACCACGTCTCGCCGGTCAGCCGTGCTCGCAGCGGGTCCGCCAGGCGGCCGCGCAGGGTCGCGGATGCGACGTCGGTGTCCAGGACGACAAAGCTCACGCCAGGCCGGAGCGTCGGGAAGCGTACAGGTCAGCCAGGAACTCTTCCCACTCCTCATCGGACTCGAACAGCCCCGGCCGCGCCATGTCGTCCACAGACTCGACCGGCCGGACGCCTCGCCGACGGGCCAGCTCCTCCACCGGCACCTCGTCAGCGGCGGGCGGCACCGGTACCGATTCCGTGTGCCCAGACGACATGATCGCCACCTCCCTAACAGGCCCATTCTCGCATGCCTGGCGGTCCCGGTTGTACAACAGCGGCAGCGGGGGGTTGACCAGCAACGCGAGCAGCAACGCCGTCGCGCCACGCCGGACATCAGTACACCGATTCGAGCGCGAAGGTCCAGGAGACACCGAAGAACCGGACTGCCTCGGACGGCTTCGGGAGCAACTGAGCCTGTCTTTTAATCCGCGGGTCATACGTGCCCGACGCCCCGCCATGGTTGGGCACGAGCGCGGGCCATGCACGGGCCACACGCCAAGGACGCCTGCGGGCAGCAGCGGTCACTCAAGCGCACAGGAATGCCGTCGGCCAGCAGGAACGTCGGTCCTGCTCAGCCACGCTGGTTTCCAAGCTGGTCATGGGGTTCGACGGCTAATATGAGGGTTCGGGCGATCACCTGTCACTGACCGGTTGAGCCATCAATGCGCTCCCGTAGCAGGTCAGCATGACCATTGTGCCGGGCGTACTCCTCGATCATGTGGACCATGACCCAGCGCAGCGAGAAGCGCCCCGCCACGCATGCCGGTGACGTCCAGGGACGCCGCCGCCGCTGCCAGCGCCGTGGCATGCTCGCACTCTCCTCGCCAGGCCGTGAAGGCCGCGGCGACATCAGCGGCCCCCACGTCGTCAAAGGCCGGCTCCGGATCCAGCGCGTGCCCGGCAGACCACAGGCCGGACATCGGTTCGCCGTCCAGCACAGGACGGAACCAGACGCGCTCGACCTCGGCCATATGCCTGATGAGGCCGAGCAGCGACAGCCTCGACGGCGGGACTGCCCGCTCCCGTAGCTGATCGTCGGTCAGCCCGGCGCATTTGACGGCCAATGTGGCACGCTGGAAGTCCAGCCATGCACTGAGCATCTCCCGCTCACCCGCTTCCACCAGCGGAATGGCGCGTTCTGGTGTCATGCAGCCATCTTTACCGGACGCGGACGCGGCCGGGCCAGCCTGCCTCCTGGATCGTTACCGCGGCGCACCGGGCAGCTTCCCAAGCCGACAATGCGGCCGGCGGCTCGTCCTGGCATCTGACGTCCGGACCTGGCCCATCGCCGGGCTCCCGGCCCGCCGCGCCTGGGCACCGTGTCCGGCCGCGGCCGGCTCCCGTTAGCCTGCAGGCGTGGAGCCAGTAGGCGGCGTGCGGGCGCACCGGCATGAGGCGGCAGGGGTTTCGGGCGTGATCGCCGAGATCGTGCTGGAGCGGCCGGAGGCCATGAACGCGCTGAGCACGGCCATGGCCGCCCGCCTGGCGCGGGTCTGCGGCCAGATCGCGGCTGACCTTCAGGTCCGCGCGGTGGTGCTGGCCGGGGCGGGGGAGCGTGCGTTCTGCGTCGGCGCCGACCTGAAGGAGCGGGCGGCGATGACCGACGCGCAGCTGCTGGCGCAGCGGCCTGTGTTCCGGGCGGCGTTCGGCGCGCTGCTGGGCCTGCCGCAGCCGGTGATCGCGGCCGTGCACGGTTACGCGCTCGGCGGCGGCTGTGAGCTTGCGCTGTCCTGCGACCTGATCGTGGCCGACGAGACCGCCATATTCGGCCTGCCGGAT
>WNFB01000594.1_pt1 | contig 29866 bp, 16 predicted proteins | sample 5400501 | NCBI WGS metagenome assembly WNFB01 (sample SAMN13153341, study PRJNA577476) | soil metagenome | isolation source: 200 cm saprolite under Douglas fir tree site 2 hole 1 | place: USA:California | collected 2015-04-18
TTAACGTCGCCGGCGACATCTACGCGCGCTGCCAGTCGTCCGTCCCAGGCCCTATCGCCTACTGCTATCCGAGCGGAGCCGCGGCTCCATGTACGTTCCCCGACGTGGTCGGGACCACGAGGTCGGGCTACCACTTCGTTGATCCGAACTATCCGCCGCCGGCAGTGACAGGGCCTGGCGGGGGTGTGCCCGGCAAGAACGTTGTGCTGTCACCCGGTCTGTACGTCGCCGACCCGAACTTCAGTTCCGGCGTCTGCTACTTCCTGGCCGCCGGCGTCTACGAGTGGCAAGGCGGCTACACCAACAACGGCGACTTCATCAGCAACGAGCTGAAGCCGCCTGATGAACCGCTCGCTACGAACAACACATTCGCCGCCACGCAGCAGTTCTGGAACATCAACAACGTCAACTGCGCGGGGTCCTTCCGGCTCAGCGCCGTCGGTGGCATGGCGATCCCCATCGGCACCTGGGCGATCGAGGTGACCTCGGTTCGAAACGACTCATCCGCGGGCACCAGCTACACGCGAGAGAGCGCGCCCTCTCGCTGCCGGACAGTAACCATCAGCGCGGGTCAGGTCATCCAAGTGCAGATCAGCAATGTGCCGGGCGCGACGTCTTATCGCGTGTATGCGGCCCCCCCGCCCAGCGGATGCGCTGGTCCCTTCGGCCTTGCCGGCAGCGTCGCGGTGGTCGGAGCGGTGCAGAGCGACAACACAATCGGGTGCCCGGTCTACAGCGGTGGCGGCTGCAGCCTCGGCAACGAGTCGGCGGTGTTCGATGGCACGGTTCTGAGCCTGCTGTTCGCGCCCAACCCGCTTGCCGCGCCAGGCGTGCTTGGTTCATACCCGCCTAGCGGCGAGGAGTCGCCTGTAGCGGGCAAGCCAGTGAACCAGAATCCCGACCGCGGGGTTCCTCCCGCCGGCGATCGCGCCAACGAAAACCAATGCGACACCGCCGGAGGCGCGCTGGCCAACTGTCCAGGGCCGATCACGCCCGGTGCGGTTGCGTACTACATTCCTGCCGGCGGCTGCGTCAATGACACCAGCAACGGGGATAACTTCGTGTTCAGCGGGTATCAGTACAACTGGATCGTGATCTACGAGCCGGGAACCGCCAACCCGCCTGCCAACAGCTGCTCCAACTCGATGGATGCCGCCAGCAACTCGGCGTACGTCGGGCTCGTGTATGCACCGTCGGCGGCGATCGACATCCCCACCAAGCTCGGGTTCCGCATCGAGGCCACCGGCGGCATCATCGCCGACACCATTCTCTTCAGCGGGGCGCTGCCGACCATCAACTTCAGCTCGGCTTACGCGCCGGTACCGCCCGCGGCCAAACTCGTTTCCTAAATCACCTCAGGACTCAGGAGCTGCAGCAGGGCCGGCCGGTCCGGCTTTGGCCGGTGAGGTCTCAGCTCCGACGTGCACCAGCAGGGCATGGACTCTTGTGGCCGCCTTGGCGTCTCGGAGCTCTTCGAACCGCTGCACAGCGGCGTTCCATGCCGCCTTGGCATCGGCAATGCGCGCGAGACCCCATAGGGCCTCCCCGCGCCTGACGAGCGCTTCCGCGCGCTCGCGGACCTTTTCGGCGGGGAGGAGGGGGAGGGTGCTGTCGACCAGCTTCAGTACATCTTCAAACGCGCCGACCGCGAGCGCATTCTTGGCCGCTTCGGCCAGGTACGTCGACGTCCGCACAGGATCGGCCGCGGTGCCCGCCTGGTAGAGGTGGTGGCCGATCTCCTCCGCATGGTGACTCGCGGCCCTGCCGTAGATGCGCTCCAGCGTGTCCGCCACTGCCAGGTGGTAGGCCTGGAGGCGGGGCAGCGGCAGCCCGGCTGTGACACGTTGGCGCACCAGCTCGTGACCAAAGCGGTAATGATCGTGTCCCGCAGCGCTGAGAAAGTGGGCCCGCGTCGCCTCATCCAGCGCCTCTCGAAGCTCGTGTCCTGACAGCTCGCCGAACTCTTCCAACAAGCCGACGTCGAAGTCCAGCCCGATGACGGCGGCAGCGACCAGCATCCTCTGGGCGGGCTCGCTGAGACGCTCCAGCCTGCGGCCGATAAGTCCTCGCACGCTCTGGGCCAGCTCGAGGTCCTCCTCGGTAAAACTGGCCGGTACCCTTGCCCCGCCGCCCAACATGCTCTCGGACTCTGCCGCGTAGAGATAGGAGTGCTCGACGAACAGGGGGTTGCCGTCGGTCGCCGCCTGGATGCCGATGACCTGCACCGGGGTGAGCGGGTTCTCCGCCAGCGTAGCGAGCATCTTCTCAACCTCGCGATCGGAAAGCCTGCCCACCGGGATCCTCTGGGCGCGGCGCCGCCGCAGGAGCCGCGAGACGACCGCGCTGAAGGGTCTGGCGGAGTCGAGCTCGGTCTCCCAGTAAGTCCCGCCGACGACGATGCGGCTGCCGCCCAGCCGCTCGGCCAGATCGCGCAAGAGAAATACCGATGCATGGTCGGCCCATTGCAGGTCGTCGAGGAGGATCAGCAAGGGCCTCGTCCCCTGGCAGCCGACCAGGAAATCAAAGACCGCTCGGAAGAGCTGTTCCCGCAGCTTGTCGGCTCCGACCTCGGGGATACCGGCGACCGAGTCGCGAGCGGTCCCGATCCCCCTGACCTTCTGGCGGAGGCTGGGCGCCAGGTGCGCGAGCAGGGGGCCGTTCTCACCGATCGCTTCCTGCAGCGACTTGGCGCTGGAGCTGACCACCGCCCCGGCGAGGACCTCTCGGAACGGCTCGTATGGGGCGCCATCCTGCTCGGTGCAGCGGCCGCTGAGCACGAGCCAGCCCTTCCGCGCAGCGTCGGCGGCCATTTCGGCCGCCAGACGCGAAGCGCCGATACCAGGAGCACCGGAGAGGAAGAACATGCCGCCGGAACCGGTGGCCGCCCGGTCGAGCACGAGCCTGATGTCCAGCTTCTCCTGGTCGCGGTCGACGAAACCGTCGGCGGCGGCAGCGGGCAGCGGGGCAGTCGAAGCCGGCACCACTCCGGGAATCACCTCATGCAGCCGCCAGCGGTCCGGGAAGCCCTTCAGCTTGTAGCGCCCGCGGTAGCCGAACTTGATCTCGGCCACCGGTCCCACCAGCTGCCGCACCACCTCTGAGACGAGCGTCTCGCCGCCTTTGGCTTTCCCCGCGACCCTCGCTGCCAGGTTGACGGCGGCCCCAAAGATGTCGCCGGCCTCCTCGACCACCTCGCCCGTGTTGATGCCAATTTTGATCCTGAGCTTTCGCTCGGGGTTGGCCTTGCTGTAGTCGGCGATCGCCTTCTGAATCTCCAGCGCACACTCGACAGCGTGTCGGGTGGAGCCGAAGCTGACCATCACGCCGTCGCCCAGGCCTTTGATTCGGCGGCCGGCGTGCTCGCCGAGCTTGTCGGCGATGATTGTTTCGTAGGCCTTCATGATCTCGTGCGACTCGGTGAAGCCCCGAGTCGACAGCAGGTGGGTGGAGCCCTCTACGTCGGTGAACATGATGGAGACGGTGCCCTCTGTCTGACCGGTGGACAGGCTCCCGATGATGGTCTCCGGCGTCAGTGGCTCCGCGGCGTTCACCTGCTGGCCGAGGCCCACGGCCACCTCCCTCAGCAGTTCGGGACTAGCTCGGAATCCGGCCTCGCCCTGCGGGTAGCGGATGACCTGCAGGAGGCCCGCCTCGACGGCCTGACGGAGCTCCCGGCCTGCGGACTCTTTGCTGAGCTTGTTGGGTTTCGCATAGACGCTGGCCTTCAGTTCTGCGCCTTCGAAAGCCCGGGTGACCGCGGGCGCCAGACGCAAATTCAGGTTCTTGCGCGAGATGAGGCTTTCGATGACGGCCTGGATCCGGCGCGTGCTGCCAGTTCCGATCGGTCCCGTCGCACGAACGGTGGGCAGCATGCCCGCAAACCCGCTCGAAGCGGCCGCTATTTGCCCCAGGGCCGTGGTCGCGCGCGCCATCGCGGTAGCGGCCTGCAGCGCTTGCGATGCCTGGGCCGTCGACTCGGCTGAGCTCGGCGTGGTCGCGGGGGGCGGAGGAGAGGTCTGGAAGAGGCCAGGTGGGGGAGCCCCGGCCGGAATCACAGCTGTGGGATAGGTCGCGTCGCCCGGCGCGGCCGCAGGAAGCGGCAGGGCCGGGGATTGACCCACCGGTGGAACTGCCGAAACCGGTGCAGGCGCTGCCTGCGAACCCGCAGCCTGGAGGTCGGCGACCGCTGACCGGGCGGCGTCGATCAGCTTGCGCATCTCCTCCTGCACCTCGGGCGTCGACGTCATCGTCGACGTCGGGCCGCCGGGTGCGGACTGCACCAGGTGCGGCGGTGCCGCTCCCGAGGGTGCGGCGGTCCCTGGGCGATCCGAGCTGAAGGGGACAACTACTACCTGGCGCACGACGTTCTCCGCGCCGCCACGCTGGCCGGTTATGAGCGGGTCCTTGACGACCGGCATCATGCTGTCAGAGCCAGCGGGCACGAAGCGTGCCTTGATCGGGTCGAAGAGGTCCTTGTCGACCTGGACCCCGTAGAAGGCGGCCTTGTCGAGCGATGTCGGGATGTAACCCGTGGCGTTGTACTCCAGGCGCAGGTCAGATCCCAGGCCCAACACGAAGACGTCGCGAAGGATCGCGCCGTTGGCGTCGTAGCCGACCACCTCGGCGATCTGAGCAATCTTCCGCCGGCCATCGGGCATTCGGGCCTGGTGGACTATGAGGTTGACCGCGGACGCGATCTGGGCCCGCACGGCCTCGAAGGGGATGTCGATCGAAGCCATCATCACCATCGTCTCCAGGCGGGACAGCGCGTCGCGCGCGGAGTTGGAGTGGATGGTGGACATGCTTCCGTCGTGGCCGGTGTTCATGGCCTGCAGCATGTCCAGCGCTTCGGCGCCACGAACCTCACCGACCAGGATGCGATCAGGGCGCATACGGAGGCTGTTCCGCAGCAGCTGCCGGATCGTGAGCTCGCCCTTGCCTTCCACGTTCGGCGGTCGGTGTTCCAGCGCGATGACGTGCGGGTGGTCGATCTGCAGCTCGGCCGCATCCTCGATCGTGATCACGCGCTGGTTGTGCGGAATGAAGCGTGCGACAACGTTGAGGCTCGTCGTCTTGCCCGAGCCGGTCCCACCGGAGACCAGGATGTTCATGCGGCCGAGCACCGCCGCCTTCAAGAACTCGGCCATGTTGGGGCTTAGGCTCCCTTCGCGGGTGAGGTCTTCCATACCGAGCACGGCGTCCTTGAACTTCCGGATCGTGAGCGCGGGTCCGTGGATGGCAGCCGGGCGGATGATGGCGTTGACGCGGCTGCCGTCAGGCAGGCGAGCGTCCACCATCGGGTTGAGGCCGTCGATGTGTCTGCCGGTGGTGGCGACCATGCGCCGGATCGTCTCCAGAAGTTGGTTTTCATCCTCGAAGCGGACATCGGCTTTGAGGAGAATGCCGCGCCGTTCGATGAAAACCTCTTCCGGGCCGTTGACCATGATCTCGCTGACCGAGCGGTCGTGGAGGAGGCCGTCGAGGGGCCCATAACCGACCGCCGCACGAAGGATGATGTCCGCCAGCGCCGACTTCTCGCCGGAGCCGAGAACGATGCCATCCTCGTCGAGGAAGCGGTCGAGGTGCGAGCGCACCGCGCGGGAGAAGGCCAGGGTGTCGCCCGTCGTCAGGCCGACATCTCGGATCAGGGCGAGACGGTCGCGGAAATCGCTGGCGAGCTTGCTCAGGTCGCGACCCTGCCGGTCGGCCACCTCCCCGATGTCCGAGCGACGCCGTCGCGGCTGCCCCGCGTCGGTGGTACCCGACCAGAGGTCGACGAACTGCATCTCGAGCAGAGCCGGTGACGCGGCGATGGCGGGGATCACGCGTTGGCGCTCGGCCAGCCGGATCTTGATCGCCAACCCGGCTCCGTCGGGGCGCTGGGCCTGGTCCATATACGCGGCTATCCATTCGCCGTCTCGGAAGCGGAGGATTGCCTTGCGGGCTGGGCTCTTGTCGCCCGGGTCGGGCTCGAGGTCCGGGTCCTGAACCGACCCCAGGACCACGTACTTGATGTCGCTGACCGGTATCCAGCGCGGTCGGTCGGCGTCCGCAGGGGAGTAGATGGGGTAGCCCTGGGCGGTGAGCGTCGTGGCGTCGGACGCACCCTCTTCGAGGCCGCCGTCGAGCCGGTGCACGGACACCTGGATGCGCTCCGTGCGGCTGCTGTCAGGGGCGGGGGGACGCGTGGACCCGGCCACCGTGGAAGCCATCGCTGGCGCGCCTTCCGGGGTCGGCGGCGGGGTGGTTACAGCGTCACTCATGCGGCACCCTCACCGATGCTAGCACCGCTCGCCGCGCCCACCTCAAATAGCGGCAGTAGCTAGAGCCCTCCCCCCTCGCGGGGGAGGGGCAGGGGTGGGGGCGTAGCGGAATCAGCGCTCGCGGCCTCGCTTGTCGGGGCCACGTCGCCGGTCGACCACCCATTTCGATCCTGGGATCCGCTTCGCGACAGCCTTCATCTCCGCCGCGCGGGCTGCCAGCGCCGCCGCGCTCGAGAAGCTCCCCGGATCGGCCATGACGATGCCGATCGACACGGACACGAATCCGGTCCGGATCGGATTCCCAGTCCTGTCCTCGTACTCGATCCAGCCGCGCTGGCGATCGATCTGGTCGTACAGGTTGGGAATGGCGAAATCAAAGCGCTGGATGATCTCGGATGCGATCGACTCCGCCAGGCTTGGGTCCGTCAGGATCACGAAGTCGTCGCCGCCGATGTGGCCCGCGAAATGGTGAGAGGAGTACTGCTGTTCGAGCGCATCTCGAATGATGACCGCCAGCAGCTTGATAACATCGTCGCCTCGCACGAATCCGTAGTGGTCGTTGTAGCTCTTGAAGATGTCCAGGTCGGGGTAGAGGCATGCGAAGCGCTCCCGTGTCGTCAGTCGCCTGGTCACCTCGCGCACGATGTCCGTGTTTCCACTCATGCCTGTCAGTGGGTTGAGATCGCGTGTGGTGGTGGCGCGGGCGATGACGGCCCTGACCCGCGCCACCAGCTCCTCCGGGATGAAGGGCTTGGTCACGTAGTCGTCGGCCCCGGCCAGCAGGTGATCGACCTTGTCTTTGATCGAGGCGCGAACTGTGAGGAAGACGATCGGTATCAGCCGAGTGCGGAAATCCTGGCGCACCTCGGCGAGGACAAAGTCGCCCGTCGTCGACCCCAATACGAGATCGAGCAAGATGAGATCGGGACGGAGATCCACCGCTGCCTGGTGCGCGGCTCGGCCATCGTCGATGGTCACACACTCGAAGCCGGCGCGCTCGAGCACGCGCTTGACCAGGCGGCGCATCTGCTCGTCATCGTCAACGACCAGCACGACCTCACGGCCGGTCTGCGGGACCGCCGCGGTCTCCGCGTCTGCCATCTCTTCCTGCCTTGTCATGGTCACGTTGTTCCGGGCGATGCTTCCTCGGCCGAAGGCCTCGCCGGCGAACGTGGCAGCTTATCAGTCAGCGCCAGGGCGCGCTCCGCGGCGATGCGAATCTCTTGCAAGTCGGCCTGTACAGCCTCGGGATTGCCCGTCTCGTCTGCGATCAGCTCACAGTAGTTGACGATGACGGCCAGCAGGTTGCGAAGGTCGTGGATCAGCTTTCGTGCGCCCTCGGGGGACCCCAGGTCAGCCGCGCTCACAACCGTTTCATCAGTCTCCAGGTGTTCACCTCACCTTCGCGTGCGTATGCCAGCTCATCGAGCGCCGCGCGTGCGATGGCGAGGCCGCGTCCACGCTCAGTGGTCGGTGCCGGCATGGCGCGAGCCAGCTGATTATGAAGGGGTGGTCCGCGGTCGGTAAACGACGCCACGGCCGCATCGCCCTCCAGGCTCAGGCTGTATTCGACACCCAGCCCGGCATCGCCTCCCGCGAGCCCGTGAGTAAGGACGTTGGCCCCGATCTCTCCGACTGCGCTCTCGAAAAGCAGAAGGTTGAGGTCGTCAAGCTTCTGCGCGGCGCCTTTTCGGAGCAGATGCACCGAGTGATGGAGGATCTCCAGCCCGCTTTCCAGCTCCCTCAGCGTGGCGTGGAACTCGAACGGCGTGCTAGAGGCCTGGGCGCTGGCGGAGTCAGAAGTCAGCTAGGGCTTCCTCGACCGTGGGGTAGTACGGGAACACCCGGTCCAGGGTGGTCAGCTCGAGAACCACCCGCACTTGCTGGTTGGGAGCGGCCAGCCGGAGGTCGCCTTTGGAGCCACGCGCGAGCTTGAGCGCGGCAATCACCGAGCCCAGCCCGGTGCTGTCGACAAAGCTCACTCCCTCCATGTCGATCACCAGCCGTGGCTGGCCGCTCTTCACGGCGTCGCTCACCGCATCCTTGAGCGCCGGTGCCCCGGCCACGTCGAGCCGGCCGGTGGGCGCGAGCACCATGACTCCTTTCTCCGTCTGGCGGCTTTGTACGTCCAGGCTCACCGTTGCTGTCGCCCGGCGGAAGTCACGAGCATGCCGCCAAGACTATAGCCGCAGGTGCAGCGAATGCTTCTGTCTAGACTGCACGGACGTGTCCGCTCCGCCGACCTCGCAGCGCACCCTCATCGTCGAGGATGAGGAGGCCCTCGCCAGGGCCATGGCACGCACGCTGCGCAGTCGCGGCATCGAGGCCGACATGGCGCTTACCGGCGCTGAGGCGAGGCGGCGGTTTGAAGCCGCGGAGTACGCGCTCGTGCTGATGGATGTTCGACTTCCGGACGAGTCCGGCTACGGGCTGCTGGGCGAACTGCGTGCGCGCCAGCCGGATACCGCCGTCGTCATGATCTCCGGCGTCGACGATCCCGAGTTGGGGAAGGCGGCCGTCGAGCACGGGGCCTATGCCTACTTTGTCAAGCCGGTGGGGGCCACCGAACTTTACCTAGCCGTGGTGAATGCCTTCCGGCGGCGAACCCTGGAGCTTGACAATCGGGCCAACCTCCAGCGCCTCGAGTCGCTGGTCGCGCAGCGCGCCGACCAGATGGAAAAGGCGGCCAAGGTCCAGGCTGGACTGCTGCCCGCGTCACCGTTCCACGACGACGGGTTCGAGGTCGCCGCCCACTTCACGGCCGCGCGCGAGATCAGCGGTGACTTCTATGACTGGTACCGCCCCGATCCACGGACGCTGGCCGTGACCCTGGGCGACGTCATGGGCAAGGGACTGCCCGCCGCCATCCTCATGGCCACCGTGAGGGCTGCGCTTCGCGCCTCCGCCCAGGTCGGCAACGTGCAGGAGAGCGTCAGGCTCGCCACCCAGGCGATGGCGGCCGCGCTCGAAGTCAACGAGGCATATGTGACGCTCTTTCACGGTCTTTTCGATACCGCCACCGGCGATCTCCGTTACGTGGATGCCGGACATGGGCACGCGCGCTTGCTCCGCAGCCAGGGCGGGCAGGAACTGCTGGCGCTCCGCAGCGCCCCGATCGGTCTTTTGCCTGACAGTCCGCTTGTGTCCGGCACCGCGACCTTGAACCCTGGAGATACGCTGATCGTGTTCTCGGACGGCTTGCTCGATCTGCGCCCTGACCTGGCCACCAAGGATGTGCAGTTGCCCTATGACGCGCGGCGTGCCGCCACGACGCAAGGCATGGTCGACATCCTTGCGGCGGGCTCCCGTGACCGCGAGCTGTTCGACGACGTGACCGTGCTGGCCCTGCGAAGGATCTAAGGAATCCGGTCGCCTACTGAGTTGCGGCTGCGGCCCCCTCCGTAGGAGCGGTGGGTCCTGGACCCAGCCAGCGCTCGAGGACTGCGGATACCACGTGCAGCTTGACCGGCTTCGAGATGTAATCGTCCATCCCCGCCGCCAGGCATCGCTCCCGGTCGCCCGACATTGCGCTCGCCGTCATCGCGATGATGGGTGTGCGCACCCCGCCCTGTTCACGCCGCCTGACCTCCCTGGTCGCTTCATACCCGTCCATCTCGGGCATCTGGCAGTCCATGAGCACCGCGTCGTAGCGGACGCGACCAAGCGCACGCACGGCCTCGAGCCCGTTGCCGGCGACATCTGCACGGTAGCCGAGCTTTTCGACCATGCGCACGGCCACCTTCAGGTTGGCGGGGTTGTCTTCGACCACCAGCACTCGAGCCCAGCGATGTGAGAGCGCGGCATCCGGGCTGGGGCTGCGGTCGGCGACCTCTCGACTAACGTGCACGGGGTTGGTCGCCAGCAGAGTTTGGAGGACGTCGAACAGCTGAGACGGCCGCACAGGCTTGACCAGCTCGACATCGACGCCCGCGACCGGCTGCTCCGAGTGACCAGCCGACGAGAGCAGGATGATCAGCGTGTCCTTCAACGCTGGGTCCGCCCTGATCTCCGACGTGACGGTGGCCCCATCCATGTCCGGCATCATCAGGTCGACGATCGCCACCTCGAAGGGTTCGGACCCAGCCGCCGCACGGCGCAGCTCGCGCAGGGCCGGCGGACCGCTGTCGAAGCTGAGCTCGCGCATCCCCCAGGAGTCGAGGTAACGCTCGAGGATCATCCGGTTGGTGCGGTTGTCGTCGATGACCGCGACTGCGACTCCCGAGAGACTGGTCGATAAGACGCGTTCGACCGCCTCGCCCTCGGCCTCACGGAAATGAGCCGTGAACCAGAACCGGCTTCCGGAGCCCTTGCTGCTTTCCACACCGATCTCTCCGCCCATAAGCTGAGCCAGCATCCGGGCGATGGCCAGGCCGAGACCGGTGCCGCCGTGCCGCCGCGTGGTGGAGCTGTCGACCTGTGAGTAAGTGGAGAAGATCTGCGCCTGCTCGGCTTCCGTAAGGCCGATCCCTGTGTCGGTGACCTCGAAGCGCAGCTGCACGCCCGGGCCTTTCGCGTCGATGCGCTGGGCCCGGACGGCCACCTCGCCGGCGTCTGTGAACTTGACCGCGTTGCCGACCAAGTTGAGGAGTACCTGCCGGAGCCGGCCGGGGTCGCCGATGACGTGAGGAGGGACATCGGGATCCACGTCGAGGATCAGCTCGATGCCCTTGTTCGCAGCGGCCTCGGCAAACAGCTCTGCGGTTTCTTCAGTCACGTGCTTGGGACTGAAGTCGACGGTCTCGAGGCGCACGCGTCCGGCCTCGATCTTCGAGAAGTCGAGGATGTCGTTGATGATCTCCAGGAGGGCGTCGCCCGAGGTCCGGATCGTTTCCACGTAGTCGCGCTGCTCCGCTGTGAGCTCCGTGTCCAGAAGCAACCCCGTCATGCCGATCACGCCGTTCATTGGTGTGCGGATCTCGTGGCTCATCGTGGCCAGGAATTCCGACTTCACGCGGGTCACGTCCTGCAGTTCCTGGTTGCGCTCGGCCAGGTTCCCCAGGAGCTCCGACTGCGCCAGCTCAGCGCTGGCAGCTGCGGTTCGGCTGCCTTCGAGCTCGAGGACCACGCGCCGGACCAGACTCCCCAGAGCCACGAGGAGCAGCGATTCGAGCAGCGCTTGGGCCGGGTCGCCCGCGGCCGGATTAAGGAGAACGACAGCGATGAGATCGGCGACCGCCAGGGCGGCGCCGACCGCGAATTCAATCGTACTGAAGTACAAGGCGAGGAAAAGCACCGGCAGCAGCACCAAGGGAAACGCAGCGACGACGCTGAGCCCGAACTGAACCTCCAACGCAAACCCGACCGCCAGACCACCGATTGGAGAGATAGCGTGCAGGTAGCGGGGGAATCGATCCCAAGGCAGCACAAGGAGCGATGTCCCCAGGGCGATGAGTACAGCGGACGCCAGGATGCCGAAGGTGGAGAACCCTTTCCACAGAGGGTAGAGGGCCAGGCCGAAACCGAGCACCACCGGAGTCGACCTGACCAGAGGGTTTCGTATGCCCACCAGGGGGGTGCGCCAGGAGCTGGCTCCGCCAGGCCTGGCGTCTTGAGGGGGGACCTCCCCCCTCAACTGGACGGGCGCCAGCGGCAGAAGAACGAGCAGGATCCCGATCGCGGCGGCCCCCGTCAGAACGGGTGAGGAAGCGACGGCGGCGAATCCGTTCAACGTGACCAGGCCGACGATGGCGAGCCCGAGGAACGGATAGACGCGCCGACTGAGGCCGTCCGCGTGTAAAGGAGTGTTCAAGCGGTTCACTGGCGCCGCGCGGCCAGCTTAAACCAACTAGACCCAGCCTCCGGAAGCTCAAGTGGAGCCTGAGGCCGGATTCACTCCGGCCGTCACCCAAGCGTTCCCTTCCAGACGCTGCCCAGCGTGGCCGAGGAGCAGGAGGGGGTTCCGCGGGGGAGGACAACTGTCCTTCCCCGCGTTCTTTAAGGGGGGCTCAGGGGCGAGGGTGGCGGCTACACTTTGTCCCTGCGCACTTTTCAGCCTGCCGAGGGGGGCGAGGCAACTGAGGTGTCGCCGGGATCACGTCCGCGGGCACAACTGAAGCCGCTTCGGACTCGAGGCCTGGTCCGTCGGGTGACGCCCTTCATCGGCACTGGCACGATCGCGCTGGTGGCGGTCACCGATCCCAGCTTCGTGCGACTCCCATGGGCGGACGCGCTGGGGGTGGTCCTCGGTGCGTTGGTGACGCTGGCCGCGATCGCACCGATGGATTGGGACCGCCTTCCGCGCCTGACTTTGGGAGTTCCCGCTGCGATCGCGCTCGTGCTCGCCCTGGGAGCCACGCTCACCGGCGGTTCGCTCCTCTCCTACGCCGCGGCAGGCGCGTGTGCCGTCGCGGTGTTGGCGATCTACGGAGCGCCGTGGGAGCGGATCCCGCGATGGGCCCACAACCTGCCGGTCTTCGCTGCGATCGCCGCCGTGCTGCTCGTGCAGACGAGCGTCGGCGCACCCACCCCCCTGGCGTTTCCTCTCTACCTCATCGTCGTTCTCTTTGCGGCCCTCAACCACACACGTGAGGAAGCTCTCGGAGCGGCGGGACTCACCTCGCTCGCGGTGCTCGTGCCGGCTCTCACCAGCGGTCCGGCGGAGCTGGCCACCGCGGTCTTGCTCATGGCCGTGCTGTTGGTGGTGGTCGCGACCGTTGAGGCGGTGGCCCGCCAGAATCGGACGGCTGCGGCTGCGGCCGCCCAGTCGGCACTGGAGGTCAAGGCTCGCGAGGAAAGCCTCCGCTTGACCCTGGAGAGCGCTGCGGTCGGGCTCGGCCTGATTGCCGCCGACGGGCGCTGGACCCAGGTCAACGAAACGCTCTGCGAGGTGCTGGGGCGAACCCATGAACAGCTGCTGCAGACAACCCTGCTGGAGGTGACCGCGGACGCCGACCGTGGCGTGGTCGGCGAGGCGCTCGCTCAGCTGCGGCAGGGTCACATCGTGCGCTGGGAGGGAGAGATCCATCAGCTGTGCGCCGACGGACGCCGAGTCCCAGTGGCCCTCACGATCGCCATGGTGGGCGGGGACCCGGAGCGCCCGCCGCTGATGCTGGTGCAGGAGACCGACATCTCCGAGCGCAACCGAAAGGAGGCGTTGAGGGAGGCGCTCGTCGCCGTCCGAAGGGTCATCGTCAACGCGACCGACTGGGAGCAGGCCGGGCCAGAGGTGCTCGGCAGCCTGTGCACCTACCTCGACTGGGACCTTGCCCAGTTCTGGGCCGTCGATGTTGAAAAGCGGCTGCTCCATCAGGGCCCCTCGAACCATAAGGAAGGATTTCGCCAGGAGGTTTTTGACTCTGGTGAGAGGCAATCGCTGGCGCTCGCGGCCGGGACTGACCTCATGAGTAGGGTCTGGCAGTCGGGCCTGCCCGCAGCATTGGACGAAGCGACCATGGCCGGCGACTTCGCTCACATGGCTGCGGCCCAGCGCGCGGGCTACCGCTCGGCGGTTGCATTCCCGGTCATGAATGGACGCTCTGTCATCGGCCTGATCGAACTGCTCTCACACGAGACACGGCGACTTGAAGACGATCTGGCTACCGTGCTCTCCACCGCCGGTCACGAAATTGGTCACTTCATCGAGCGCTCGGAGACTGTCGAGGCATTGCGACGGAGCGAAGCCGACCATCGGGCCATCTTCGAACGCTCCCCGATAGGCATCGCACGAGTCAGCAGCGAAGGCGAATTTCTGGAGAGCAACTCGGCCCTGCTGACGATGCTCGAGCAGGACGCAGAGAGCCTTCGCGCACACTTGTGGCCTGACTTGCTCCGGGCCTATGACCAGGCGGCGGCGCGGACCCGGAATGCACCACTGCTGGCCGGCATCATCAGTGGCAACAGCGTGCAGGTGCGGGCCGCGACCGGTGGGGGTAAGTGGTTGTGGCTGCAGATGACGGCAACGTCCATCCCGGACGACTCCGGGCGGCTGGAGCACCTCCTGGTCATGGTGGAGGACGTGACGACCGTGCGTGAGGCTCAAGACAAGCTCGCGGAGGCGCTAGATTCACAGCGCAGCGCCAATGCCACCCTGGAGAAGCTTGATCGCACGAAGACCGAATTCCTATCCATCGTCAGCCACGAGTTCCGCACCGCCCTCACCGGGATCCAGGGATTCAGCGAGCTGATCCGCGATGGCGGCGTGGAGCCTGACGAGGTGCGCGTGTACGGCGGCTACATCTTCAACGACGCCGACCGCGTCAACCGTCTCATCGGTGACATGCTCGACCTCGACCGGATGGAATCCGGAAGGATGTCAATGCGCGCGGCCGCCGTGGACATCAACGAGGTCCTCACCGATGCAATAACGCGGGCCTCGTCTTCGTCGACCGTGGACTTCAATGCCGACCTCGATCCCCGCCTGCCCATCGTGGCGGGCGACCGCGACCGATTGATCCAGGTCGTCAGCAATCTGGTCAACAACGCCGTCAAGTACTCACCCGACGGGGGGACGGTGACCCTCACGAGCCGCATCGAAGGCGAGTTTGCGCTCGTCAGCGTCACCGACACCGGCGTCGGCATCCCGCCGGACGAGATCTCACACGTCTTCGAGCGCTTTCGACGGGTCCACAGTGGGGTGGCCCAGTCGATTCCCGGGACTGGCCTGGGGCTCACGATCGTTAAGCAGATCGTGGAGATGCACGGGGGCAAGATCTGGGTGGAGAGCGCTGTGGGCCACGGCTCGGCATTTCACTTCACAATCCCTCTGGTCGCGGAGAACGTCACGCCGCTGCAGCGACGGCATGCCTGACTCCAATCCGCCCGCGAGGGCCGGCGCCACCGTGCTGGTCGCCGACGACAACGAGGTGGCGCAGCGGCTGTGCCGGCGGGTGCTGGAGAAGGCGGGCTACAACGTCCTCATCGCGGCTGATGGGATCGAGGCCGTCGACATCGCTCTGGCCCAGATCCCGTCAGTGATCCTCATGGACGTCGCCATGCCTGGTCTGGACGGGTTGGAGGCGATGCGGCGGATAAAGGCCGAGAAGCCAGGTATGGCCATCGTCATCGCCAGCGCGCATTCGATGTTAAGTGACCGAGAGCGATTTCTTGCCGCCGGCGCCGATGACGTGCTGAGCAAGCCTTTCCGGCTGGCTGACCTGGTCGGCGTAGTCGAAAAGCTGGCCGCCACCCATCAGGCGTGACGTGATGGTCTCGGAGGCGTTCCTGCACGTATCCTTGGGAATCCTCTGATGTGGCAATGAAAGATCTCACCGGCACCCGGCTCGGCCAGTACGAGATCGTCGAGCGCTTGGGCGGTGGTGGGATGGCCGTGGTGTACAGAGCTGTGCAGCAGCCGCTGGGTCGGGAGGTTGCGCTCAAAGCGCTGTCACCGGACCTGTTCCAGGACGACGGCTTCGTCAAGCGCTTCGAGTCCGAGGCCAAGACGCTGGCCAAGCTTGACCACCCCAACATCCTGGCCATCTACGACTTCGAGGTCACCGACGGGGTGGCATACCTGACTATGCCCCTGATCCGCGGGGGCACCCTGCGCGACATATTCAACCGAGGTCCGCTCGACACCGTGGCGGCCTGGCGCTACCTGCGCGAGATCGGCGATGGCCTGCAGCACGCCCACGACGCCGGCATCGTGCACCGCGACCTGAAGCCGACCAACGTCCTCATTCATTCCGACGGGCGTGCGCTCCTGGCGGACTTTGGACTTGCGCGCGGCGCCGGCCAGCCTGGCCACCTGACCCAGGTCGGACTGGCCATCGGCACCCCCGGCTACATGGCCCCTGAGCAGGTCATGGGCCATGAGGTCGACCGGCGCGCCGACATCTATGCGCTGGGCGTGCTCACTTTTGAAATGCTGACGGGACGCCTGCCCTTCATCGGTTCCAATCGCATGGAGGTGGCTTACGCCACCGTCAACGCCCCCATCCCCTCGGCGGCCAAACTGAACCCCTCCCTGCCTGACGAGCTCGATCAGCTGCTGGCCAAGGTGCTGGCGAAGGATCCCGACCAGCGGCCGCAAACCGTGCGCGACCTGCTGGGCCTGATGGCGAAGCTCCCGCAGCGCCGCCAGGCGACGCCGGTCTCGGCTCCGGTATCGGCTCCAGGTCCGGCTCCCACTCCGCCGGCGTTCCAGCGTCCAGCCTCGGTCCATCCCGCGGAAACCGCGGCGATGCGCATGGTCGGCCCCCCGGTCCATGGCTCGCCGCCGCCGTCGCCGAATGCCGGGCTGGCATCGGCGGTCAAAACGCTCGAGATGATGGGGGTGAGGCCCTCCCGCGCTCGCGGCCGCTTCATCCTCAACTCTCACGTCGCCAACCTCATCCACGTGGCGCGAGACGTCAGCGGCGACAGATGGCCTGAGGTGGCGTACACAGCCGGGCTGGTCCAGTACGTGGACGAGGACCCGCCTAACGACGAACAGCTGGCGACGCCGGTCGAGTACCTGAGCCGGCTCAACCAGGCGTTCGAGACAGTGTTCGGGCCAGAAGCTGAGGACATGATCAAGGCCTGGGGCCGCCGCGCGACCGAGCGCTGGCTGGCCGATGGGCGGCACGGCCTCGGCGGCCAGCGGCGCCTCGTCCCCGGGCGTCCCCGCAAGCTGGCGCATGTCGTCAAGTCGTTCAGCGAGGCCATGGACAACGTGCGCGGTGAGCACACGCACGCGTGGCTCCAGGTCGATGAGCACCAGTTCTGGCTCGTCAACTTCTCGAACATGTTCGCCCTCGGACGCATCAAGGCTGAGAAGTCTTGCCACTTTTGGATCGCAACCATCGAGGCCATCCTCCGATGGGCTGGTCTGGCCAACGACTGGTACGTGGACGAGGTCGAATGCGGCTGCGTGACGGGCACGTTCGACTGCGTCTTCGCGATCCGCGCCGTCGAGAACTGACGAGCGCCACCACCCGCGGCTCGCCTGGCCGCTACAGTCCACCCCGTGCGGTTTGCAATTGACGTGACCGCGTGCTGGCGGCCTCGCGTGGGCATGGTGACACTGACCGTTGAGCTGGCTCGTGCGCTGGTCAACATGCGCGGCGCTGGGTCCGCCAAGGGGGCATCCGAGAAGGACGAGTTCACGCTGCTGTGCAGTCGGGAGCGCCCCACCGCTCTAAGAGACCTCGCCTGCGACGCGGTGTTGGCGCCGTACCGGCACGAGGTCGCGTTGAAGCTGCGCTGGTTGCCATTGGTCGAATCCCAGCTCGACTGTGACGCCATCCTTTATCCGTTCTGGCCGAGCCCGCCCCGACGGCGGCGCGGTGCTCCACCCGCTGCTGTGTACATCCACGATCTTGCGTTCCGGCTCCGCGCGGCCGAGGTGCCCTGGCAGCAGCGGGCCTACCTGGGCACGGTTGTGGGTCCTGCACTCCGCAACGCGTCGGCTGTCCTCGTGCCGTCAGAAACGACGCGCCGCGACCTCTTGGACTGCTACCCGCTGCCGGGCTTGGAGGCCAGGGTCTCCGTCGTGCCGGAGGGCCTGTCACTCCGTGCCCCTACCGGCGCTCTGCCGGATGGCCTGAAGCCAGGCTTCGTCCTTGCCGTCGGCACGGTGGAGCCGCGCAAGAACTATGCCCGGCTGCTGACCGCGTACCGACAGCTGCGCAGCAGGTCTACCGCGCCTCCGCTGGTGGTGGCAGGCCGGCCTGGATGGGCCTATGGCAATACGGTCCGGCGGCTCGCGGCCGAACCTGGCGTGCGCTATCTCGGCCACGTCGACGAGCCGACATTGAGTGCGCTCTACGGAGCGGCATCGGTGTTTGCCTTCCCGAGCCTTTACGAGGGATTCGGCCTGCCGCTCCTCGAGGCAATGGCGCACGGCCTGCCGTCGTTGGCCGGGGCGGTGGGGGCACTGCCGGAGCTTGCTTCGGGGGCCGCGCTGTTGGTTGACCCCGAAGATGTCACGGCCATTGGCGAGGCGCTCGAACGTCTGCTGGCAGACGAGCATTTGCGCAAGAAGCTCAGCAGCGCCGGCAGGAGGCGGGCGAGAGCGTTCACCTGGGCGAGGTCAGCCAAGCTGACCCTCGAGGTGCTGCGGACGATCGGAAAAGAACGCGCCCAGTAAGCCCGTCGCCATCTTTCGTAGGATGGCCATGTGACCCGCACCCGCACACATGTGCTGGCCCTGCTCGCGGGCCACAAGCACGATTACCTGCAAGCTGCGAGGCCCCTGCTGCGGATGCTGCAGGAGGCGCGCCATTTCCAGATCGATGTGGCGGGCGGCCGCGGCACAGCGCTCGACGGGCTGGAGCTCGAGCGTCATCAGGTCCTCCTGGCCGCCAGCGACCATGCGCTGCAGCCCGGCCAAGCTTCAAAGCTGATCGACTTCGTTCGCCGGGGCGGTGGTGTGGTGCTGCTCCACGGCACCCTCGCCGCCTGGTCGGAGTATGGGGAGCTTGCCGAGCTGGCCGGCTGGACGCCCAGCGGGCCGGGTCCGCTGACTGAGCTCATCGTCAAAGTCGTGCCGGGTCATCCCGTGACTGAACGCATCGGACCCGAGCTGAGGCTGACCGATGAGCTCTACCTCTCGGAGGGCCCGCCCGGCGAGGCCAGCGTCCTGCTGCGGGCGAGCTGGCACCTCACCGACCAGGTGGTCGCCTACGAACGCGCCTTCGGCAGCGGCCGCTTCATTCAGATCGGTCTCGGGCACCAGGCCGTGACTTACGAAGACGCCGACTTCCAGAAGCTCGTGAGTCGAGCGATCAGGTTCGCTGCGGGTAACTCAGCGGCTCCGCCCGTGGGCGTGGGCCTCCTCGGGTATGGAGCTGTCGCGCGGGTTCATGCAGCATCGGTCTCCGCCATCCCGGGGCTGCGCTTGGGCGGGGTGTGCGACGTATCTGCCGAACGCCGCGAGCTCGCTGCTCGGGACTGGAATGTGCCCACGCATATCAGAGCTGAAGACCTGTTCGACGATCCGGAGGTCGGCCTGGTAGTCGTGGGCACCCCGCCCAGCACGCACGCCGAAACCGTGTTGGCGGCTCTGGCCGCCGGCAAGCACGTGGTGTGCGAGAAGCCGTTCGCGCTTCGGGTCGAAGAGGTGGATCGGATGGTCGATTCGGCCCTGGCCAAGGACAAAGTCCTCACCGTCTACCAGAGCCGCCGTTGGGATCCCGACTATGTCGCGCTTCGCGGGGTCATCGACTCCGGCCGCATCGGCGAGCTCTTCTATATGGAATCGTTCATCGGCGGCTACTCCCATCCGTGTGACCTGTGGCACAGCCACGAGCCGATCTCCGGCGGGACCATCTACGACTGGGGCTCGCACTATTTCGACTGGGTGCTGCAGCTTTTCACGGACAAGGTCAAGTCCGTGGCCGCAATCGGCCACAAGCGGGTATGGCACGATGTGAGCAACTCCGACCAGGTGCGGGTCGACCTCACCTTCGCGGGCGGCGCACAGTCGAGCTTCCTGCAGTCGGACATCGCCGCGGCGATGAAACCGAAGTGGTACGTCCTCGGTACACGCGGCGCCGTGGTGGGCGAGTGGCGAAATCCGGCAATCGACGCGGCTATCTCTTCGACATCCGCTGCGGCCGATGCGCCGGCGCGCCTCAAGGTCATGCGCCCCACCGGCCACGGGGGCTCTCACGAAGAGCTGCTCGTGCTGCCTCGCTGGGATGAGCATGGTTTCTACCGCAATCTGGCCGACCACCTCGCTTGGGCCGAACGGCTCGCGGTGACCCCGGCCGAGGCGCGGCGAACCGTGGCAGTCATGGAGGCGGCCACACGGTCCATCGCACGCGGAGGCGCGCAGCTGGAGGTCGACATATAGCCGATCGCTTGGGTTGGGGGGTCCTCGGCGCTGCTCGGATCGCAGACCAGTGGGTCATCCCCGCTATCGCAGCCTCGAGCAACGGTCGCCTGGTTGCGATCGCGAGTCGGGATTCTGATCGAGCGCACGAGCTCGCCACGCGCCATTCCATCCCGTCGGTGAGCGCCAATTACGACGCCTTGCTCGAGCACGACGACGTCGAGGCTGTTTACATCCCCCTGGTCAACAGCCGCCACAAGGAGTGGACCCTTCGCGCGCTGGCGGCGGGCAAGAACGTGCTGTGCGAAAAGCCACTGGCGATGAACGCCACCGAGGCAGAGGACATGGCCTCGTCGGCACGTGCGGCCGGGAGAGTCCTCATGGAGGCGTTCATGTACCGATTTCATCCCCGGGTTCGCGGCTTCATAGACGGAGTACGCCAACCGCTCTACGTCCAGGCGAGCTTCGGTTTCCCCCTCACGGACCGGGCCAACTATCGGCTGCAGCGCGCGCTTGGTGGCGGGGCGCTGCTCGACGTGGGTTGCTACGTCGTCAGCGTCGCGCGATGGATCCTGGGCGAGCCGGACAGCGTGGTAGCGCGAGCGCGCGTGGACGGTGTGGATATGAGCGTGAGCGCGCTCCTCCACTTTCCAAACGAAGCGACGGCGTCTCTGTGGGCCAGTTTCGAATCGGCCGAGGAGCAGGACCTCACCGTCGTGTCGCCTGATGCCACCCTACGTCTGGAGCGTCCGTTCACCTGGCGCGATAAGCAGGATCCGTATCAGCTGATGGTCGAGTCCTTCGCAGACAGCGTCCTCCGTGACAAACCAGCCGCTATCCCCGTCACCGAGTCGATAGCGAACATGAGGGTTCTCGACCAGATCCGCGAGTCGGCGAAGCTGGGCTAGGCGGGCTCCAGGTCCACGGTCTGGGTGGCCTTCGACTCGAACGATCCCATCCCAATGGGGACCGACGATCCGGCGGCCATCACAAAGGACATCGTCAGATCGCTCTTGGCGTTCATCAGAGTCTTGATCATGCGATGCCCCCTGAGGTCGATCCAGGAAGTGGTTACGGAGGTGACCGTGCCCTTGAGGGTCACGCCCTGGAGGTCGTTCGGCAGCGGTGGCGATGTCATGCCGGCAGGCGGGCTGGCGCCGATGACGGGTTTCGGCATCAACCCGGACATATCCATGGTCAGGTCGAACCTCGCGGCGCTCGTGGTCTCGACCACCGCGGCATTGATGCTCTTGATGGTCTCGTTGCGTACGTACTTGCTGATAGTGGTGACGTGGACGCTGCCGGTGCCTGCGGGGTTGGCCTGGTCGTAGTCCTTCGACCACGTTTCTCCAAGCTTGACGGGCTTGTCGGGCAGCACGGCCGAGACCAGATTGCCTCCGGCTCCCAGCCCGAGCATGAAGTTTCCCGACAGGCTAGAGCCGTTGATGCTGAGCACGCGGCCGTCTTTGGCGATCTTGAGCTCGATCGCCGGCACGGGCACTTTCGGCAGGTTCGTGGTCGACGACGAGGAGCCCTGGCTCCCGTTGATCGATATCTTGCTGGTCACGTTGGTGACGGACACGCTGACGTCCGCGATGCCCTGGGCGTCGATTGAATGGACGGACACAGTCTCCGATGCGGTCATGTCGAGCTTGAACGCCTGTGGTGCGTAACCGAATGCGATCGTGCCGTCCGACGTCACGTGCAGGTGGTAGCGATACGTGTCACCGGAGGCGTAGGCGAGCGCCAGGGTCTGGGCCTGCACCGAGGCGGCACCGCAGGCGAGCGTGACGAGCGCGACGACGGCGATCAGGCTGCGCCGCACGGTCCCCATGGTACGCGGGACTGCCGCCTACGCAGCCGTTTTGGGAGCATCCTCGCGGGCTTCAGCGGGGGTCGGTTCCGGTGCCGCCGGGGCCTGGACTCTGGTGACCGGGACAAGCTGGCGGAACCTCTCCAGCGCGCGATCCCAATCGGCGAGGAGCGCCGACGCCAGCCTGCTCCCGGTGCGCCGGTGGTGCTCCTCGACCAGGGCCCAGAGCTCAGAAGCGTCCTCCGACGGCACCCCCCGCGCCACGACGCTGTCGGCATTGAGCTGGCGCCACTCCACGACGTACGCGACCCCGCCGGTCATGCCCGCGCCTGCGTTCCAGCCCACCGGGCCCAGGGCGACCGCGATACCGCCGGTCATGTACTCACAGAAATGATCACCTGCGCCTTCGACGACCGCGGTGGCGCCTGAGTTGCGTACGCAGAAGCGCTCTCCGACGCGACCGGCGATGAACAGCTTGCCTCCGGTGGCGCCGTAGCAGATCGTGTTGCCGGCGAGCACCGGGTCGCTTGCCGCATCGCTTGCGAACGGCAGGATGGCGATCACTCCACCGCCCATGCCCTTGCCCACGTAGTCCTGGGCCTCCCCTTCCAGCGTCAGCTCGACGCCGGCGTCGATGAAGGCTCCAAAGCTTTGGCCGGCGCTGCCGTGAAAGTGGCGCGAGTCGCCGGGCTCGAGTGAAGCGCCGACCGTACGGTGGGAGTTGTCGATCGCGCCGCTGGCTGGTGGTGGCGCCGGGGCATCGCCGTTGCGGCTCCACAGCCGGCGCCGCGGCCGCGCAGCATCGGTCGCCTTGAGGACGAACGACAGGTCCAGGGGCGCATCCGTGATGGACTCGAGCAGCTCCACGCGCCCGATAACTTCCTCGAGCGTTCGAGCGCCCAGCTGCGAGAGATACTCGCGAGCCTCCTCGGCGATGAGAAAGAGATAGTTGATCACGTGCTCCGGCCGCCCGGTGAACTTCGCCCTCAGGTCCTCGCGCTGCGTCGCGATGCCGGTCGGGCACGTGTTCAAGTGACACTGCCGGGCCATGTCACAGCCGAGAGCGACCAGGACGCCCGTCCCGAAGCCGAACTCCTCCGCGCCGAGCAGCGCCGCCACGACGATGTCTCGGCCATTGCGGAGCCCGCCGTCCGTGCGCAGGCTTACGCGCTCTCGCAGCCGGCTTGAGACGAGAACCTGCTGCGTCTCGGCGAGTCCCAGCTCCCAAGGCACGCCGGCGTTCTTGATCGATGACAGCGGCGAGGCGCCCGTGCCCCCATCGTGTCCCGAGATGAGGATGTAGTCGGCGCGAGCCTTGGCCACGCCGGCGGCGATGGTGCCAACGCCGGCTTCGGCGACGAGCTTCACTCCCACACGGGCGCGCGGGTTCACCGACTTCAGGTCGTAGATGAGCTGGGCCAGATCCTCGATCGAATAGATGTCGTGGTGCGGCGGTGGCGAAATCAGCTGCATCCCCGGCTGTGCGTGACGAAGGCGCGCAATGAAGCTGGTGACTTTGAGGCCGGGCAGCTGGCCGCCCTCGCCCGGCTTGGACCCCTGGGCGATTTTGATTTCGAGCTCGTCGGCGCGCTTCAGGTAGCGCGGCGTCACACCGAACCGAGCCGACGCGACCTGCTTGACGCGATTGTCGTGGCGGAAATCATCATCGGTCTCGTACGTGTGGGGGTCTTCACCGCCCTCGCCAGAATTGGAGCGGGCGCCGATCTGGTTCATCGCCATCGCCAGCGTTTCGTGCGCTTCGGGTGACAGCGCGCCCAACGACATCGCGGTGCTCACGAAGCGCTTGACGATCTCGCTCGCCGGCTCCACCTCGATGAGCGGCACCGGCTGCGAGGCTTCCCTTAACTGCAGCAGCTCGCGCAGCGACTGCGGCCGTCCCATGGAGGAAAGTCGCCGCCACTCCTGGTAGGCGTCGCGGTCGGCGGACTCCGCCGCCTTCTTCGCCGCGCGCACGGCGAGCGGGTTGTACGCGTGGTGCTCGCCGGCTTTGCGGAACCGGACCCGTCCGTGGTCTGGCAGGCTCGCCGCGTCGACGGCGTGCCGGGCGCGGATGCCCTCATCGATGTCGGCGAAGTCCGCTCCACCGGCGTGGGAAGGCACGGCCGGGAAGCACAGCTCCATCACCTCGGCGCCGAGCCCGAGCGCCTCCAGGATCTGAGCCCCGCGATAGCTCGCAGCGCATGAGATGCCCATCTTCGCCATCACCTTGAGCAGGCCCGCCTCTACCGCCTTGCGGTAGCCGGCCTCACCTTCCGAGCCGACCGTCGCCAGAGCTAGGTATGGATGCACCGCCGTGGCGCCGATGCTGATCAGGCACGCAACGTCGTGGACGTCGACGACGTCGCCCGCGATGGCGACCACGTCGTTCGCCATCCGCCGGCCGGTCTTCAGCAAGTGCTCGTGTACGGCGCCGACCGCGAGCGCCATCGGGATGGGGAGCCGCTGCTGTCCGGCTCGCCGGTCGCTCAGAGCAACCACGCCCGCGGTCTCACCCGCCTCTCCGCACAGCGTCAGGAGGGCTTCGCGAAGCGACTCGCCTGGAGCGTAGGTGGCGTCGAGCACGGTCGCTTCGTCGAGCACGCGCGCGAGCTCACCTGCTCCGAGCACCGGCGATTCCAGCTCGAGCAGCCGTTCATTGTCCGGTACCGCGGGGTGGTGGCGGCGGCGGAGCTCGCGCTCGGCGCCCCCTTCGGGTTCCAACGTGCCGCGGCGGGCTCCCAGCAGAACTCGCAGGGACATCACCGCCTTCTCACGCAGCGGGTCGATGGCAGGGTTCGTCACCTGGGCGAACCGTTGTCGGAGATACCCGTACAGCCGCCGTGGAGTCCGGCCAAGTGCAGCGATTGGAATGTCGTCGCCCATCGAGTACACAGGCTCCGCACCGGTCTCGGCCATGGCCGAAACCACCATCTTCGCGTCCTCGGCTCCCCAGCCGTGGAGGCGCTGCAGAGCGCCGATGTCCTCTGGCGCGTCGACCTCGAGATGGCGGCGAGGAACGGGGACCAGCACCCGGTCAGCGAGCAGCCCGTAGTCGTGGCGCGCCGCGGCGCGCTCCTTGGCATCGGCGTCGCGGAGGACCGATCCATCTCGCGTGTCGACCAGAAGCATCTGTCCAGGGCCGAGCCGGCCCCGTTCCACCACCGCATCGGGCGCCATGCTGACGACGCCCGCCTCTGACGCCGCGGCGACCAATCCGTCGCGCGTGCGCTGCCAGCGCAGAGGGCGCAGCCCGTTGCGGTCGAGGGCGGCCCCGACCACGTGGCCATCGCTGAAGGCCAGCGCGGCCGGGCCATCCCAGGGCTCGAACCGAATGGACTGGTACCTGTAGAAATCACGTACCGGCGCCGCCAGATCGCCGCGACCCTCCCAGGCGTCAGGGACCAGGCTCATCAGAGCTTCAGACACCTCCCAGCCGCGCTGCACCAACAGCTCGAGGGCGTTGTCCAGAGAGGCGGAGTCGGAACCTTCGCTCCAGATGACCTGGCGCAGTTCAGGCTCGAGATCGGCCTCCCTGGCTCGGATCCACACCCGGTTGCCGGTGATGGTGTTGATCTCGCCGTTGTGCGCCAGCATGCGAAACGGTTGCGCGAGACGCCAGTCGGGCATCGTGTTGGTCGAGTAGCGCTGGTGGAAGACCGCCAGGCGGCTCTCACACGCAGGGTCCTGAAGGTCGAGGTAGAAGTCGGCCAGCCGGGAACCGGCCATGAGCCCTTTGTAGACGAGGGTTCGGCTCGAGCACGACGGCAGGTAGATCTGCACCCGGGCCTCGCCGGCCCGCCTTTCCGCGAAGCGCCTGACCAGATACAGGCGATGCTCCCACTCGTCCGGGTCGAGGTCGGGCCGGGCGATGAGCCCATGCCAGGCCATGGGCCTGGTCGCGCGTGCCCGGTCGCCCAGGCTGTCGACGTCAACCGGTACCGGTCGCCAATCGACGAGATCAAGGCCGTGATGGGCGATGGCTTCGGCGACCAAGGTGCGGCCTTCTGGATCCCATTCGAAGAGGCACGCCACAGCAAAGTCGCCGCCGAGCAAACGGTGCGGTAACTGGATCAGGACCCCCGCGCCGTCCCCGCTTTTGCCGTCGGCGTCAAGGCCTCCGCGGTGCGCCAGGCGGGCTAGCGCTTGGACTCCGTGCGACACCGCCTCGTGACCAAGTCGTGGGGTCGCCACAAAGCCCATGCCGCAAGCGGCCCGGCTCGTGGGCAGCTCCCCCGGCCAGGCAAGGCGTGTTCGACGTAATGTCGGGGGCACTGATCGGCAGGCTACCGAGAAGAAGCGGGCCGAGCTAGTGTGCTGCTAACAAATCCAAACGGGTCGCGTTATATGACGCTCACATTCCAAGCAGGGCTTGAACGCGCAGCGCCACTGCCAGGTTGAGCCGCGTCTCGGCCTCCTCGAGATCCACGCCGCTGATCTCACGGATGCGGTCAAGGCGGTAGCGCAGCGTGTTCGGGTGCACGCGCAGGCGCTTGGCCGCGGCCTGCTGCTCGCCGGTCTCGAGGTAGGCGCGAAGCGTGGCCACGAGGCTTCCGTGGCGGGCGTTGTCGTGGGCGACCAAGGGCCCGAGGTGGCGGTGGGTGTAGTCGACGAGCCGCTGGTCGGTGACGGCAGCGAGTAGCCCAGTCAGGCCGAGCTCGGGCACGGCCACGACCTGACCCCATCGTTTGAAGCGGGCCAGTGACTCCATCACCGCTACGACCTCGCGCTGAGCGGGGGCCACCCCGCCGGGGGCCTCGGCCGGCCCGCTGAAGCCGACCGATACCGTGAAACCCGGCTTCCAGTCGGCGATGGACTGCCGGATCTGCAGCGCCAGCGCCTGCCCGCGGGCCATATGGTCGCCGGGCTCGGTGCCCAGGGGCAGAAGGGACACCACGCTGTCGGAGCGGCCCTGGACGAGAGCCCGCGGGTAGCTTGCGCGCACCACGCCGGTCACCCGGCGGAGGAACTCACGCTTCAGCGCCTGGATCGCGTCCTCCGTGATCTGGCGAGAGCGATGGAAGCCGCGGAAATCGTCGATGTCGACCAGCATCACGATGTGGCTGCCGTGCAGCGGGTACCCGAGGTGCCTGGCCCGCCGCTGTGCGGCGGCCTCGTCGCCATACGTCCCGTGCAGGAGGTCCTCCAGGAACTCTCCGCGCACGCGGCCCTCGACATCGGCCAGCTCGCGCTCCTTGGCGATGGCCAGCGCCAGCACGAGCGCCGCCTGCTCGAGGGCCAGGAACGCGAGCTCCTCGTGATGGGGTGGATGGTCGAGGACGGAGATGTAGCCGAGGACCTGGTTGGCGGCCAGGATCGGGGCGATCAGCCGCTCGCGCGACATGCCGACGTGTGGGTAGGCGGGCACTTTGATCGGCCCTCGCTTGGCCTCGAGCTCGCGCAGCATGCGCTGGATTTGCGGGTCGAACAGGACGCGCTGGGGTGTGCCCTGCCGCTGGATCGTCTCCTTGCGATGCGGGTCGCCGCTCCCACCGGCGTGGGCGAGGAGGTGGAAGCTGGCGTCTTCGATCACCACCGCGCTTTCGAGCAGCTCGGCCAGAGTGCGGCAGATCTCGTTGGCGCCCTTGCCGTCGAGGACCAGCTCGGTGAAGCGGCGGTGGATCTCCAGGGATCGCTTCAGGCGCCAGTGCTCCGCGTTGATGATGCGTTCCAGCAGCGGCGCCATGAGGTCGATCAGCTGGACCCCGGGCGCGAGCGTGAACAGCGGCACCTTCAGCCTGTCGGCCTCCCTGATCATCTCGGCGGGCAGCTTGCGGAGATAGGGCTGTGGCCTGACCACGAGGCCGGCCCCCCCGGAATCGGCGATGCGGGCGATGAGGCGAATCTGGGCATCCCGATCGTCCTTGATGGGAAAGCCGGTGGTAAGCATCAGGTCGCCGGCTCGAGGCTGGATCTCCGGGGTCTCCATCAGGCGTACCCACTCGATGGCCCGGTCCAGGCCGTCTGCACCCGCGAGCAGCTTCGCGCTCGCAAACGCTCCGAACCTCATCGCCTCCCGGACTGTCGGCTTGGGCTCCGCGACCGAATCCGACCCTTTCCTGGCCGCCATTGGAAGAGGTTAGCTCTGTGCGCGGAGTACAAGCAAGATCGGAGGGTGGTTGTGAGGCGCGCACTAGGACTCTCTCGACGCGGTGCGTAATCTCGAAGCATGAGTGACGAAAGCCCGCCGGCATGCGACCGTCACGAGGCGCAGGTGCCGATGCGGCTGCGGACGCTGCACTCCGACTCGAACTGGCCGGACACCCTGGTCGGGCTGTACGAATGCCCAGAGTGCGGCCACGAAAGGCGGCTTCCGATCCGTACCGGCGAGGCCGCTTAAGCCGGGTTCGGTTCGGGCGTATCTAGCTCGGTTCGGGTTCGGGGCCAGGTGTTGGCGTTGGCAGCGTCAGCTTGTGCACCACCAGCTCATCAATCTCAAGGTGCCTGACGCGCGCCCGGCCAATCATCAACCGCCCGACGGCCAGCGCACCGATGGCGAGCGCACCCACCGCCAAGGCGCCAAGGGCCATCGCCCCGAGAGCCGACGCGGCGCGAGAGCGGGTGATCACGTCGCCATCAGGCTTTCGCGATCAGCTGACGCAGCACGAGCGGCAGGACACCACCGTGGTGCATGTAGGCCGCCTCGGTGTCGTTGTCGATGCGCGAGTGGGTCTTGAACGTGGTTTTCCTGCCCTCGTCCGACATAGCTTCGACTTCGACCATCTGCCCGGGCTCAAGCCCGGCCAGGCCGCGGATCGTGTACCTCTCGCGCCCGGTCAGGCCAAGTGACTGCATGGTCTCGCCGTGCGCAAACTCGAGGGGCAGAATGCCCATGCCCACCAGATTGGAGCGGTGAATGCGCTCGAGGCTCTCGGCGATGACCGCGCGCACGCCGAGCAAGAGCGGTCCCTTCGCGGCCCAGTCCCGCGACGATCCCGTGCCGTACTCCTTGCCGGCGATGACGATCAACGGGACACCTTCAGAGCGGTAGCGCTCCGAGGCTTCGAAGACCGTGGTCTCCGCACCGTCGGGCAGGTGCACCGTCCAGTAGCCCTCGCGCTCGACAAGCTTGTTGCGCAGCCGGATGTTGCCGAATGTCCCGCGCACCATCACGTCGTGATTGCCGCGCCGAGCGCCGAAGCTGTTGAAATCGGGGCGCTCCACGCCATGATCGACCAGATAGCGACCGGCCGGGCTCTCGGCCGGAATAGCGCCCGCAGGTGAGATGTGATCCGTGGTCACGGAATCCCCGAGGACGGCGAGGACGCGCGCTCCGTCGACATCGGCCAACGGCTTGGGTTCTGGTCCGAAGCCTTCGAAGTACGGAGGTTCATGGACGTAGGTCGACTTCGAATCCCATTGGAAGATCGGTCCGGTCGGCGCGGGCATCTCCTTCCAGTGCTCGTCGCCTTCAAAGATCCGCGAGTACTCGCGCTTGAACATTTCTTGCTGCACGCATTTCTGTACGACGGCATTGACCTCGGCTTGAGAAGGCCAGAGCTCCGAGAGCATCACCGGCTTGCCCTCGGGCGTCGTGCCAACCGGGTCCTTGGTGAGGTCGATATTGACGGTGCCGGCGAGCGCATACGCGACCACCAGCGGTGGAGAGCCGAGGTAGCTGGCCTTGACCAGCGGGTGGATGCGAGATTCGAAGTTGCGGTTGCCCGAGAGGACCGCGACGACGCTCAGGTTCTCTGACGTCACCGCGGCTTCGATCTCCGGGCTCGCCAGCGGACCAGAGTTGCCGATGCACGTGGTGCAGCCGTAGCCGACGAGGAAGAAACCCAGCTTCTCCAGCGGCTTCATGAGCCCGGCCGTCTCCAGGTAGTCCGTGACCACGCGCGACCCCGGAGCGAGGCTGGTCTTCACATAAGGGTGGACCTCGAGCCCAAGCTCGATCGCCTTCTTGGCCAGCAACCCGGCGGCCACCATCACCGACGGGTTGGAGGTGTTGGTGCAGCTCGTTATGGCGGCGATCACGACGCAGCCGTTCTCGAGCTTGGCGGCGGGCCTGGCGGCAACGGCGACGGCGGCGCGGCCGTTGATCGGTCCGCCCTCATCGATCAGGTTCGAGATCGCCTTCGCGTCAGGCTTCGGCCC
>WNFB01001030.1_pt1 | contig 29862 bp, 43 predicted proteins | sample 5400501 | NCBI WGS metagenome assembly WNFB01 (sample SAMN13153341, study PRJNA577476) | soil metagenome | isolation source: 200 cm saprolite under Douglas fir tree site 2 hole 1 | place: USA:California | collected 2015-04-18
GAGCTTTAAGATGCCGTCCGTGGCAGCTTCGGGCTCCAAACTAAAACGCGGACTACACACGTAGCATCGAAGGGCGGAAGGCTTCCGGACGCGGGTTCGATTCCCGCCGCCTCCATGCCAGTTTTCAGAGGGTGACGCGGTGCGTCTGTAACAGGTACTGTAACAAGTTGATGTGAACAAGGTCGCTCTCATAGTGAAGTGCGGTGACTGGCCCCCTCAGGTGATCACCAACTTCCGCACTACCCGGACCTCCCCATCGGTTGATGTGGAAAGGTTGGGTCTTCCGGGATGTTGGCAATGGTCGGGCAGCGCATTGGTCGGTGGGGAAATCACACGCATGATCGAATCGGCAAGCTGCGTGCGGCCACGAAAGGAGAGGTCATCGCGCGGCCGGAAACGCGAATGAGTTGAAGTAATGACGCCGGTTCGATCATCGGAGTTTAGGAGCGCTCTGCAGGTCTCACCCGAGCGGATTGCTGCGCTCGACGACTCAGATCTCAACTTGCTCATGGGTGAGCTGTTGCTGGCACAAGCGTATCGATGCCAGGCCGCGATTAACGAAGTTCAGGTGAATACAGAGGGGATCGCTAAGGACGATGGTTGCGATGGATGGTCACCGAAACCTGCAATCGCTGATCCCTGGCTCGGATCGGTCCAGACCTGCTGGCAATTCAAAGCTGGATCAAGCGGTCAGCCGGCGAATCTGGTCGGCGAGGTACTGAAACGAATCCCGAGGGAGACTCTGATCGCTGGCGGAAGGTTCGTCGTGATCGCCAGCGGCTCAACGAACGGGAAAAAGGGCGAAGAAGACCGCCTGAAAACGCTTCAAGACGAAGCAGGCAAAGGCGGCCTTCCGAAGGATTCAATCGAAGTAATTGGAAGTGAGAGACTCACTACCTGGTGCAATCAGCATCCTGCCGTCGCCGCGAGATGGGCCGGGCGACCTGAAGGGCTCTGGAGTCTTGAGGATTGGCTGCGAAGCCCTGAACACCAAGTACCTTGGCAAACTACTGCCGGTCTCCAGCAACGGATTGCCGACGTACGCCGCGACCTTGACTTCACATCGGATGTCGTCCACCACCTGCACGTCCAAGGACCTCCCGGCGTTGGGAAAACGCGGTTTACCCTCGAACTCTGCCGGGAGGCTCCCTGGAAGAGTGCCGTCATCTATGTTCGGGATGCCTCCGATCTGCGGCTTACCGAGCTTATCGATGGCGCAACCGCTGACTTGGGCGTACGGCTCGTTGTCGTTGCGGATGAAGTCCAACCCGAGGACCTACGTCCGCTTCGTGACTCGCTCGACCGGGGGGACGGCCGCGTCCGACTAATTTCCATTGGGCACGCGAAAACTCCGGACCCCGCGCGGATACCCGCGGTCTCCGTTGTCCCTCTAGATGGCCAAGTCATGGCCGCAGTGATCAAGGGTTGGCATCCGGCGATGCCGCTTGAGCACGTGGACTTTGTCGTACAGTTCGCCGAAGGCTATGTGCGACTGGCTCGATTAGCAGCCGATGCCGTGATGAAGGACCCTTCGCTGAATGTCCATCGTCTGTTGGACCTGGACCACATCCGTGACTTTTTCGATAGCATGCTGGGCCCGGGAGATCGGCGCGCGCTCTACGTCGTTGCAGTCATGAGCACTGTGGGATGGACAGAAGACCGGCAGGTCGAGGGTGAAGCGGTGGCAGCCCATTTAGGCCTCGACTGGAACGCGGTCCGTGCCGGCGTGGAGGACTTCCACCGTCGGCTTGGAATCGTTCCGCGCGGCGGGCGGTACCGTTACATCTCGCCAACGCCTCTTGGCATCTACCTTGCGGTGGAGGCATGGCGTACGTATCCAGATCTATTGAAAACGTTGCCTGATGCACTACCCACGGACGAGGCGAGGAATGCGTACTTCGATCGGCTTCAGTCCATGGCAAGCAATCCACAGGCGAGACAATTCGCCCGAAACGAGTTGTCCTTTTTTTTTCGTCTCGATGACTTCGTAAATGTACGATCGGTTCAGCGATGGTCAGCACTCTCTGCAGCTGATGCCCCGCTTGCTGCACGCAATGTCCTGCGGGCGCTTTCGGCTGCCCCGGCAGAAGACAGGCGACGGATAGCGGACAGGGCGCGCAGGGAATTGGTCTGGGCGCTCGTAAGAATGGCATGGAAATCAGATGCGTTCCACGACGCAACGATGGCACTGGCTCTGCTGGCCGAGGCCGAGAACGAAACATATGCAAACAACGCTTCCGCGGAGTTCGTCTATCGGTTCCAGGTGATCCTCAGTGGAACGTCGGTGCCCTACGTTGATCGATTATCAGTGGTTGACGAACTGTTGGCCACGGGACGTCCAGCACTCGCGCGCCTCGCTGTACGGGCGCTCGCGCGAGTCGCCAAAGAACACCCATCACGCGATCATAGTGACCAGCCAAGCGATGAAGTTCCAGAGCGTGAGTGGGTGCCGGCAACTGGAGCGGAGCATCGCATCTGCATAGAGCAGGCTACCGGCCGATTGATAAACATCGCGACTGCGGGGTCGAAAGAATTGCGAGATGACCTCCTGAAGGCCGCTGGCGACCTTTCGATGCTGCTTCGTGTGGCACCGGTTCGAGGTTCGGTCGAAAGGCTCTTCATTGCGATTCGCAACGGTTACCCGGACACGAGAGAGCCGTTGAGAAGGTTAATTGCGAACGTGCTGCATCGCGAGCAAAAGTATTGGAAGAAGCTTCCCGAGGTGGATCTCGCGGCCATTCGAGAATTGCATGGACGCTTTGAAGATTCGTCCCTTAGCTCGCGCCTTCATCAGTACGTCGGTCAGCCACCATGGGAGGAACAGGTTGATCTAGCCCCTCTAGCTGTCGAACTCCTCGCGAATCGCGGGATTCTCGCTTCGGAGTGGACCTGGCTGACATCGGGTGAAGCTCCACAAGGCTGGAGACTTGGTGAGGTTCTTGCGGTGGCTGATGCGACGGGCGACCTAGACTCCGTTCTTCCGGACCTTAAAGGCCGCGGGCGGGATCTTCGAATCATTGCTGCGTATGTTGGCAAGAGGCGAGAACAGCATGGAACTGCATGGTTGGACGAGTGGATGACAACCCTGTTTCGGCGAAAGCCACCCGATGCGCAGTTGTTATTCGAGATCACGTGGAGATGCGGGGCAACCTCGAACACAGCGCATCAGCTTGCCGCGATGCTGCGCCAGCATGATGTTGACAAGGGCATCGTGGGTCAGCTGGAAAGCGGCAGCTGGTGGAATGAGCTGGCTAAAGAAACTCTAGCAGAGCTGGTCCGTGCCCTGATGGAACGCGGGCATCCCGCCCCTGCTGCGGCGATCCTTGCGCATAGAGTGGAGAAGAGGCCGGAGGAGAAGGAGAGCTGGGACAACATCGCAATTGACCTCGTCACCAACGGCGAACTCATTCGGGACCAGCATATGGCGAATTACTACTGGCAGGAGATGGCCAATAGACTCGTCCCACAGCATGCCAGGCGGATTGCTTCTGCCATTTTTCGTGAGCAGGCGGACCGCAAGTCGGAGGCGTGGTTCGCGAAGTACAGCTCGGCGAGTTCGGTTCTTCATGCGTGCGCCGATGCAGATCCTAAGGGAGTGTGGGAGGAGCTATTGCCGCATCTCTCATCACCGGAGAAGGCTTCCTTCTTCAGCGCCGGGTTCCCTGAGGGTGTCCTGGATCAGATGCCAAAAGACGCCGTCAGCGAATGGATCTCGGAGAACCCAGCGGAAAGAGCTACGGTAGTCGCACGGCTTGTCATTCTTAACCTGGCAAGCGACGAGACGATCGCTGCTCGCTTGATCGGGACACTTGGCGATGACGAGCAAGTGGCGAGCGCGTCCTTTGCGTCATACATTTCAGGCAGCTTTGGTGGACCGGCATCTTCGCACTGGGCACGACTTGCTGCCGGTCTCGAAGAGGTTTCAAAGCGAACCAGACTGCCTAAGTTGCGCAGGTGGGCCCAAGATCGCGCGCGTTTGTTGCGCGAGATGGCGAACCGGGATCTTGAGCGTGAAGAGGAAGAGAGTCTCCGACCGCGATAACGATCAAAGTCAACCGCCCAGCGGCGGGAAGCATCTTTGACAGTGCGCACGCGCAGATCTGCTGTCGGCCGAACGGCGTCGAGTTGCATCCAGTCCTGAATGCGCCGCGCACACGCTTTACGAGATGTTCAGGAGCGGCGATTGATCCAAGAGAGGGCGATCATCGCCGGAATTGCGATTGCCCTGTACCGGATGCATAGCTCAGGCGTGCGCTGCGCAGCGAACTATTTGTCCGGTACTTGGACGGCTTTCCAAGAGAAAGTCTCGGAGATCCTCTCGAAGCCGTCCACAAGGGAAGACATCGTTTGTGCCGTCGAATGTCAGCGTAAGCTCCTGTGAGAGTCTACGCGTCTCCCCTCGCCTGAATATCGGAGGCCAAAAGGCCCGATCCTCTGGAAGCAGCTCCGGCATCACTGAACCAACTCGCGATTGAAAGTAACTGCCGAGTACCGTTCCGGCCGTTCCCATCCCATCCTCCCTCTCCACTTCCTCGTTGGTCGCCAATCAACAACCGCAACCTTTAGTCCGGGTTGGCCGTTCTGTGATCGGCGCCGCCAAGCTGTCCAAGCGTGTCGGAGCACCGAGTTGATGTGTCGATCCGCGAAGCCGTAACCAATGATCAGCCAGCGATTGCACGAAAAGAATTGGCGGCGAAAAAGATGGAAATACGTGGCGTATGGTTCGTCAATTATGGCATCTGCCTTCCGTAGCCCGGTGATCATTGGGCTGTAGGGTGCGATTCGACCGTCCTGATAGCCGCGTGCGGCGCTCATCTGGCCAATGGTGCCCCACTCTTTTCGAGCGTCGTCGCGGGAATGGAACCAGATCATATTGCTGCCGATGGTCGCCCAGCGTACGGACCCGTGCAGCTGTGGAAGCGTGTGGTCTCCGTGCTCCCATTCTGTCGCTGGATCGAAAGCGCCCGCGTCATTGAAGCCGGTTACCCATCTGATGTTCGTTAAGAACGGGAGATCGTCGTAGTTAAGGGAAGACAGCTTGAGCACTACATCCTGAGAGAGTGCGCTCAGGCCGCTCACCAGGGGCGGCGCTCTATCGAGGGCGTCGACGGCCGCGGCCATTTCGTTGAGCAGGTAAATTCGCGCTCGTTCAGCGATCTGCCGCAGCGGAGTTTTGCTCTGCTCCCAGGCAACCCTACTCTCATGAACCCGAAAGAACTGGTAGAGCCGCCAACGGTTGAGGGAAGTCACCGAGTGCGGGTCTCGAAGGCAGTGCGCTAATTCGTCAGCAACATCGATCAGTTGCTCGAAATTGATCGATGCTGGTTCGGCTTGATCGTCCAGTACTTCGTGCAGCCGAGCAGCAAGTGATGCAAAAAATGGCGACGTAGAATCTGGGGCCTCAAAGTCGGCACACTGTTCAAGCAGTGAAGTCAGCTTTTGTGTCCCCAGCAGCTGCGGCGATGCGCCAGCGCCAAGAAGGACAGCGATTTGCAAGCTGGTTCCAGGTTCCCTGCGACAGGGCGAAATGATTCGAGCGACGCGACGAATCAACTTGTAAAGACCCATTCCTTAACCTCTCGCGACGGCGGTCCATTCACGTGCTTCCGGGGGTCCATCGCGGTCTCCATTCAAGGCGATCACTACTGCGCGCGGCGGAACGCTGCCAGCTGCATCAAACGTTCCTGCGTCTGCGCAGCGGTAGCACGTCCGCGAGCATGGTATGCCCGCTTCGGATTTGAAGGTCCCTACCAGATGCTCGACGTCCGAACAAAACCTTGAATTTGCGGCTCGCGCGCAAAGCACGCTATTGCGTAGCGAAGGCCACGGTGCGCCTAACGAAGCTCCGCGGCCGAGGCGTCCTCGTGCCTGGCGGGTTCGTCGTGACAGCGACACACTGCATAAAGTGGGATCCTCGTGGTGGAATGGCGTTGGGCGACCACTTCCTTGAGCCGATCGAAACGAATAGCGGCGCTCACTTCCGATTGAAACCTTACTTCGCGGACCCTATCAGCGACATCGCTGTGCTGGGAGAGCCAGACAATCAGGAATTGCCCGAGGATGCTGATGCGTTCGAGCAATGGCGCGAGCACACCGATCCGATCCCGCTAGCGGTTGTCAGTCTCGACGCCGGCTACAATCTTCCCGTCCACGTATTCGCATACAAGGACGAATGGATCCGGGCAACTCTCGAGTGGTACGGAATGCCAGGCGCCTTGCCTAATGGCAGGATATTGATGAAGGCGAAAAGACCTATCGTCGGCGGAACGTCTGGCAGCCCTGTCGTCGACCATGGCGGCCGGCTTGTGGGTGTGGTGTCCCAAGCTGGAGGTGCGGTGTCGCAACCAACGTATGATGGCCCTATGCCAATCGCGAGGCTCGCGTTGCCAGCCTGGGTCATCGCGCAAATCGACGCTGCGACGAAGAAGTCTGGGCGCGGGCGCCTCAGGCATAGTCAAGAGTCCGCCCCGATCGCCCTCAAAAGATTGAGAGCTAACAAGGCAATCTAAGCTGAGGCGTGGCCAGTATGAGCCGCTTTCGTCCTGCAAGACGAAGAACTGCGTGAGGCACTAGGCGCGTAAAGCGATCTCTCTTGGGCAATGTTGGTCATTCGCGGAAGTCCCTTTTCGCGCCGCGGTATTCCTCTGGCACAGCCGAAATGGCCGGCATCATGCGCACCTTTTCTATGGGATCATCTCGCCTCGACTCCCGAGTTGGGCGCCGTCCTCGCAATCCAAGATCGCGTCTTCTTCCAAACCCGGCGAGCTGTCCTCTCGAGGGTTGCCGGGGCATTGCAGCAGATCGTGCGCGACGTTCCCGCTGGCCGGCACAATCAAGCTGAGGGAATGGGACATCGGCTCGAGCACGACGCGCCTTGTTTTCGCGACCAAGGGCCGAACGCCGGGACCCCGCTGTTCCGCCCACCGGGGCTATTCAGGCTGGTTTTGGGATACGGAAAAATCGGGAGGGGTAGAAGTGCTACGTTGCCCGTGGCGGAGGGAGCCAACCACTCTCGAATGATTCATCCGTTGAGATAGAAATATGGAACTTAACGGGCTCCTTAGTCGTTCCCGCAGCTTCTGCTTCATCGTATGGAATACGAATCTCGGTTGCTTCATGTGGCTTCAAATCGCGTGGCAAATTCGCAGCCACCCATTTCGCAACCCAGACCCCTTCCTTCGGCATGCTTTTCCTGAAGAAGCTCATATTCGTGAGCTTCACCTCATGCTCGCTCCGGTTGACAACCTTAAGCCCTAGGTAACCGGGTGCCCTCTTCTTACTCACAGGGTCGTAACTGTCCATGTAGGTCGCACTGAGCTTGAGAGTGGCTCTACCTTTTTTCCACCACTGAAAAACGTTGAACCCCAACGCAAGCGTCCCAGTGATCGAACCCCAGACGCCGAAAAAGTCTGCCATGCGACCCCCCCCCGGTGGCCGCTCTCTTACTCGTCTGTCATCGACTCCGCAAAAACCGGGCCCGAGCCGTCGCTCCTGTCTGATGGCTTCGAGAGCGCGGAGGACCCGGCTTTTTTTCAACGAAGGCTTTCAAATGCTCGAGGATGGCAAGGCCGACGTCCTTCTGCCCCTCAAGCTCGAGGCCGGTGGGCGATTGGTGCCGTGGGACCCCCGAGCGCGTTGACCGTCTCGAAACCCCCGCGTTACCGGCAAGGGCAGCCTTAAGATTTCAATCCTTAAGCATCGCCTTCTCGCTTGCTCACCCGGGTGCGATCGGATCCAAGCCCAACAGGTCCCATCGATCCCGATACTTCCCTGCACGATCAGAGAACTTTCGCACCGGCTTGTCCATATGGGCTTCGCCACCCCGGCCCGGAGTCTTCAACCAGGCTGCATGCCCTTCGCGGACGAACCTCGAGACGTCCTGCCTGGGCACGACGTGATACTCGGGGGGCTTTCCGTGATTGAGGGTTACGAACACGTAGAAGAGATTTTTGGCGATGTCCTGCTCTGCCTTCTTGTTCAACACCCATGCCTTTGTACTGCGCTGCGTCGTCTTGACCTGGATCCCAACGCTACGCTTCGCGTCGGCGTCCGAGGCGAGGATGTCAATGCCTCGAGTGTTCCGAAGCGTGATGGAAGCGACATAGCCGCGTCGCGAGAGTTCCGCCGCAACGAAGTACTCGCCTGCTATCCCGCACAAGCCTGGACTCAGCCGTGATACCGGAGCCATAGGTTCGCTCCTTCAGGAAGGCTTCGCGCATTTTTTGTGAGCAGTCGGGACGCTTAAAAGCGAAGATCTGTCCACTCACGCTCACTCTCGAAGCCATGTTTATCTGACAGTCTCGGCATTACAGTCATTCCGCCGGCCCAGAGCAATGCTGTGTCAGTGACAAATAGCTACCTGCGTGTGACCCGGGTCTTTGACTCGCTCGGACCCGACACAGATCGGCGATGTCAGTCGACGGTGCAAGAGAGACTGATCCTGCTCTCACAGATGTTCCGGACGGGTGATGCCCCGCTCGCTGCTGGAGTGTCCCGATTGCTGCAGCGACAGTCCCCGACGTAAAATAGTCGTGCTTTCGAAGGCCGCTTCGGATCTTTGGGCGGGTAGGTGGTGAGGGTATGGATGGTTTCGCAGCGGCCTTGTCTTTCGCTTGTAAAAGCCTGCGGCACGACGTTTTGGCCCCTGTCGAGGCAAACTCCCGGGATACGACTAACCGTCGAGCCTGCGCCAAATGCGGCCACCAACTCCGACTCAGGCGAGACGGTCAGCCAAAGCAGCGTGCGAAGTATTGCTCCGTTAATTGCCGCAACGCAGCGACTCGCGAGCGCCGTGCTACAGCTAGGGAAGACCTGCTGCAAGCTCTTGCCGAACTGCAAGCAGTGCAGCACCGCGTGGAACGCGCACTTCAGATTCTGGGCCTGCGACCGGCCACAGCGCCCGCCAAAAAGGAAGAATGAACATGGATGAATCAGCACCAACAGAGGAAGAAGCCGAATGGTGCACCGTCGCCCAAGCCGCAGCCAAGCTCGGAATCGCCGTGCGGACCGCGTATGCCAAGTCAAGTGGCCTTCCGCGAAGGAAGGGACCGAACGGTGCGAAACTGATCAGCCTCGCGGATCTTCGAGCAGTGACCAGTGACCGCCGTGCGCCGGCCGCAATCGTCTCGCAGCGAGCTGCTGTTGCTGCTGCGCGCAGCAGCAACAGCGGCAGCAGTGGCAGCCCGTCGCTCGATGGCGAGATCGAGGCGGCGTTACTCCAGCGATTCGAAGAGGGAGCAACTCCGATCGACGTATCAATCCAGTTTCAAACTTCGCTACCCCGGGTCCGCGCGCTGCATGCCGAGTGGCGAAGAGCCCGGGAAGAGAGCGCCTCAGGCTCCTCCGTGACGAACCGCCTCGCAGAGCTGGAAACAGCGATCAAAGGACCAATTCGAGAGCAGCTCGATGGAATTGCTCTATTTCTGGCCGAGGTAGACCAACGGCTTCTCAGTCAAGAGAAACGCACAGCTTGCCTTGATGCTATTCCAGGACCAGCCACCAGGAGCGGGTTGGCGTGCAGAAAATGTGGGTCAAGGGGCTATTACGCAATCACCTACCACTGCACGGGCTGTGGTGAGCCAAAACAGTGGGGATTCTACGCTGAGGAATAGTCGCCTTGAATCGAGCGGCCTCCAAGCTTCTTGATCGACTCGAGAACGCGATCGGAGCGGAGGCGGAGGCCCGTAAAACGGTTCGGAATTCCTTGCGGATCCAGGCCGATCTGCTTCGGGCGCTCCGGGCTGAGAAGGTCTCTACCTCTCTGGTCGCTGCGAGGGTGGTCAAGATTCTGGGCTTGCCGCTAGGAATGGAGAGCCGAAATCGCGTTGCGGCTAGGCTGCGCATGCGAACAAAGCGTCACACAAATTTTGATGCCGCCCAAGCTAACGGCGAGGACCTCGGCATACTATCCGGTGGAACTGGAAAGGAGTTTGCAGCAATGGGTCGACGATTGATTAAAAAAGTTACCACGACCGAGGAATTCGTCGAAGACGAGGCCTCGAAGTTGGCGGATCAAGACGACGTCGATAACGATGAAGTCGACGGCGACGACCAGGACGAAGAGAGCAGCGACGACGAAACGAGCAGCCGCTCAACTAGGCGCCGAAGCCGAAGGTACTAAGGAACGCCCGAGTCTCGATATCGCTGCGGCGGTGAGATGTTCTTCCGTCCTGGACTCAGACCTCCGAGCCGGTACCGGATTCCGGCCGAATCCATTGCCGGAAGATCCCGGCAGGCCATGGCTCTAGAAGCCTGAAGGAACTTGCTGGATCGGGACTCAGCGGATCAATCGAGAGATTTACCAGGGCATAGGGCGATCCCCCTTCAGCGGCGAGGTGCCCCCGTTGCGGGATCAATCTGCTTCATCACGAAGTCGGTAACCTTGTACATCGTCTCGATCTCGCCGGCGAACTGCGAGTGGAAGTAATCAGCCACGCTCTTGCACTGAGCTTCCCGAGCTGCTTGGGCGTAGTTGCCGTGCAGGATGGTATTTCGAACGGCGCACACCTTCTCGATTCCCTCGCTCTGGTCGTCCCAGGGCAGCCGGATGACCTGCTTCTTCTCGACCGCCTTCGTGAGAAGGCTATGCAAGGTGTCACGGTCCGTGGCGTCATCGCCGACCAGCGCGCGCACGAAGTGCTCCAGCGTCAGGCAGACCAGCGCCGCCTCCGCGAACATCAGGATCTTGTCCTGCGGATCGCCTTCCTTGAACTGGAGATTGTGAGCGCGGAGCAGTGTCAGCTCCCGCGCCAACTCCTGCAGAGCGCGGTTCTCGTCCTTGAAGGTCGGGCTCGCGGCGTTGCGTTTCGGTAGCTCTTCTTTCATCGGTGCAGACCTCCATTTGCCTCGGCAAACCCAGATGAGTCCCTCAATGAGCGTTATCGGACTCACTTTGTACGCCCGGCCTAGATGCGCTTGTAGAATTGGTGACCGTTTGGGCAGAGGTACCAGTTCACCTGTCCATCGCTGCTTTGGAAGGTGCCTGGCGCGCCGCACGTAGGGCATGGCGGTTTTTCGCTCGGCCTGTCTGGCATCGAATCCCTCTCTTTCCGGAAGCCGTCATGCGTGCAGATTGCTGGCGGGGGAAATTTACCTGTTCTGCATCAAGCCAGCCGCGAACGGGTCGAACGGACCATGACTCAGCTGGGTGCCGCAATTCCTGCACTTGGCGCGAACGGTGATGAGGTCTTTCAGCGACGCAGCTTTTGCCTCCGCCTTGGCTGCGGCAGTGAGGTCATTCTGCGTTCCGCACTTCGGATTCGGACATCTCACGATGAGCGGCACTGGTCCTCCGGTTGCCATCGCTCCTCCTTTAGTCGAGGCGGCCCCGTTTCAGGCGGCGCGCCCCACAGTTTTCCTCGCGCAACTGCGGCACCTGGTCGAGCCGGCGATCAGGGACGCGCAAAGCAGGATCTGACCTCCAAGGTTCCCCCTCGAGGACGTCCGGATGCAGCTCTATGGCTTCTGCGTCAGATAGTCACGACCTGCTCTTGTAATCTGGGCGCTGAAATCCCCTATCCCAGTTTTAAGCTTGATGAGCCCTTCTCCGGCCAAATCATCAGCGGCACGGCTGAGCATGTCATAGTCAGGATCGCTCCTATCACCGCTCCAAGTGAGCCAAGCGTCCTTGCTCCCATCCCAAGTTTTTTTGAGCTTCAAAAACACCTCTGCTCGCGCTTCTTCCATCGTCACGGACGCCTCCTGTGATCTTGGCCTATGCCAGGCGAAAAAGGTTCGTGGCGTCTTCCCAAAACCTTTGTCCTTCGCTGCTACCGCTTTTTGATCCTCAGACCTCGCCTTCAGGCTTGGCGCTCCTGCCTGGGATGTGGTCGTCCTTCTCTAGTAGCGCAATCAACGACTGGAGCCGCTTCTTATCAAGTGCGTCGGTTGCCTTAGCCGCTTCCGCCTTCAGCAGCTTAAGCACTTCGGCACGTGTAGCGGTTTCACGACCAGACGCGATCGCGCTCTGGACAATCGGCACCAACCAATGGAGATGAGCAGGTAGTTTGTTGAGGCGGGCTTCAACTGTCATCGGTTTCACCTTCTTGGCGGTCTTCGTCATGGGCGCGCTTCCAGGCAATCAAAGTCCAAAACCTGAGAATGCCGATCTAATCTCAAAAGCCGGAAACCAGGTATGACGCAAGAGCGACATAGGATCCTCGAGTAGGCGTTTTCGGCCGTAGAAAACCTCTCCGAGTTCAAGCAGGATTAACCGAACAAGCTGAAAACCCTGGATCCGTCGCACCCAGCGGGGGCTCGGCTTCGTACTGCTGAAAGTGATGTGCTCCGATGCAATGGAACCCGGATGACATTGTGCTGACGATCGACGCCTTTCAGCGGATCCGACGAACGCCGAGCGAAAGGGCGAACATCATCGCGACGCTTGCGGACGAACTCGGGCGCAAAGAAAGGGCCACCGACGCAGCCGTTAAGGCTGTGGGCGTCCGGTGAATGCAGTCGAAGGTAGCCTCGGTGCTGATAGCAACGCTTCGAGACAACGATTCGAAAACCCACCGGCTAGCGAAAGTGATCCGGAAGCTGAGGGGTCGGTGGTGATCAAGGAGTCAACAGCGCGAAATCTCCGCGATCGTCCCGCGCTGAGCTAAATCCCGACAGCCCTGCCCGTGGGGCGACTAACTCACCACGAGATCGCCATCGTTCGATCGATGATCAGGTCCGAGCAACTCTCAAGACAGAATGGGATTACTTCGGAGCGCAAGTGAGAGGATCGGCGTCGCACTCGCACTCAATTTGTTGATCTGTCGATAGTGGGAGGCCAGGCAGACAGGGCGCTCCTGGTGCCGACAAATCGTCGTTTCCTATTCTTTTCTCAATGAGCCCTCGACCGATCAACAACCCGCCAGTGTACCCACAAAAGACACCACCTCTACGTGTGCTTCTTGCTGAAGACGAGCCTGTCGCCCAGCGAGTCATGCGCGCCCTTCTCGAGAAACTGGGATGCGTGACGGTGTTGGCGAGGAATGGTCGCGAGGCGCTGGCGCGGTACCACGCTGAGCGTTTTGACCTCGTGCTTACCGACGTGCAGATGCCAGAATTGGACGGGGTGGCCCTAACGGATGCTCTCCGGAGCCTTGAGACTGCTGGGGCGCATGTGCCAATCATCGGGATCACTGCGCACGTAAAAAAGGGTGATCGTGAGCAGTGTGTAGCAGCAGGGATGGACGGCTTTGTCCCCAAGCCCATCCTTCCGAGCGTGTTGTTTGGAGAGATCGAAAGGGTGCTGGGAGGCCGCGCGAGGAATGCCACCGGAACCGAGACATGATTGAGGAATTCGGCAAGCATTTTTCGTGCTTCTACATCGCGGAAGATGTCAAAGCCGGTAAACCGGAAACGGAGTTCAGGGTCGCCGCCAGCAAGGGACACTTTCAGGGCCAGGGTTGGCGCGTTAGGAAGAATGGCTCCCGATTCTGGGCAAACGTCGCGATGACGGCGGTTACGGAACGGCAGCGGGTCACTTGTCGGCTATGGCGTAATCACGCGAGAGCTAGCAGTGGGCGAGAAGATCCAGGCCGACTCCAGCGCATCCCTCCAGGCGGAAAACGCCGTCGTGGTTGTTGACCAGGAGGGCAGAATCGTCTTGGTCAATTCTCAAGCTGAAAGGCTTTTCGGTTATGCGCGAGCCGATTTGCTTACAACCGAGCAATTTACGGAGCCGAAAACCGAACAGCGACTCCCAGAGGCGGTTGCAGATTGGAGCGCGCCTGGGACGGTGGACTCAGAGTCTCTCAACGTGGCTTCCGTGACCCGAAACGCCTCGAGCCGAGGTGTCCTCGTCATCGACGACGATGTAGATATTCGCTATACCCTGGTCGACGCGCTTGAAGACGAAGGCTACCGCGCCGTTTCCGCGTCAAATGGGGTGGAGGCACTCGAAGTGCTTCGGGTCCTACCGAAACCACCCTCGGTGATTCTCTTGGACTTGATGATGCCAGTAATGGACGGATGGAAGTTTCGCGCTGAGCAACAGCGAGATCCTGTGCTCTCAAAGATCCCGGTGGTCGTTATTTCAGCTCACAGAAACGTGATAGAAGAAGCATCCCAGGTTTCCGCCTCGGCCTACCTGAGAAAACCGTTCGAGCTGGAAGAGCTAGTGGCAACGGTCGGCAAAGTGTGCAGCAACGGGGCATGAGTCAGCCCTAGCCCACTAAAGGGAAACCTGCTGACGAAGAATCCGGCCACCCGCTGGGAGTTCCCGACCCAGCAGATCGCCTTTGCTATGGTGATCTTCGTGTTTGGCGGTTGAAGCTCTTCGCCATCCATGCCGGTCACGGACTCGCCAACGATCTCGTCATCGCCGCCATCGCGGGTAGATGGCGCCTCAAGACGAGACCCCGCGATGCCGTGAGCAGCGCCGGAATGCGGATGCTGAGCGCCGGCCACAGCGGTACACTCAAGGGCCGAAGCTGAAGAGGTCTGAAAGGAGAGTCGGAGCCACGCCGAAAGCCACCCAGATCCCGGTCTCTCAGCTCCTCAGGAAGGTCCCTCCGACCGTGCGCCCCACAGTTACGGCAGCGCGCCGGATGGTGAGAGCCCTTGCCCCAGTCGCCGAGGAAATGATCTGCATGAGCCGGCCCCCGCGTTCCCCGCGATACATGTGGAAGCTCCTGCTCTACGCCGTGGATGGCGCGACCATTCTCGGAATCGGGACCTTCCCCAGGCATTCGACCCTCTACTTCTACCGTGGCCGCGAGTTGGACGACGGGAGCGGGCTCCTCCAAGGGAGTGGAAAGGAGAGCCGGTTCATCACGTTGCGCTCCCCAGCCGACGCGGAGCGGCCGGCCCTCAAAAAGTTGGTGCGGAAGGCGTTCAAGCTCGGCGCGTGGGAGCGATGAAGGAGGTAATTAGCGTGGTGAGGCTTACGCTCGAGGAAGCCCGGAATGTGTACGACGCAGTCACGGGTGCCGTCGACAGCTACGTCGGCACGCAGGATTTCGAGGTTGTCGCTCACCTCCACTCCGATCTGGAGTACTTCATCTGCCCAGAGGTTGTGGGTGCGAAGGCCGCCGATCGAGACAAGTTTCGGATCAGGGCAAGTCCAGCTGAGGCCGGTGCGTGGGCAGACGCGCTCGACAGGTGCGTTGCCGGCGGCCGATTGCCACCTAGCGCCGTTCCGTGGCTATCGCTGCTTGCTACAAGGCTCCGTCGAGCGCATCTGCACCTCGTGGAGGGAGAGCGATCATGATCCTCGAGCTGCAGCGCCGCAGGTTTGGATCGCCGACCTACTTCCTTCGCCGCATTCAATCAGCTCGGGTCGCTTCGGAGCGCAAAATTGTGCCGAGGCTTTTCGCGTTCATCCTGCTCTATTTGGCCGCAGGTTGCACCCGTGGCTCGCCGCCCGAATGGCCAGCGGCCCAGAAGGCGGACTACAAAGCCCGATGCTATTTGGTTGCAAACGACATCTACAACAGCATCGCCGTTGGCATGGATGAGCGTCTCGACGTTGAGGCGATCTGTCGATGCGCGCAGGCGGAAGCTTCACGTCTATTCCCCTCGTACGGCGATTGGAGCGTCGTGGTCGAGAAGGCCCGAATGTCGAGAACGTCTCGCGACCGCTATTTGTCAGAGCTAGAGATTGATCCGCGTACGTTTAGAACTGGACCGTTTTCACTCGCTTGCCTCATCAGTCTCGACCCGGGTTTGAGCAACTGGTGCGCGGAGTTGGGAAGATGCGCCGAGCCGGAAAAAGAGAAGCACAAGCGGGGCGAGGCAAGACATTGAGCGATGGGCACCAAGTGTCGAACCGCCGAGACAATCGTTTGGCTTAGTTCTGTAGACGATCCGATTCCGACGATTCCGATGCTCTTCTACGAGGACGCAGCCAAGTCCGAAGAGGTCAAGGCAGCAGAGGACGCATTCGAACGTGCGAGCAAAGCTGCTAGGGACGAAGAGAGCCGCCGTCGCTTTTAGCTAAGGGTTCACGCTTGACGGCGGCTCGTCGGCGTTAGGCCGTCCAAGAAAAAGGCTCGCTCGACACCGGTATTCTGGGGGCGCCAAATGAGTCGCGTGTGGGGGGGTGAAAAATGGAAGATCTCCTCGACCGTATGTTGCATGCTGGCGTGGGCGCGGGCATTGACATCCTGATGGCGCGAGTGACGATCGCGGTTCTTGCGATCGTGCTTTTCTTATTGTCCCTACCGCTGCGGCTTTTTAAGAGGACTAGGGATCCGAACGTGGCGGTTGGTCTACCCGCCGTCGTGCTCTTTTATGCCTCATGCGTTTCTGGGCGCGAGTCCGCTTGGTGGCTATCGCTCCTCTACGTCGTTGCGGCCACGATCGTTATTACCGTTCACAAGGCTATAGACGCGAAACGGGCGACAAAAGCACCGGGATTGCGTTCGCCGCCGGCCTGACGCTACTTCTGGCCCTTTGTCGCGTTAAGCCACCGGTCGCGACCGATCACGATCCGAGCCGGTAGGTCGCGCGCGCCCGCGCCTCAGTGCTAAGAACCGCACACGATCGGGGGGATCTCGATGCTTAAGTTGGCGCTCGCGTTGGTCACCGCCGTGTCTGAAGCCGCATTCACCGGCGGGATGCGTTTGTTGGCCAAAGAAAACCCCAATATCGCCGTTCAAATCTTCAACGTTGATCCCGTGGTGATCCACAACGGCGCGAATAAGGAAGCGATTCGCAATCAGGTTGAACTCGCGGTGCGTCGCTGTGGCTTCACCATTACCCCGGACGCGAAAGCCGGCATGTACGTGAGCGTGGGGGGACACTCGCAAGGAAGTCGCGGCTACTATGGGCACGTCAACGTAGGGGTATTGCTCGGTGCCCAGGTTGGAGGAGACGACGCGGCCATCCACGTATTTGATTCTGGGGCAATGTTCAGCGGACCACCCGGCACCGCTGGGAAGCAATTGCGCGAGTTGCTCGCCCAGCTGTTAGACGAGTTCTGCAACGACTACTTGCGGAGTCGGGACGAGGTGTGGGGCAAGGCGGGCCGGCCGTGACGCGCTAGTCGCGCGGCGAACCGTTAGGCGAGCCGTTGTGACAACGCCCAAAACAGGTAGCCGTTGGTGGCCGCGTGGAAGTCGCGCTGCGCGTCGTAGAAGGCTCTTGCGTAAGCGATTGGATCGCAGTTTCGGGCGGACCGAACTTCTTCGAACTTATGCTTCGCTTCTAAAACTTGGCGAACATGGAAATCTGCACTCACGAATAATTTCCTTTCTCCCCGGCATCCAGCCTTTACCACTCCCGTCGACGATCTGCCACAAGCCCTGGTGGTAAAAGCTTTCGAGCAAGCCACATATATGTGGTAATCAAGAACTCGTGCTGGCGCTTGATCGTGCGCTTGCTCGGACTTAAGACGGCTCGGACGAATCGTTCGGTGCGGGCATCAGCCCGAAGAACGAGTTGGCAGCGGCGACTACTTCGTGGGCGGATCGCGCTCGAAAAACCTCGTTGTGAGGTGGCTCGCACCCACGAGTCGCGCAATCGATCGCCGCACGTTCCCAGACTCGTTTGCACGGCCAAGTTTTTCGGCACTGCGCGAACGGTGCCGAGCATCGGTGTTTTTGCAAACGCCCGTCGATGTTAGTCGTAAAACCGACCTTGACCCGGCCGGGGTCGTGTTGTGGTTCGAGTTGGATCACATAGAAGACCCCGAAGTCGTCGGGAAAGACGATCGATCGGTCCGCGTCGGCCGGAACCGAAGACGCGATCTCGGCTCGGATCGCGGCGGCTTCGGGCACGCTCACCGTGGCAACATTTTGGTTGCCCCGAGACGGTTCGCGGCGCTGCGTCGGATGAATACCAAGGCGCGGAAGGATTTTGAAGATCCGTTGCTTCCGCACTTGGAGATCATCGGCGAGATCGACGATCGCGATGCGATCCTCGCTGGTCGCGCCGGCTAACGGTGATTGATCCCTCGCCTCGATCATTCCTTTATACCGGATATCTTCAAAGCGTGGAGATCTTCAAGCTCACGATCGCGGCCATTGCCGGCGCACTGGTCACCGCCGCCAGCGCCTGGTTGTTTCGGAAACAGTTAGCCTCATTGACGTTCGCAAATAGACCGCACTATTTGCGGGCCATGGCCACTGTTACCATGAGGATTCGCGCCGTCTTTTCCCCCGATGACCGCGACGCGATAACCGTGCTCCGGCTTGCGGCGGCTTCGAGTGACCTTGAAACGCTGCTTCGGATGCTATTGGACAAACAAGAGGACGAAGCGGTGCACGCAACGCGACGATACGTGCTCCGCATGTCGACGTTGCACCTGTCGGACGTTAAGAAATTTTTGGAAAAATCAGACTTCGACCGCGCGGTAGAACGTTGCGCCCGGCGTCGCGGTTTCGAATCGATCCTAGACGACGCGCGAAAATTGCGTGATGCGCTCGACCAAGGTCCGCTCCGCGACATGATTGGACACACGAGGAATCGTTTTACAGCCCACTACGACCCCGAACTCATAAGACAGGCACTCGCCCAAATCGCGCCCGCGGAACTCACGGAGGTGCGCGACCATGGGGCGTATTTCAATGTGGTTGATCGGTTGTTTGATGTTTCGTTTGGCGAACGAAGCCACGCGCAATACCAGCGAGCAACGCCGGAGGACTCGCTAAAGGCTGCCGTGGGCGATATTCAAGGTCTCCACGAATTGTTAATCCCCGTAGTGCAAGCGCTCGTCACCGGTTTGTTCGACGAAGCCTCCGCCGACCGTCAGAAATGACCCACTGGTCGCGGTAACCGATGCGCGTTAGATGAACCTTAGCCCTTTGGGTCCGCTGGCCCGCTGAAAGGGTAAGGCAGCATGTCGCCCGATCGCCGACGTGACGAAGCGAAACCCAGGGACGGCTTACGCGCCCAGCGGCGTAAGAACGAGCCCCGGTCACCGGACGGGTCTTTCTCGACGGGAATCTACGGAAGGTGGATGCGGAACGCGCTTCACTTCTCTCGGGTTCGGCGTGAGTGGCTCGCCGGGCAGATTCAGCGGCTTCTCTGCGAGGCTGTCGACTTCTGCAACGGGCGCTTGCGATGAACCTGTCGAGATCAACCTGATCCGGTCGACGCACCGCGCCCTAAGCAGGGCCCTTGCGAAAAAGGGAGTGGCAGTTTTCATAAGCGGTCCGCTCGGAACACCATCGGTTTTGACTGGTTGCGGAAATGGAACGTTTTCCACAAGATTGAACATGAGTCCCGACGATGCGCTGCCTGACCTACCACCGCGTTTCCACCACCGACCAGAATCCGACCCTGGCCCGTGAAGAGTTGAGGGCTGCTGCCGCGCGGCTGGGGATGGAGCTGGCGGAGGAGATCGAAGAGGCGGGCTCGGGTGCCCGAAACGATCGGCCAGGTCTCCGCCGAGTCTTGGAACTCGCTCGCACCGGAAAGGTTGACGCCGTGCTGGTGTGGAAGCTGGACCGCTGGGGCAGGTCGAGTTTGGACGTGCTCTCCAACATCCGGGTTCTCGGAAGCTCCGGGGTCAGGTTCATTGCAATATCCCAGGGTCTCGACGTTCGCCCCGGCAGCGATGCGATGTCCCACCTGATCCTCGGTGTCTTGGCGGCGGTGGCCGAGTTCGAGCGCTCGATCATCCAGGAGCGCACCCGCTTGGGTATCGCCAAGGCGCGGAAGGCCGGCAAGCTCCTGGGACGACCAGCTCGAACGCTCAGCCCCACCAAGGTTGCGCAGGTGCGGCAGCTGAGATCCGCTGGCAAGAGCTGGTCGCAGGTGGCGGCCGAGGTGAGGTGCTCTACTTGGGCAGCCCGCAAAGCCGCTGAGACGGCAGCGTCCTCCGTATGACGGATCTCGCACAACCCCAGCCGGTCGTCCGAAAGGATTTCGCGAAAGCCGAGGGTCTGTTCCACGCACTCCTACCGACGAGCGAGCTGTTCCCTGGTTCCGCTGCCAAGGAATGGGTCTTTCGTGGACAACGCGACTCGACGTGGAGACTCGTCCCGACCGCAAGACGCAATAAAGCCGAAAGCCTGGCCTGGGCCGATGAGGCTCCTACGAACCGACGGCAAATCCTTAGAGAGGTCGAGGAGGTCTTCCAGTTCCTCACCATCGCCGATCAACACGGCCACGCTCTACCGGAAGACTCGCAGAAGCTCCGTGAGATCCTTCGGTGTTTGAGAACGCCGCCGGTTCGAGGGCACGCTGCGTATGCAGAGCACCTTAAGGATTGGCCGACAAATGAGGTGCTTTCCCTCGTAGGCCTCGCTCAGCACCACGGAATGCAGACGTCTCTCCTCGATTGGACGTGGAATCCCCTCTGCGCCGCGTACTTCGCAGCCTCGAACGCGCGTAAGAACTGCGAGCAGGCGAGGAAGGTCGGGAGCAAGAGATCGGGTGGCTGCCTAAGTGTGTGGGCCCTTTCGACGTTGACGTTCTCGGGGTCAGGCATCGTTCCAGGGACAACTACGTCGGATGGGGTTTTCAAGGTGCTTGAACTGGTGACTGTTCCTACAGCAACGAACGCGAATCTCCATGCTCAGGAAGGACTGTTCGTACACGTCCACCAGCACAGCGATTTCATCGACCTGGATGGGAAAGTTAACCGCGATGGACTTGAACTCCTGATTGATAGCGAGCAGTTCAAGGGTGGCGGTAGGACGCTGCTGTACCAGCTCAACTTGCCTGTCGCCGAGGCGCCTGAACTGCTTCACTTGGTGGGGTGGCTGGGCGCGTCGGCAGGTCGGTTCAACCCAACCTTGCGGGGCGTGGTGGAGGAGTTGGAGGAGAGGGGCCTCGTGGACCGCAAAGGCAGGCTTCAGAAGCACGGAGCATGAAACCCCAGCGACGCTGAGCTGCATGGCAGCGTGACGACGAAAGGTTCAAACCTGCGCATCCCATCAGACTCAGTCTTTTTGGTCGGCTCCGGGATCATCGACCGCGACCGCTCTTGGAAGCCAATTATCGCTGCTATCCAAGAGTTCAAGCCCGATGCCCGGGTCGAAACCGATGAGCAGGCCAACTACTTTCTTGCCTGGTGGGTTTATGCACAGCGAATGCGCGCAGTGTACTTGATGGGGGACAAAACATCGGCGGAAGGCAGGGAGAGAAATCGGCAACTCGCGAACGACGATGTGAAACTGAAGCAGATCATCGCCGCGAGTCTACGAAGCGCTTGTGATGGCAGGGATTTTCAACTACGGCCCCGCTTCGTCGAGGTGCAGGGCCTAGCACAATGGGGGTCGCGTCTCTTTTTCACCACGAACTGGGACCGACTATTGGAAATCCAGTTGGGGCGCACTGCATCCAATTGCGTGCACATCCATGGAGACGTGGAGGCGCCAAGCTGTCTCTACTTGCCGACGGAGACCAGTACGGAGCACCATCGTGAGGCTGCGGCCAACAAACAGATCGGCTTGTGGACAGGAACCGCGTGGCAGATCATCCGCGATACTCGGCAGCTTTGTATCTATGGTTTGAGCTTGTCCGCGCACGACGCAGAGCTAACGTGGATCTTGACAGCGGGGCTTTCAGAACACACTGCACGGCCTCTCCCGATCCACCTCTTCGACCTGGGAAATAAGCTTCCCGAGATCGAGTGGCGCGTTCGAATGGCCTGCCTTCCGAGCGCGAAAGTTGAAATCATTCACCACCCCGTCGATGACGATGCTCCAGTGACGTGATGATTCTTTTGCCCTCGTTGTGCTCGGGCTTTAGACGCCAACGTCCGAGGTCCGCGTTCTCATGCTGTAGCCATGGGCGCTTGACACTCCACGGAGCGCCAGGCTGACCGGATTCCGGAACGGTTGCTCGAGGACGGCAAGGCCGATGTCCTTCTACTCCTCAAAGCTCGAGGCTGGCGGACGATTGGTCCCATGGGACCCATTAATTCTCGAAATTCAGGAAGTCCCCGCGATGCGCTTGTGCGCCAAGGTTCCGATCCGCAGCTCGTTACGCTATTGGAGAAAAGGATCCGCTTTGCCAAGTCGGAGACCAGAATGTTCAAGGACTAGGAAGAGAAATCACTATGACGATACCAATCACCACTGAGGCGGCGCTGTTGCAGGTGCTCGAGGATGGACCGGGATACCTTCCCGAGTTGATCGAGCGGGTGGAAGAGCGCACCGGCGGGGAACTTAGGTTGCCCGAAGGATTCATCTATCGCGCGCTGCGCGAATTGAAGGAAGAAGGCCTGATTTTCGGCGGCCGCGGGCCGACCTATGGCCAGATCGGGAGGCCAGCAAATCACTATGCGATCAGCCCGGAGGGCTTGGAGGCCGCGAAGGAGCAGCGCGCGCTGGTGGCGGCTGTCTTTCTCAAACTGCCGACGATGGCGAAGCGGAAGCGCGCATGAATCGGCCACCGCTCAGAGGTACTCGCGGCAGCACTGGCTTCCCGACGGCCGCTTCATGGGCATCTATCCTTCTATACCTAGGCCCAGCGCGGCTCGTCATCGGCGATGAACTCTCGCTCGACGATGCGCGCAACTTCACTCTCGCGAATTTGACTGGATCGTCGGGTTCGCGATGGCTCTTTCGAAGGCATCACGGCAGAATCGGTCTGGGCTAGGGTCGCTCCCGAAAAGGCGCCTCCTCCTCGGCGCCTGCCGATTTCCATCCGAGGAGTCGCAGCGCCACAGACGCATGAGGAGGCGACAGCCGCCATTTCAGCCGAAGTCTGAGCCGTCAGACCTGCGGCGCTTCGAACAACTCTATCGGCGGATTGGCAATGCCATACTCACGGATCCAGAAATCAACCAGCTCGTACACCCGCTTCAAGCACGGCAGGCGAGCGCGGACTGGCGGCATCCCTTCTCCTCTGAGAGGCTTGGAAAAGACCCGGATCCGAATCTCGTAGGTGACATTGCCGTCCTGCTCACCGAGTACTCTCGGTATTGTCAGGTGCACGGCATCGAGCTGGACTTACGACTTTCCAGCAAGCCGCTTAAATCGGACATCGTATTGCCCGATCTAAAGTTCCGGGAATGGGAATTTGTTTCGATTGGTGGAGCGAAACTAATTTTGCAGGTGCCCACCGCCGTGCCCACAGCATCGCCAGTGGAGCATATTCCCGAAATGAGTCACCCGGCTGCGATGAATTGGCGTGACGCAGCCCGCGCCTTCTTAACACTCACGGAACGTACCAGCGAACCTTGGGCCTTGGGGAGAGCGCTGAACAGGCCATAATGGCCCCGCTGAGAAAATCGGTTGAACGCGCTCTAAAGAAATTTCGCCAGGCCGACGCTCGATGGTGGAGGACGGGAGAGGTGATGATTTCGCTGGACGAAATGCTTGAGCGCAAGCAGCCGCACCTTCGAGCTGAGGACCGGCATAGCCACATCGATAGACTCTTGGAGATGGCCGGAGCACAAAAGCCCCGCCCCGGGAACCGGGCACGGGCCAAAAATCACCTGATTTTTTGACGGTCAAAAAAGCCGGCCGAAAACGCGTACGAATCCAGGTCTATCTCCGGGCCCCCAACTCGTGCCCTAATTACGCCACCACAAATAAAAACGGCGCGGGCCGGGCAGGTCGAGGCGCCGTTTCGAGAGACACGATGGAGAACAACAATACCGATTCACGAGACCAGCCGCAAGACCGCAATGGCGCGACCCCTTACGACGGCGCAGCACCCGTCGCCGCGACGTCGCCGACTCCGCCGAGCGCGTCCGCTCAGACAGCGAACGGCACCAACTCGACGCATGCCGAAAACGGCGCCAGCGCGGCTTCTTCTTTTTTCCCTCAGCACGAGACGTACCTCCGCGAGCGCGCGGTGCCTCTCAAGCTCGCGGCCGATTGCGGCCTGCGCAGCGTTACAGGAGCGGAAGCTTCGGTGCTGCTCGGGTTCGATGCCCCACTGCGCAGCGGTGGCCTTGCGATTCCCTACTTTGACGAGCACGGAAAGATCCGAGGGTGGAGGGTCCGACTGCATAGTCCTGGCGATGGGCCCCGATGGCTGACTGCGCGAGGCTTTGCGGAGCCTTACTTTCCGCCGAAGCCGGCGGTGAGTCTCGAGCGTTGGAGGGATCCGCGCGAGCAGATCTTGGTGGCGGAGGGGCCGATCAAGGCGCTCTCGCTCGTGGCGGCCTGCCACCTGGCGATTGGCCTCGGCGGAGTCACCGCCGGCGGACACGACTCGGATGTGTATACCAAGGAGAAGCTGCTCCAGCCTCATCCCGAACTCCTGAGTCGTGTTCTGTTACGCGATCGGAAGTTTGTGTTCGTCTTCGATGCTGGCCGCGCGACCAACCCGATGGTCGCGTATGGAGAAGCCCTGAATGCCATCGCGTCTCGGTCGGCGGGCGCGATCGTCTACAGCGTGGCGCTTCCCCCTCGACCGGATGGCGGCGACTGGGGACCAGATGATTTTCTGCATTCGGAAGGTTCCCAAGCGCTTCAGAATCTGATCGCCGTCGCAGATCCAGCCGACCCCATCGCGAGAGTCGAAGCCATCGGCAAGCTGGATCGCGGCGCGAGGGCAGCCCGGGTTGAGGCGGTTCTGAAGGACTTGGTCTTTCTGGCGCATCTTCACATCGCTGATCCAGCTCTTCTGGATCTGGTCGGGGACGGCCTAAATCGGATTTCCGGCCTGAAAAAAAGAGCCCTCAATCATGCCCTGGAGGGGTTTCGGCGGTTATTCCGTAAAAGAAATGAGCCGAATCCTAATGATGATCAGCCGAATAATGGTGATGCGGTCGGTGATGAATCTCACGGACACGATCAGCAGCTAGGCCCGATCCGGCTGCTTCTTCCCGGCGTACAGGTCTCGACTCTGCTGGCCGCTTGGAGGAGAGGCCCGAGGCATTCGCTCAGCCTTGCGGTTGCCGCGTGCCTTCGCCGACGTGCCTACAACTTCGAGCAGGCGAAGAAGGTCGTCGAAGAGATCGTCTCACTGACTGGCGATGAAGAGGGAGAAAATCGAATTCGAGCGCTTGCCGATACATTTGGAAAACCTCTGCACGAGGTCGGCGGACCCAGCGATCTGAAAGACTTCGGGCTGCCGACGAATGTATTTGACCGGACCTGGGCGGGCTTGCTGGTTCCGAAGAGCTACGCGATCGATGCCGGCGGCTCCTTCATCGAATCGATAAGCGAAGAGGGCGAGAGGAAACGCACACGGATTTCCCGTGGCGCGGTTTGGATCGACGCGCGAGCGATTGATGTCGATACTGGTGACGAAGTTTCCAGCGTCAGTTGGATTCGAGGCGACACCCCCGGCTCGAGCTGGCTCCCTCGCGGTGACGCGCTTGTGCCGGGCAAAGTGACGCAACTCTGCGACCGTGGCGCACCTTTCGATGGGACCCAGGGGAGCCAAATGGTGAAAGATGCTTGGTTCGTTCGAGGATGCAAACCTCGACAGGCTGCCACCAAAGCGGTTGCTGCGTCGGCCAGGTTGGTATGGCGGCACCGAGTGGAATTTCGCGTTCGGGGAGAGCACCGAAGCGGCGGTGATCGCGCCCGAGAGCCCAGGCGAGGCGGCGGTACTTGCTGCGCTCCGCACGTCGAGCGATCTCGACAACTGGGTGAGCGCAGCACGGGACGTGAGCAAAGCCCACCCGATCGCGGCGTTCGTTCTGGACGCGGCCTTCGCTCCGTCGCTGCTTCTGCCGCTCGGTAAACGCAGCTTCGCCGTTCATCTCTGGGGCGCCTCCGGCGGCGGAAAAACCGCCGTGCTGAAGTTTGCGACGTCCGCTTGGGGCGACCCGGGTGGATTGATGGCCACCCTCAACTCAACGGTCGTAGGCAGCGAATTTTTGGCCCGGAGTCACAACGACCTGCCGACTGCGACGCAGGTGTACTCAAGCCGTGGGGTCTCGAGCAATCCGGGTGGGCCGCTTTCGGTCGCCGACGCAGCAAGGCTTGCGCAACGTGATCCAGAGACGATTCGCAGAGCGATCCGTAACGGAAACCTCGCTGCGAGCCGGCCGGGCAGGGGACGCTATCTGATCGATTTTTCCACCCTGACGCTCTGGTTGAACAAGCAGCAATGGTCGGACGTCAGCCCGGAGCGTGTAGCTGAAGGCATTCTCGCGCAGATCAAGTTCAAGTAGTTCATGGATTCGCACGTGGTCGCTTTCCACCCAATTGTCTCCCGCGTCCGAATTCATTTACATGCATGCAAACGCCGAGGCCACCATGGACCAGTACACCGGAATTTATCGACGCGGTAACAGGCTGTGGATGACGCTTCGGCTCGGCCAGGGCCGGCGTATGCAGAAGCCGACGCCTTACAACGTCGGTCAGGAGCGACAAGCCGCCGCTGCGCGGAGATTGGTACAGGAGCAGATCAATGCTGGCCAGGACGTTCACTCAGTCGTCGGCAACCCTACCGTCAAAAGCTTCGCGAAGAGATTTCTCGAGGACCGCGTTGCGCTCGGCGTGCGCTCAGCCCATGATGATGAGAGCAGGCTGCGCACTCATGTGTTCCCGCTGTTCGGCTCGATGCGTTTGGATGAGGTCGAGACGCGGCATATTGCTGAGATGGTCAAGGCGGTGCGCAACAACAACCTCGCCCCCCGCACGGTCCGAAATATTTACTCGGTGGTCCGCGCCCTCTTTCGCGACGCGCAGATTGCTGGCCTGGTTCAAGCGAATCCTTGCATCCTGACTCACTTCCAACTCGGCAAAGTACGCGATGCCAAGAAGGGCTGGCGCGCTGGCGCGCTCTTTTCGCGCGAGGAGCTGCAGGCCCTTATCTCTGATCGCCGGGTGCCGCAAGATCGTCGAGTACTCTACGCCCTTGCCGGCCTCGCAGCGCTTCGCCACGGGGAAGTTGCCGGCCTTCGCTGGCGGCAGGTCGTCACCGGGCTAAATCCTCTCGGGCGTCTCGTTATCCTGACCAGCTACGACCGAGGGGATACGAAAACAGGCGTGGAGCGGTGGATGCCCGCGCACCCAGTACTCGCCGCAATGCTGGCCGAGTGGAAAATGCGCGGCTGGACCCAGCAGCAGCGTCGGGCGCCGGGACCGGATGATCTGGTAGTCCCTCACCCGCAGCCGACCAACCGCGGGCCACGGGTCAAGTTCGGTGGCATGCGTACCGATCACGACAGTTACAAGCGGCTGCGGATCGACCTCGATACGCTTGGCTTCCGCAGGCGACGCTTTCATGATCTTCGAAGAACCTTCATTACTTTGGCGCGAGAAGACGGCGCCGAGAAGGACATTCTTCGCCTGTGCACCCACGGTGCCGGTGATCACGATGTGATGGAGCTGTACACCTCGTTCGGCTGGAAGAAGCTTTGCGATCAGGTGAGCTGCATTCGCGTCCGCCGCGACCGTAAGATCGCTCAATAACTGGAAAGCGTGAGGGACGTGGATGCTTCCACTAGCGCCCGCAAAAGTTCGACGAAAATCTTTTGATCGTCACAGCCGGTTCCTGCCTTGTCGCCGCTCACGAGTACGACTCGTGAATCGGAACCGCAGAGGCCGGGGCCGCCCGCGTCGCTGCCCACGCCTCGTGGCCCTAATTTGATGCAATGGTTAGTTGAAACGCTGGTCGGACCGTCTAAATATATGTTCAGGCGCGACGTAAATGGCTCAGACCTCCTCGATCGAATGGACTGACGCGACATGGAACCCGGTGCGTGGTTGCACAAAAATCAGTCCGGGCTGCAAGCATTGCTACGCAGAGACGTTCGCGGAACGTTTTCGGGGCGTGCGGGGCAGCGCCTACGAGCAAGGCTTCGACCTTCGACTCGTCCCCGAGATCCTGCCTGAGCCGTTGCGTTGGCGCCGGCCGAAGATGGTTTTCGTCAACAGCATGAGCGACCTCTTTCATGAGGACGTACCTGACAACTACGTGGTCGCCGTTGCCCGCGTGATGCAGATGGCGACGTGGCACACGTTCCAAGTGCTGACCAAGCGAGCCAGCCGAATGGCCGAATTGCTCGCAGCCAAACTGGAGTTTGCCTCGAAGCTACCCAACGTTTGGTGGGGTACGAGCGTGGAGGATCAGAAGTACGGTTTGCCGCGCATCGATGCGATCCGTTCAGCCCCTGCCCGCGTGAGATTCCTCTCGATTGAGCCACTGCTCGAAGGTCTTGGCAGACTTGATCTCCGAAAGATCCATTGGGTGATTGTCGGAGGCGAAAGCGGTGCTGGTGCTCGACCGATGAAGCGAGAGTGGGTAACTGCGATTCGCGACCAATGCGAGGAAGCTTGTGTCCCGTTCTTCTTCAAGCAATGGGGCGGCTTCCCGAAAGGCAGGTACGGCCGCGAACTCGAAGGTCAGACTTACGATGCGCTTCCTCCTCAGCGCGTCGCAGCGCTACCCGATGATGACCAGCGACGCAAACTCCTCGGTCGCGCCGAGGAAATCCGGGACACGTGGCAGCGTCAAAGCCTTAAGCCCGTGAAGGTCAGACCGAGACAAAGAAAGTCGGTCGCGTCGATTACATGAGGAAAAAAGTCAGGAAGAAGAAGCAGCCGCCTGCGGACGTGCCGATGTTTCCGGGCATGCCGACGAATGCCCTACCGGAGCGCATTCCGCGGGCTGCTCATCCCGTGTGGACGGAAAACAAGGCGAGGCTCATCGAGCGATACCTATTTTACTTTGTGATGATCACACACCACGGCTCGTACATCGATGCATTCGCTGGACCGCAAGAAACATCGAAGCCCGATATGTGGGCGGCAAAGCTCGTCCTGGAGAGCAAACCGACTTGGTTTCGCCACTTCTATTTGTTCGAGCGCGACCCCGCGAAAATCCTGCTGCTAAATGGTCTTCTGTGTTGCACAGCCAGAACGAGACATTCAGGTATTCGAGGGCGACTGCAACGTCCGTATCCCCGAGCTACTGGCAACGAGGTGCATCTCCGACCGTGAGGCGACATTCTGCTTGCTCGACCAGCGAACCTTCGAGTGCGACTGGTCCACCGTTCGCGCTCTGGCGGAATACAAGCCAAATGGCCAGCACAAGATCGAATTATTCTACTTCCTCGCGAACCGATGGCTCGATCGCGCCTTGGCGGGATCGAGGACGAAGAGAGGAACGGATCGGATCACCTCATGGTGGGGCGGCAGCGGATGGGAGCGCCTGCGGAAAGTGAACCCATGGGAGCGCGCTCAGCGTGTAGCCGATCGATTTCGAACGGAGCTTAGATACGAGCACGCGATGCCTTGGGCGGTCTACTCCCGAAAGTTCGGCGGGAGCCTTATGTACTTCATGATCCACGCGACCGACCACCCCGTGGCACCGGGCCTCATGTCGCGTGCGTACAACAAAGCCGTTTCCCCTCCGGAGACCCACGAGCAGTTGGCGCTTGATATGGGAGTGACGCCGATTGCCGACAAGAATGCAGCCGGCGGCACCTCGACCGAGATTTGACCGCACTTTGGGCTCCCGGTTGAGCGCGCGGCGTTCTAAATCAGCCGCGCGGTGCGCTACCGAAGCTTTTGTGACTAGGGGGCTGTCCCTGATCTCCCGGCCGGTCAGCGAGAGTCTACTGCAATAAAATCGATCACTTGAGTGCGTGGCTCTTGCCCGCCTGGTAAGAAAATTGCCCGGATCGCGTGAGTGTGATCAACGCTGGCCATGCGTCGACATGAATTGAGCGATTCAGAGTGGGAACGTATTCGGCCGCTCCTGGGCCGACGATCAGGTCCGCCCTCCAAGCGTGGCGACCGCGATTTCGTCAATGCTGTCGTTTGGCGTGTGAGAACCGGCGTTCAATGGCGTGACTTGCCTGAGCGTTTCGGCAGCTGGAAGACGGTCTACAACCGCTTTCATCGCTGGGCCCACACCGGCCGATGGGAAGCCATCTTCAAGGAGCTTCGGCTTGAGGTCGATGATCTCGGCTCTCTCGTTGATGCTTCCATCGTCCGGGCGCACCAAGACGCCGCGGGTGGAAAAGGGGGATCCAACGAAATGCTCTGGGGCGTTCTCGAGGAGGTTTTTCAACGAAAATTCACGCCGTCACAACGCCGAGCGGTAAGCCGCTCCACC